>Ga0207428_10003145_pt1 | contig 16173 bp, 10 predicted proteins | sample RhiMethybrSRZTD1_FD_187600 | JGI IMG/M metagenome (GOLD analysis project Ga0207428, IMG submission 187600) | Populus rhizosphere microbial communities from Tennessee, USA - Rhizosphere MetaG P. TD hybrid SRZTD1 (SPAdes) (version 3) | ecosystem: Host-associated > Plants > Roots > Rhizosphere >...
TGCTTGTTCTGCGGCATGGATTCCTACAATAAAATAAGTAGTTTTGTAAATATACCAAGGCCGCACGAATCAGTATGATGACAATGCGGCTGGACGAGAGCCTCCAGCAGACGGTAACGTCATCAACTTCGAGGCGAGAAAGGAAGTCTGAAATTTTTTGACGCCGTTTCTCGTCAATGAGATCAGAGCGGAAGCCTGTGATTAAACGGCTCTGCTCCAATGCAAGAGTTCGAGGATCGGAAAGGTTTGTCGAGAAAACCCAACAAGCGAGAAACTCGAGAGAAGGACCGGGTGAGGAAGTCTGGATTTCATTGACGCTTCACTGAATGGTCATAAAGGGAGAGCGCTAGATTCCGGGGGGCTTAGAGGTGTCCGCGATTCAAAATTCTGAATATTCATTTCGGCTTCTCCTTACACAAAGTTGAGCCGAGCAGAATAGGATCGCCTTGTAGATCGGCTATCCGCTTCGGCGGATGGCTTACAGGGGGATGGGGCTTGGAAAGCGCGTGGGACGCTTTTCCAAGTCCTTTCGTGTTTTAGTCGCCTATTTGATTTTGGCATTCTGATTTGGGCTTACGCGCGCCTCTGGTCGAGTAGGCAAGCGGGGAAGCCGCTTCGCAAAATTTGCAAAACTCCCCAGCTATCGGGAGCAGGTCGCGCCCCTGCTGGAAGCGGGGTACTGTCATTATTGATGCCTAAGCGGCGGGATCGCTCCCGCCGCTTAGGCATCAGAGTCACCGAAACCCCAATATCGGCCTTCCGCTCCACCTTCTCGATCTCTTGTAACAAGGGCGCCGCGTCCACGCCATGGGTGTCATTCTCCAGATGCTCGGCGAGTTGCCGCAGCAACAGGATGCGCTCTTCCAGCGAACGGACCGCGCCCAACAACGAGTCTTCCGCCGCCTTCTTGCCCTCCTCCAGCAGGGTTCCGGCGGAGTGGGCATGCCCAGTATGGCAACGGAAGCGAAGGATTCCCCCTTTCCTTCAGCCGCAGCATGGATAGCTGTGACGAGGATTGTGACGCTCGCATAGCGCCTTGCCGCGCTGCTTGAAGTGTGCCTGAAAGCCGCCTTCGGACACACTTCATCCGAGCGCGATCGTGGAAGCCGATATTGGTTCCCGGCCTGCGGTGAAGTTAGCTTTCCTGCCCTGCCGCTGCGGCTAGGGCATGCTCTGACGTGAATTGAACATTCGCGCCCAAGACTTCCATCTCCGCGTCGAGCCAATTCTGGATTGCGTCGCTCTGCTCTCCGCGTTCGAGGTAGAGTTCATAAGCCCGGCGTGAAATTTGCTCCTGCAGATTCTCGTCTGATTGTTGAGTCTGGCCGGTCGGCTGGTTGTCCAGTTGTTTGCCAGTTGATTTCATGATCATCCTCCAGTAACGGGGTTAAATGGGGAGGAGTGTTGTGGGAGTGGGGCGCATTCTATGAAAGGTATGTCGGGGAATCAAGCCTTTTGTACCATTCCTTACCTGTCCCTAACGAAAACTTCGTCACTCTATATTTTCAGTGGAACATCATCGGCGTCGTCGGCGATGTGAAGTACAACGGGCTGGCTCGAAAGACTGAGCCTGCCGTCTATCAGCCGGTGATCCAGGCGTCGTCGTCGAGCGGGTTCTTCATTGTCAAGACCGACATCGCCAACCCCCTGGCTCTCACTGCATCCGTGCGAAGCCAGATCAATTCCTTGGATAGCGAGCTACCAATATCGCAGGTCAGCACACTTGAACAAAGAATGGCCGACTCCGTATCGCAGCCGCGTTTTCGCACCACGCTGGTCGCGCTCTTCGCCGCGCTCGCGCTGATTCTGGCTTGCATTGGCATCTATGGCGTCATCTCTTACTCGGTCGCGCAGCGTACGCACGAGATAGGCATCCGCATAGCGCTCGGCGCGCAACGTGGCGACGTGCTCAAGATGATCCTGAAACAAGGGGTGAAGCTGGCCCTTATCGGGGTCGGGATTGGGATGAGCGCGGCGGTGGCCTTGACGTGGTTGATGAATACCTTGCTCTTCGATGTGAAGGCGACCGATCCGATGGCCTTTGTAACCACGGCGCTTCTCCTTGCAGGCACGGTATTGTTGGCGTGCTGGCTGCCGGCGCGGCGAGCGACAAAGGTTGATCCGCTGGTCGCGCTTCGGCCGGACACCATTCGTCGAACTTCTCTCGGAGTTCTTCATTTAGCGCTCGTGTCCGTACTTGCAAGAGCAGATGGGCGCCGCGGCGACTCCAGCTCATCTGTTGTTTTTTGACGAACCGTTTGCTCAAAACTTGATTCACGGCCGATTCGACAAATGCCGTAGAGATCGTCTCGCCCCCCTCCACAATTCACCATATTTCGGAATCCATTGCTGATTGTTTTCAATGTAAGTCTGAAACTCCTGCAACGTCACTGCATCCGCAACTCTTCACTCAGATTCGTGCAACAAAGCCCATCGGCGGCGCCAAAGACGGCCAGTTATTTCCGGTTGCGGACGGCGCGGGGGCCGCCGGAGGCTTTGACCTTTACATCCTCGACTCATTGAGCGTCGGCGACGAGTCCATCTCGTTCTATCGTCACGAAAGCCTGACGCCGCTCGAGGTTCTTGAAAAGATTGTCGAGCATTACATAGCGTGGGCTGTGAACCGGCATGGCGGATGCTGATGAATCACCTGCCCTTTGTCGGCGCGGGCGTCGGACTGCCGAAGGAGCCGCCCTGAGCAGGTAATGGGTTGGCTGGCGCTGGCGCGGGGGCTGTCCAGCCGGAAGCGTAAATGTAATGCTCGGTCTCGCCGCTGTACCGATTGACGCGGATGAGTATGCCTGACTGAGTGGTGTAAAACTGATACTTGCCCGGCCAGAAACCGACCAGAGTAGCGAGGGCGATGAGCAACGCGCAGAGAAAAAGAAATTGGGTGAACTTGTTCATTGGACTCTCCTGTTAAGCATGGAATTTGAGACAATAACGGGCGGACTATAGAGCTGGCGACTGCGAATGACAACGATTTCGCGGCGGTCGCCGGTAGTCCGGTCCGAGTGGCTAATCCTGTCCATAGTAAAAATTCCGTCTCTCTTTCTCGCGCAGCGATTTGCGGGGTTCGCCCGCGAGCCGGAATAGCCTGCCCACACCACCATTCCCGTCACGAGAATCCCCTGTTCGGTTCGGGCGTCAACGTTTTCGTATGTCTGACCCAGCTTTCTCAGGGTTCATTCGATCCCAGGAAACCACACAGCGCCGATAAATCAATCAGTTAGGCCGCAGCGCATCGTGTGGCCCACCAGATGCATTAGCATCAAGCGAACCCCTGGGACGCAGTTGCTATGATGGCATTGTGGGACTCAGGCTAAGGAGAACGAGGAGAAGAAATATGATTATCAAAGCTATCAAAACGACCGGGCTTTCATTCGCCATTGCCGCTGCGTTCTTAGTCGCCGTCGGCGGCTCAAGCGCTTCCGCCCAGGTTCCGCAACGGTTCGACCGTGACCGCGACGGACGCATAGACACTCGCTGGGAGCGGCTCGAAGAGCGGAAGGGCTTCAATGATGGATTGGCCAAGGGGCGGGCGGACGCGATCGCGCATCGCAGGTTCGACCCCTTCCCTTATCGCCGCTTTGTCAGCAATGACTACCGCGAGGGCTTCCAGAAAGGCTACGCCCAGGCGTACCGCCAATTCGCCAAGAACCGCGGCCATCATTACGGTCGCGGGTACTAACCCAAACAGGACTCAAGCATCATTCGAGAAGGCCCGCTGATCTCTCAGCGGGCCTTCTTGTTGTGCGCCCTGGGACGCACTCACTTGGAGGTGAAAGTCCTCTACGAACCCGGCAGGGGGAATCGTTAGCCGATGGTCGCCCTGGAGCGTCGTCGCGCCTGGCGACGATTTACAGCCGCCGAGACGCCACCAACACTTCCGAATTCGCTTGACCCTCTCGCTGAAAGGCCCTGTGTACTCACGCTGCCGGAGCTCGGCAGCCCAATTGCTGATCGCATCGGGTTTATGATCGAGGCGTAGAGACTCGACTCGATGGGAATGGTTTTCCTGTAAACAGATATCATGTTTTTGATCTGCCCAATCCAGACCGATGTAGGCAGCAAACTCGATCGTTTTTAAGTCTGAGTGATTCATAGCTTGATTCTCTTGATCAATGTCACTGACAAATGGATTCAAGCTTTGATCCTGCGCAAGCCTTATAGTACAGTCCTCACAGGACAACATCTGAGAATGCGTTGTCAGATCAAAGCACATCGTCCGACTCGAAACTCTTCGGTCAACCGTCGCGCGGTTGGCTCACAAATTCGTAGTCGGACGATGTGATCTCATATCCGATCCTCTGATGGTTGTCGAAGGCTCTGCGTTCGGCCATTCCGACTTGATATCGATTACTCGTTATCACCCGATAAATGGCGCTATTACCTATAAGGCTCACGAAGCTTGTCGGATATTTTCGGGGAATGATGCGATGACGCACAAAGTTTGGACTCACAGATTGTCTTCACACGTCAAACTCGCTGTCAGGCGCCGCCTGACAGCGAGTTTGGCGCTCAGCCTGCTCGTGGGCGCGGTAACCCAAGGATCCCGCTCCGCCGCCGACTCACAGTTAGCGTTAGCGCAGGCGCAGGATCGGAGCGGCGTTGCCGCTCGGAAGAAATTCGATGAAGGGGAAGCGCTCCAGGATCAGGGAACGGCGGAGTCTTTGCTCCTGGCGGTGAAGAAATACGAAGAGGCGCTTTCGCTCTGGCGAGCTATCGGTGATCGCCGGAGCGAAGCAATAACGCTTAACAACATCGGCCTGGTCTACTATTCGCTGGGCGATAATCAGAAGGCGCTAGGCTTCCACACTAAGGCGCTGCCACTTCGGCGCGCGGTCGGTGACCGCAATGGGGAAGCCACCACGCTCAATAACATCGGCCTGGTCCACTATTCGCTGGGCGATAACCGTAAGGCGCTCGATTTCTTCACTCGGGCGCTGCCGCTGCTGCGCGCAGCTGGCGACCGCCGCGTCGAAGCAATAACGCTTAACAACATCGGCGAAGTCTACAGGTCGCTTGGCGAGAATCAGAAGTCGCTCGGCTTCTACAATCAGGCGCTGCCACTTCGGCGCGCGGTCGGTGACCGGAATGGGGAAGCCACCACGCTCAATAACATCGGCCTGGTCCACTATTCGTTGGGCGATAACCAGAAGGCGCTCGATTACTACAATCAGGCGCTGCCGCTGCTGCGCGCGGGCGGCGACCGCAATCGAGAAGCCAAAACGCTCGACAACATCGGCCTAGTCTACTTTTCGCTGGGCGCCAAGCAAAAGGCGCTCGATTACTACAATCAGGCGCTGCCGCTGCTGCGCGCGGGCGGCGACCGCAGTGGAGAAGCCACATCGCTTAACAACATCGGCTCCGTATACTCTTCGCTGGGCGAGATTCGGAAGGCGCTCGACTTCTACACTCAGGCGCTGTGGCTTTACCGCGCAGTCGGCGACAGCCGCGGAGAAGGCGCCACACTCAACAATATCGGCGCGGCCTACAATTCACTGGGCGAAAAGCAGGAGGCGCTCGATTTCTACAACCAGGCGCTGCCACTTTCACGCGCAGGGGGCGACCGCAGTCGAGAAGCCGCAACGCTCACCAACATCGGAGTTGTTCTCGACTCGCTGGGCGAGTGGCAGAAGGCGCACTATTTCTACACTCAGGCGTTGCGAATTCGACGCGAAGTCGGAGACCTTAGTGGAGAGGCTTTAACGCTCAATAACATCGGCCTAACCCACTATTCGCTGGGCGGGAACCAGCAGGCGCTCGAGTTCTTCATTCAGGCGCTACCACTTTCGCGCGCAGCCGGCGCCCGAAGTATAGAAGCTGCGACGCTCGGAAACATCGCCTATGCTAAACGCGCTCTCGGTCATTTTAATGAATCCCGTTCTTACATCGAGTCCGCCCTGAAGATCATTGAGTCAATACGCGCCGGGGTTATCAGCAAAGAATTGCGCGCCTCCTACTTCTCTACAGCGCAGGATTATTACGAATTCTATGTCGACCTGTTGATGGAGATACACAGCCTGGAGCCAACCAGGGGCCACGACGCGGCAGCGCTGCAAGCCAGCGAGCGCGCCCGCGCGCGTTCGCTGATCGAGAGTCTGACCGAAGCGCGCGCAGATATTCGACGCGGCGTTGATCCCAAACTGCTCGCGCAGGAAAGGTCGCTGCAACGACGCCTGAATGCGAAGGCGGATGAGGCGTTGGAACTTTCGGCGAACAGGGCCGGCGAAACGCGACTCGCGGCGCGAAATCGAGAGATGGATGCGTTGACCGTCGAGTTGCAACAGGTTCAGACACAAATTCGTCAAACCAGTCCGCGCTATGCCGCGTTGACGCAACCGCAGCCGCTCACGCTCGCCAAGATTCAACAACAGGCGCTGGACGCCGATACGCTTCTGCTCGAATACTCGCTCGGCGACGAGCGCAGCTTTCTGTGGGCGGTGACGCCGACATCGGTCAATAGTTACGAACTGCCGAAACGCGAAATGATCGAAGCCGCCGCGCGGCGCGTTTACGAACTGTTGTCAGACACGTCCGGCCTGAAAGGCCAAACGGCGCCGCCAATAGATGTGCGCATAAAAGAAGCCAGCGGACAGTATCTGGCGGCCGCGGCCGGCTTGAGCCGGACCCTGTTTGGGCCGGTCGCCGGCCAGTTAGGCAAGAAGCGGTTGTTGATAGTCGCCGACGGGATGCTGCATTACATCCCGTTCGGGGCGCTGCCTGATCCGAACAGGTTCGAAGGGAGCGATGGAAACTGGCAGCCGCTCCTCATAGAGCATGAGATTGTGAATTTACCGTCGGCTTCGACGCTGGCCGTGTTGCGGCGCGAGCTGGCCGGGCGCAAACCGGCGGCCAGGATCTTAGCCATGCTGGCCGATCCAGTCTTTTCCAAGGATGACGAGCGCATCAGGCCGGGCGGGCGTCGCGCCGCGCTGCAGACCGACTCGCTCAACGAAAACAGAAACAGAATTCTCGTCGAAACCGCCGGGGCCGAGCCCGGCGAGTTGCGCATCAGGCGGCTGCCCTTCACGCGGCTGGAGGCCGAGCAGATTCTGCCGCTTGCGCCTGAGGGCGCGGGAATGAAGGCGCTCGATTTCGAGGCGAGCCGCGCGACGGCGATGAGCGAACAGTTGAGCCAGTACCGCTACGTCCATTTTGCCACGCACGGGCTGGCCGACAGCGAGCGCCCAGAACTGTCGACCATCGTACTCTCGCTCTACGACGAGCGAGGCAGACCGCAGGACGGTTTCCTGCGAGCGCACGAAGTCTACAACCTTAACATCCCGGCGGAGATGGTCACGCTGAGCGCATGCGAGACCGGATTGGGCAAACTGACCAGGGGCGAAGGATTGGTGAGCCTGACTCGGGGCTTCATGTACGCGGGAGCTGCGCGGGTGGTAGTCAGCTTATGGAACGTGAACGACCGGGCGACGGCGGAATTGATGACGAAGTTCTACCGCCGTGTGCTGGTCGAGGGCGAGCGCCCGGCGGCGGCGCTACGCGCGGCGCAGGCGGAGATGTGGCGCGACAAGCGTTGGGGAGCGCCGTACTACTGGGCGGCGTTCACGCTGCAAGGCGAGTGGAGATGAGCCGATACAGAGCTTCTTGTCCTTCGCCAAAACCTCATCCCAACGCCAAATGCCTCACATTGGTCTCATATAACTCCAGTTAACTCGTTATATCCGGTTTTTCCAATATGCTTGGCATTGGATCGTCCTTCATTGAAGTGGTAGTTGTGTTGCAACGTAATTCTACTCTTCAATGAAGTTCTGACGACCCATTTCCAAATCCTAGCAAAGGGCATTGACCGATGAGTGCCCGGCGCGATTGCGCCGTGAGAGTCTGGTCCAGAAAAACTTGAATCATTCCCGATGCTAGCGGATCACAGTCTCCCACTTGACAATCACCAAGGCCGAGCGCAAGTCCCTCCAATCCTTGGAGAGCCGGATCCAGAAGAGACGATCACGGGGGCGGAACTGCGAGCGTTGTCCTTTTTCTACTGATTGATTTCCTATCAAACAATCTGTCAATCCGACTGTGCGCGCTCAAGCACGCGGTTGTCCCGACGAATTCTATAGGTTGCCCCGAAATAAATAGCGACTAGTTTAGTTGCAAATGAGATAACGAATAGGACGCCGACACGAAAGGTGATCCCCGCCGCCAGCAAGATCGCGAGATCAATCGAGGCGTAGGCGATCCAGACCACAACCGCCGGCTTGAACGCGAACTTCCCCTGCCGCCAGCCGCTAACTACCCATCCGGCCGCGAACATGAGGGGAATTCCGGCGATGATACTGCAATACGGCGCGGCGATTTGTATATGGTCCTGGTAATACTTGTTGTCGTGGCCTGGATCGATCCAGTAACTGTACACGACCATGTACAGAACGCTGAAAGCGACATTTGCAACCATCACGATGAGGGAAACTCCAACCAACAAGGCCAGATGGCTCCATCGTTCCAAAGTCATCTTGAACGCCTCCATTTCAACGCCACCTGGCTTTTCCTGTCCTCTTTGCATTTGAACAGGTCGTGAACCTGGTGGCGTGATTTTCATTGCCCGAAAACCTCGATATCATTTTGCGGGTAATTCTCGAGCATAAGCGAGCGGTATAGCTTGACGGTTTTTGCGAATTTTCTGATACTCGGCGGTAATGAAGGCTGATACGGTAAAAAGCCACCATGAGCGAGTGCTGCGAGTTCTGGTCGAGATTGAATCGAATCTGAGCGCGGATTTGACGCTCGAAACTCTATCGCGTCAGGGCAATCTTTCGCCCTATCACTTTCATCGTGTGTTCAGCGCGCTGGTCGGCGAATCGCTCAAGGACTATGTGCGACGGCTGCGGCTGGAGCGGGCGGCTCACGAATTGACGTTCAGCGCCCGGTCAATCATTGATCTAGCGCTTGATGCTGGCTATGAAACACACGAATCTTTCACGCGGGCTTTTCGCGCCGCATTCGGTCGCAGCCCCTCTGCGCACCGAAAATTTCATGCGCAATCACGTCCCAAATTGACGCCATCGCAAACTGTGAAGCCGTCAGAATATCGTTCTTCCCCGCCTGAACTGCGCTCTGCCAATGCAACCCCTTGCACTGGCCGCATTGAAAGATTGCCGCGCTTGCGTGTGGCGTTTATTCGGCATGTCGGCCCCTATGAGAATGTACCGATGGTCTTCGAGCGACTTCAAGAATGGGCGCGAAAACGACAAGCGAAGCCGATTGACCTGATGTTGCTCGGAATTGCGCATGACAATCCCCATTTGACTTCTCCCGACAAGCTCCGCTTTGATTGTTGCGTGCTCATTGATGCGACGATCAAGGCCGAAGGCGAAATCGGAGTTCGGGAAATCGGCGGCGATCTCTATGCTGTCAAAACTCACTATGGAAGTTTTGAGACGCTCGCCGAAAGTTATCGTTGGCTGGGCGGTGAATTTCTGCCTTCGAGGGGGCTGCGATTACGAAACGCACCGGCTATTGAAATCTACCTGAACCATCCCGAATCTACACAGCCTGAGGATCTATTGACCGATGTGCTGTTACCTGTAGAAAAATCGCCTCTGAACTAACCTTTCCCTCCCAAAAACCTCATCCCGCGTTGAAATACTTTCAGTTAGAGAGATCATCAGCCATTCTGCTCAATCGTCCGGCTCATCCTTTTTCCGATGGTTTGCTTCACACTTATTGTCCTCATCTCAGCTCTCTTTTTGCTCATCCGGAACTGGGATGGTAACCTAAGACCGTTCGTGCCCGAACTGCTGGCCTGGGACGATGTGCTGGCTGACTGGAATTGTAGTAGTAGAGAAAATACCTGTCCTTCGCCAAAACTCAATTCGTCTGCGTTTTCAACAACTCAAATACGACGTCCATCACGCGGACGTGGCGACTGATCCGCGAGGAAACGAATCTTCCATCCCAACACGCGATCAACGAGCTTGCGAAGGTGAGCGGCGCCGTCGAAGCGGCGCACAGCCAGAATTGCCGCGCTGCGAATCTGTACCTACCCGCCCCGTGAATTGCCGCGTGGATTCGTGTTTGATTGCAATGGATAAGACATGGTTTGGACGATAGCGACCGCTTACAAACCGTGTCAAGAATGGCGTCCAAACGCCATCTTATGGATTGTTTACGCTGGCAATTTGCTCGGATCGTGTCGCGGCGGAATCCGGCGCCGTCAAATCATGATGGGTAATATAACGAATTGAAATCGGTTGGTTGTCTTTGACTTCGGCGCGCACTAAAACCTGGAAATAAGGTGGATGCGCATTGTCTTTGGCATTCGGGCATCGGCGGAGTTGGGCATTCAGTTCGCGTAAATGCTCCGGTTGCGTGACATATTCCGCAGCAGCCAGCGTCGCCCAGGTGTTGCATCCGCTCAGCATCAGAATGCGGCGATGTTCGGCTTTGCCGGGCCACAACGTCACAACGGCGTAATTGGGAGCGGCGCTATCTTGCGAGTCGTAAATCTGCTCTTCACCGGGTTGGGGACGACGGTTGATGACTTTGCCGTTGACGCCATCGGGGCTGATCGCAAAATCGTTCGGATAGTTCAGTTCATCTGCCAGCGTGTGGAAACGCATGGAAGAAAGAAAAATCAGATTGTAGTTTTTCACTTCCTGCCAGCCGACCAGCCGGTTGCGCGCAACCCGCAATTCGCGCGATTGTTGCCAGAAAAATTGAGACAGCGTATGAATCCCGTGAGCTTCGCCAACGCCTGTATACACCTCAACCGGGTTTAAGATTCTATTGAAGGTCTTCTGAAAGGTTTGCAATCGAGTGCCAACGCTTGTCTCCACATCCAATGGGGAATTGACCCGCACGTCACGGAGAAACAAGCCATCGCTGACAAAAAACTGCGGCGTTCCGTAAGCCAGCACTGTGCTGACGCCAGGTTCAAAAAACCTTCCCCACAACGGTTGATAATCCGGATCGAGTCTTCGTGATGATTTGGCCGGAGCGGCGTCAGGCGTTGTCGCAATCCGAGTTTGTACCTGCTGAAAGGTCATGGTCGCCAGAATGCCAATGGCAAAGGCAATTGCCACAGGCCCCCAAACAGGCCAGGCAATGCGGCGAGCGGGCAAAGCCGGAATCAGCTTGGCAGGTCGGCTAACCGCGACCTCAACCAATGCAACTTCCGATGAAGTCATTTCGGATGACGCGCTTTGGCAAACCTGAAAGGTGGGGACGTAACTACCTTTGGGCAGTTCAATTTGGAGTTCGCTTGCCGCTCCTTCTTCCTGATAAAAACTCGCCAGTTTTTTGCGAAGTTGGGCGGCCTGGACGCGCACCACGGCATCCGTTCGCGGATCGAATTCCTGGCCACGCTGAAAGACTTCCAGGCCGATGGTGTATTCCTTCAGTTCGCCATCTTCGCCAGCCAATTTCTTGGCGACAACGTGACGCAGAAACTTTTCCAGGCTTTTGGCCTGGCGAAAGTGCTTGCTGCCCACAATCATTTCCAGATGCTGGTTGATCTTTTCGGGTTCAATTTCGGCTTGGATGGACTCTTGGTGTTGGATTTTTCCGGTCTGGCTCATTTCATACCTCTCTGTCCTTTAATCCCTGAAAACAAAAGGGATTCACCGGTTTTTAACGGTTAATGCACGCTGATAACCTTGTTTCCTGACCAGGAAGCGCGGTAGAGACTTCTACATAACTCGAGCAGTCTGACAAAACAGGACTTCTTTATAGAAGCCGTAAGAAAGCACGTCAAGAACGGTTAATAGACTGGCGAAACGCTTTGCTGGGAATCCAATCTGATCCGCGCAAAAATCTATCTTTGATTTTCGGAGGCTTTATGTCCAAGACTCGACGAAGCGCGTTCTCCTGGCTATACGCTCTTTGTTTGTCAGCTCTGCTGGTTTCAACGGCAAGCGCCCAAACCATTACTGCCACCCTGAACGGAACCGTTACGGACGAAGCGGGAGCGGTGGTGCTAAACGCCAAAGTGACCGTCACCGCCAACAGCACCGGTCAGGCCAAAACAGTGACGACCGACAGTGAAGGACGCTATTCCGTGCCGTTTCTGCAACCCGGCGGATACAGCGTAACGGTGGAGGCCCTGGGGTTTGCGAAATCCGTCCGTTCTGGTTTGAATCTGGAAGTCGCCCAAACGGCCACGCTCGACCTCAAACTGAAAACCGGAAACACCACCGATACGGTGGATATCACAAGCGATGCGCCGCTGTTGGCGACAGAAACCTCTTCGCTGGAGTCCACCATTGAAAACAAACTGATCGAAAACCTGCCATCTGCGCAACGCAGCACGCTCGCCTTCATCAACATGACGCCGGGCGTGATTGACGCAGGCTTCGCGCTGGCACAGGGCGAAAACCTGAACACGAATGGCAATGCACAAGGGCCAATCGGTAGCCCCGGCAATCGTAACTTCTTCGATTCCAGTTTCACGGTTGGCGGCGGGCAAAACTCCACAAATGACGTGTTGCTCGATGGTGTGTCGAACACGGTTGGGGATTTTAACGGCGTGGCGGTCAATCCGCCGCCGGATTCGGTGCGTGAATTCAAGGTCTTTTCCGGCGCGTTTTCGGCGGAATACGGCCGTTCGGGCGGCGGTGTAGTCAATATGATTACGAAGGCCGGAACCAGCCAATATCACGGATCGCTCTACGAATACTTCCAAAATGGCGGATTGAACGCCAACGGCTGGCAACGAAACCGCAGCGGACAATTGGCCAATGGCCAAGACGCGCTGCCGCGTATTCCAATCAAGCGCAATCAATTCGGCGCCGCTATTGGCGGCCCGATCTGGTTACCCAAAAAGTTCTTCGGCCCGATTGGTTATAAAAATAAAGAGAAGATGTTCTTCTTCTTCAATTACGAAGGCCGCCGCGAACGCAATCCGTTTTCACGTCAGTTGACCATGCCCACCGCCAAAATGCGCAAAGGCGACTTTTCAGAACTGCTGACTGGGGCGACACGCACAGGCCAAACGGAAATTGATGGCACAGCGCCTTCGCTTTTCGGACAGCTTTACAATCCATATGGAGCGTTGGTGAATAACAAACGTCAGGCGTTTTCGGGCAATCGGCTGGACGCGTTGCCCGTTTGCGGCAGCGGAGCGCGCACTTCGGCCTGCCTGGATCCGGTGGCAATGAAAATTCTGGAATATCTTCCGCTCCCCAACCAACCGGGACTGACGGACAATTACGTCGTTTCGGACATCGCTCAATTCTCCCGCGACCTGTACGCGATTCGCGTTGACCAAACGCTGTCTGAAAAACACAACTTTTTCGGGCGCTACAGTAAAGAGCGCCGGTTTCAAGCCGAGCCGACATTCCTGGGGTCGGTTGCCACAAATTCGCGCGTCATTGTGGACACCTTTCACAACGCCACACTCAATGACGTGTATTCCATCAGGCCGAACCTGATTAACAACGCGCGTTATGGTTACACGCGGGCACGCGCGCACCAAACGCCGGTCAGCGAGGGCTTCGATCCGGGGTTGCTGGGATTTCCATCCTACATTCTGAATACTTCGCCCATCGGCGCATTCCCGATTTTGAGTTTTGAAGCGGGCGCACAAGGGCAAGGCCGGGCAAGCGAAATTACGGCAGGCCAGATCGGCGGTAGCGGAAATAATCAGCCGCGCGATACGCAAACGTTCGCCGACGCCGTCACCTGGCTGAAAGGCGCGCACACTGCCAAATTCGGCGCGGAGTTTCGTCTGCTGCGCTTTTTCGCATTTCAGTACAACAATCCGGCAGGCGCCTACAATTTTGCTCGGAGCCAAACGCGCGGCCCGAACCCGAACGTGACGCCGACAAACATTCTGGAAACCGGTTCGTCGTTCGCATCATTCTTGCTCGGCATTCCATCGAGCGGTTCCAAAGAGCAGGTCACACCGATCACGCTTTACCATCATTACTATGCTGGTTTCGTCCATGACGATTGGAAAGCGACGCGTAACTTGACGTTGAATTTGGGCTTGCGTTGGGATTATGAAACCGGCACGGCTGAAACCCATGGATTGATCAGCAATTTCGATCCCGAAGCGGCTTCACATCTGGCTGGACGTGTTGCAGCGCCCGCCGATCCAATCATACGCGCGTTGCGACCAAACTTTACAGACCTGCGTGGTTTGATCAGCTTCCCGGATGGCCCGCAAACGGAGTATCCCAAGAAGCGCTTCGCTCCACGCATTGGGTTGGCGTATCGGCTTCGAGAAAAGACTGTCTTGCGCGGAGGATACGGCGTTTTCTTTGTGCCGTATTCGGTTGAGCAAACTTCGGCAATCGGCAACGTCTTTTCCGTCAACATGACGCAAGCGTTCAACAACGCGCAAGTTCAGCAGCCAGGCACGGCAGCAGCGCCGACACTCTTTTTGAGCGATCCCTATCCGGGCGGCATCACGGCCCCACCAGGTAAGTCGCTCGGTCCTGACACGCTGATCGGCCAAAGTCCCGTTCTGGTGGAACCGTTCCGAAAGAATGGATACTTGCAACAATGGAATTTCGTCGTTTCGCGCCAGTTGGCGAGAAGCCTGGTGCTGGACATAGCCTACTCAGGCAGCCACGGCGTTCGGTTGCCGTACCGTACGCTGAACATCAATCAAATTCCCAGAGAGTATTTGGATTACGCCAAGGCTCACTTTTCCGAAGCGCGCGATTTCAATGGCGTCCAGGCGACCAGCGTGGCGCAGTTCTTTAACCAATCGGTTGCCAATCCGTTTTTCGGATTGATCACCAATCCGAACTCTACGCTGCGCACTGCGACGGTGACACGCGCGCAGTTGCTGAAACTGTATCCGCAAAACGACAACCCGACGATTTTCAACGGGCATTTCGGCGCCGCCAAATACAATTCGCTGCAGGTCAAGTTGGAAAAACGCTTTAGCGGTGGACTGTCGGCCAACGCCAGCTACGTCTGGGGCAAGCTGATTGACATCGGCCGCAACGGCAACAACAACAGCGGCACAGCCACCAGCGTCGAAGATGCGTTTGACCTCGCGGGCGAATACTCCATTTCAAGCTTGGATATTCCACACCGCTTTGTCGCCAGCTTCAGCTACGAACTGCCGTTCGGAAAAGGCAAGCGCTTCGGCCAGAACTGGAATGGTTTCCTCAAGGGGTTGGCTGGCGGATGGCAAGTCAGCGGCACAGCGACGCGCCAATCTGGTTCGCCGCTTTCGATTTCGGCAGCAGGCATCGGACTGAGCTTTGCCACACGTCGTCCAGATCGGTTGGCGGATGATGGCAGTTTTGACGATGCACGCGATCGCGCACGCGCTGGCCAGACTTGGTTCAACACCGCTGTCTTCGCACAACCTGCAGATTTCACACTTGGCAATGCCGCGCGCAATTACAGCGATGTTCGCCGCGACGGATACCGCAACGTGGATTTGTCCGTGCTGAAAAACATTGTGTGGAGCGAAGGCCGCCAGAAGATTCAATTCCGCGGCGAATTCATCAACGCCTTCAACAACGTGGTGTTCGGCACGCCCGGCACAGCGGTAAACGATCCGGCGAATTTCGGCATTGTCCGCACGCAGGGCAATCAGCCGCGTCTGATTCAGTTGGCGCTGCGGTACACATTCTGATCGCGTGAGTAGGGCAATCTGCCGAGGTTGCCCTACTTTTTCAAAGGGTATTTTGAGGAAATCAGGGCAACCTCGGCAGATTGCCCTACTTTTTTAAGGAACTTTCGTGCATCGTCTTATATTACCTCTTCTGCTTCTCATTCTCGCGTCAACGGCAAACACACAATCGAACAACCAAGCGCAATACGATCTGGTCATTTACGGAGGCACGGCAGCGGCAGTCACCGCAGCCGTCCAGGCCAAGCAAATGGGCAAAACCGTGATTATCGTTTCGCCCGACAAACATCTGGGCGGATTGTCCAGCGGCGGTTTGGGGTTCACCGACACCGGCAATAAAGCCGTCATTGGCGGTTTGGCGCGCGAGTATTACCACCGCGTCTATCAGCATTATCAAAAGCCAGAAGCCTGGAATTGGGAGCGCCGCGAACAATTCGGCAACATAGGCCAGGGCACGGTGGCGCTGGACGGCGAAAACCGCACCATGTGGATTTTCGAGCCGCACGTCGCCGAACAAGTTTTTGAAGACTTCATCCGCGAATACAAAATTCCAGTCGTTCGCAACGAATGGCTGAACCGAAAAACCGGCGTCAAAAAGTCCGGCGCAAGCATTGTTT
>Ga0207428_10003147_pt1 | contig 16170 bp, 13 predicted proteins | sample RhiMethybrSRZTD1_FD_187600 | JGI IMG/M metagenome (GOLD analysis project Ga0207428, IMG submission 187600) | Populus rhizosphere microbial communities from Tennessee, USA - Rhizosphere MetaG P. TD hybrid SRZTD1 (SPAdes) (version 3) | ecosystem: Host-associated > Plants > Roots > Rhizosphere >...
ATCAAGATCAAATTTACGTGGAAGAATTTCGATAAGTCTGAATTTCGAATCAATTACATCTCCGACCTGGCTGTAATCCAACCCGCCAGCCAGCGCCGGGATCCAAAAAAATCCGTCCTGTTCCCCCTGCCGTTTGGCGCGCTCCAGGATCAAGGGAGCTTCCAACTGCCGTATGAAGGCCGTCATCAGCGGCCAAAGGCGAAGCAGATCGCGGAGTAGAATACCGCCTCGTCTGATCGATCAGCCGCAAATAGGCTTCATGAACAAGTTGCTGCAATTCATCCATCATTTCAGCCGCCGTCTGGTAGCGCGATGCGCAATCCTTTTCCAACGCCCGGTTGATGACGAGTTCCAGAGCGGAAGGCGTTTCTGGGCGCTCACGGCGGAGAGGAGCCGGCGCGTAATGCACGATAGCGTCGGAGACGGACGCCGGACTTTCGCCCGTGAAAGGCTTGGCGCCCGTGACCATCTCGTAGAGCACGACCCCCAGGCTGAAGATGTCGGCGCGGTGGTCCACGTTCTGTCCCAGCGACTGTTCCGGCGACATATAGCTGATCGTGCCCATCACTGCGCCTGAGCCCATTTGCAAGGGCGAGGTTGATGGAATACAGTCATCAGTAGTTCCCAGCTCATCTCCACTCAGCTTTGCCAGACCGAAATCCAGGACTTTGACCAGACCATCGATCCTCACCATGATGTTTTCGGGTTTGATGTCACGGTGCACGATCCCCGCCGTGTGGGCCGCATCCAGCGCTCGGGCAAGCTGAATGGATATGTCCAGCGCTTCATTCAACTTCATTCCACCGCCGGCAAGTCGCTGGCGCAGCGTTTGCCCCTCAATGAACTCGGTGGCGATGAAATGCCCGCACTCATTCTCCTCGATTTCGAAGATGGTGACGATGTTTGGATGGCTGATCCCCGAGGCTGCTTGCGCCTCCCTCATAAATCGCTGTACCAGCTTTGGGTCTCGGGTGAATTCCTGTCGCAGAAACTTGAGCGCGACCTTGCGCCCCAGCCGTGAATCCAGCGCGAGATATACCTGCCCTACGCTCCCTTCGCCGAGCGCCGATATTACCTGATAATGGCCCACGCTTCTCCCCAGTAATGAGCGGACGGGATCGGTTATCTTCGTTGTGGCGCCTGGATCCAACGCAGGTTGACCGAGGAAGCTGCCGGCCTGTTCGTGCGCCGCGAGCAGCGACATAACTTCATCGCGCAACTGATCATCACCTGCGCAAGCGCGATCGAGAAAGATCGCGCACTGATCAGCGTCGCGCTCAAAGGCGGCGATAAACAGATCTTCGATTTGTCGCCATCGCTCAGGTCGCATAAATAAATCCGCTCCTTATTTCGCTGGGTGTTTGCCGGCGCCCTAACTTAGTTCACGGTAAAGCCACGCCCTGGCCATTACCCATTCCCGCATCACTGTCTTACGCGAGACGCCCAAAATCTCAGCAGTCTCTTCCACGCTCATTCCGCCAAAATAGCGAAGCTCGACCACATGACTTTTGCGCGGGTCGATGACGGACAATTTTGTGAGCGCCTGGTCGAGCGCGATCAGATCTATAGATCCTTCATCAGACAGAATAATCACTTCATCGAGCGAAAGTTTGATCGCCCCGGCGCCCCGCTTGTTCCGCTGAAGCCCTTTGGCATGGTCAATCAGTATCCGGCGCATCATTTGCGTGGCGACCGAAAAGAAATGCGCTCGGCTCTTCCATTGCACATTCTTCTGACCATTGAGCCGCAGATAGACCTCGTGGACCAGCGCCGTTGGCTGCAAGGAGTGGTCCGCTCGCTCATTATTCAGATAATGGCGGGCGAGACGGCGCAATTCGTCATAGACGATGGGAATCAATTCATCCAACGACGCTCCGCAGAGGCTTCCACAATCCGTAAGCGCTTGTGTGGCCTCGGCTGACAGGGCTTCCTCCATAACCCCTCCGAAAATGTCCGACAAGCGGCCCGAGCTTATCGGAGCTCCCGAAGGCAATCCTTCACAAAACCTCCGACAAGCGCGGGCAAGCTTGTCGGACATTTCCATCGGTTCATGGCGGCGTCAATGACGCCATGAATGACTCCTCTATACAAAAGATCGGTACAAAAGAAGGACTTGAGAGCCGTCCGGCGAATAGTGGTGCTAAAAATTTCCAGCTGTTATGGGACTTTTTACTCTAATTCGTCGCGTTTATCAATGGAATCTGAGCCCAAGTGAGTTCGCCCGTATCTGGTAATACCAAACCTCGAAAAACAACCTTTCTTTGTAATAGATAGAGATTACTCTGGGCTCTTCTCAGCATATTTATGGTGGCGTGGTTACAAAGTAAGGGTTTAATGAACACAAGGAGAAAAGACGATGTATCGGAAAATGCTAGTCAGTGTAGTTGTCCTATGCGCGCTTCTTGCCGTGTCCTTCACCGGCGACACAGGTAAGGTTGCGATGTCCACCGGCAAGAGCAACCCGGTGGTGTCGGCTGCGCCGGCTCAGACAGATCAGGACGAGAACTTCGATGACCGTTTAGCCAAAGTCGCAATGCAGGTTCCCGGTTTTGGCGGCATGTTTTTCGATCAAGACGGAACATTGCAAGTCTATATGGTTGGACAAAAAGAACCGCTGAGCGCATCTTCAATGGCCTTCCTGGAAGATGTAATAGCCAGAGAGATTGGGGGAGGAGAACGCTTATCCAGCAGAGGCATGGAGATCCGCGAAGGCCAGTACGATTTCCTGAGTCTCCATCGATGGCAGCAGCAAATGACGCCCGAAGTGCTTGCTATTCCTGGAGTTGTCTCCACTGATAATGATGAAGGTAAGAATCGACTTCATATCGGAATCACGGACACAGCCGTGAGGGAGGAAGTGGAAAAACACCTGTCTAACCTGGGTATCCCGCCCGAAGCAGCGGTGTTCACTGAAACCAAGCCGATGGAGCCTTACCTCCGAAGTCGCCGCCGGCCGTTGCGCGGCGGTTTGCAGATCAACTTCGGCAATTTCTTATGCACGCTCGGTTTTATTGCCGTCCGCAACGGCGTCACCGGTTATGTGACCAACTCGCATTGTACGACAACTCAGGGAGGGGTCCAAAATACCGTCGAGCATCAGCCGAGCGCTTCTGGAACCACCAACCGCGTCGGCATTGAGATCGCGGACCCAACCTATTTCAGCGGCTCTGGGTGTCCGGCTGGCAGAGTATGCCGCCGCAGTGACAGCTCGTTCATTCAGGTTCCTCATCCGAGTGGGCCGGCTGTAACTACCGCCCGGGGCACTATTGCGCGCCCGGCGGTTAACTCATTCACCTGGAACGGAGTGGATATTTTCAATATTACTAGTGAAGGCTCCGCGTTGGTGGGACAAGCCGTCACCAAGGTCGGCCGCACTACAGGCAGAACCGCCGGCACGGTTTCACAAACTTGTGTCAACACTAACGTGTCAGGCTCAAACATCACTCAACTTTGCCAAACCTTTGCAAATTATGGGAACGCTGGCGGAGACAGTGGTTCTCCTGTCTTCCGGATTACCACTTTACCAAGTGTTGTACTTGTCGGCATCAACTGGGGAGGTAATGGGACTATTTCGGTATTCAGCCCGATCACGCAAATCCAACAGGAGTTAGGAGCATTAAACACCTGCGCGGGTAGCTGCTGATCGAATCGACTCGACGCGTCCGGCCCTGGACCCACCGGCCCAGGGTCGGACATTCCGAGAAGTGAGATCAATAATGATAGCAATGGTCTGGATGTGCCTGACGCTCTTGCTTGCCATGACGCTTGACGGATGTAGCAATCAATCCGATAAATCAGGCCGACCGGAAGAGCCTCTAACGCTTGAGGCGCCGGATGAAGTCGAAGCCGGTCAGACGGTCAATCTGAAGCTGATCTGGCGGAATCTGACCGACAAACCGGCCGAGCTAAATCTCGGAGGTCGTCCTCCATATGATTTTGTCGTGACCACAGACGAAGGCAAAGAGGTCTGGCGATGGCTTGCGGGACAAACGGTTCAGGACATCCTCGAAATAAAAACAGTGGATCCTGGTCAGAAGCTGGAATTTATGTTGGAGTGGCAGCCGGTGAATCAAGCCGGCGCCGCATTGGCGCCTGGAAATTATCTAGCGCAAGGCATTTTGAATTTGGACCCACCGGCCGTTCTCAAGACGAAACCAAAGCCATTGATCATCCGGAATAAAAAGTGAGAAACCATCTTCTCACCACTCTAAAACTTTCATCTTTCTTCGCGCAGGGTACTCCACCCATAAACGCTTCGTTTTGCGTGGAGTATCCTGCGCGAAGAAAGATGAATTGAGGGGAAGTTCTTGCATCGCGGTCCGGATGTAGATCACCGGGTGTCACCGGAATGACTCTCGATATTCACCGAATAAACTCGCCCTCTCCGGTCGCATGGCCTTTGAGATAGTTTTCGAGCGGAACGCGGGCGGCATAATCCTCGGCGCACTGCTACTGGACGTCGCAGTCTCAGCCGCGTCCCTAACCGGCTAGCGCTATTGTTAACGGATTTCCCGATCAAAATTCGCGGAATCCTCTTCGGCGTCGGCGCCAGATTATATGGACCTATCGGAAATCGTATGCTTCGATTATAATCTGGCGCGTAGCGACGGATATCGGAGAAAACGATGAAGATTGCATCTTACAATCTCGGCAACGACAGGGCGCTAAACATTTGGACCGGCGTTCTGCGGCGTCACACATCAGCATTCACCGGTTTCTCTTCTTTCCTCCTGTCACGCGGCTCTATGGCGGCCCCCACCGCAAAATAACATTCCACACCAACAATCAATTCATTCACTGAGCAGCCGAGCGTAATTGGCCGGCCGGGAGAACTGTGGTTTCAACTTCCGACCCGGCTGGTTGCCGATCTGCTTTCTTTCTTATTCCTTTTACTGGGGATGCCATATGCCTGAAAAGATTTTTGTGGGACTGGCCTGGCCTTACGCCAATGGCCCACTGCACGTTGGTCATATAGCCGGCGTCTATCTGCCGGCCGATATCTTTGCCAGATATCATCGACTTAAAGGTAATGAGGTGTTGATGATTTCAGGCTCGGATTGTCATGGCACGCCGATCACACTTTGCGCCGAACGCGAAGGGATTACCCCTGAGCGCGTGATCCAGCGTCATCATCCGACTTTTCTCAATACTTTCAAAACCCTGGGGATTTCTTTTGATCTCTTCACCCAGACCTTGACTGAAAACCATTACGGGGTGACGCAGGAGTTCTTTCGCCGCCTCTCAGAAAAAGGGTTCATCTATAAAGAGACAATGATCGGTTCCTGGACAGAGACACTCCAGCGATTTCTCCCTGACCGTTATATTCAAGGAATTTGCCCCAAATGTGACTATGCCCAAGCTCGAGGCGATCAGTGCGATAAATGCGGCCGCCTCCACGATCCCCGGGACCTTATTGAACCGCGATCGACACTCGACGGTTTGCCGATTACATTTCGCCAGACTGATCATTTTTTCCTCGATCTGGCGCGGCTTCAGCCGGAATTGAGCGCATGGCTGGAGGGCGTCGATCGCGCAAATTGGCGACAGAACACCGTTCAGTTCACACAGAATTGGCTGAAAGAGGGGCTGCGGGGGCGCGCCATCACGCGTGACATCGATTGGGGAATCCCGGTACCGGTTGACGATCCCACTTTCAAAACAAAACGGTTTTACGTCTGGTTCGACGCAGTGATCGGCTATCTTTCAGCAACGATCGAGTGGGCCGCACGGACTGGACGGCCTGATAAATGGCGTGAATGGTGGGACGCGAAAACAACCGAAAGCGCAGAGGTTCGATCGTACTACTTTCTGGGCAAAGACAATATCCCTTTCCATTCGATTGTATGGCCGGCCATGCTGATCGGATACGGCGATCGAACGCTTCCCTACGACGTCCCGGCCAGTGAGTTTATGACTCTCGAGGGAGAGCGGATGAGTACGAGCGCGAATTGGGCGATTTGGCTTCCTGACATTGAGAGCCGATATCTACCGGATCAGATCCGATACTACCTGGCGGCCAATGCGCCTGAGGGTCGTGACAGTAATTGGTCCTGGAGTGATTTCATCAGGCGGAACAATGACGATTTATTGGGGACCTGGGGCAACCTGGTCCACCGGGTGTTGACGATCGCCTGGCGCAACTTCGGCGCAGTTCCGGAACCGGAGGAGCTTCGAGAAACGGACCGTCGCTTGCTGGCGATGTCAGAAGAGGCGTTTGGCCAGGTCGGCAGCCTGATCGAAAGAGTCAGGCTCAAAGCCGCTCTTCAGGAAACACTGGCCGTCGCGCGACGCGCCAACCAATATCTCAGCGAGGAGAAGCCCTGGATACTCCTCAAGACTGACCGCTCTCGCGCAGCCACGGTGATATATACGGGGCTGGTCGTGGTTAATAGATTGAAGACCTTGCTCTGCCCATTCCTACCGCATAGCAGTCAGCGGTTGCACGAACTGCTCGGGTACGAAGACGTGATCGCCTCGACGCCAGAGATAGAGAAAATGATCGATCATGACGGCCGGGAACGGCTGGTGTTATCAGGCGATTACAGCAAGGTCAATCGTTGGGAGCCGGCGGTGATCCCGATCGGACAGACTCTCAGGTCGCCGGCGCCATTGTTTCAGAAGTTGGAGGAAAGCGTGATCGAAGAGGAACGTGAGCGCCTCAGAAGGCAATCCCAACGGAGTTAACCGGCGTGGGCCCCGATTCTACGCAGCGCGCCGCTCGGAGGCGGGAGCGAGTGGGCGTTTTTTGCCTTCCTCACGCTCGTTTCGATGTACTAGAGCGAATTACAAATCAATGTACGGTGTACTGATGTGAGTGTACGGATCAGTACCGCGAGCGGTAGCGAGCGCGACTCAAAATGAAGCGCGCTCGCTACCGCTCGCGGTACTGATCCAGCGAAAAGACTATACCAACTGCGGGTTGCGGGCTTCGGAGACATACAAACGACGAGGGACGAAGAGTTCCTCTCAACCAGTGTTTTTCTTTTCTGGTTGATGAGCTTCTCCTCGCCCCTCTTACTCAATAATACAGCAAATCCCCTTCCCAGTCTGTGTATCGAAACATTTTTTCCGTCTAGTTTTCGCGCTCTCAGTCAGCGCAGAAATCTCACCCAATAGGGCATTCCTAATGGTTCAATCCAAATTACGAACGGCCAGGAGGCCGAAAAATAGCGGAGGAGATCACGCAGAGCGCGCGGGCTCCTCGGAGTTCCCGATGTCGGCGCCGTAGACACTCAAATCATTGATTCGTCTTTGTTGAACCCCAACAGCGTCAACTCATCGGTAGGCGAATTCGCCTCATCAAAGATGTGAACACGAATGCGAGGGTGCAGAACAAAGCCGACCGACGCGCCACATCCAATTGTAATGGCCTGGTTCATTATGATCGGCGGGAGTATGCTGCCAGTCTCAAGGCCGCGGCCAAAGAGGTCGGCGTGATCGGCGATGATGATTCGTCCGAAGAGCGAAGCGCCGCTGGCGATTACCGCCTGCCGCTGTTTCCGGATTGATCGCCTTTATTTTCAAAAGGAACAAAATGCCTTCACCTGATCAATTACCCGTTCACGATAAAACTTCCTATCTGCACATGCTTTGGGCCTCGCTGGCGTTTGCGGTGATGGCGGCGTTCAGCCACAGGGCGGGCGAATCTTGCGATTGGCAATTGGTCGTTGTGGCGCGCGCGGTCGTCGCGTTTTTCTTCGCGGCTATTATCGCCAGAGCCGGTCGCGTCAAGCTCGTCTGGCGCGGTTCGGCGGCGCTGTGGGTACGGAGCGTCGCGGGCAGTACCGGAATGCTTTGCAACTTTTACGCTCTCGCGCATTTGCCGGTGTCGGACACCTTGACGTTGATGAATACATCGCCAATTTGGGTGACGCTTCTGTTATGGTTAACGTTCGGACAGCGGCCTACAATAAGCATTATCTGCGCAGTTGGCGCCAGTGTCGCCGGCATCGCGCTGATTCAGCAGCCGCATTTTCAGAGCGGGAAGTTCGCTTGTTTGATGGCGCTTTGCGGCGCGTTTTGCACCTCCATCGCCATGCTCGGCCTCAATCGATTGAAAAACATTGACCCGCGCGCCATCGTCGCGCATTTTTCCGGCGTCGCCGGCGTCGCCACCGTGCTGTTTCTGCTGCTGACCAATCGCAAAGATTACTCGACGCAATTGGGCGACAAATCAGTCTTCCCCCTGTTAATACTAGTCGGCGCGGCGGGCGTGGCTGGACAAATTGGTATGACCCGCGCTTTCGCCAAAGGGCATGCCTCGCGAATTTCGGTCGTCGCATTGTCACAAATCTTATTCGGCTTGGGGTTCGACGTGTTGTTTTGGAACCGATCGGTCAATCTGATATCGCTGCTCGGCATGGTTTTGGTGATCGCGCCAACGGCGTGGTTAATTCTCGGCAAGGCGCCTCAACAGAGTCACGATCTGATCGCAGTGGAAATGGAAGATTGATCCCGCTCTCGCTCCTCCAACAACTTCCCTTCAACCACTTTCTGTCTAAAAATTCTTCCGGATAAATTCTTCGAGCGCCTCTCGCCTGATCTTCCATTCCCCTCCCCCCTTGGTCGCTTTGAGTTCCTCGGCTTCGATCGCCGCCAGTAACTCGGCGCGTGAAAGGTTCGAATATCTCTGCGCCTCTTTGAGTTTCAAGAGCGGCATCTGCGCGAGTTCGAGGATTGAAGGCTCCCTTTCCTTCCCCGCCTGCTCCTGCATCGCCTCGAAGAGCCGAGAGAGAACCAGCGCCAGGTCCGGCGCGGATTCTCTTTTCACAATGAATCCTCTCTTCTCTTCTTCTCCGGACGTCACCGCAGGCGCGTAGAGAGTTGAATCGAGCTCGGCCTTCAATCGGTCGAGCTCCGCTCGTGAGTAGAGAGCGACTGGGCGGGTTTTGCTTCTTTCGTACCTCACGCCGACCCGGCCTTGTTTGGTGTAGTTCTCAAGAGAACGAACGCTACAGCCGACATACTTCGCCGCATCTTGTTTCCGCATCTCTTGAGGGTCTTCTTTCTTCATCTTCCGGTTCTCCCCAGCGCGTAATCCCGCAAACTCCGCCTGCGAGTTTTGCGGTAATTTGCGGGATTAAGTATCAACGAGAGATACTTGGAATCGCAAGGTTTTTTTGCGCTGTCTCCGGATGTGGATCCGCCGCCGGTTGAAAGGGGAGGCTCCGCTGCGGTTTCTCATCCCTCTTCTTGTCCGCCCATTCAATAAGCTTCTCTTCCAACTCTTCACGGGTCTGGGCTGCCAACTGCATCCTTAAGTAAGAGCCTCGGGAGAGATATGCCAGGTATGACCTCTTCCGTAGGGACCCTCCGCCGACGATCTCGCTGCACCGCCATCCCGCCCCATCCTTACAGAACTGGTAGCGGCCAATGGTGACCGATTTCTTCTTGTCGGCGCCGGTCGGTAAGATAAAAGCGGAGACCGTTCCGGCGCGCTCTCTCTTCGCCTTTCTTGAATGGGTTCCGGCGTCGAAGGGAGCGCCGGCGGCGTCCATGACAACTGACGCAGTCAGGTCAGGCGTTTCTGACGGCTCGACGCTTTTCTGACCGGCGCTCCCGCTCTGCGCCGCTGTCGCCAAAGCAATGACGGTCAAGAGGGCGAGAAAGAGGGGCATCACGGTGAGACCGTACCGCTCATAGACGCTCATTCTCCGCAGGTCTAGCAGGAGAGAATTCGTCCCGGCGGTCTCCCGGGCTTCGGCGGCCTCGATTCCCGAAGGCCTTTCCGCGCGGACGAAGGCGCGCGCCAGCCTCCTGTCTTTTTCCACAAGTTGCAAAGCCAGCTCAGCCTGTTTCTCTAACGTCTTCCGCCTTTCCTCCGCGGCCTGCTTCTCGACTGTCAATTGCCGCTCCGCCGCTTTCCCGGCGAGCGTCTCCTGCCAATCAAGGTCCAAGGCGATCGACGCATTCACGAGTAGAACAGCGGTCAGGATCAACTGGCAGACCATGGCGACGCCCGCGACCCGCTTTCGCTCCGACGCTACAAGCCAGGCGCAACTGATCGCCATCAATTCGGCGCCGACCGTTCCGACGATCCCCACTCTCCCCAAACCGGCAAGCCGCCCGCTCAAGTGGGAGCCCACTATCGCCAGCGTAAAAAGAGTCGAGAGGCAGGCTAAAAAGACGCCCACCCATTTTAGGATTGAAAGCTCCTTGTTCGCGTTCATGACTGTCCTTTCCCGGCGGCAAACGCCGTGAGTATTCTTTTGGACGGGAAGAAGTGGACCGCAGAGAGGAGAGGCTCAGCTCATAGCTCCGCATCGTCGCCGCGTCTGTCGGTCGAAACTCTCGGTTTGATTGATACTCAAAGGCTCGACAAAGCGTTCGGGCGCCTGTCGAACCATTTTCGTTTGGCCGAAGCGATATTAAACCATTAACCGCAAAACTCGCAAGAACAGCTTGCGAGTTTTGCGGTCATTTGCGAGATTCCATTTATAAGGCGGTCTGGCGCCGACAGTGGCGGCCGCGAAAGCTGAGGTCGGCGATCCTCAGCCTGAAGTATGTAGACGAGAAAGAACCTGAATTTCCGATTACCGAAAAGATTCCCTCGGATCTTGAGTCTGAGTCGGGTACTATTCCGCCTGTCATAAACTCTTCTCAAGCGTAAAAACCAATCTGACTCGGAGGGCATCTCATGAGGTTCGCTCGTTTGACTCTGTTCGCTCTGCTTGTCCTGTTCAATTCGGCTGCGCTTCAGAAATCGCCGCAACCGGATTGGTCGAAGATCGAAGAAGAAACCATCCGCCACTTCCAAGCGATTCTGCGCCTGGACACCAGCAATCCACCCGGCAATGAAGGCATCGTGGTTGAATACCTGAAATCGGTCCTGGATCGTGAAGGCATCGAAACCAAAATCTTCGCGCTCGATCCGAAGCGGCCAAACCTTGTGGCTCGTTTGCGTGGTAACGGCAAAAAACGCCCGCTGCTGATTATGGGGCACACGGACGTCGTCAAAGTTGATCCGGCGAAATGGACACATCCTCCGTTCTCGGCTACGCGTGAAGGCGGGTACGTTTACGGTCGAGGCGCTGTAGACGACAAAGACAACGCAACCGCCGGGCTGATGGTGATGCTGTTGCTGAAACGAATGAACGCGCAACTGGACCGCGACGTGATCTTTCTGGCCGAAGCGGGCGAGGAAGCCAGCACGCAATTCGGCATTCAGTTCATGGTCAACCAACACTGGCCCGAAATTGAGGCCGAGTTTTGTTTTGCGGAAGGCGGCGGCGTGACTCGAACGGGCGGCAAGATTCGATTCGCCACTGCGCAGACTTCCGAAAAGATTCCTTACGGAGTGACGCTCGCGGCGCGCGGCCCGGCCGGCCACGGATCGGTTCCGTTGAGAACCAACGCCATCGTGCGCCTGTCGCAAGCCATCGCCAAGCTCTCCGCGTGGTCAACGCCGATGCGGTTGAATGACACGACCAGAGCATATTTCGATCGGCTGGCCGGAATCAGTTCGCCGGAAGAAGCCGATCGTTACCGCAACGTGGCCAATCCTGAAATGACCTCCGCGATTCAGGAATACTTTGCCGTCAACGAACCGCGCCATCATTCGATGCTGCGGACTTCGATTTCTCCGAACATCATCAAAGGCGGTTATCAGGTGAACGTGATTCCTTCGGAAGCCGAAGCCACGCTGGACGTGCGCGCGTTGCCGGATGAAAATCTGGAAAGCCTGCTGGCTGAAATTCGCAAGGTTATCAACGATCCAGCGGTAACGGTGGCCAAAAACGAACGCAATACGCGGCCGGCCGCGCGACCTTCGCGGATTGACTCCGAAGCGTTCCGCGTTTTGGAAGCCGCCGTCAAAAGCCATTACGACGCCGTTACTTTGCCCACGATGAGCACCGGCGCGACCGACATGGCTTATCTGCGGGCCAAAGGCGTTGAATGTTACGGAGTAGGCCCGATGACCGACAGCGAAGACGGGCCGAAAGGTTTCGGCGCGCATAGCGATCAGGAGCGAATTCTGGAAGAATCGCTCCACAAATTCGTTCGATTCCACTTGGACATCGTGATCAATCTGGCAAAAGCTAACTAACTGTGATGAAAAGTAATCTCTCCTGTCGCAAGTGGCGCCCTGAAAGAGATGAATATCTCACCCACGAAGCCACACGAAGAGACGCTAATGAATGAGGTGAACCGATGGAATTATCTAGAAGAGATTTTGTGGCCACTATGGCCGCTTCCGGTCTGACGGGGATACAAACGACAGCGGCGCCGGGCGTCGCTTATTACGTGCGGTATGAATATCGCAGCAAACGCGCTTACGGATTGCTGGAAAAGGACACGATTCGTGAGATTCGTGGCGGTCTTTTCGGAGCCAGAACGCCAACCGGCGTGAAAGTGAAGTTGGCTGACGCGAAATTGCTCTATCCATGCGAGCCGACGACCGTGCTGGCCGTAGGATTAAATTACAAGAGCCATCTCGGGACTCGCCCGGCCCCTACAAAGCCTGAATTCTTCTTCAAGCCCGTCACCTCGCTCGTAGAGCCAGGCGGCGAGATAGTGATTCCGCCAGGCGCGAAGAATGTCCATTACGAAGGCGAATTCGTCATCGTGATTGGCAAAACGGCGCGGCGAGTCGCCGAAGACGACGCCTTGAATTACGTCTTCGGCTACACCTGCGGCAACGACGTGAGCGAGCGCGATTGGCAGCGTGATGATTTGCAATGGTGGCGCGCCAAGGGGGCGGATACGTTCGGGCCGCTTGGCCCGGCGATTGTGACAGGATTGGAGTATAGAAAATCGCGCCTGCAAACGCGCGTCAATGGCGAAGTGAAACAGTCTCAACTGCTCAGCGACCTGCTTTTCGATGTTCCGGCGATCGTCAGTTTCGCCTCTCGGCACGTGACGTTGCATCCTGGCGACGTGATTTATACGGGCACGCCCGGGGCGACCAGCGCTATGAAACCGGGTGACACGGTCGAAGTGGAGATTGATGGGGTCGGCGTGTTACGCAACCGGGTCAACCAGCCCACTTAACCGAAGCTTGCGCAAATAAAAACCATTTGCAATCAACACTATGATCGGCGCTAACGTTCTTCGTCGCGGAGCGACGGTCTGACCTTAGGCCGGCGTTTATTGTCTTTGAATATTAAGCGCAACCGGCGGTGCGCCCGCGTCCTCGCGGGCAAGTGTGTGGCCAGTCGCCTGCCCGCGAGGACGCGGGCGCACCGCGTAGGCGCCACTGGTTGTATTTAATACTCAAAGACCATTAACGCCGGCCTAGGATTAAATCGTCCTCCGCGACGAAGAAGCGCCTTCCTTGGGATGCAAAAAATATGTGGCGCATCGAGCCCACGATAATCGTCCTGAGCCTGGGCGTGGCGCCTCTCCTGACGATCGACATCCTGATTTTCGGAGACCTGAAAGCCGCTTGCCCGAGAGTGAGGAGGGGCGTTTTTGCATTATCTGATAGTGCAAATCGGTCACATGTATGGTGGTATTAAAATGTCGCTACCCGACCGCGCGAGCCGGGTTGGAGCCAAAAGAAGATAGTCCTGCAGGTAACCGAGTCCCGCGGTGGTCGGCGCGCGTCAGTTCACTTTCCAGGAGAGACAGCGTCTATTTGGCTCCGCCTACCGAGTCAGGCGCCGCCTGCGCCAGCGGGTACGCGACGCTCAATATGGTGAGCGTCATCATCCTCCTTCATTCTGAAGGCGCGAGACTGCCTCATGCGCCAGCGTCCTCCACCTTGCGCCCCTGATGCCCCAGTTAAAGTATTCGTAGTGCAAGCGGCCCTCGTGCGGCGGGCGGGTGAAGTCGTAAGGCGGCGCCGCCCTGTATCTTTCAACACCGATGGGGAACCAGCGGAGGACCTCCCGCTGGGTGACGAAGCAGTCGAACATCCGCCGCTTCAGCTCGCGCGCCTCCTTAGAAAGACGAAATGTCCTCACGCCATAGCCGCGGAAGGGTAAGAAGTCGGATGTGACCATCCGCCCCCCGCAAGAATAATAGGAGGTGAGTTCGAGGACTTCTGGCGGGCGCGTAAATTCGCCTTCGAGCAAGCGCCGCGCGGTGTGTACGGCGAAGGCCGTCGCATCGTGGTCGGGGTGGCCGCCTTCGTAAGAGTGGGTCAGGACTGCCTCGGGTCCCACCTCGCGAAGAATCTCGACCACTCGGCGCGTAATCGGGATAAGATTGAAGGTCGCCTCCTGGTCGGCGAAGTCCAGATCTCGTACCTGTTCGGGAGCGACTCCGGCGAGTCCGAGCGCGGACAGGCACTCTTCGCGCCGCGCGCCCGCGTACTCATCGCTGGTCGCAAAGCAAACCCTCAGAGCGCAGTCCAGGTCGCGCGGCGCGCCATTCGTGACGTGGATGACCGTCACTCCCTTGAGATTGCTGAGTCGCGCGCCCGCGCCGATAATCTCATCATCCGGGTGGGCCACGATGACAACCACCTTCGGAGCGTCGCCCGGGGCGTCGCCGTTTGCAGATAGACGATCAAGTAGCTTTGCGCCCACAGAGATAACTTCTCTTTCCATAGTTAGACTTGTGGCTTTCTTCCGCACGTGAAGTAACCGGCAGAGTTGTAAAGTGTCTCCCAGGCGTGATTGCCGCTAGCCTGATACGGCGGCCAAATTTACCTGGCGGTCCTTACTAGTTGCGTGTACGGTGTGGGGCGATTTGTTTAATCGCCCTGTTTGCGGCTTTGCCCATTCAGGAAAGAAGCGCGAGTAAACAACTCGCGCCACATTACAGTACACGCAATCGCAAACCGCTTTAAGTGAGCGCGAGTGGCCCGCTCCGATTGCTCGGGGCCAGGTTAGGCGCTCGCCCCAACTCGCCTTGCGCTGCAAACTCCTGCAAGTCCCATACCCGGTGAACGCCGGTCGGTTCTCTTTGTTTGTAATTACTGGAAATTCGGCATTCACACGCCCGGCAGACAGTGTGCGAAGCCTGGGGAAACAGAAGAAGAGTTTTTCCTCCTTCCGATTCGGAGTTGTACTGACTGTGGAACAGTTCTGATAATACTTGAGCGTTTATCAGATCAGTGTGCTGATTTATTCTTCGTCGCCGCAGCGACGGTTTGAACTTAGGCCGGCGTTTATAGTCTTTGAGAATTAATGGCGCCAATGGTTACAAACCGCCACCCGCGTCCGCTTCTTTCCGCGGGGACGCCATTGAGGCGATCACCGATATAACGAGTATCCCGGCGACCACACCCAGGGCCACGCCCACCGGAATCTCGTAGAAGTCAGTAAGCAGCATCTTGGCTCCCACGAAGATCAGGATCGCTGAAAGCCCGTAATGAAGGTATTGAAACAATCCCATCACGCCGGCCAGCGCAAAGTATAGTGCGCGCAATCCCAGGATCGCGAATACGTTCGATGTGTACACGATGAAAGGGTCCAACGTGATGGCCAGAATGGCCGGAATAGAATCCACGGCGAAGATCACGTCCGTCGTCTCTATCATCAACAACACGATAAAGAGCGGCGTGGCGAAGTAACGCCCTCTCCGCCCTTCCTGCCCGACTTGTTTTATGAAGAACTTGCCTCCCTGATAATTGTCCGTCACCGGCATCAGGTGTCGGAATAGCTTGAGCGCCGGGTTCTTTTCCGGACGTACCTCCTTGTCCTTTCCCGTCGCCATCCTGGCTCCGGTCAGGATGAGCAGGGCGCCGAAGATATAAATGACCCAGTGGAATCGCTCGATCAGCGAGACGCCCGCAAAGATGAAGATGGCGCGCATGATAAACGCGCCGAGCACGCCCCAGAAGAGCACCCGGTGCTGATGGCGCGCGGGCGTGCGAAAGTAGGAGAAGATCAGCAGGAAGACGAAAATGTTGTCCACGCTCAGCGCCTTCTCGATCAGGTAGCCGGCCAGGAATTCGAGCGCCGCATCCGGCCCGCGCCAATAGTAAATACCAAGATTGAAGAGAAGGGCGAGCGCGATCCAGACCCCGCTCCAGACGAGAGCCTCTTTGATGCCGACCCGATGCGAATGGCGGTGAAAGACCCCGAGGTCTAGAGCGAGCAGCGCCAGCACGAACAGATTGAAGATTACCCATACCCACACATGGCTCGACATCAGGACGCGCTCCTCTCACTCGCCGGCGGCGCCAGCATTTTGTCTGCAGAGAATCGATTGAATAATACAAGCTACGTGCCGCAGCCCCCTGCGGCGCCGGTTGTGTGAGAGACTGCGCCTATCTCAATA
>Ga0207428_10003148_pt1 | contig 16168 bp, 14 predicted proteins | sample RhiMethybrSRZTD1_FD_187600 | JGI IMG/M metagenome (GOLD analysis project Ga0207428, IMG submission 187600) | Populus rhizosphere microbial communities from Tennessee, USA - Rhizosphere MetaG P. TD hybrid SRZTD1 (SPAdes) (version 3) | ecosystem: Host-associated > Plants > Roots > Rhizosphere >...
ATGCGTTGAAACTGCGTCAGCGGATAGACGCCAGGATCCCGCGGCATTGATGCCGCTCCGTCGCGCGCTGGAATTTGAATCTTCCGAACGGGAGGGGTTTGTGTCCAAGGGTTTTCTTAACACCATAGTCTTCACCACGGCGCTCGTGCTCGCGCCGGCCTGGGCGGCATTCGCTCAAGCACCGGCGCCAGAGCAACAGACTGAACGTCAAGCGGCTTCAGCCGAACCACAAACTGGAGAGCGCCGTACGGTCGGCACCGTGACATCGGTAGGGCGAGGCTCGATCGTCCTGCGCACCGACCAAGGCGCGTACAGCGTCTACTCTGTCGGGCCGGACACCAACCGTTCGAAGCCAGTCACGGTGGGCGAGCGCGTCAGAGTGATCACTCGGTCGAGTGACACCGAGGCGGCGCCGACCGCGCTGGCGATCACTGTCGTTCCTCGTCCGCAGGGACTGGCCGCTCCGCCAGCGGAACCCGATGTCGTGCCTGAGCAAGTGCGGAGCCTCGAAGCACAGATTGAGCGTCAGGCGCGGCGCTTCCGCGCGGGTTTTCAGGCAGGTGCCGCGATCGATCCCGAGCTCATCTCATTGGACGCGTTTGCCACGCTCGGGCCCTTCTTCAAGAACAACATCAACTTCAGGCCCAACGTCGAATTCGCCTTCGGCGAAGTCACAACCCTGTTCGGGATCCACCTCGACGCCATCTACACGTTGCCCGGAGTGACGCGTTCGATCAAGTGGGCGCCGTACGTCGGGGGCGGTCCGAGCTTCTCGTTCAGCCATCGCGGCTTCGAGGCGACGGAAACCGATACCGAGGTCGACACGGCCAATGGAACCGTCCAAATCGAGAACGGGAGATTCGATCTCAGTTCGTACGAGTGGCACAACGGTTTCAATTTCATTGTCGGCGCCAAGAATGCTAACGGGACGTTCTTCGAGATGAAATCGACGGCGTGGGGCGCCGCGAACATCAGATTGATGGCAGGGTTCGAGTTCTGACGCGGGAGGGCCGGTCTTCGCGGACCGGCCACACCTCCGTCAAACGATAGGAACGATTAGATTAGGGTACTAGCCCTCGCCGCGCTCACGGCTTCGTAACCGGCTTTCAGAACTACGGTTTTTGAGGTTTCTCGGTCGCGACTGGTACCTTTTCGTAGATATCCCGTATACGCGGTCTCGTCCCCTCCGTTGAAACGCCCGCCGCCGCCATGAGCCGTTGTATCGCATCGATGGTCGGGCGAGAAGGCTGGGGTCGTCCCGCTTTGTAACCCTCGGCAATGAACAGCGGCGTTCGTCCCTCGGTGTCGGGCCGTTTCCAGATGTTGACGTCGGCGCCGCGGTCCGCGAGCAACTGCACAATCGTCGGAAAGTTGCCGTAGGCCGCGCCGTGCATCGCCGTGTCGCCCTTGTCGTCCACCGCGTTGATGTCCGCGCCAAGGTCAAGCAGCACCTTCACGGCTTCCAGCGCTTCGTCCTCAGTACCTGCCTCTTCCAGCGGGTTCGCTGTGCCGAGGCCGGCTGCCGCCATCAGCGGCGTGGTCTTGTCGGCGTTCGGCAGGAACGGATCTGCGCCCGCCTTCAGGAGCTCACGCATCAAGGGAACGTCCGCCCGGTCGGCCGCCATCAGAAACGGCGTCGCGCCTTCCGTGCCGAGCATCGTCGCCGACACCGCCGGGCCCCGAACTCCCTTGCCTACACGCGCATTCACCTTCGCTCCCCGCTCGACAATCGCGCGAACGAATTCGAGGCTCGTCAGCCGTCCGGATCCGATCGGTGGCGGACCGCCGGCGTCGCTGGCATCCGGCCTTCGAACCCAGCTGATCGCATGCAGCGGAGTGAATCCCGTCGGTTGATCGTTCGGATTGGCTCCAGCCTCGACCAAGGCGATCGCCAGCTCGAAGTGGCCGTTCTCCACCGCCATCAGCAACGGACTCATGCCCTTCTTGACGGGCTCGTAATTCGTGCCCACTGTCGCGGCGGGTCGTTCCTCCTTGGGCTTCATCGTCTCGTTCACATTCACACCGGCCTCGACGAGCGCTCGCGCCACATCGATGTGCCCCTCGCGCACCGCGAAGAACAGCGGCGTGAACCCCGACGCGAGCGTGGCGTTGATCGCCGACCCGGCCTCGATGAGCACTCGCACGACAGCGGCGTGCCCCTCGGCCGCGGCCCACATCAGCGCCGTCTGATCGCGCCGCTCCCGCGCGTTGGGGTTGGCGCCGCGCGAGAGCAGTGCCTTGACGGCGTCGAGATTCCCCACGCGAGCCGCCGTCATGAGCACTGTCTCGCCACCTGGAAGAGAGGCGTTCGCGTTGGCACCAGCATCCAGCAGCAGCCTGACCAGGCTGGCGTTGCCGTTCGTGCAGGCGAGGAACAGCGGAGACACGCCGTATCGGTTCGTGGCGTTCACGTTGGCGCGCGAACGTACCAGTAGTCCCGCCGTCTCTGCGTCATCGTTGTAGACCGCCCAGTGCAGCGCCGTCATCCCATCGACCTGCGCGGCATTGACATCAACGCCTGCGGCGAGCAGTTTGCTGATGAGAGCTCGGTCGCGTTGCTCGGCCGCGTCCGCAAGTGTCGGTTTGTCGGCCGCCAGGGAAGTGCTGGCCAGCGCGAACATCAGCAGAGAGAGTCGAACGATTCGTCCGTAATCCATGAGACGTCTCCGCAGCTGCTGCATGGGCCGTGGGCCGCTTGAAGGCGGCCCCTACGTACGTTCTGCATCGAAACGTGATCGACTACAGGGACACTGGATCGAAGAGGTCGTCGATCTTGCCTTTGCTGTCGCCGAACGAATCCACATGCACTCCCACACGGTCCAACAGCGTGAGATGGAGATTGGCCAGCGGCGTGCCCTCTTTGTACTGGATGTGCCGCCCGCCTCTCATGCCGCATGCGGCGCCACCCGCGACCAGAATCGGAAGGTTCTCATGGTCGTGAAGACTCGAGTTGCCCATCCCGCTTCCGTACAGGTAGACGGTGTTATCGAGCAATGATCCATCGCCGTCCGGCGTGGACTTCAGTTTTTCGAGAAACTGCGCGAAGAGCGCAACGTGGAACGTATTGATCTTGGCAATCTTCGCGAGCTTTTCCGCATTGTTGCCGTGATGGCTCGTGGGATGGTGCGGGTCTGGCACGCCGACTTCCGGATAGGTGCGATTACTGAGCTCGCGCGCGAGCTGGAAGGTGACCACCCGTGTGATGTCTGCCTGAAACGCCAGGACCTGCAGATCGAACATGAGACTCGCATGGTCGGCAAACGCGGCCGGAACACCGACTGGGCGATCGACATCGGGCATCGGATTATTTGCCGCTCCGGCTTCGGCGCGCTGGATCTGACGTTCGACCTCGCGAACGCTGTCGAGATACTGATCGATGCGAACGCGGTCGGTCGCGCCGACTTTCCGCTTGAGTCGTGCGATGTCGGCGCTGAACGAATCGAGCATGCTGGCGCGACTGCGCAGCGCCGCGCGACGGCCGTCGGCGCTTTCACCTTCGCCGAACAGGCGCTCGAACACGATGCGCGGATGCGCCTCGGAGGGAAGCGGCGTCGTCGGGGAAGACCAGGAGAGGCAATTCTGATAGACGCATGCGTAGCCGTTGTTGCAGACGCCGGCGAGCGGGTTCAGATCCATCGACAGCTCGAGCGACGGCAATTGCCTGTCGCGGCCCATCTGCTTCGCGGCAACCTGGTCGACGGTGGTACCAAGGTGGTAGTCCGAACTCTCGGTGTGCTTGGCGAACGCCGCGCTCAGGAACCCCGCGTTCGATGTGTCGTGCGTGCCCGGGTAGGATTGTTCGAGCCTGAGGTTGGTGATGACCGTCAACTGCTCCTTGACCGGTTCGAGCGGTGCGAGGATAGGCGACAGCTCGTTGAGCGCGCCGCGCTCGTCAAGTGGCGTCCAGCGCGCGCGGTCGCACCCCATCGGAATGTAGACGAAACCGAGCCTCGACACCGGCTTGGCCGGCGTCTTGGCCAGTGCCGTCACCGCGGGAATCATCGCGTCGAGCAGCGGCAGCGCCAGCGTGGCCTGCACGCCCTTCAAGAAGGTGCGCCGAGGCAGCGCTTTCTTGGTGATGATCATGACGATCTCCTCATCTGAAACGGCACGCTGTTGACGATTCCCAGAATGAGCGACGAGAAGCGGTAGCCGCCCGGCTGGGCCTCGCGGAGAATCTTCCGCACCGCTGGCGCATCGTAGTACTCGATGCCCCGGCCCAGAGCGAACGTCAACAGCTTTTCCGTCAGCGTGGCGGCGAACAGTTCCGGACGTTGGAGCAACGCCTCTTCGAGGCCAGCCACACCCTTGACGTCACCGATGCCGGGCAGGGTCCCTGACACGTCGATGGGTCCGCTGTCTCCTTCGTCTTCTCGCCAACGACCCACGGCGTCGAAATTCTCCAACGCGAATCCCACGGGATCGATCGTTCGATGACAGTTCGCGCACACCGGATTGCTGCGATGGGCGCTCATCCTCTCCCGTACTGGCAGGTTGGCGGGCACGTTGCCGTCGAGCGCCGGTACGTTCGGAAGTGGTGGCGGAGGCGGCGCACCGACGATGTTGCTCAAGACCCACACGCCACGAATCACCGGCGACGTCCGCGTCGCATAGGACGTGACGGCCAGGATGCTGCCGTGCCGCAGTAATCCACCGCGCTTGCTCCCTGGTCCGAGTTCGACGCGCCGGAAACGGCTGCCATAGACGTTGGAAATTCCGTAGTGCTTCGCCAGCCGCTCGTTGAGGAACGTGTAGTCGGCCCGCAGCAGATCGACCACACTTCGGTTCTCGCGCAGCACGCTGTCGACGAAGAGCTCGGTCTCCTGGCGAAACGCCTGACGGAGATTGTCGTCGAAGTCAGGATACAAGCGAACGTTCGGGTCGACCGATGTCAGGTTGCGCAGCCGGAGCCACTGCCCGGCGAAGTTGCTCGCGAGATTGTATGAGCGAGGATCGGCGAGCATTCTGCGGACGTGCCGCGCGAGCACGTCAGGCCGGTGGAGCTCGCCGCGAGTGGCCGAATCGAGCAGCGCGTCATCCGGAATGCTGCTCCAGAGAAAAAACGACACGCGGGATGCCAGCTCGAAATCGCTGATGCGGTAGGCGGCGCCGGCCGACGTCTTGTCGGCATCCACTTCTACGCGAAACAAGAACTCGGGATTGATGAGCAGGGTACTCAACGCCTTGCCAATCCCCGCGTCGAAGTCACGTTCTGACTTTCCTTCGCGATAGATCGCCATCGGCCGTTCCAGATCCGCATCGGAAATCGACCGACGGTACGCGCGCCGCATCAAACTGGAGAGGATCTTCTTCGCGCATGCCGTCTCTTCAGCCGTTGACGAGCCTGCCTCGCCGGAGCCTTTGGCGGAGGCGGGCCGGCACACGAATATCCGGCGGCGGCTCGGCGTGTCGTCCGCACCCTTCGACGCGTATGGCCCGGTGATGGAAACCTGAGAAATCGCCGGAGTGATGCGAGGATGACGTCGCTCGTTGAAGTGCGATTGGAGCGGCTGGCGCACGGTTTCGAGCAGTGAAGAGGAATGCCTCAGAAACGTGACGCCGAGTTGATGCGGACCGGCCTTCATCGGCACGCGGATTTTCATATTCCTGTCGATCAGCGAGTCGTCGCCGTTGGCGGGTCTCTGGACGGTAAACTCCCCAACCGGCGTCCGGTCGAGCAACACCTTGATCTCATGCGGCTGCGCGTCCTTCAAGCCGTCGACATCGCCGGAGTAACCACGCGCGAGGTAGATCTGAATGTCGTACTCTCCGTCCTGCGCGAACGTGTAAGGAATCGACACCCCGCCGCGCGTGCCGATGGGGAGTCCTTCGACATGCTCTTCCTGCGTGACATCGGGCGGGACGCGAATGATGTCGCTCTGGAGAGCGGCCTGCGTATTCCCGATCGCCAGCGCGCTGATTTTCTGCGCGGCCGAAATGTATCGATCCAGCAGCGCCGGCGGCAGGTCGCCGACCGTCACGTTGTCGAAACCGTGACCGCTTTCGTCGGCGGGCAGGAGCGAGGCGGCGTCGATGTCCACCGACAGCAGATCGCGGATCGCGTTTTGATACTCGGTTCGATTGAGACGCCGCAAGGTTTCTGTACGGCCTGGATTCGGCTTCGCGGCCGCGGTTTTGTCGAGCGAGGTTTCCAACCACGACACGAGCGCCTGTCGCTCTTCGATCGAAGGCTGCGGCATGTTGGGAGGCGGCATCATGCCCGTGCGAAGTTTGCGTACGACCTTCTCCCAGAGCTCGGCGCCTTCACCCGGGTTGGCGACGTTCGCTTCGTCTAGCTTCAATCCAGCGGTGACGAGTCGTTGGTTGTGGCAGGTGACGCAGTAGCGATCAATCGTCTGACGGTGGCCCGACGGCGCGGCACCGGTCGGTGGAGATGGCTGGGCGCCTGTCACCGGCGACGCTGACTGTTGTGCAGACGGCCGTGCCTGGAGGCCCAGGGACACGATCAACACACACCACGCCACCCCGATGATCGCGACTCTCGTAGTCGGAAAAGCCTTGGGCGCCGTGTGTTCCAACCCAGGCATGAGTCCTCGCTACGCGGCTGCTTCAGCAAACCGCAATTTGAGGTTCCAGCACGTTCAGCGCCGGCCGTCTCCGAACGACAAAGTAGGGCAGAGTGTAGCCGAGTACGACGGTACCCGAAACGTGTTTTCCGGGGTGAGCCACCTTCACATTCTGCGCGCTCAGGTGGCCGACTTGATAGGATCCGGCTCGATGTCGAAAATCGCGTTCGCGGCGTTGTTGCTGCTCCCGGTTTCGTTGGGCGCACAGTGGCTCGACTGGCGAACGCCGGGGATTCCCCGGACCGCCGACGGCAGGCCGAACCTGGCTGCCCCCGCACCCAAGACACCTGATGGCAAGCCGGACTTGTCGGGCCTGTGGCAGCCCGATCCCAACCCGTATCGCTTCGACCTCATACAAGATCTGCAAGACGAAGCCATCTTTCGCCCGGCCGCGGCGGCCGTTTTCCAGCGGCGTGTCGTGGACTTCCGTCGTGACGATCCCGTGACCAACTGCCTCCCAGGCGGTCCTTCGGACATGCTGAGCTCGACCTACCGAATCATCCAATCGCCCGCGGTTGTCGCACTGCTGTACGAGAACGGCACCGGGCGCTTCCGGCAGATCTACATGGATGGACGCACGCTCCCCGCGGATCCGAACCCGACATGGCTGGGCTATTCCGTGGGTCGATGGGAGGGCGACACGCTAGTGGTCGAATCCGCCGGTTTCAACGATCGGACGTGGCTCGACAGAGCGGGGCATCCTCATTCGGAAAAGCTGCGCGTGACCGAACGATTCCGTCGCGTCGACTTCGGACACGTGCAGTATCAGATCACGTTCGACGATCCCGAGACCTTGACGAGACCGCTGTCGCTGTCGCTCCCGGTGAGCTACCGAGCGGATACGGACATGCTCGAGAACGTCTGTAACGAGAACAACCGGTCTCGCCTCGTGGGGGTCGAGCGCGCCGGAGTGTCAGTCGACGCGGCCGTTCTTGCTCGATATGAGGGGCAGTATGCGTTCAGCGCCGGGTCGCGGACCGTTGCCGGGTTCATGGGGATGAACCACAAAGTGACGCTCGTCGACGGCCGCCTTTATCTGAACGCGCTTCCGCTGATTCCTCTGTCGGCGACGATGTTCGAGTCGACGGGTGCCATCGCAGAGTTCTTCCTGGATGCGAGCGGTACCGTCACACGTCTGGTCCTGGGTCAAACCGAAGGCGAGGCCGTCTACACGCCCATCTGCTGCGCGACGAACCGCAACCCCCGCAAGTGAATCCCGGCTGATATCGCGAAGGCTGGCGCGCTCGGCGATTCGGGACCTGGCTAGCTACAGCCGGAATGTCTTTCCCACAGCGGAGGGCACTACCGCGTGGCCGAAGGCAGATGTCAGCGCACCTATCGCGCGCCAACCCGTGCAATGTCCTGCCGCTATTGTCTTCAGGTTGAATGCGCGCATCGCATCGACCGTCTCGGGAATGATCTTCTCCATGCTTCCCGACAGATGGAAACCCCCCAGTACGCCGTCAAGCGTTTGACCCGGGAAGGAATTCCGGGCATGAGTCAACACATTCACGACACCAGCATGGGAACACGCAGTGAACACGAAGACACCCTTGTCCTTCAATCGCACGGCGACGAAGCGCTCATCAGTGATCAGGGGATCGGGCTCCCAACCCGAACCATCCTCGGTGCGCCGATAGTGGTTCGCCAATCCTGTCTCGAACGTGGTAACTCGCGGTATCTCGCCGCTGACGAAGAAGAGATCCTCCAGGATGAGCTGCTCCTCAGTGGCGTGGAACACGCGTGCCCCTTGCTTTTCGAGCGCGGCCGCACTCGGAACATCCTCAAACAAATGCATCGACGCGTCGGGCGTCCGCGTGGCGCGAGTCCTGTACATCCCCGGGTGCATGTACGTAGGGACCTCGCGACCGCCATTGTTCATCTGGATCATCTCCAGTGCGCGGAGCATGGCGCCGCCGTGATCCCAGTGTCCGTGCGAGAGAACGATTCCGTCCACAGCGCCCATATCGAATCCTAGGCGTGCAACGTTTCTCTCGAATACCGTGGCGTCGGGCCCGGTGTCGAACAAGAGCGTCTTAGCGCTGTCGTCACGCCACGCCGTGATGGCGCAGGATAGGCCGTGTGCAGCGCAGCACAGGCATTGGCCAGAGAGGATCCGACCACCTCTCCTCCAGAATCGTCGAAATTCGTTCTCGACAGACTCGGGGGCGTTCGAAAGGCTGTCCGTCACGTTGTCGACGAGAACCAGGACTTCAACGCGATCCGCGATGGCAAGTTCACCCATGCTTGGCGTCCTACTCACGTGTGGCCAGAAAAGCGTAGTAGTTGCAGGACGCGAAGAACATCCCGGCTTCGATCGACTTCAGTTGCGCGGCAAGCCAGGCGTCCACGTCGGCGGATGGCACAAGGCCTGCGCGAGCGACAAAGGGGGCGTAGGTTTCAGCAAAGGTCTTGAAATAGCTCCCGCTCCCGATCTCCGCCACGGCGTCAGGCAGGGTCTCCCTGAGCAGTAGTCCCATCTGCGGCAACCACTGTGGCAGGTGCCGCAGCACGAAGGGGTTGTTGAACGTAGCGGTGGCCAACGCGGCATCCATCTTTCGACCGAACTCGTGATCGGGATGCGCGTAAGTCAGTGATGCATAATCGCCGTCAAAGATCGCAACAGACCCACCGCGGCGCACGACGCGCGCGAGCTCCTTCAGAACGGCTGTCGGTTCGGTGACGTGGCTGATCAAGGTGTGCGCGATGACAGCGTCGAAGCCACCATTCTCGAAGGACAGCTCATGAGCGTCGCCCACCTGGAAATCCAGTCGGTCGCTGAAACGTTCCGCGTGTGCGAAGCGCCGCGCAGCGCCGATGAACACAGGACTCTGATCCACGCCGATGGCTGTGCCCGCGAAGTCAGGCCGGCGAGCCAGGGCGCGCAGCAGTGCCCCTGTGCCGCAGCCGACTTCAAGAACGCGAGCCGACAGCGGCAGCTTCAGCCTTGTCACGTATTTGTCAAACAAGCTGTTGAACACGGCATCTTTGGCGCGACTCTCGAGTCGAGCGATGAGATGCTCGACCGTCGCATCGTCCAGTTCATTGACGAAGCGATGCGGATCACGTGGTGCCATGTCCCGCTGATTCCAGACCCAACCCATCGCGCGCCCGCTGTCGTCGTGCCGCAATCAATGCATACAAGAGCAAGCCGACCGCTCCCGCGACCGCTGCCTGGAGGAGCTCGCGCCACGAGCTACTCGAGAACAGCCACGCGATCAGAATCAGCGCGACCACGGAGACGGTCCCGCCAGCGGGCACGACGAACCGCGCTTGTTCGTGGCCACTCTTGCGACGCAGCACCGGCAGCGCGGCACACGTGGCCGCATAGGTCGTCAGCCGGATGATCGTACTCAAGGTGACCGCAGACGCGAACGTTCCTGAGAGCGCCAATATGAGCATGCCGACAGCGGAGAACAGAATGGCTACGTGCGGGGTGTGAAAGCGCTTGTGTGTGGCTGAAACGGTCGGAGGCAGCTGCCCCTGCTCGGCCATGGCAAACAGCAGCCGCGGTGCGGCAAGCATGATGGCATTCATCGTCCCTGTCACAGAGATCAACGCGCCCAGCGAAATGACAGCACTCCCTGCCATTCCGAAAAGGCGACCGCCCACATCTGCCAAGGGTCTTTGAGAACTCGCCAACTCCGGCAGCGTACCGATGCAGACGGCCTGAATCGAGACATAAAGCACGATCACGATCGCGGTCCCGGTAAGCACGGCAAACGGGAGGTGCCGTTGCGGGTCGCGAGCCTCACCGGCGGGTATGACGGCGATTTCGAATCCCGTGAAGGCAAACACCAGGAGCAAGACCGACGCTGAGAACGCCCTGTAGCTCGGAGGTGCCGCAGAGGAATAACTTTCAGGGTTTATGAAGAAGAAGCCGACGACCACCAGCAGCACGAGCGGCACGAGCTTTCCAACGGTGAAGATATTGCCAACAAGAGAGGCCAGGCGGACGCCAACGAGATTTGCCCCCGTAAGGAAAGACACGACCAAGGTCATCACGACTGCGCGGCCAAGGCCTGACCCGAAGGCAGGTAGAAAGTAGCCGAGGTAGTCTACGAATAGATTACAGAGCGCCGCAAACCCCGTGAGCCGCGCGATCCAACTGAGCCAGCCAATCTCAAACCCAACAAGTGGGCCGAACGTTGCGCGTGCGTAGAGGTACGGACCGCCCGTGTCCTTGAACCGGCTGCTTACCTCCGCAAAACACAGAATGATCAGAAAGATGGGGACGGCACACACAACGTATGTGAGCAGGCTGTGAACGCCCGCAAGAGCGTAGGCCCGTGAGGGTAGGCCGAAGATGCCGGCTCCAACGATGGTGTTGAGGACTAGTGCGACGAAGTCCCACTTGCGAATACCTCTGACGAGGTGTTCACCGGCGGTCCTCTCAGAAGTTGGCGACATTTCAATCCGCGAATAGCTGAGAGTCGTCCGCCGTGCCGCTTCAGCCGCGGCGGCTCATGACTGCGCCGGCCGCCGTCCGCTGCAAGCGAACGTTATGCCGCATCGGCACTGAGAAGCCACCGTACTCTGTCAGAACAATGGAGCTCCTGGCTCGTTCGTGCGGCTTGACCGCAGCGGGTTACTTCTTCTCAGTGGGAGTCCAGTGCATCAGCAGCGTGATCGCTTCGCAATCACTGGGCCGGGACGACTTTCGCAACTGGATCATCCGGGCGGCCTAGGTGCTCGTACAATCGTGGCTGCTCGGGGGTGATGGAGTATCGCATGTACAGAACTCCGCGCAGCAAGTGCCGATGGCAGGAATAGCGGCGCTGAAGTGACCCACAGGAACAACGCGCGTCTGATCTACTCCACCGACACCGGCGGCAAGTGCCCTGTGTGCGGCTGGCCTCAGCGGAACTGTCAGTGCAGCACGCGCGAAGCAGTGGAGGCCGTCCCGGCACGCGTCGTCGCGAAACTGAGAACGGAGAAGAAAGGGCGCGGCGGCAAAACGGTGACGGTGGTGTACGGGCTCCCCCGGAACCCGGAGTTCCTCAGGCAGTTGAGTCAAGAATTGAAACGCGCCTGCGGCGCGGGCGGTACGGTTGTCGACGGCGGAATCGAAATTCAGGGTGACCTTGGCGCGCGCGTGCGCGATGCGCTTGAAAAGCGGGGATACGTCGTCAGGGGCTGACCGACTCCTTCTTGCGCCGCCGGCTCGAACAATGATCAACCCGCTCTCGCTGAGGAGGTTCGCATGCATTCTGCTCTTCGAGCAGTCGTTTTTCTCGTGCCGTCAATCGTGCTATTTCCGGTCGGTGCACGTGCGCAGGCGAGTCCCGAGCTGACGAAGCAGACGGCGGAGGCGCGCACGAGCGATGCCGTCGACTTCGAGATCGCGTGGGATCACGTCGCTCTGAGTGTGCCGAACATTGCCGAAACGATCGCCTGGTACGAGAAGATGCTCGGCTTCAAGGGCACTGTGCGTGCCGGCCAGCCGGGCGCCCGTCAGCAGGTCGCGGACCTTCGGCGGGGCAACATCACGATCGAACTGTTCCAGCTGCCGGACGCAGCCCCGCTGCCGGAGTCGAGAAAGAACCCGTCAGAAGACTTCCGAACGCACGGAGTAAAGCACTTCGGTTTTGAGGTCAAGAATTTGGCCGCCGTTCTCGCGGGATTGAAGGCCAAGGGCGTGAAGATGGCCTTCGAGATGCGCGACACGCCGACGACCGCCTTCGCGTTCATCAGCGACAACGCTGGCAATGCGATCGAGCTGATCGAGCACAAGACCCGGTAGACGACTGGCGACGCGAAGCGTGGCCCAAACAGGGCTCGCGTGAATGGATGGCCACGCCGAAGGCGTGGCCTAGACGAAGCTCGCGCCGACAGGCGCGAGCGAAGTCTGGCGGGGTGGACGGGACTCGAACCCGCGGCCTCCGGCGTGACAGGCCGGCGTTCTAACCAACTGAACTACCACCCCACAAGGTGGGAACGATCAACTGGTCCGGCTAAAGCCGGACGCTACATGGTCCGACTGAAGCCGGACACTACATGAATGGGCGGTACAGGATTCGAACCTGTGGCAGCCGGCGTGTAAAGCCGGTGCTCTACCACTGAGCTAACCGCCCCCAGGCCCGATTCACTCGCGTGTCACTCGCGAGCCCCACTCACGCCGATGCATCGGCACCAGCGCAAAGATCGAATTATATCGACAGCACGATTTTCAAGGCAAGGAACGCGAACCCCGCGCCAAGGCCGAGCAACGCGCGGTGCTCGCGGTTTCGCAGCGCGCGCGCCAGCGAAAACCGCCGCGTGGTCGTGCCTGCGCCGAGGCGTTTGTAGTCGTCGTAGGCCGGCCCGAACGCCTTCCGCAGAAACGCCTCTTCGGTCCGAATCGCCGCAGCTATGGTCGCGGCCATGTATGTGGCGACGACGGTCGCGACGACCCAGCTGCGACAGGCGACGATGACGCCCAGCGCGATCACCGACGAGCCGAGATAGAGCGGATGCGAAGTCAGCCGGTACGGACCGGAGCCTGTGACCTCGCGGCTTTTCTCCAGGTGTCCCGCCGCCCACACGCGAATCGCCTCGCCGAGCGCAGCGATCACCAGTCCCGCTCGCCAACTGCTCCACGTGGGATGCGCCAGGATCAACGTCGTCGCGCCCGCGATGAAGCCCAACGTCACCCGTCGCCGCGCCAGCACACGGACGAGACGCCCATCAACCACGGGCGACCCTTCGCTCGACAGCAGCGATCACCTCGTCCACGCCGATGTCCTCGATACAGCGGCGGCCCGTGCGGCATTGCCGCGCGTAATGACACTGACATGCCGCCTGACGCGTGATCGTGATGTCGGCCGCCGCCCACGGTCCGTTGCGTTCGGTGATCGTCGGGCCAAAGAGCGCGACCAGCGGTGCACCGACTGCCCCAGCGATGTGCAGTGGGCCGGTGTCGCCCGATATCACGAGCCGTGCGCCCTTTGCGACCGACGCGATGTCGGTCAGCGTCGTCGGCGGCGACTTCGTCGCCGCACCGCGCCCGGCGGTCACCACGGCCTCCGCGAGCGATTCTTCGCCAGGTCCCCACAGCACGATCGACATCAGACCGAGCCGCTCGCGCAGCGCCGCCGCGAGCGCGCCGAAGCGCTCGGGCGGCCAGCGTTTGTTCGGCCACGCGGCACCAGGGTTGATGATCACGTAGCCGCCCGGGCCCGCCTGCCCGGCCGCACGCGCGGCGACGGGTGTGACCGGCACGTCGATCGGAAACGCGATTCGTAGATCGGTCACGCCAACGGCGCGCATCAACGCGAGACCCTTGCGAATCACATGCGGATCATGTCCGGGGTCGGGCATCTCGCTGTAAAGGAGCGCGGCGAGCGGCTCGCGCAGGTGCGCGCGCGGCAAACCGATCGTTCGCCGCGCGCCCGCGGCCCTTGTCAGGGCGGCCGACTTGATCAGTCCCTGCAGATCGATCGCCGCGTCGTACTTCTCGCCTCGCAGCGCGCGAGTGGACGACATCAACCGTCCCCAACCGGCGCGCGGATCGAGCGGGATCGCGCGAGTGACACTCGACACGAGGTTCAGCACCGCGACGTACTTGGGATCGACCAGCCAGTCGATCTGCGCATCGGGGTGCGCGCGGCGCAGCGCGGCCGCGGCGGGAATGCCGTGCACGACGTCGCCGAGCGAACCCAGGCGGACGATCAGGAAGCGCATCGCGCGTCGGCTCTCGTGAGTCAGGGGCGACGAGCCTGCCTCGCCGAAGCGCTCTTGGTTCATGCGTGAAGGCGGGCGAGGCGCGCGAGCAGATCGCGCGTCGAATGATCCTTCGGGTCGCCGACGATCGCGATGCGGCCGCCGTACGACGTGACGACGTCGCGTTCGGGCACCGAATCCATCGTGTAGTCGGTCCCCTTGCAGTGCACGTCGGGCTTCAGCGCGAGCAGCAACGGTCCGACGGTCGGCTCGGGAAAGATGACGACGAAATCCACCGCGCGAAGTGCCGCCACGAGCTCCGCCCGATGATCGGCATCGAGAATCGGCCGGTTCGCTCCCTTCAGCACCCGCACGGAGTCGTCGTCGTTGATCGCGACCACGAGCAGGTCGGCTTCCTGTGCGGCGGCCTCGAGATAGCGGACGTGGCCGACGTGCAGCAGATCGAAGCAGCCGTTGGCGAACGCGATCGTCTTACCCTGCGCGCGTGCGTCGCGCACGCGATCGATCAGCGCGTCGCGCGACAACACGTCACCCACGAGACCTCGCCTCGTTTCTCACGGCGGCGCGCAGCTCCTCGCCGCTCACGGTCGCGGTGCCGCGCTTCATGACGACGATGCCACCGGCGTAGTTGGCCAGGTGGGCGGCCGCTTCGAACGAGGCGCCCGCCGCCAGCGCCAGCGTCATCGTCGCCATCACCGTGTCGCCGGCGCCAGTGACGTCGGCGATCTCGTCGGTGCCGACGATCGAGATGTGCACCGTCGGCGCATCGGGCATGAACAGCGCCATGCCGCGGCTGCCCCGGGTGATGAGCACCGCCTGCATGCCGGTCCGCTCGAGAATGGTGCGGCCGGCCCGCTCGAGCGTCGCCATGCGATCGTTGATGCGGACTCCGAGCGCCTGCTCGACTTCCGATTCGTTCGGCGTGCACGCGGTCAAGCCGCGGAACTCGAGCAGCCGATAGCGCGAGTCGACGAGAATCGGCACGGCACGTCCGCGCTTCTTCACCGCCACTTTGATCTTGGTCACCAGCGCCGGCGTGACCAGTCCACCGCCGTAATCGGAGAGCAGGACGGCATCGGCCCTCGTCGCCGCCGCAAGCGCCCTGTCCTCGAATGCACGTCGCGACGTTCGGTCGGGTCCGTCCGGCACCGCGCGGTCGATGCGAACGACCTGCTGCTTGGCCGAGTGAATGCCGCCGGCGAGTATCCGGGTCTTCACTGGAGTGGCGCGGGTGGTCGCGCGAATGATGCCACGGCGATCGACCCGCGTTTCCAGGGCGTCGACGAGCCGGCGTCCCGGATCGTCGCGGCCGACGATGCCGACGAGCGACGCGCGTCCGCCGAGCGCTGCCACGTTGTTGGCGGCGTTGGCGCCGCCGCCAGGGACGATCTCGGTGGAGTCGTATTCGAGGATCAGCACCGGCGCCTCGCGCGAGATCCGCGCCACGCGCCCGTAGACGTACTCGTCGGCCATGACGTCGCCGATGACGGCGACCGACCGGCTCCTCAGCGCTCCGATCAGCGTGAGGAGGTTCGCAGCATCCAACCGACGGCCTCCATCAGGTTGTTGACGATAACATCGGCGGCGACACCAGCCTCCGGCGCCGCCTCCTCGTGAGCACCATGGCCGGAGCGCACCAACACGGTTCTCGTGCCGGCCGCCGCCCCCGACGCGATGTCACGCCAGCGATCGCCAATCATCACCGAGCGGTGAAGATCGAGCTCGAGCTCACGGCACGCCTGCTCGATCAAGCCGGGACTCGGCTTTCGACATCGGCACACCTGCCGATACTTGTCGATGACGGCGTTCGGCAGGTGGGGACAGTAGTAATACGCATCGATTGAGCCGCCGCTGCCCGCCAGCTTCGCGTCGATGGCCCGGTGAACCTCGTGCAGGAAGGCTTCCTCGATCATGCCGCG
>Ga0207428_10003153_pt1 | contig 16155 bp, 26 predicted proteins | sample RhiMethybrSRZTD1_FD_187600 | JGI IMG/M metagenome (GOLD analysis project Ga0207428, IMG submission 187600) | Populus rhizosphere microbial communities from Tennessee, USA - Rhizosphere MetaG P. TD hybrid SRZTD1 (SPAdes) (version 3) | ecosystem: Host-associated > Plants > Roots > Rhizosphere >...
TGCCCAACGCCGCGGCCAAATCCAGCAGCCGGGCATCGGGGTCGCCGGCAAGCAACAGCAACACCCTGGCGTGATTGGTGATGAAGCTCCACTGACCCACACACACAGGATAGCACACACTAGAAACACATTACTAGTATCTGGCTTCGAACGTAGCGTTTGTGCGCCGCGCCCCGACCCGGTCGAGGCGGGCAGACCGAGCTCGACCGCACCGGGAAAGGCCACGCCCGCTGGGCCATTCGATGGAAGGCGGCCCTGAACGCCTTCGCCATCACCTTCGAAGGCCGTATCGTCCCCAGCACCACCAACTAAACCGATCATGGCCAGTTGCACCGATGATCGGACACTCCCGACCTGGTTATCAAGCAGACGGCAACAATGCGGAGCCGGCCTCCGCCGGCCGCGCGAGAGTCTGTGGTCCACGGCTTGAGCGGATGGTTGATAACGTCGCGGGCATGGACGTGCGCCCTGAGAACGCGATCAGGGATCTGCAGGAGCTCAAGGATGAGGCCTGGACCGCCGAGGTGGAGCATGGTGGCGAGGCCCTTACCTTATGGCAGACCCGGGTTCGCACTGTGATGGAGCGCTCGCTGGGCCCTGGCCACCACCTGACGGGCGCGCTCGAGGACGTCCGCTACACGCTCAGTGCCTGGTCGTCTAGCACGCCTGACTACTACTCGGACCGGGCACGGCACGCCGGCATACGTCAGACCTGTGGTCTGATCGATGCGGCGATCTACGACCTGCGGCTGTCCTTGCCAGCCGAGGAACCGGCCGACCAGCGCGCATACGATCCGGAGTTGTGGGAGTACGTGAAGCGCACGGTCGAGGCCGAGGACTGGCCGAAGGTCCCTGCCATGGTCGCAACCTTCGTCGAGAACCACGTGCGCACATGGACTGGAGACCCGGTCGACAGCCATGGCGAGCCACTCGCCGGAGAGGATCTGTTCTCGAAGGTGCTCGCCGATGACAGTGAATTCCGATTGGGCCAGACCGGCAGCGAGATCGAGGGGTGGCGGAGGCTTGGTGTCGGCTTCGCCCAGGCGATCCGCAACGTCGATCCGCGTCGGATCCAAAGCCGCAACGACGCTCGACGCTACGCGATCGGCGTCCTCGGCCTAGGCAGTCTGCTGCTTACCCAATTACGGCACGAGCACCCCGAACCCTTCCAGATCGTCACCGTCGAAACCGACGAATGAGCCCCGCCGAGCCGCCACCGATCCTCGACGCACCAACGCTCACGGCGTGCATGACGGCTCGGGCGAGCGACTCATTCCCTGAGGGGAGCACGATGACGACCCCCACCGATGGCTTGCGGTACAACGCCGACGACATCCGAAGCAACGTGATCCGAGCCAGAATGCTCGGTCTGCGTCGAGGGGGTCCTCGCGGCCCTCACTCGCCCCCTAGGTGGGTGATCCCCAGACCGGCCTCGTGGTCCGGCGCATGTTCGACGAAAAGTGGCCCTCCGAGAACGGATGACACGCCGGGCGGTCCGCCGACCGGCGTAACACCTAGACCCCTTTACGACCGGTATGAGATCAAGGCGACCCTCGGCTGGTGGATCCGAACAGCCGGGGGCCGTCCTATGTGCGATGACGCCTCCCAGGGCGTCCGACCGCAGCACCCGCGTTACTTCCAGCCATCGCCGAGGTGGCCCCTAACTTCGGCCCTTCCCGCACACGTTAAGGGTGGCCGCCCGGCTTGTGGAGTTCGGCTCTCCTGCACCCCGTGCCAAGGTGTGGCCGGGCGACTCCGGGCCCTGCCACGAAGGCTCGGCCGACCATCCCGCGCTGGGATGCTGGATGACGCTCACTAGGCCCCGGCCGTACCTGTACCTGGGCGGGCGGCGCGAGCGAGGACGGCGGCGGGAGGCATGCCACCCGCAGCGAGCAGACCGCCCTTCAGAGTGGTGGCGGGCACCGGGTCGAGAGCCTACGGTGGAGCCATCGGAGCAAGGTCCCAGCCAGAAGGGCAATCGCATGACAGAACGGCCCGACCAGGTGGGGAAGACCAGACGAGAGCTCGCCGAGCTACGTCGGGACGCGGCGATGCTACGCAACGTCGCCTCCAAGGCGCGCCGCGAGGCCGACCTCGACCGCTGGGCGGCTATGGCGAGCCGGGCCGACGACGCACAGCAGCGGGCTCGGGCGGCCAAGGTACGCGAACTCGCCGCCGAGGCCCGACTGGAGGCCCGACTCACCGCCGATCACCACCATCCGGCCGGGCCCGAGCTGACGGTCGCCGAACGCGAACGGATGGCCGACGAACGGGACCGGATCGCGGCCGAACGGGACCGGATTGCGGCCGATCGGGACCGGATCGCCGACGAACGCGAACAGTTAGCCGACTACCGCGAGACCGTCGCCGACGAACGGGACCGGATCGCCAACGAGCGGCAGAACCTGGGCGACCAGCGCGACAGCGCCGCGAACCGCAGGGACCGAGTCACCGACCAGCGCGACCTTATCGCCGACAAGCGCGACCAAGACGCGCTTAACCACGACATCCAACGGCTCCGGATACCCAATCAGCGTGATCGGTCCGCCACCGAAACACCTGAAGAGGCGCCCAAAGATCGGCGACCATCACAAGAAAAGAACCAGCAGAACCGCCCCCAGCCCGAGGAGCGGTAGCCGCCGCCGATCTACGTGATCGCTGATCACACTGAATTCAGAATGCTCTTTCTGCACACCTTAAGGGTCGCCGCCGCTTTGCGGAGCGCGACTCTCCTGATGTTCTACGACCGAGCGCCGTCCGACAAGCCAGCTCGGGAGACAGGCGAGCGCATGTGAGAGGCCGTGCATCCCCGTAGTACCTTTCTTCGGCCGCTATCGGGATGCCGGGGCCGATCCGGCTAGCCGTTGGGGCGGGACGGCTTTCCGACAGCAGTGCGCACCCCAGTCATCTTCGCTACCGGATCGAGCGCGGCGAGAAACTCGGTGAGCGAGCCATCCCAGCTAACCCTCGCACGGTCGGCCGCTGCTGTAACGACCAGCTGCGGCGTCGCCTGGTCCTCGCAACGAACCAGCACGAGAGAAAATGAAGCCGCAGCGATGGCTTGGTGTCCAGCAGTCATCGCAATCTCTGGGTGGATGAGGACGTAGCAGCGCACTGAACAGCTCGGCCGGCGCACGGTCGCCGAGGATGAGCCGCGGGCGGCTGTTGAGTTCGTCCTCGATCCTCGCGAGGTCCCGCGGTATGGACGCTCAGGTCCGTCGACTTTGGGAAGTACTGGCGCAGCAGCCCGTTGGTGTTCTCGTTCGAGCCGCGCTGCCACGGGCTGGCGGCGTCACAGAAGTAGATCTTCGTACCGATCGCCGCGGTGATCTCGCGGTTGCGGGCCATCTCGGTGCCCTGGTCCCAGGTCAGGCTCTGGCGCAGCTCGACCGTTAGTCGCTCTAGGGTCGTCACCAAGCCGGTCCGCAGCGTCGCGGAGTCCTGCGGGCAGGTGCACGCCGAAGGCATCCCAGATCAGAGAACCCGTTCCGGTGCGGACGCGGCTCGAGTGGGAGGGCGGAAGGCGAAGTGGATCGGCACAGCGGCGCCGGTGTACCGACCAGACGATGTTCGTCAGCCTCGCCGACGTGCGCCGCTCGACAGCCGTGTAGGTCAAGCCGGTGAGGTTTGTTCTCTGCGTCCACACTGGCGACCACCTCAAATTCCGGCACGACGGTGACGCGTACATTGAGCGTGTCGTGCACCACCAAGGGACCAGTTCCGAGACTGGCGGTGGTGTACGCCACGTGGAGGATGTCCCGAGTTCCGTGGAACTTCGGTGACGGGCCCCGGTGAGCATCAGGCTGCGCTCACGTTCTGAGTGTTGCAGTCGGCTCGGATAGTTTCGGCGGCGACATGCCGTTCCAGCGACTTACGGAGAGCGCCGAGGTGGAGGTGGCCGTTCACCCGGCGGAACTGGCCAGCGGCTTCGACCATGCCGGCCGCGCACCAGCGCAGTGCCATCTGCCCGTCGCGCCAGCGCTTGACGTTGCGGGCATGGTCACGGCCGATGGAGATCATCGACTCGATCGCATTCGTCGACCGCAGGGTCCTGGCCAGTGTGGGCGGCACCCCGAGCCGGAGCACGGTCAGAGTCTCATCCATGCCCTCGCGGAGGCTGACCGCGGCACCGGGGCGGGTCTCGTCCAGCTGTTTGGCCAACGCCTCCAACTGCGCCAGTGCCTCCAGGGCGGAGTCGGCGTGGTAGGCGGCCCGCATCTTCTTCTCCACCGGGCCGCGCATCTTCTCGGGCAGGTGGTCACGGACGTTGCGAATCTTGTGCAGTTGGCAGCGAGCGATCACCGGATGGTCGAACGCTTCGGTGACCGCGGCTTTGAGGGCCTTGGCGCCGTCGAGGACTGTGAGGATCGGCTTGGTGACATCCAGGCCGCGCTCGCGTAACCCGACCAGCAGACCCTTGACCAGGGTGGTGTTCTCCGTCGACCCTTCCACGACCGCAAGCGGATGCTTGGTCCCGTCGATGTCGATACCGAGGGCGACCACGCACATTTGGCCGGCGAAGTGCACCCCGTCGATCATCAACGCCACCAGGTCCAGACCGGTGAGGTCCTTGCCGAGCAGGTCGGCCAACGCGTGCTCGGTCATCGCCACGAACTTCCGCGACACAGCCGACTTGCTCGTCGCCTTTGCCTCGTCCTCCACGCCGACTCCCACCGGCTCCAAGGCGGCCGGGTAGCGGCGGGTCGACACCCCGGCCAACATCCGCTCCATCGCCATCCGGCCCAGCAGCTCGGTGCCGTTGAACAACTCATACGCAGGCACCGGCAGCTCCCCGGACCCATCGGCCGCGCGGACCCGAGGACGGGTAACCGGCACCCTTCGCCCTCCCAGGGTGACCGAACCGCGCTCGGTGCCGTGCCGAGTCGCAGTCCGGTCCGGGTCGTGTCTGCCCTTCGGCCCGCACACCGCGGTCACGTCGGCCTCCATCAGCTGCTGCATCACCTGCAGCCCGGCGCCGACCGCGAGGGCCAGCAGTCCCTCCCGCATATCGGCGGCGATCTCGTCCATCGCCACGCTCACCTGCTCCGGCACGGCCAGCGTGCTCGTATCAAACACGGTCGTCTGATAGGTCTTGCTCAAGGCGGTCCCTTTCCACGGGTGTACTTGGTGGTTCACCCGAGACCTACCACCAGGCGGGTCTCAGGCGGGGGACCGCCACCTCAAGTTCCACGAAGGCCGGGACAACCTCCGCCACGTGTGCCGATGCAGGCACGGCAACCCGCTGCGACCGTCGCCGAGCCATTTGAGCAGTCGCTGACGCACACGAGTCGTTCTCCTCGGCACTGTCCTCTTCGGGCGCATCCGCATGCACGGGCAATGTCCGCATTCACTCGGCGAGGTCAGGTCGCCGGAGTGCGCGGCTGCTCATCTATCGATGGCCGGCTGCTGGCCTGATCGAGAATCGGTCCGTGCTCGCTCATGGACTCAACGCTCCCGCACAAACGCCAACGAGTTACAGGGCCAAACGACATCACCGCCCCACCAAAGCGCCTGCGGCGCCGGTTGGGTGCGGACTCTCGACTCCATGCCGGTCATGTCGAATGCCCAAACATGATCGGGTCGATGAACCTTGGCGCTGTCTGCCTCGCGCCGATCTCACTCACACCCGTGGGCGGCGATTGGCCGCCTGCGCCGGTCCGTGACAGGCTCCAGGTGCTTAGGCATGGCAGCAATACTGTTCCGGATCCGCCTCATGGAGCGGTGACCAATTCGACGTTCGGTATGAGCACGACACGCTCAACGAGAGCGAGACCATCCAACGAGTCATCGACACGCTTACGGAGGACTCTGGCGTGATTCGAGCCAGCCACGGTGACCGACTCGTGGTGGTCTATGGCAGGGGCGTAGCCGCCATCGAGGTCGCGCCACGCGGCGCAGTCCTCTGACCCCTCCCTCGGTGGAAGGCCAAGGCAACGCATTGTCATCCGCGTTCCGCCCGGTCCTGCCGATGAGCGAGCGCGCCGCAAGACGTGGACATCGGTCGGGCGTGCCAGTCTGATCCGAATCGAGCATTCTGGAGGTAGCTGGTTGGCTAGCCGACGTCATCGTGGCGAGGTTGTGAGGAGGTAGTCGTCGGCGCGGTCGTCCCATGCGAGGTGGATGGCGCCGGTGGTGTCGGCGGCTCGGCAGAACTGGAGGAAGCTGCGATAGCCGAGTGCCTTCTCGCTGAAGCCGGGTCGGATCCGTCGGATCAGGTTCTTGAGCCCGGACAGCGCGGCTCGGCCCTTCTTGTCGTTCAGGTCCTGCATGACCGAGCGGAGCAGGTCGAACGCTTCTTGCTGGCCGTCGAGTGCGGGCAGGAGGACCTCGGGGTCGCCCTTCGTTGGCCCGTCGGCCAGTTAGATGACGTGTCGTTGGGCCATGTGGTGCAGCAGCTCGCCGAACGTTCGGAAGCCGTACTCGGCCTCGTTGAACGTCGGGTCCTTGCATAGGAGAGTGCGCTTCAAGGTAGACGCCGTGACCTGGCCGCTGGTGCGCTGCAGGCCCGACAGAGTCTGGGCGACCAACACCGCGAGACCGTCGAGGTCACGGGACTTCTGAGCGTCCGCCGCGTCGTCGTCTTCGGTCACCGGCGGAGCCTCCGATGGGGCTGGCGACGCGACAGGGCTCGCTGACGCCGCGACGAACGCCGTGCCGGTCCGGGCTCGATGCCCTCGTGGTCGTCCTAGTACAGAAACTCATCGCACGCCGGTGGAAGCATGGCTGACGTCGACGCCCGAACACCGACCCCGATGACGCTCTTGTTCAGCTCGCGGAGCTTGTAGACCAGCGGTGTGAAGTCACTGTCACCGGTGCACACGACGAAGGTCGACAGGTAGGCACGATCAAACGCGAGCTCGACCGTGTCGACCGCCATCTTGATATCGGCGGCATTCTTGCGCACCGCATCCATCCGCTGCGGCATCTCGATCAGCTCGACGTGCGATCGGGTGAGCATCCGCCGATCCTCGTCGAAGTTGGACCAGTCGGCGTACGCGCGGCGGACCACAACCCGGCCACGCTCAGCCAACGCATCGGCGATCGGGCGGACATCGAAGTTCACGCCGAGGTTCTCCCGCGCACCGATGGCGAGATTCTCATAGTCCAAGAACAGGGCAATGCGACCCTCGTCTTCCACTCCGGCAGGCTACGCCGCCAGAGCCTTCGTGGCGTCGCCGCCCGCTCGGGCGCACGGCCGGGCAAGTCGCAGAGTGCGTCGAGAGTGCCAAGCCGATTCGTGGGGCGGCGCCGGGAACGCAGTCGGCGTCCGCACCCACGTGATGCAGACGCCGCCCAGCGTATTTCTTGTCCGGCTCAGATCAGGCGGACGCGCTCGGCTTGCTGGCCGCGGTCGCCTCGCTTGACGTCGAACTCCACGCGCTGGTTCTCCTCGAGGCTGCGAAAGCCGGCTGCCTCGATGGCGGAGAAGTGAACGAACACGTCTTCCTCGCCGCCGTCCACGGTGATGAAGCCAAAGCCCTTGTCAGCGTTGAACCACTTCACAGTTCCCTGTGCCATGATGTCACCTTTCTACCTTGATGAATGCCGATCCACCGACTGTGGATCTCGGCCGCTTTACGGAGCAGCGGCCTCATGCCATCACTGGCAGAAATGCGGCACGCTCGCGACCAATCCGCGAGCGCGACAGGTGAACCACGTACACAGAAATCTGACGACCGTCGAGCCCAACCATGCCACACGCAGCCGCATTCCACGAATCAACCAGCCAGCGCCTGGCCGCTTCCGTACGCTGCCTCGCAAGCCACCGAGGTTGACGGCTGATCCCGAGCTCCGCCTGCGTCATGCCCAGCCGCGAGTCGAACCAGCTCGGTTCTGGGCCCCTGCGCTTGGCTTGTCGGCGTTCCCGCCGTCAGGCGGTCCCCAATAGCCCTTCCTTGCGCGCGACCCACACCGCGGCAAGGACCGTGGCTGTGACGGCCATGATCGTGATCGACAGCAGGCAGATGCTCTTGACGATGACAAAGGTCATCGTCGACTGTGACACCAGCAGGGACACCGTCACCGAGGCCTTGCCGAGACACACCAGCGCCCACAGCAGGGTGAGGTGCCAAAACAGACGTTGGATCCGTGGCCGCTTGGCCACATCGGCACTCATCGGATAGAAATCCGAGGCCAGCCGAGCCACCACCGGGCGAGCGGTAGCGAGCGAGGCGAAGAACACCACGGCCACCGCGACATCGGTGACCGCCGGCTGCAGAAAGTAGAGGAACGTGTCGCCGCTCGCCAAGGCGAACCCCGTTCGGGCGGTGAGTACCGCCACGGTCAACATGAGCAAACCCGACCGCCGACGCCTGGTCGCCATCCGCCACACGCTGGCGCCATAGCACCAGGCCAGGGCCGCAACCAGCGCCGCCCACACGCTGATCGCCACCAGGCACACGTAAAACAACAGCGCCGGGATGAAACAGGCTGTCAGCAAACTCAACACGATCCGGCCCAAGATCGTCTGCAGACACGGCTGGACCAAGACGGTCTCGCCGTCCGGTGCAGTGCTGTCGGTAGACACGACCGCCTGAATCAAGGACACGAAGATGCCAGTACCCGTCTCCGGCCTCATCACAACCGGCGGTCATGCTGCTCCCGAGGGACGCCGCAGACGGACTCCGCGCACGAAGAACCCCTCGATCCACCCACTCTACGCGACCCAGCACGCCCCAACCGATGAGCTTGCAGATGTGCGAACGATGCCCGAGCGAGCGAGCCAGCGGGCCGGCGCCATGCCGAACGCCAGCTCGGGAATGTCAGGCGACGAACCGTGCGGCAATGCCCCGCAGTTGTGGCACCATTCTTCGGCATCCACCGCGCACCTGAAGGGCGCCTGTCGGCATCATTACGTGATCGGGCAAGCCCGACCCTGACCCTCTCCACTCCGGCCTACGAACGGCAGCCACGGGACGCAGGGCCAGACACAATCCAGGGCCGAGTGCGGGAAGGCGGCGCGGTGCGATGCAGCGCCTACGGTGAACTCATCGGACCCACCGTCCGAGAAAGGGCCCAACCGATGACCGAACAGCCCAAGCCTGGCGACATCAGACAAGAACTCACCGAGCTACGTCGGCATGCAGAGAAGCGTCGCAAGGTCGCGGCCAACCACCGCAGCCGAGCCGACCTCGGGCGACAGGTTTCGCTGGCCCACACCGCCGACGACGCTGTCCAGCGCGCCCGGGCCACCGCCGAGCGAGAACGCGCCGCCCAAGCCCGACAGGACGCCCGCGCCAGCGGCGACCAACCACCAGACGAGCGTGACCGGCTGGCCGACCTGCGTGACGCCGTAGCCGACGAACGGGACCAGATCGCCGACCGACGCGAAACCGCCCTCAACGAACGGGACCGGATCGCCAACGCGCGAGAGCGGACCGCGAATGAGCGCGACCTGTACGCAGACCACCGAGACCGAGTCGCCGATCAGCGCGACCTCGCCGCCGACCAGCGCGACCGACAAGAACTCAAAGACCGCCGCCACTAAGGCTCCCCACGCGGCGCCTCTGATTCTAGGCTGGATACCGTGGTGCCCGTTGAGAAGAACGGCTCAGAGCCGCAGCGAGACTGCGCTGGCACCTGGAGACCGTCACCGCCGCGTCGGAGTCCGCCGAAGAGCAGGCCCGAATCGCTGCCACGACGCGAGAGAACGCGGCCAAGATGCGAGGGACCGCCGCCGCGATGCGAAAGGACGCTGCTGCGCGGGAGAGGGGAGCAAAGCTCCGCGCAGCAGCGGCGGAGCTTCGTGCTCCTTGGGAGCCCGATCTGGAACGTCCGTGCGCCGATGATCCTGTCGACCTTCACCGAAAACCACGGCTTCACCGGCAACACCGTCCACCCCTTCACCACCCACGCCATGAGCGGCCTCGGCACCACCGAGCGCGACTACGCCCAAACCTGCGCCGGCGCCACCCTCGGCCAAGGCCTCGCCGTCCGCGGCGAGAAAGCCCGCGACGCTCAGCCACAGATCACCGAATGGCTGCGCCAGATCGGCCTAATCCACGAGCGCTGAGGAGGTGGTCTCCACCCCGGGTCGCTCCGGGGCCAAGTGTCACGCGATCCCGGCTGCTCGGTCCAGTAGCTGCAACAGGTCATGAGCCGCGAGCTCGACCTGCTTGTGGCGCCACTCAGCGGCCCGGTAGACGCACGCGATGAGACCGGTCCGGTGAATCCTGCGGAAGTCACCGTAGACGAAGGCATACCGCACCTTCGTCTCGTCCCTGGCGCCAACGGTCAACCCCAGGTGCCACCCGAAACACTCCTCCCACGAGTGGGCCGCGAGATAAGCATTGCCTGCGCTGGCGTTCGGCTGGACCTCGCCCCAGACGCTGTCGAGGACATACGGCCGACCATCGATGAGCTGACGCGCCCTCGCCACGGCCACGACGTTGACCTCGTATCGCGCAACAGCTCGGGCAACCTTCGTCCCAGCCGGGATCGAACATGAAGTTCTGAACCGCAGCCGCAGGATCTACGGGAAGGTGACCGGACGGATCGCCCGCAAGCCGATTGGCTGAGAGGATGGCGGCCATGACGATCGTCGAGTTCCTACGGGAGTCCATCGACCAGGACGAGGCGAACCTGCGGGACTACATCGGCCATTGGGAGCCGAATCCGATCCAGCAGCGTCGACTCGATGACTTCGTCGCCAAGCGACGGATCATCAACCTCTACACCGAAGCCGCCGACCGAGCCGACGACGACGACGCACCCAGCAACCACGAGGTCCGGACCGCCGCGCTCGCCGACGTGATCAAAATCCTCGCCGAGGCGTACGACACCCGCCCCGGCTGGCAGGAAGAATGGCGGCCATGATCGAGAAAGCAAGAAAGCGCCCCACCTGGTCAGGATGGGGCGCTCTGCTTGCGGGGTGCGTCGTAACGCGATGGACAACGGAGACACCCCAGTTCTGACGAGCACACCGGCGTCGTCTCATCCCCCGAAGCGCGCTACTGAGTTTCGGAGGCGGCCATGCTCGGCGACGAGAGTGACACCGCGCTGGATGAGCTGCGGAGTCTCGTAGCCGAGGAAAGCTCGGCTGAGGCAACGGCGGCGACCAGCTTGCTCTCGAGGAGACCAAACTGCGAATGGAACTCGGCCTAGCCGCGGACGATAGCCCTACAAGTGCCTCATAACCGGGCTAAGCCCCGACCGGCGTACTGTGGCAGTGGTAGGCGAGGAATGCCATCGCCGACCAGCGCAAGATGCGACCCCGACCCTCGAGTGTGAGCGCCGGCTTGGCATGGCACGGTGACTCACAGGTCGGGGTCGTCGTGTACCCGGCCGATCTCCGACCGGGGAATCTTGAACCTCGAGCTGCCGCTCAGGTGCGAAGCGTTCGCAGCCTGGCCGCGGCCTCCCGCCACCCCGGGCCGGCCCTCTCGTCGGATGACGGCGACTTCGTTCTTCTCACGTTTCGCCGTCGCCTCGAGCCCGTCGGCGTGGTCTTGCTTTCGGTGGCACGACTGCGGTGGTAATCAGAGGCAACCCTGACGGTCGCTGAAGGTAACCGCGCCAACCTGTCCCAATGCGGCGGGAGCGTCTCTCGACGGTTCGGCCGCCGGTTGCGACTCAACTCCCGCGGCGTCGGATCCTTTCGGATCACGCGCGGCCTGTCGTGGAGGTTCGGACGGCGCCGCTAACATACGATCCACCGATGACAACGGCGGGTCCGGAAGAAATCCGGGCCGACCGCTTTGGTGTGCTGGGTGGTGCCATTCGCCTCTGTGGCCCTCATCGCAGGAGCGGGACAGTTGAACCATGAACGAATCCGTACCGATCCTCGAGCCGGCCAGCAACGTGCCCCCTGTGGCAACCGACTTTGGGTGGGCTGTCGATGTGATCGCCCGGCAGGCCGCCGCTGACGCCTTCGCCCGACTCCGATACAGACATCAACGCCGCGCCCTCCCACCCGCCGTCTACGCCGCCGTGCACGCCCGGCTCGCCGAGCTCGCCGAGGAGATGGGGCGACCCAGCCACGACGAGTTCGAGGCCGCGTTCGACATCGCCGTCCACGGAACAGGCGAACCAGAATGAATCAGCGGATCGTTCTGGTTGGTCGGGCCATGACGAGATGTTCTAGAGGTGGATTCGGGAATTCGGGAATTCGGGAATTCTGCCGATCGCTGGGTACAGACGGATGCTTGTGTCCACCTGCGAGGCATCCGCTCACCCCTGCACCGGACGGGTCACCGTCCTCCATCCGTCCTGGTGACCGCGGTCACGAAGATTGGCGAGGTCGTCGGCGGCGCTGGTCACGATCGCTTCGCTCCAGCCGTCATCCGACCGGCGTGGCCGGTGCACAATCTGTGGCTGCCAGTTCCCCTCGCCTGCGGTCACCGCCACCGCATCAAGATACCGCCGGATGACCTGTCCAGGTTTATCGATCGGACGCTCTAACGTCGCGGCAGCGGACTTGGCCGGGGAGGGAGCCGCGTCGGCGTCAGGTCTCTGAAATCAGCCGGCCTTCTATGTCTTTGCAGGAAAGTCACTGGACAGCGGTTCAACCGGATACCCCGCTGGACGTCGCCGCCTCATCGTTGTGGCCAGCGGTCAGGTGCCGATGCGGTAGGGCCGCATCATTTCGTGGTCTTCGTGTTCGACGATGTGGCAGTGCCACACGTAGAGTCCGGCCAGGTCGAACAGGCCCTTTGACTCTGTGGTCTCGCCGGGGTAGCCGATGACGGTGTCCTTGTAACGGACTCCCACGACTCCGGCGGCCGGGCGGGACCATCGAAGGGTTGGCGGTCGACGACCTGGAATTGCAGTTCGTGGATGTGGATCGGGTGGGCGTCGGCGGTGAAGTTGGCGATCTCCCAGACCTCGGTAGCGCCGAGGGCGGTGTTCTCGGTGATCGGGTCGTCCCAGCCGGGCGGGACGGGTTCGCCGCTCGTGTCGAGCGTGCCGAGGAACGCCGCCGAGGGTCCGACGTCGGGGAGGACGTCGGAGTCGGCCTCGTTGAGTGAGACTTGGCGGGTGGCGGTGGCTGGCCCGAGTGGTTTCGAAGGCCGGCATGGCGAGCTGGTCGGGCGGCACGCTGGTGTCGTTGGACGCCAGCGGCGCCACGACGAGTTTCATGACCTGGCCGGTGGTCGTCGGGTTCGCACGGTTCGAACTCCTCAACCGGGGGACCGCCGGCCGGCGGTAGCCAGGTCTTGGACGGCCCGCAGGCGTTCGGCCAACGCTGGCTCCCGGCCTCCAAGCCGTCGTTCGACGTCGGTCTCTCGTTCATCGGTTGTCCGATCGAGGGGACACCGTTTCCAGCGCGAGGGCCACAACTGTTTTCCTCGAGGCATTCTTCCGCACTGGAACCACGCTCTCTTCCTGCGGAGCGCACCCACCGGCAAGCGTGTCGAGCGGATGGGAATCATAGTGCCGACAGCCGCCGCCTAGCTGTTGTGGGGCAGGACGTTGATGACGGGCCGGTAGGGGTGGGGTAGCAGGAAGGGCAGGCCCTGCGCGGCAAGGATGAATGCGACCAAGCAACTCATCGGTGTCGAGCTAGCAAAGGACCCTGCCCTGGTGTCTCACCGTAATGCCCCGTTGTCCTACGAAGGCCGCTGTCGACTCATCGAGCGCTACCAACGGCGTCCGATCGCGCACGTGGCCGCGGAGATGGGTATCTCCCGAGCCTGCGCGAGCAAGTGGGTGAATCGGTGGCGCCGCTACGGCGATCTCGGGCTGGTGGACCGGCCCTCGACCCCGCGCCACAGTCCGCGGGCGACCCCGACGAAGGTGATCGCCCAGATCGAGATCTGGCGACGGGACAAGAAGTGGTCGGCTGCCCGGATCACCCACGAGCTGGCCGAGCACGGCACCAGGATCAACCGCCGGACGGTGACCCGGCACCTGACCCGCCTCGGCCTCGGCCGCCGCCGGTTCCTCGACCCCACGGGGGAGTCCAACCGAGAGCCGGGTAAGATCACCGCCCGCTGGCCAGGACACATGGCCCACCTGGACGTGAAGAAGGTCGGCCGCATCCCCGACGGCGGCGGATGGCGCGTCCACGGCCGCGACAGCGACCAGCACAAGGCAGCCGACCGGGCCAAGACCGCTGGCGCCAAGGCCGGCTACGTCTACCTCCACTCCATCGTCGACGGGTTCTCCCGACTGGCCTACACCGAACCGCTCGCCGACGAGAAGGGCGAGACCGCGGCCGCGTTCCTGGCCCGGGCGAAGGTCTGGCTCGCCGCCCACGGCATCACCCACATCCACCGCGTAATCACCGACAACGGGGCCTGCTACCGCTCGAACGACTTCGCCAGCATCGTCGGCAGCAAAACCCAGCACCAGCGCACCAAGCCCTACACGCCCAAGCACAACGGCAAGGCCGAGCGCTACCAACGGATCATGGCCGAGGAAGTCCTCTACGCCCATGAGTACGGCTGCGAGGACGAACGCTCAGCCGCGATCCGCGTGTGGAACATCCACTACAACCACCATCGGCCACACAGCGCCGCCGACGGCCGACCCTCATACACCTAGCTGTCGCGACGATGGATACGCCTGGCTGTGGCATTGGGAGTAGCGTCGCTGCACCTTGCAGGCCCGCTTCTCGTCCAAGCCGTAGCGCTCCACCAGCGTGAGCCGGAGGGCGACTGCAGCTCGCGCCGCCGCATGAGTGAGGGCGTACTCTGAAGTCGGTGGGCGGGGTACGCCCTCGTCGACCCAGCGCAAACCACGACCCCGGCCCTCCCCATACCTGGATATCTGTGGCCGGGGTCGTTCTATCTCAACCGCAGCGCTCGGGGCGACGTCGAACCGGGAGACGGCCACACGCGCCGTTGTGGTCAGCCGGCCTACGCGACCATGCTGTACCACGGTCTGATGCAGCACCTGATGCCGTAGACGCGATCGAACCGGTGTCCCCATGCCGCGAGAGTCACATCTTTGGCTCGAATGATCCCAGCATCCAACCGTCGATACTGCTCAGACGCCCCCTCCACAGGACCCGCTCCTGGGGGGACAGTTCTGCAAGCGAGGGGCCGATCGACGCATCCTTCAGGTGCAGGTAGGAAGTCCCTCGAGCGCTCCTGACTTTCTGATCAGCAGGCTTCTCACCGTTCGGTTCCTCCTTGCCGTCCTGTCCTGCAATGAGGCGTGCCCATTGGTCGACACCTCCGGCGAAGTCCTCGGCTGATTCGTCGGACGGCAGGGCGGTACGTACCCGTTTTGCAAGCAGTTGGTAGAACTTGGTATCCGAGATGAGGGTCCCGCTGACGATCGTCCCGCCGGCGTGCACAGTCAGGGCGATGCCTGCTCCGGTCTCGTTGCAGAACCGGACCAACATCCGAAGGAAGCCATCATCGTTGCCCTCTTGCGGGCCGTCTGGAACCATGCCGGCAGCCGGCGCCACGCCCTCGGGGCTCTCGCTCGTCATCGCATCGACCCTCCACCACTCAGTATGCCGCCACCGGCACCACACGTGAGACTTGCGACGCCAGGTCCAGGCGATTCGCTTGGCGACCAGCTCGACGATGCCGGTGAGGCCGACGTCGGAACGGTGACCTCGCACCAGAGCTCGACGTCCTTGGGACGGGCTCATGTCATCAGTAGTCCGCACGCCGGCGAGTGAGCCCACACACCGGACGCCCGGGTTGGCGCCCCGCAACCTGCGACCGATCACAACCACTCAAAGCGGCGGCGAACTTGCGCGATCAACGGTGCGTGTAACGCTGGCAGGAGTTCCCGACCACGACACGGGCCGAGGTGAATCACGAGCATCACAGTTGCACCTGACAGTTGGGCGCTGATAGACGAAGACTGGTCAACCGCACGGGGGCTGCCACCACGTCCGCGCGGATGGGGTCTCGTCATGTTTGAGGACGGAGGCCGCCGTTGGAAATGGCAGGCGATCCGGTCATCGTTGCCGCCCTCGAAGACCGCGAGGGTGATCTGCCGAACTGGGACTCGGACTTCCCCCTCGATGCCGACGGCTGGCCTGAGCCCGTCCCGTCCCCCAGCGGCCCACACTCCATGACCTGGCGGACCCGGAGGGCAGCCGACTCCGCCGGCTAACACCTCCCCTCGCCTAGGCCATGGGCGGCGCGGTGCGATGCAGCGCCTACGGTGAACTCATCGGACCCACCGTCCGAGAAAGGGCCCAACCGATGACCGAACAGCCCAAGCCTGGCGACATCAGACAAGAACTCACCG
>Ga0207428_10003156_pt1 | contig 16151 bp, 11 predicted proteins | sample RhiMethybrSRZTD1_FD_187600 | JGI IMG/M metagenome (GOLD analysis project Ga0207428, IMG submission 187600) | Populus rhizosphere microbial communities from Tennessee, USA - Rhizosphere MetaG P. TD hybrid SRZTD1 (SPAdes) (version 3) | ecosystem: Host-associated > Plants > Roots > Rhizosphere >...
CTAATTTGGGACACGAAGTCTGGGTCTTCTGGGCTGACGCGCCGGTTTTGTGCGGGATCGCTCACATGTGCCGAATTAAGACATCAGTCTCGTTTTGGAACACGAGCTCGCTAGTCCGGTCGGACGCCGGAAAACCTGGAGCCGTTGGAGGGTGGCGCGACAGTCAGGGCGTTGCGACTATGGCGATCGTTCTGACGCGAACGTTGTTGGTTTCCGCTGACTCTTGAAGGGCGTCGTCGCCATCGCCCTTGGCAATGATGTAGTAGGTTCCAGCCGCGGTCGATGCCGGAATCAGGAGCAGCGCCGATCCGGTTCCATTCAGACCCGGATCCAAAGACGTGACCTCCCGAGCGCCGAGCAACTGGTCGCCTGCATCGAGTGAAAGGTTGGACGACAGATAGAACATCGTTCGGGAACCAGGAGCGGTGTCCCCGCCCTGGTTCCTCGTGGTATCGGTGATGGTTATGCTTGTGCCGGCGGCTGCGGAGGAGGGCGCCATCAAAGCGCTTACGATGAGGTCTGGTCCGACGTGCACGGCGGCGCCGACACGCGTGTTGTTGTTCTCCAGGCTCTCCAGGATTGCGCCGTTCGCGTCGGCGACGCCTATGACGTAGTACATTCCGGCCGCTGTTCCTGCCGGGACGATGAGCTGTATCTGCGCCGTACTGCTCTGTGAAACCGCGAGTGCACCCACCGTGCGGTTTCCGAGAAACTGATCGCTCGCATCGTAAACGGTGTTGATCGAGAGGTAGAAAGCGGTCGTCGATTCGCCGATCGGTGCGGCGCCTTGATTGCTGGTCGTGTCGGTGACCGTGATCGGGCCACCCGCCCTCACCGGGCTGGATGCCGCGACCGAGGTCACCGCCAGATCCCCGCCAATTCTGATCACGCTGCTCGACTTGTCGTTGTTGGTCTCGGTGGGTTCCACCACCGTGTCGTTCCAATCCGTCCTGGCGATGACGTAGTAGCTGCCGGGCAAGGTGTCGCCAGGGATCTGCAGCAATGCCTGCCCTGTCGATGTACCGTTCGGCGCGAGGCCGCCAACCGTTCGGCTTCCGATCAACTTGTCATCCGGGCCGATGGTGAGATTCGGCGACAGATAGAATCCCGTCGAAGATGCGGCTGCCGGCCCGGCACCTTGGTTCTTCGTGGTATCCGTCGCCGCGATTGTCGCGCCGGCTGCTCCGCTGGATGGGACGGAGACCGTCGTGACGATGAGGTCTGGTCCCACCTTGATCGCCGCGCTCGCCCGCGTGTTGTTCGTTTCCGCCGTTTCCGATACCTGGCCGCCGCCATCGGCCTGCGCTATCACGTAGTACGACCCGGCCGTCAGCGACGTCGGGACCGTGATCGTTCCGGTGAAGCTGGCCAATGCGCCTGCTGCGAGCGACGCGACCGATCTGCTGCCAATCAGCTGGTCGGACGCATCGAGCGTCAGGTTCGCAGACCAATAGAAGCGCGTCGCGGATGCGTCGGCACTTCCGCCACCCTGGTTCTTCGTCGTGTCCGAGACGCTGATGGCGCCGCCCGCAACCGCCGTCGCCGGCGCGGTGAGCGCAGAAACAGCCAAGTCCGGGCCGATCTGGATGACGCTGGTTCGAAGGTTGTTGGTCTCGGAGCTCTCGGTGATGGTGTCGTCCCAGTCCGCTTTTGCAAGGATCCGATATAAGCCGGTCGCCGTCGACGGCGGGATGTGCAGCGTGGTCGAAGCTTGTGCGCTGACGCCTGCGCCGATCGACGACAGAATGCGTTCGCCAATCCACTGATCCGCGGCATCGAGCGTCGTGTTGGTCGACAGGTAGAATCCGGTCTTCGATGGAAGCGACGGGCCGGCGCCCTGATTCTTGGTCGTATCGGTTACCACAACGTCCGAGTCGGCTCCGCCGATCGCTGGAGCGGTCATCGTCGCCACCACCAGGTCCGGCGGCAGATCGTCGCTCACAATCGTCACGGTGCTCGTGGCTGGAGAACCCAGCGAGTACGCCGCATCTGCGGCGAGCGTAAGTATCACGGACTCGTCATTCTCGAACGCGCCGTCGTCGACAGGCGTCACGACGACGCTTGCCGTCGCCGCCCCGGCCTGAATCGTCAGGGCGCCCGACAGGGCCACATAGTCGATTCCTCCGACTGCGGTACCTCCGACCGAATACTGCACGGTCAGCGGCGCGCTGACATCACCGGTGCGAGTCACCGTAAAGACGCCAGCGGTCGGACCCGCCTCGGTTGCCTGCGCCGTTGGGGCCGACACGCTTATCTGGTTGGCGGGGGTGACTCTGACAATGACCGTGTCCGTCGTCGTGGCGCCATCGTCGTCGGTCACCTCGAGCGTCAGCGTGTGTGTGCCGATCGACAGCGAGACTGCCGCCGTTTCTCCCGTTCCGATCGACGTACTGCCCTCACGCCACAGGTAGCTCGCGATAGTGCCGTCGCTGTCCGACGAAGCGCTACCGTTGAGGGTGACGAGCTCCGTGCCGTCGCGATTGCTGTCCGCCACGGTCTGATCTGGTCCCGCGTCAGCATGTGGCGGGAGGTTCGTCAACCCATAGCTGATGGCGTCGTGCAGGTTGAGGCCGCCGTGAATCGTCCAAGAGTCGAGCCGGACCGTCGATGCGCCGTGGCCGTCGGCGCTGTTCAGAAGGATATCGACCACCTGGCCGTTACTGGTCACGTCATTGCGCGACCAGATCAGCGCCGCCGCACCAGCCACGTGCGGCGTCGCCATCGAGGTCCCCGTATTGAAGGCGTAGCACCCCATGTCACCAGGTGTGGCGGAACTGCCGCACTCCGTCAACGGGTAAGTGGACAGGATGGCGTTGCCGGGAGCCGAGATGTCCACCCACGTCCCGTAGTTCGAGAACGACGGTCGTAGATGGTCCTCGTCGAAGGCGGCAACCGAAATGACGTGATCGAAGGCGGCGGGGTAGAACGGGGTAGTGGTGCCATCGTTACCCGCTCCGGCTACGATGACCAGGCCCGCGTTCCATGCATCCTGCACCGCATCGTTCAGCGACTGAGAGTATTCAGACTCGCCCAGGCTCAAATTGATCACGTTCGCGCCGTCGGTGACGGCTCGCGCGATCGCCTGCTGAATCGCGAAGTCGTCGCAGGTGCCGTCCGCGCGGCAGACCTTGTACGCAAGGATGCGGGCGTTGGGCGCCACGCCCGTGACACCTTCCGCTGTTGCCGGGTCGCCGGTGAGGTTGTCGAGGGCGGCGGCAATCGTTCCGGCCACATGAGTGCCGTGGCCATGATCGTCCATCGGGTCGCCGTCGAGAAACACGAAGTCATCCCCGCCGGCGTAGTTCGGCGCGAGGTCCGGGTGCGTATAGTCCACGCCGGTGTCGATTACGGCTACCGTAACCGCGGCGCTGCCTTTCGAAATCGCCCACGCTTCGGGCGCGTCGATGTCGGCATCGGAAGTGCCGCCATACAGGCATAGTTGGCCGCCAAATGGGAAGGGAATGCAGTAGAACTGCTGGCCGGTGTTCTGAAGAGCCCACTGTTCCTTGAAGTGGAAGTCCTGGGGTATGACGCGAGGCCCTCCGTCAGCGAGCGTGACCGGCAGCCGTCGGATGTAATTCCGTTCCGCGTACTCGACGTTCGGATCGCGCCGATAGCGGGCGATGGCAGCCGCCTCGTCACCGGCGGCGACGCGAACACGTTCGACCCTCGTGCGCTGGATCCCGGCGGTTTCGGTGCCGCGCCCGTTTCTGTGAGCGGCGCTTCTCCCGTTCGCGCCGGCGCCTGGCCGGAACTTCACGATGATTTCGCCCGGGACGGCAGGCCGCCCCGACTGCGCAGAAAAGGGGGCGGTTACAGCGACGACGATGAGAGCGGTGGCGGCGACGAGGACTTTGGCAGCGCGCACTCGCAATCCTCCGACTGTCGGGGAAACGGCAGCTTTCGAAACGCTGAAGGAAACAGCCGAGCTGCAATTGCAGGGCCAGCACGCGTGACGCTGTCGCTGGATGATTTACAGGTTGGGCGCCGCGTGGGACGCATGCCTCCTTGGGAGGGTTGCGAGGAAAGGCGACCTAAGTCTGCCCCCGGCTGCTCCGAGAGGTATCAGATGGGACCGGTCGTCTCGACGGCCACTTCATCACCGACGGCGGTCGCGGCAACCGCCGGATGGCCGGCCGCGAACTCGAGCACCGCAAACGCCGAGAGCGAGGCCGCGATGCGTACCGGACGGAGTTGCAGCACGCGCTTTGTCACGCGTCCGGCTCGCGTGATGAAGAGGACGTCGATCGGGAATCTCATGCCGATGGTGTGCACCGCGTTCGAGGGGGCGATCGCGAGGACGGCGTCTGCGGCAAGTGCGTCCCGCCCGAGCAGCCCGGTCCGCCGCGTGCGTGAGTCGAATGCCGTTTCGACGGTTTCCGCGAGGACGATGCCCCTGGTGCGGTTGACCAGTCGGCAACGTCCTGCGCCCTCGCGCAACACCGGCTCGAAAATGTGTGGTCTCGCCACTTGTGTCGTTTGCTCCTACTCGTGCATCGGCTGCCGCGCGATCAGGCAATCAGCTGACCGAGCCAGTCAACAGCGACCCAGAGCGCTCGTTCCATGGATTTCAGGACACCCGTCACCCCGCCGCCGCTCCAGAGGCCAAACACGACGAGCATCACAAGCGGCACGGTCAACATGGTGAGGTCACGATTACCAGCGCCAGACGTTCGCATATAAGACCATTCTTTCGAAATAACAAGTTCATCTATCTTCAGGGCAGCAGCCGCTGCACCCACTGGAGGCGAGCCAGGTCGTTGTAGATGACCGTCCCCATCAGCAACAGCATCAACGCGAACCCTGCGCTGAGCATCTTCTTTTTCGCGGCCATGCTGAAGTCGCGGCGGGACAGGCCCTCGAGCGCAAGGATCATGATGTGGCCGCCGTCGAGTACGGGCACGGGCATCAGGTTGAGCAGCCCGAGATTGAGGCTGAGGATCGTCATCAGGCTGAACAGCTGGATCCAGCCGGCCTGGGCGGCCTCGCCCGACAGGCCGGCGATCCCCACCGGCCCCATCAGCTGTTTCACCAGCGTGTCCCCGGTGAACAGCCCGCCGAGCGTCTGCATGATTGTCTTCGTATGCTTCCAGTTCCGTTCGGCGCTCAGCTTGAACGCACCGGGAAGACCGGGTCGGACCACGCGGACTTCCAGCGGATGGATCTGGGCGCCGATCCGTACCAGATCGTTGATGCGGCGGGGGGTGACAACGAACTCGCGTTGCTGACCGTCGCGCAAGACCTGGAACGTCAGGGCCTTGCCCTCACTGGCGCGAATGACGTCAATGACGTTCGTCCCGGGGGACCTGCCGTCCGGTCCGGTCCACGTGACCATCGGTTTCTGTCCATCGAGCGCCAGGATCGTGTCTCCGGGACGGAGACCCGCTTCGTGGGCCGGCTCTCCTGGCTGCACGCCGAGAATCTGCGGACGCAGAACGGGCTTGATGCCGGTAACGCCCTGTTCGTATTTCCCGCTGCCAAACGGAACGATCTCCTGCTGGATCGTCTTGCCGTTACGGCCGATGGTCAGGGTGATCGGGCGATCAGCCTTGGTGACTGTCTTCAGCCAGAATTCCTCCCAGTTGCCGACCGGCACGCTTGCGACTTCAGTGATGTGATCGCCTGGCTGAATTCCGACTTTCGCGGCGGGCGAGTCGGCATCGACGCTGCCGACGATTACCGGTTCCTGCACGAACGCGGGCACATCGGCGCCATTGTGATAGAGGACGAATGCCGTCACGATCAGCGCCAGGGCCAGGTTCATCACCGGTCCCATGACCAGGACCTGGAACCGCTGCCACTTGCTCTTCGACAGGAACTCGTCAGGCGCGCCGGTACGTCCGTCTTTCGGATTCTCGCCGGCCATCTTCACGTAGCCGCCGAGCGGAATGGCGCTGACGCAATATTCGGTGTCGCCTCGCCTGAACGACAACAACTTCGGGCCGAAGCCTAGCGAGAAGGTGAGGACGCGCACGCCGATTCGCCGGGCCATGATGAAATGCCCCAGCTCGTGCACGAAGACCAGAGTCCCCAGGACGAGAACGAACCACCTGAGGTCGAGGATAGTGTGAATGATGTTCACAATCGGTCCTGAAGATGCGGTGACTATTTCGATGCCGGCGCCGCGTAACCGCCCGCACTGCGGATGGTTGCCGTCGGCAAGTCTTTGACTCGGATCTGCACACTCCGCCAGCTCCCGTCGTGCTGGATGTGGGAGGACGTGTAGCCGACGACGTACCTGCGGCGCAGATCGTCCACAACCCGCTGGTACTGCGCCGCAAGCTCGGTTACATCCGTCGGGAAAAACGCCCGGCCACCCGACAGCTGCGCGATCTGTTCGAGCGGTTCGCGGTCGACGTTGACCCCGAGCCCGATGCCGAACATGAGTGCGCCGGTGTCCTTGATGAGCTCGGCCACATCCGGGAAGCGCCTGACGCTCCCTGGGCCGGTACCCGGGTTGTTCTCGTCACGTCCATCTGTCATGACGACGACCACGCGGCGTCCCTGCGCGCGTTTCAGATAGAGGAGCGCCTCGGCCAGCGTGTCATAGAGCGCGGTTCCGCCGCTCGCGCGATACAGGTCGAGCGCCGCTATCGCGGCGTCGCGCTTTTCCGTGAGGTCGTGCGTGAAGACCGGATGATCTGCGAAGAGGACCACGGCGAGCTTATCTTGCGGGCGCAGCGCCGACACGAACTCCCGCGCGCTCGCGATGACATCCGACTCCTTCTTCTTCATGCTGCCGCTGGCGTCCAGGGCCAGGACAATGGAGACGGGTTCCACAGCCTCCTGGAACAGCTCGAGCTTCTGGACGTCGCCGTTTTCGACAATCTCGATGTCACCAGCGGTGAGATCCAGGTATTGACCGACCTGGTCGGCGGCCGTGAACTCAATCACCGGGCGGATCGGCGGAGGTTTCCGGGCGAAGTATCCCGGCCGGGTCCGGACGATGTGCTCCGGATCCGTCGTGGCGACGGTCAGTGCACGCCAGGTCCCATCCGGCTTCTGGTCCTGTGGTGTGAAGCTGATTAGGTAGCGGTTCTGCACGTCCTGCGTCAACACGTCGTGTACTTCCGCAAGCTCCGAGTCGCGCGACGGAAAGAAGAAGCGCCCCCCGGTCTCGACCGCGAGCTGCCGGAGCAGACGTTCGCCCTTGATGGATATGCCCGCGACGCCGCCGATGCCGACCACATACACTGTCGCGCCCGAGGACTTGACGGCCGCGAGCGCCTCGGCGAACGACGTCGAGCTATGTTCATCGTAGCCGTCGGTGATGAGGATGACGGCGCGCCGTCCTTCCGACGACGCGAGTATCTGGGGCAGCTTCGAGAGCGAGTCGAGGATGGCGGTGCCGCCTTCGGGCTGGATCGCGCGTACCGCCTCGACGATGGTGGCGCGATCGGTGGTCGGACCGGTCACGGCGCGAATCTCTTTGGCGAATGGCGCAATCAGCATGCGATCTCGCGCGGTCATGTAGCCCGCGAGCGTGGCAGCCGTGCGCTGCACGAAATCCATTCGGCGGGACATGCTGGCGCTGCTGTCGACGAGCAGCGCGAACGTGGCGCCGACGACTTCCTGGCTGACGAGGTCCAACGATTGTTTGACGCCGTTCTCGAAGACCGAGAAGGCGCTGCCGTCGATGTTCCTGACGAACCGGCCGCGCTTGTCCTGGACCGAGGCCTCGAGGAGCACGCTCGCCACGTCAGCGACCTCGGTCACTTCGAACGGCTCGAGGACGATGCGGTCCATCACCGCATGACCCAGACTGTCGACCGCTTCGACCGCGATCTCACGACGCTCGAACGGGTTCTCGTCCACCCATTCCAGTGCGTACGGCGGCCGCTGCACGGAGCCGAGCAGCTGGTTGTCGACGAAGAACCGCACCTGGCCCGGTGGAGCCGTGTCGGCGTACTGCACCTGCGCGACAATCCGCACCGGCGCGGTCGTTCCGGTCCGCCCCATTGGCGAAGTGATCCGCACAATCGGCGGTGCAGGGGCAGTAGCCGGCGACTGGGCCGCGACCGCGGTGTAAGCGGCTGCGGCTACCAGTGCCGCTACGAGAGATTGACGCAGCGCCATGACATCACGCGTACGACGCCGGAGCCTCGCGGTCGTCGACGAAGTAGCTCGCACACGCGGCTTCGAGGATTTCCTTCGTGAGCTCTGGAGGTTTGCCGTAGTACTCCGCGAGCGAAATGGCCTGGTTGATCAGATCCCTGGGCTGGCAGCCGCGAAGCTGGATCTGCCGCGGCCGATAGTAGCTGACCAGCAGGTGTTCAACGACGTCCGGACGGTAATCGATGTTCTTGTCGCGGCAGCAGTTCTGGAAAATCTGCAAGAACTCGTCTCGCGTCGGGCTCTCGGCAAAGATCTTGTACTGGATGCGGCGGAGGAACGCCTCGTCGACGAGATCCTGCGGCTTGACGTTGGTGGCAAAGACCACCAGCGTCATGAAGGGAAAGTCGAACTTCTGCCCGGTTTGCAAGGTCAGGAAGTCGACCCGGCTCTCGAGCGGCACGATCCACCGATTCAGCAGGTCACGCGGCGAGCAGGTCTGGCGGCCGAAGTCGTCGATCACCAGCACGCCACCGTTCGCCACCGCCTGAACCGGTGCCCGATAGAATCCCATCGTGGCGCTGTAGCTCAATTCGAGCTGATCGAGCGACAGCTCGCCGCCAACCATGACCATCGGTCGACGACACCGGATCCAGCGGCGATCGGTATTCGCGCTGAGATCCAGCGCGTCCTCGACGCCGGACTCGGGGAGCGGTTCATGGTTGACCGGGTCGAAGAACCGGATGATGCTGCCTTCGACTTCGAGTGCGTGCGGGATGTAAATCTCGCCCTCGAGCAGATTGTGAATGGCCTGGGAGATGACCGTCTTGCCGTTGCCGGGCGGTCCATAGACGAACATCGAGTGTCCGCCGTTGATTGCCGGCCCGAGCTGGTCGAGGACGCGGTTGCTCATCACCAGGTGCGAAAAGGCGGTGCGAACGTCGTCGCGGCCCACCTTGTGTCGGACGGACTTCTTGAATTCGGCCATGTACTCGCAGTACTGGCGCAGCGGCACCGGCGCGTATCCGACGTAGTGGTTGTGCTCCATGAAGAGCATCGCGCGCGCCCGTCCGGCATCGGTGATGCGGTAGCGATAGGTCGGGCTGCCGAAGGCGCCGCCCGAAATCTCGCACTGGTGCTGTTGTTTGATCACCGTCAGGGTCGGCTCGATCGCAAAGAACGGAAGACCGAGGCGCCGGGCCAGCTCGGTGCCGGTCAGCTCCCCCGAGAGGTGCAAGGTTTTCAGGACCAACTGGGTGACGAGGTCGCGGCTGATGCCCGCGTCCTCGAGGGTCTTCGGCGCCCGTGGGGCGTCCAGGCCTGCCATTACTGTCGTTGACATTTACTGCTCCCTCGATGCCGCTGCTTTGACGCGAGCCTGCGCCGCACGCCGCGCCGCATCCCCCAGCGACGGCCGCGTCTCGGCAGCCAGGTCGAACGCGGTGGCCGCATCGCTGTATTGATTCGTCGCCATTCGCAGTATTCCGACGTTGTAGAGTCCGGTCGCGGGGTCGGCATCATCCAGGAGCCGGCGCTCGGCAACCGTCAGGTTCCCTTGGAGTGCGTAGGCCAACGCCAGGTTGCCCTGGGCAGCCGTCATCGTCGGCTCGAGATCAAGAGCGCGCTCGCACGCCTGCTGGGCCGCGGGGCCGTTACCTTGCTGAAGGGCGACGTAGCAAAGATTGTTCAGCGCGAACGACGCATGGTCGTCGAGACGGCCGGCAGTCTCGAACGCGCCTTTCGCCTGTTCCAACTGGCCGAGCGCGACCAGGACCGTGCCGAGCGTGTTGTAGGCACTGGCGGAACCGGGACGGCAGTGCACCGCTCGATGCGCCTCGCTGAGTGCAAGCTCCGGTGTGCCCCATTGCCGCCACAGGCGGGCGAGGCCCTCGAGTGCGCTGCTGTCGCAGGGCAGGATTTGCAGTGCCCGCTGGTAGTGCCGGTAGGCGAAATCCGTGATCCCGGCGGCGGTGTAGGCTCTCGCAACCTCGCGATGATTGGCGGCCGTCGGCAGCATCTTCAGCTTCAGGAGCGCACTTGCCAGCACCGGGTCGTGAGCCTCGATGCTGTTGCCCAGGCTGATCGTCGTCCGCGCATTCGCCTGAAGCGTGCGAAGCTGACGAACGTAGGCGGACAGGCTCTCCGGTTTGGGATCGATCCTGGGCGTATCACCGGGCACATCGAAGCTGGTCGAGGGTTCGCCCGCCTTGACGAAGCGATTCGAAAACGACCGGCCGCGCGCCGCACACCCCGACGCCACCGAGAGCAATGTCACCCCGAGTACCGCCATCCTGACTCGGGGCGAAAAACAGGCTGAGAACATCATGTTGTCCTGGGACGAGCGAGCCGCGACGACTCGCCGCGGCTCATCTTGTCGGTCTGGGTCAGTCTTCCCGCGACAGTCGGCTGCGTCGGCGCATCATGTAAACCACCAGCAGCACTGCCGATACCACGTAAAGAACGATCGTCTGATTAGCCACGGCTATCCTCCCTGTTTGTTATCGGTGACCCGAAATTCCCGGCTTGAAGACACGAACGTAGTCCACCACCGCCGGTCCGAGGATGGCTACGTAGAGCGACGGAAACAGACAGAAGACCAGCGGGAAGACGAGCTTGACCCCGATCTTCGCCGCGCGCTCTTCTGCGTTCTGCCGACGCTTCGTCCGCGAGACTTCCGCATGCGTGCGCAGGGCCTGCGCGATGCTGGTGCCGAACCGGTCGGTCTGCACCAGCATTGCGACGAGCGACCGCACCTCGTCGACCTTCGTTCTCGAGGCGAAATTCTTGAAAGCCTCCAGCCGGGGCTTACCCGACCGGATCTCGGTGTTGATCAACCGCAGCTCTTCGGCCAGCGCCGGATACGAGATGTCGAGCTCGTCGCTGGTCTTGACCAGCGACTGATCGATTCCCGAGCCGGCCTCGATGCAGACGATCATCAGGTCGAGTGCGTCAGGCAGGCCGTTGCGAATCTGCTTCTGTCGCAGCGATGTCTGGCGGCCAAGCCAAATCCCCGGGGTCACGTAGCCGACCGCGGCGCCGAGCAGCACGATGTACCACTTCGAGAACCCGACCACGAGCAGGACACTGCCCCCGAACACGAACGGCAAAATGATCTCGGCAGCCGCGTACACGATCGCGGCCGTCAAGCTGCGATACCCGCCAGCCGTAAGCCGGCGGCGCAGTTTCGACATCTCCTTCGGAGACTTCGGCGCGACTTGTTGAAGATGCTTGGTCCAGGGCGCCGCGACCTCGGTGAGTTCCGTCTGGGCCAACACGCTCTTGTCGCCGCGATGCGCCAGCCTGCGGATTTCGCGGTTTTCGGGTGTGCTCCACCTGAGCACGAGTGAGGCACCGACGCCGATGACGAGTGCAATCGAAACGAAGACTCCGACCAGAACGATGGCAATTTGCGGTGACATGGTGACCTCAGTACTCGATGTTCACGATCTTCTTCATGATGAAGACGCCGATGAGCTGCAGGCACAACGCGCCGCCGATCAACTGCATCCCGAGCGGATCACGGTAGAAGCTGGCGTACTTCTCCGGGTTGCTGATGGCGAAGAACAGCCCGAGCGATACCGGGATGGCCGAGAGCACCCACCCGGTCATGCGGCCGTGCGCGGAAATGACCCGGACCTGCCGCTTGACCTTGAACCGTTCGCGAATAATCGATCCGAGATTGTCGAGAACTTCGGAGAGGTTGCCTCCCGATTCTTTCTGCGTGAGCACCGCGGTCACGAAGAACCGCGCGTCCAGGATCACCACACGATCCGCGAAGTTCTTCAGCGCCTGCGACAGTGGCAGCCCGAAGTTCTGCTGGTCATACAGGGTCTGAAATTCCGGGCCGATCGGATCCGGCAGCTCCTCGGCCACCATGGCCAGCCCGGTCGTGATGGCGTGTCCCGCTCGCAGCGCGCGCGCGAGCAAATCGATGGCCTCGGGGAACTGTTCCTCGAACTTGAGCAGTCGCCGGCTTCGCGTGTGCCGTACGTATGCGAACGGGACGCAGGCCGCGAGCCCACCGACGACTGCCGCGACCAGCAGGAGGTGCAGGAAGGTGTGAACCAGATAGAAGGCGAGAGCAGCGCTCAACGCTGACGCCAGCACCATCGTGCCGAGGGTCACCTTCAGCCCCGACTGATCGATGCTGCGCTGGAGCGGATCGACGAGCCGGCCGGCGCGCGCCAGCAGGTAGTCGAGCGAGTGCATATCGCTCAGCCGCTGCGGGCCTTTCAGCAGGGCCACCGCTTTCGCGGCCTTGGTGGTTCCACCGACGCGGGCGAGGACCGCCGAGTCCTCGGCGGTCTCCGGGCGCACCAGCAGCAGCCAGTAGATGCCCAGGATGATGCCGAGGACGATGACGAACGTTGCGAGTACGAAAGCCATGTCAGTTCCTCTCAGGCCACCAGGTGAACGTGCTCGAACATGTCAAGCGGCAGACGCGTGCCCATGCTCTCGAGCCGCTCCGCGCACTTCGGCCGGATGCCGGTGGCGCGGAACCGTCCCGTGACCTTGCCCTCGCGGGTCAGACCGGTCCGCTCGAAGCGGAAGATCTCCTGCATCGTGATGACGTCCTGCTCCATCCCGGTGATCTCGGCGATCGAGGTCACTTTTCGCGTGCCATCCGACATGCGCGAGACCTGGACAATCAGGTTTACGGCCGAGGCAATCTGATTTCGCACGGCGCGGTCGGGAATGTTCAGGTTCGCCATCGCCACCATCGTGTCCAACCGATAGAGCGCGTCGCGCGGCGTGTTGGCGTGAATGGTGGTCAAGCTGCCGTCATGGCCGGTGTTCATGGCCTGGAGCATGTCGAGCGCTTCCTCGCCACGCACCTCGCCGACGATGATGCGGTCCGGACGCATGCGCAGCGCATTGACCACGAGCTGGCGCTGCCGCACCGCGCCCTGGCCTTCGATGTTCGGTGGACGCGTCTCCAGCCTGACGGTATGCCGCTGCTTCAGCGTCAACTCCGCCGCGTCTTCGATTGTCACGATCCGCTCGCCGTCGGAGATGAAGCTGGACAGGCCGTTGAGAAGCGTGGTCTTGCCCGCGCCGGTGCCACCCGACACGATGATGTTCAACCGTGCGCCAACCACGTCCCTCAGAAAGTCCAGCATCGGTTGCGTCAAGGATTGACGCTCGACGAGGTCCTGCGCACCGATGCGATCGGTCCGGAAGCGCCGGATCGACATGCACGGTCCGTCCAGCGCCAGCGGCGGGATCACGGCGTTCACGCGCGAACCGTCCTGGAGCCGGGCGTCCACCATCGGGCTCGACTCGTCGATGCGGCGTCCGACCATGCTGACGATGCGCTCGATGATCCGCAGCAGGTGGGCGTCGTTCTGAAAGACGACATCGGATTCCTCGAGCCGGCCGTTCCGTTCGAGGTAGACCTGGTTGTGACGGTTGACCAGGATGTCGGAAATGTCGGGATCTGCGAGGAGCGCTTCGAGCGGTCCGAGACCGAAGATCTCGTGGAGCACGTCGACGACCAGCGCGTCACGCTCGAAGAGACTGAGCGGCGTATTCTGGCTCTCGCGGTCGAGAAGATTGCTGATGAGAGTCCTGATCTCGGGCTCCGCATCTTCGCGCTTCACCCTGGCCAGGCGCTCGAGATTCAGCCGGCCGAGCAGTTCCTCGTGAATACGCCCCTTGAGGGCCTGATACTGCGGATTGCGCATGTCCGCCGACTGCTTCGGCAGGCCGCGAAAATCCGATGTTGCCGGGGTCAGGTAAAGAGATGAAGACACGTCTACGCTCCTGCGATAACTGTTCTTCGGCTTCCGAACAGAGTGAACCCTTTGGCCGGCTTATTCGCTGCTGACGGCTTCTCCAGGCCGGCCAGCGAGCGTGCGAGACGCTCGAGCGAACCGGAGAGCTCGTGCTGGTTGTCGAGGGCGAGCGGGCGCCCCTTGTTCAACGCTTCGAGCGCGCGCCGGTAATCGCCGGGGAACGTGTGCCTGACCTTGACGCCGACGGCGCGTTCCACGTCTTCGTGACCGATTGCCGCGTGGCGATCGGGCCGGCTCATGACCACGGTCAACTTGTCCTTCCCGTGCCGCTGGCGCAACGTCGCGGCCATGCGGCTGGCGCTGCGAACCGTCGCCAGCTCCTGGTTGGCGACGAGGACGATCTGCCTGACGCCCTCGAGCGCGTCGAGGATGGCCGCGTCCGAGCGCGGGGTGTCGAGAATGACGTAGCGGTAGTGCCGCTCGGCCATATCCAGGAGCGTTCGAATACGGCGAACGTCGAGCGGGGACGTCATCATCCGTTCCGACGAGGCCAGGAGGTCGACGCCGGCCTTCGTCTTGACGATCACGTTCTTGAAGAACGCCTCGTCGAGCCGGTGTGTGTTCTCGAGCGCGTCGACAATGGAGAATCGCGGCTCGGCACCCAGGAACACGGCGGCGTCGCCGTTGGCGATGTGCAGGTCCATCAGCAGCGTGCTGCCCGGGACGAGCCGCGCCAGCGTCGCCGCCACGTTGACCGCGACGGTGGTGGTGCCGACGCCGCCCTTGGCGCCGACAAACGCCAGCGCCATCCCGCTGTCCGGGGTGACCGATCGCTGAACCGCCAGCCGGTTGATGGCGGCTTCGATATCGTTCGCCACCAGCGGAGTGGCAACCACTTCGGTCACGCCAGCCCGCATGGCCTCGAGCAACAGTGCGGGCTCGAGCCGGTCGGCGACGATTAGCACGCCGGTCGACGGATGCTGTTTTTTGAGGATCGGCAACGCCGCCGGCAGGTGCGCGTGGCCGCGAAGATCGAGAACCAGCACGTCCGGCTGCCGTCTGCCTGGCTGCGCGATCGCCGCCAGCTCGGCTCCGCCGAGCGGCGCCGTGATCATGCCGCAGGCGCGGAGAATGTCTTCCAGCTGACGATCGGCCGAACCAACGAGCTCAATATTTACTGACACTGTAATAATCCCCTTACCGAACCAGGCGAATGACCTTGACGAACGACGCGTCCTCTTCGACTTCGCCCGTGCCAGCCACATACTGCGCGGGGAGCGTCACGATACGACCCACGATGTCCCTGTTGGGGTCGTCACACGCGAGACCGGGACCGAGCGCGACGTTCTTGCAGATGCCTTCCACGAAGAAACCGATGATGTTCGCCACCTTGCCGACGCAGGTGCCGCCGGTGCAGCCCGACGCGACGTAGTGGTTGATGTCCAGGACGACCATCCCCCGGATGCGCGGACTCGACATGCCCTGTCCACCGGTGACGGCTCCCGTGCCCGGCCCATTGGGACCATTCGCGGTCGGGTTCCAGACGGCGGACGGGTCCTTGTTGACGACAGTCGTGACACCCTGCGACACTGGCCCCTGGGCGACGCCGGTCTTGATGTCGATGCAACCGTGCGGCTCATCGCCGACCGCGCAGGCATCGGGCGCTTTCGCGATCCCGACCGCCTGCGGATTACAGTTCTCCAGCCAGTTCCTGATGTCGTTGCCACTGCAGTTGGCAGGACCGTTCAGGCAGACCATCTGCGACCAGCCCGTGGAGTAGTTCCCGACGCTGCCATCCTTGAGAATGAGCTGTCGTCCGTAATCGGACGTCACCTTCCACCCGGTGTGATTCGTGTTGCCGTCGTAGGGCGGAATGTAGACATCCTTCGGTGACGCGGTCGGCTGGTACACGTCATTCGGCGTCCATCCCGCCGTTCCGGGCGCCGCGTCGTTCGGGAAATACGTCGTGACCGGCGTCGGATCGTAGTTGTCCGCCCACCGGTCGATGACCGCGAACGGCAGCATGCACCTGATCTGGTTTCCGGACGCCACCTGGGCAGTCGCCGTGGCTCGCACCCGTTGCTGGGTAATACCAATGAGCGGTCCGAACAACGTCGGAATCGGCGCCCCGAGCGTCGTGCCGCCGCGATAGGCGCGGTCGGGGGCATTCCGGAACACGTCGGCACGAGCGCACCCGGGTGAGTTGCCACACGGCGGAATGCTCGTGACGTCGCAGGAAGGGCCGCACGCTCCCGCCGGGCCGGAGAACGTAATCCGCACGTTCGCCGTCGAGTTCGTCGCGCCGAAGATGCTGTTGGCGTTCGTCCACTGGGTCGCCGACTTGGTCGCCTCGGTGGGCGAGGG
>Ga0207428_10003158_pt1 | contig 16147 bp, 9 predicted proteins | sample RhiMethybrSRZTD1_FD_187600 | JGI IMG/M metagenome (GOLD analysis project Ga0207428, IMG submission 187600) | Populus rhizosphere microbial communities from Tennessee, USA - Rhizosphere MetaG P. TD hybrid SRZTD1 (SPAdes) (version 3) | ecosystem: Host-associated > Plants > Roots > Rhizosphere >...
GGGTGCCGAGATTGGCTCGACCGCCGAGGAGCTCGTGGTCGTCCGCGATACAGTCTGCGACGAGATCGTTGCCTACGAGCGGCTCCTGACCGACGCGATGAAGGGGGATCAGACGCTGTTCGTTCGCGCGGATGCGGTCGAGGAATCGTGGAAAGCCGTAGAAGGCATCCTCGGCGACGCCGCGCCCGTGTATCCCTACGAGCCGGGCACGTGGGGGCCGCCTGAAGCCGATCGTCTGGTTTCCAATCTGGAGGGCTGGCACAATCCCGCCGTGTAACTCCCGGCCGGGAGGTCTGATCCTGGTCTGACGCCGGCCTGCCCTTCCCCGTATCCAGCTAACCGCCCGCCCAATCTCCCGTCCAACTATGCACACTGTGGGTATACTCACCCTGTGAAGACTGAAGCCGAATCGCTGCTGCCCCTGCCACCAGCCACCTTTCACATCCTCGTGGCCCTGGCCGATGAGGATCGTCATGGCTATGCCGTCATCAAGGACGTGGAGGCCCGCACCGGCGGCCGGCTGAAGCTGAGTGCCGGGACGCTCTACCGGTCGGTCGATCGAATGGTGCAGCAGGGGCTGATTCGCGAGATCGGCTCGCCCCTGGCGAGGAACATGGACGACGAGCGTCGGCGCTACTACCGGATCACGCCGTTCGGCCGCGAGGTCGCCATGGCCGAAGCGCGGCGGCTGACGCAGATGCTCGATCTCGCACGGGCAAAGGGCCTTGCGCCTCGAAAGGCGTGATGCGGATCTACCGCCTCCTCCTCTACCTGTATCCCGCCTCGTTCCGTGCGGAATACGGCGAGGAGATGGCGGCCATCTTCGAGGCCGAGCTGCGCACCACCCGCGGTGTGGCGCGCCTCGCGTTGTGGTTCGCCGTTTTTCACGAGGTCATCATGAATGCACCGGCCGTCCACTGGGACATCCTGAAGCAGGATCTGCGCTACACCGTTCGCACCCTCAACCGCGCCCGCGGTTTCGCGCTGACCGCGATCCTGGTCACCGCGCTTGGCGTGGGCGCCAATACTGCGGCGTTCTCCGTCGCCGACTTCGTCCTGCTGCGGCCGCTGCCCTTTGCCGACCCCGACGCCCTGGTCCGGCTCTGCGAAGGACCGCGCGAAGGCGGGGGATGGGGATGCATGAACGAGCTCTCACCGGCCAACTATCGCGACTTCAAGGCGAGCTCGTCGTTCGAAGCGATGGGTGCGTTCACCTGGAGCGCGGTCAACCTCGTGGGCATCGGTGAACCGCGGCGTCTCGAAAGCACGCCGGTCACGCCCGAAGTGCTTCCGCTGCTCGGTGTGCAGCCGGTGCTCGGCCGCGTCTTCCTCGATCGCCAGGAGGATCGGAGCGCGGTGGTCATCAGCTATGGACTGTGGCAATCGCAGTTCGCCAGTGACCCGTCGGTGCTGGGGCAAACGGTGCGTCTCAACGGCGTGCCCCACACGGTCATCGGCGTCATGCCGCCCGCCTTCTACTTTCCCAACCGTGAGATTCAGCTCTGGACGATGCTGACGTTCCGGGACGAGGACTTCGCGGACCGGACGAACAACTACATTCACGGGGTGGCACGCCTCAGGCCGGGCGTGACATTCGAGCAGTCGCGCTCTGAGCTGGTGCTGATCGCGGACCGCCTCGCACGCGCCTACCCCGACACCAACGAGGAAACCGGCATCAGCTACTTCCGCATGCGGGACAACATGTCCCCGCGATTCCGCCTGATGCTCCTTGCGCTCGGCGGTGCGAGCCTGTGCCTCCTCCTCCTCACCTGCGCCAATCTCGCCAACCTGCTGCTGGTACGGGCCGCCGGGCGCGAACGCGAGCTGGCGGTCCGCGCGGCGCTCGGCGCGGGCAGGCAGCGCCTCATGCGGCAACTCGTGACCGAGAGCGTCGTGCTGACGCTGCTCGGGGGTGCCGCGGGTCTTGCCGTGGCCGCCGCCGGCGTGCCGCTGTTCGCCAGCCTCGTTCCGAACACTCTGCCAATCGCCACGCAGCCTGGTGTCGATCTGCGCGTGGTCGCCTTCGCAGCGATGTTCACGGGGCTCACGGCGATGGGATTCGGCCTGTTCCCCGCGATCCGGGCCGGCCGCCGTACCGGGTTCGACGCGCTTCGCGAAGGCGCCCGTGCCGGCGGCGGAGCGAAGCAGCGCCTCCGTGCCGTGCTCGTCACCGTCGAAGTAACGATGTCGGTGATCCTTCTGATTTCCTCGGGCCTGCTCATTCGCGCCGTCTGGCGCGTGCAGGCGATCGATCCGGGATTCGTTGCGGACAGCGTGCTGACGCTGCAGACGGCGTTACCGCGACCGAAGTACGACAGCCCGGTGCGCCGTGGCCAGTTCTACGAGCGGGTGCTGGCCCAGGTGCGCGCCCTGCCCGGCGTCCGGAGCGCGGCGTTCACGAGCGGCCTGCCGATGGTGATGACCGGCATCATCACCGCTGTGGAGATCCCCGGGCGGGAGACGAAGAGCTACCGTACCGAAGGCGTCAGCCATCGCTGGGTAACATCGCAATACTTCAGAACCATGGGGATTCCGTTTCATCGCGGCCGCGACCTGGACGACAGCGACACCGCCGATCGCGCGTGGGTCGCCGTCATCAGCGCGTCGTTCGCCGAGCATTACTGGCCCGGTCAGGATCCCATCGGCCGGACGTTCGGACATCAAGGTAGCACCCGTACCGTCGTCGGCATCGTCGGCGACGTCAGGGTCCGGGGACTCGAACGGACCAGCGAGCCGCAGATGTACTTGCCGGCACGGCAGGCGCCGGAGGAGTTCCCCTCCAGCCGCGATCCAAAAGACCTCGTGATTCGTCATTCAGGTCCGGACGATGCGCTCGTCGCCGCGGTCCGGCAAATCGTTCGTGCGGTCGATCCCGAGCAGCCGATCTCCGAGGTGCGTCCGCTCGGTGACGTGCTCGCGCGTGAGACCGCCACCAGGCGGGGTCAGCTTCAGGTGCTCGGGGTGTTCGCGGTCGTGGCGATCCTGCTGTCTGCTGTCGGCATCTACGGGTTGCTGGCCTTCACGGTCGCGCAGCGATCGCAGGAGATCGGCGTACGGCTCGCTCTCGGCGCCGAGCCTGCGCGCGTGGGACGGATGATCCTCGCAGACGGGATGCGCCTCGCGGTGTTCGGTATCGTCCCGGGCATGCTGGGTGCCTACCTGGCCGCGAGAGGAATGAGCGCACTGCTCTTTGGTGTGGCTCCGGGTGATCCGGCAACGTTCGCCACCGCCGTCGCCGTGGTGCTCCTCATGACGTTGGCCGGCACACTCGTCCCGGCACTCAGGGCCGTCCGGATGACGCCGATGTCGGTGCTCAGAGCGGAGTAGGTGCACGCAAGCTTCGCTTGCGCTGACAAGGCAGAAGGCAAAAGGGAAACCACAAATCCGGCCCTGGCGAGTTTTGCCTTTTGCCTTTTGCCTTGACACCGACAGTGTCTTCAACCCGTCAGCCTTGCTGGCTGCCGAACCACCGTGATCACCGTCCAGCCTGGCGGCGGCTGTAAACCCGGGATCTGGACAAGGCAAAAGGCAGAAGGGAAAACCTTTACCTTGGCCGAACGTTTTGCCTTCTGCCTTCTGCCTTCTGCCTTGACACTAACGACTTCGCTTTCGTCCCTTCTAAGCTGCGTGCTCCCCGTCCCGCCCGGATGGCACCGACCGAGCGGCGTCACCATAAACGAAGCGAATGCCCCGCTCATCCAGTTTCTCGGCGATGCGCCTCCGCAGCAGCTCCCACGAATATGGAAGGGTTTGCGTCGCGTCCGGAGCTCGCCGGCCAACAGCGCGAGGGTCACCGAGTCGGTGTAGTTGATCACGCTTGCAGCGTGGAAGCGGGATCGGCCGCCGCTGCACGGAACGCCGGCGGCACGATTGCGAGGAGCGACACGGCCACCAGCGCCAACGAAGCAGCCGCATAGGTGATCGGATCGTTCGGCGTGACCCCGAACAGCAGCTGCTGCATCAAACGCGAGAAAGCCGCCGCACCGGCGATCCCGGCAACGATCCCTGGCAGCGTCACGACGAGCGCTTCACGGAGCACCAGGCGGACGATGTGGGCCCGGCGCGCGCCGAGGGCGGCGCGAATCGCGAGCTCGCGGCGCCGCTGCGCCACGCTGTACGAGAGCGCGCCGAACAGGCCGATGCCTGCCAGCGTCATTGCCAGCGTCGCGAAGCCGGACATGATCAGCGCGGCGAGCCGTCGGGCGGCCACCGAGGCTGCGACACTCACGGTGAGCGGCTCCACCTTCGCAATCACCGCGTCGCTGTCAATTGCGCGCAGAAGCGTGCGGACTTCCGGGGCGAAGGCGGCTGGGCCGCCGGCCGTACGGATGACCAGCTGCACCCGTTCCGGGATTCTCATCCCATGCGCTCCGTGGAGGAAGTAGAGCGCGGGCTGCGGCTGACGATCGAGACCGTCCTTGAGTACATCGCCAACGACTCCGACGATCTCCACGTCCGGCTTCCCTTCCGCCTGAACGAGGCCCGGGAGCCTCAGCCCGGAGGCCCGTCCGGGCGCAAGGTGCTGCCGGACGAACTCCTCGTTCACGATCGTGCGGAGCGTGGCGGCACGGCGATCGCCCGCGTCGAAGAACCGGCCCTCACGCAGGCGCAATCCGAGCGCCTCGGCATAGCCGGGTGTGACCCAATAGACGAGGGCCCGCCCGCGGGCCGGCTTTCCACCGCCAGCTGCTTCGGGTACCGCGAACGAGGTCATCGCCGTCTGCCGCATGAGCGGGATCATCGCGCCGGCGCCTGCCGTGATCACGCCGGGCATCGCCCGCAGGCGCTCGAGCGTACTGTCGATGAGACGGTCGATCCGCGCCTCGGGCGCGCCGTCCGGGAGCTCCACCGTCGCGATGAGCACAGCGTCGGCCGTGTAGCCAGGATCGACGGCCATCAGGCGCACGAAGCTGCGGGCGAGCAGCGTGGCCCCGGCGATCAGGATCACGGCGAACGCCGCCTCGAGCACGAGCAGCGTGTCGCGCAATCGCCGCGCCGCAACACCGCGGGGGGCCTCTGCTGCCGATCGGTCCGCACCTCGCAGCGCGTCAGCCATATCGACGCGGGCGGCGCCCGTGACCGCGACGACGCCGACCACAACGACGGCGACGATCGTCGTCATCGCCCAGATGACGAGGGCAGGCCCGTCGAACGCGAGATCGTCAACTCGCGGCAACCACGCCGGCGCGGCAACCCGCAGCGATCGCACCAGCAGAGCCGCGAGCAGCAGGCCAAGAGCGCTTCCGCCCATGGCCATGAGCGCGTTCTCCGTCAACAAGTGGCGGAGCAGCCGCGCGCGTGATCCGCCGAGGGCCGCACGGATCGCGAGCTCGCGCCGCCGGGCGACCCCGCGCGAAAGCACCAGGCTCGCGATGTTTGCGCACGCCATGAGCAAGACCAGCGCCGCGGCAGCCGCGACCATCGACAACGCGGGCCGGGCGGTCATGGTCATGTCCTCGGCCAGCGGCCGCGCGTGCACGACCGGCGCGCCGCCCTTCCCGAAGAAGAACTCGGTCAGGTTGTGCGCGGGCGCCGCGCGTGCTGCCGCGGTACCTTCCGCCTCGGCTTGCGCAGCGGAGAGACCAGGCTTCAATCGGCCCAGTGCCGTAAAGACGAACGGTCCCGCCTCCGTCGCCGATCGCGGAATGCCGTAAGGAATCCAGAAGCGCACGCCCGGTTCCGGAAACGCGAACGCGGGAGACAGAACTCCGACGATGGTGTGTGCGACGCCGTCGATGACGAGCGCCGCGCCAGGCCCGTCAGCGGAAGATCCGGAGCGTTCGCGCGCCAGTGCGTCGCTGAGGATCACGACTGGCGGAGCGCCCGGCCGGTCGTCGTCCTCGGTGAAAAGGCGGCCGGTCGCCGGGGCGACGCCGAGGGTCGCGAGCACCGGTGCGGAGACGCGCGCGCCGGGCACTTTCACGTGCTCGGTGCCGAGCCTGACGTGGCTCTCAACGAGCCCGTACCCTCCCAGCGCATCGAGCGTCCGGGTGCGGGGCCGCCACGCGAGGTAGGCGCCACGGCTCAACCACCGGTTGCCGGCCGGCGACACGCCTGGCGGACGTTCCTCCCAGATTCGGACCAGTTGCCCGGGCGCGGCGTAAGGGAGCGGCTGAAGCAACACGCGGTTGACCACCGCGAGGGCGGCCGTCGTTGCGCCAACGCCAAGCGCAAGCGTGACGAGCGCGGTGGCAGTGAATCCCGGCGCGCGGCGCATCGCCGTCACGGCGAAGCGAAGGTCCTGACGAAGCCCGTTCACAAACGGCATTGTAGATTTGAGGGGGTCAGATCTTGTATTTCAACATCTCGAGAAATGTTGAAATACAAGATCTGACCACCGGAGGGCGATATGGATTGGACCGGCGGATTCCTGCACGACATTCGCTACGCCGCCCGGCTCGCACGGCGCCAGCCGCGGCATGCACTCCTCACCATCGGGATGACCGCGCTAGGAATTGGCGCGACTACCGCGCTCTTCAGCGTCGCCTACGGCGTGCTGTGGAAGCCGCTGGCGTGGCCGCATGCCGACCGTGTCGTCCTGCTGAAAGAAACCCGTGGCGGCAACCCGCCGCGATTCGGCGCATTCAGCAATGCCGCTTATCTCGCGTGGCGCGAGCAGCCAGCAACCGTCGAGAGCATCGCCGCATGGTCGCAGCGGGTCGTGACGCTTTCCGGCGACACTGCACCCGAGCGCATCCGCATCACCGCCGCAACCGCTTCCCTGTTTCCGGCACTGGGAGTGCACCCGCTCATAGGAAGCCGGTTCGAAGAGCGGGACGAAACATCGGCAGTGATCCTGTTGTCGGAGAGCCTGTGGCGGCAGCGTTTCAGCGGCGACCCTGGCGCAATCGGGAAGATCGTGCAGCTCGATGGACGGCCCCATACGATCGTGGGCGTCCTCCCCGACGCGATGTCCTATCCCGATCGGCAGGCGCGCGCCATCGTTCCGTTCGCGGTTCCTTCCGCTTCCGGGAATCAGCTGTCCGTGTTCAACGCGATCGCAACGCTTCGTCCCGGCACCAGCGCAGCGCAGGCGGCGGCCGAAGGGACGGCCCGCGGCCGGCTGGCCGCAGATACCGGCATGACCACCCAGGCCGTGTTCGGCAGCACCGGCCCGATCGAAGTCGCGGCACTGCCCATCGCCGCCGCGCTGACAGCGGATGTCCGGTTGCCGCTGATCGTGCTGTTGGCGGCCGTGGGATTGTTGCTTGTAACCGCGACGGCGAACGTCGCCAGCCTGCAGCTTGCCCGCGCGACGACGCGCGGCCGCGAAATGGCCATCCGGGCAGCGCTCGGCGCGGGCAGCCCGCGCGTCAGCCGTCAACTGCTCGCCGAGAGCCTGCTGCTCGGGATCGCGGGCGGTCTTCTCGGTGTGGCATTGACAGTCACGCTGCAGCGGTTGCTGCCCTCGATACTGCCGGCTGATTTTCCACGAGTCGACGATCTTGGCATCAATGCCGTAGTGATTGCGTTCGCGCTGATCGTGACACTGGGAACGAGCATCGCGTTCGGGCTCCTGCCCGTGCTGAACTTGCGAAAGACCAACCTGGTCGAGGCCCTCGCCGGCGAAGGCACCGCGCCGGCTGGAACCGGCATCCAGGCGCGAACCGCACGCGTGCGGATGGCCATCATGACCGCACAGGTCGCGATTGCCTGCGTGTTGCTGATCGGAGCGTCACTGCTCGGGCGCAGCTTCATTGCCCTGCTCGGCGCGGATCGCGGGTTCGACACCGGCGATGTTCTATCGGCGCGGCTGACCATGCCAGAGGCCTTGTACCCGTCACAGGAACGGCGCTTCGCGCTGATCGACGAGATTCTGAACCGGCTTCGGACCCTGCCCGGCGTGACGGAGGCGTCGTTCACATCAGAACTGCCGTTGACCCGCGGTGGATCGACGGCAGCCTTCACCATGAAGTCACCGGCGGCCGAGAGCGGCGTCGTGACCGCGCAGGCGTCACCACGGATCGTCAGCCCTGGCTACTTCTCCACGCTTCAGATGCGCGCGGTTGCCGGGCGCACCTTCACCGATGGTGATACCGAATCGGCCGAACGGGTCGTCGTGGTCAACCAGAGCTTTGCGCGGAGGTACCTTGGCGACTCGTGGGTCGGATCGAAGCTCCCGGTTGCGGGCTATGCCACCCGAGGCGACGACAATCTCACCGCGACCGTGATTGGCGTGCTGGACGACGTGCGATACGTGTCGGCGCAGGATCGAGCGTCCCAGCCGGAGATGTTCTACTCGTACCGGCAGATGGACGGGAGGCTGCCGGTGCAGACGGTCACGCTGCTGGTTCGGGCGCCCGGTGATCCTGCTGCAATCGCCGGCCAGCTCCAGTCCCTCATCCGTCAGACCGACGACCGCCTCGTCGCTGACGTCATCCTGCCGCTGGAACAGCGCCTCCTGACAACACTTGCCCGCCCGCGGCTCTATTCGGTGCTGCTCGGCAGCTTCGCCGGGTTCGCGCTGCTGACCGCCACGGTCGGGCTCTTCGGCCTGCTGTCGTACGCGGTGTCGCAGCGGTCGCGCGAGCTCGCGCTGCGGGCGGCGCTCGGCGCCGATCGAAGCCGCATCCTGCGCTTGATGCTGCGGCAGGGGCTTGCTGTGGTCGTCTCCGGCCTTGCGGCTGGCATGCTCGCGTCGATCTGGCTGACCGGCTTCCTCTCGACGCAGCTTTACGGGGTCGCCCCGCACGACGCGTTCACGTTCATCGCCGTGCCTGTGGTGCTCCTCACGGTCGGAGGGCTGGCCTGCATGCTGCCTGCATGGCGGGCCGCTACCGTCGATCCGGTGCGGATCCTCCGCGGCGCCTGAGGGCGATGATTCTCAACGCCGCCGCCTGGTTCGTCGACCGGCACCTCGACGAAGGACGAGCGGACTCGATTGCGATCGAGTGCGGCGACCTCCGGCTGACCTATCGCGACCTGCAGGAACAGGTGAACCGCGCAGGCAGCGCCCTGAGGAACGAGCTCGGCGTCCGGCCGGAAGAACGAGTCGCGCTGCTGATGCTCGACGGCCCCGAGATGATCGCTGCCTTCTTCGGTGCCATCAAGATCGGGGCCGTCCCGATCCCGTTGAACACGAGATGGACCGCGCCGGAATACGAGTACGTCCTGCGGGACTGCGGCGCGCGCGTCATCATTCTGAGCGGCGCCCTGCACGCTGAAGCGACCAGGGCCATCCGCGCCTGTTCGTCGGTACGCCACGTCGTCGTCGCCGGCGAGGACCTGGACGACGCTCGGGCGATGCGCTTCGAGAAGCTGGTGGCCGAATCGTCGGCCGTGCTGGAGGCCGAGCCGACCAGCCGGGACGCGCCGGCGTTCTGGCTCTATTCGTCCGGCACGACAGGTCGTCCGAAGGGCTGCGTGCATCTGCAGCACGACATGGGCGTCTGCGCCGAGAACTACGCGAGCGGCGTGCTCCGCATCCACCAACGGGATCGATGCTTCAGCGTCGCGAAGCTCTTCTTCGCCTACGGCCTGGGCAACAGCATGTACTTCCCGTTCTCGGTGGGAGCAACGAGCATCCTCTGGCCTGGCGCGGTCACGCCCGCGGCCGTCTTCGACATCATCGAGCGCTATCGGCCGACGCTGTTCTTCTCGGTCCCCACGCATTACGCAATGCTCCTGGCCCACACCACGCCGGATCGCGAGTTCGATCTGTCGAGCGTCCGATCGGCCGTGTCGGCAGGCGAGGCGCTTCCCCCGGCGCTGTTCCACCGGTTCCGGGAGCGCTTCGGCGTCGAGATCCTCGACGGAATCGGCTCGACCGAAGTCCTGCACATCTTCATCTCGAACCAGCCCGGGCGCGCTCGACCGGGATCGAGCGGAGTCCCGGTGCCCGGCTACGAGGCCCGGCTCGTCGACGAGGATGGCCGACCGGTCCCGCAGGGCGAGCTCGGCGACCTCATCGTCCGGGGTGATTCCACGTGCGCGTTCTACTGGAATCAGCACGAGCGGACCAAGGAGACCATCGCCGGACACTGGATCCGGACTGGCGACAAGTACCAGCAGGACGAGGACGGCTTCTTCTGGTTTGCCGGACGCTCCGACGACATGCTGAAGGTTGGAGGCATCTGGGTCAGCCCGGCGGAAGTCGAACACCTCCTGCTGGAACATCCCGCCGTGCAGGCGTGCGCGGTCACCGGACGTGAGGACCAGGACGGCCTCATCAAGCCCGTGGCGCACGTCGTCCTGCGGGACGGGAGCGTCGCTGGCCACGACCTCGGCGGCGAACTGCAGCAGTTCGCCCGCCAGCGGCTCGCGGAGTACAAGCGTCCGCGCTGGATCGAGTTCGTCGATGCGCTGCCGGTCACCGCGACCGGGAAGATTCAGCGGTTCAAGCTGCGCCACTCCTCATGAGGCGTTCAGAGTTTGTTCGACAGCCGCATCCAGCGCCCTGATTACCGCCTGGCCCGCCGCAACAACACATCCGCTATCGTCCCGAGGACCCGTGTGGCGGTTCTACGTTTGTCACCACGCGGCAGCCGCGGCTGTTCTGCGGCGACAGGGCCATCGTCTCTGTCATCCAGCGACCCGTCTCCCACCCGGCGGGCAAACATGAACCGATCGGCCCAGTACTCCTCGCCGAGATCGTCCCGGCGAACTCTCCCGTGTCGCTTGCTCGCGTTGATCATCACGCCGCCGCCTTCATAAATGCCGACGTGGGTAACCAGCGCGCGCTGCTCGTCGGTTGAAAAGAAAACGAGATCGCCCCGCCGCAGCCGGCGGGTGGCATCGCCGATCTGCGACTGGCTGATGGCGCGCCGCGGCAGGTCGATGCCGACCTGCTGGTAGACGTACTGTGTCAGGCCGGAACAATCGAAGGAGCGCGGGCCTTCCGCGCCCCAGACGTACGGCTTGCCGATCAGGCCTGCGGCGATGCCGACGGCATCCGTCGCCGAGGCAGGAAGAGTGAAGACCGCGAGAGACAGAGGTATCGCGTACGCGACTCGTAGTGTCACGGCGACCTGCTTTGGGTGGGACAGGATGGGGCTCGCGACAGGCGCGAGGGCAAAACGGGCGCCAATGCGCCATCCGCCGACTTCGCAGTCAATGTTGACGCAGGCAGCGGCAGGTTGCGGACGAGCTGTCGCGCGCCAAGGACGCCGGGGCATTGCGAGGTGACATTCGCATGTGATGCAAACGCTTGGGGTGCGCGTCACGTCTAAGGGCCGTGGCAAACACCGACAACATCCGCGCGGAACGGGAACGGTCATGAGCGATCTTCGAATGGCCGTCCGCCACCTGGCGAAGAGTCCGGGGTTCACCATCGTTGCGCTGCTCTCGCTGGCGGTCGGCATCGGCGCAAACACCGCAATCTTCAGCCTCGTCAACGACTTTCTGCTGCGCCCGCTGCCGGTGCGGAACCCTGACGAGCTTCTGCTGCTCAGGAACGTCGAGGGCACCGGCGGCAGAATGTCGCGCGGCGGCGAAAACAACGGGTCGATCGACCCTCTTACCGGACGCCCGGCCAGCACGTCGTTCTCGCTGCTGGCGTTCGAGCGGATGCGCGCGACGCGTGCCCCCCTGTCCGACCTGTTCGCCTTTGCACCGTTCTCGCAGGTCAATGTCCTCGTCCTCGGCCAGCCGGAGATCGCGGTCACCGCGCAGCTGGTCTCGGGGACCTACCACGGAGGCCTCGGAGTCTCGGCGGCGCTCGGCCGCGTTCTCACGACACAGGACGATCAGCCCGCCGCGACGCCCGTGGCGGTGATTTCTTTCCGCTACTGGGAACGCCGCTTCGGCCGTCGCCCCGATGTTCTCGGGCGGACCCTCGCAATCAACAAGGTCCCGACCACGATTGTCGGAGTGACCGCGAAGGGTTTCGACGGGACCATGCAGGCCGGAGAGTCGCCGGACATCACAGTTCCGCTTGCCCACTATTTGAAGTTTCAGCCGAACCGCAGCGGACGAGCGCAGCCGTTCTACTGGTGGGTGCGGGTCATGGGCAGGGTTGCGCCTGGTGCCAGGGCGGCGCAGGTTGCCGCCGCGCTCGAGCCCGCTTTTCAGGACGCGGCACGGGAGGGGTGGATCGCGGGGAGGTCTCTCGGCTCACCGGACGAGCGGATGCCGAATCTGCCGGCCCTCGTCGCCGACGCTGGGAGACGCGGCGAGAACGACGTGCGGCGCCAGTTTGCGGGATCGCTCGGCACGCTGATGGGACTCGTCGGCCTGCTGCTCGCAGCGGCGTGCGCGAACGTCGCGAACCTGCTGCTCGCACGCGCGACGGCGCGCCGGCGCGAGATCGCGGTCCGGCTGGCACTCGGGGCGAGGCGCGCCCGAATCGTTCGTCAGCTGCTCGCCGAGTCGCTGCTGCTGGCGGTCGCCGGCGCGGCACTCGGACTGACCCTTGCGTGGTGGGGTCGCGATCTGCTGCTGGCGATGCGGCCGTTCGGCAACACAGCTGTCGTGCTCGACCTGCCGCTCGATGCGCGAGTCCTGGGCTTCACGACCGCTGCGACCATCGGCACTGCCCTGCTGTTCGGCCTCTGGCCGGCCCTGCGGGCGAGTGGCGTGAATCTCAATGCAGAATTCCAGAGCGGCGGCCGCACGCTCGGTGGCGGACGCTCCCGCCTCGCCCGCACCGTGACGGTCGTCCAGATCGCCCTTTCCCTCGTGCTCCTGGTTAGTACCGGTCTGTTCGTCCGCACGCTCGGCAACCTGCAGCGCGTCGATGCCGGGTTCAATCGACAGGGCCTGATTCTGTTCCGCATCGATGCCGCGTCTGCCGGCTACAGCCTCGATCAGTTCACAACCCTGCAGTCGCGTCTCCAGCAGGCGCTCGAGAGACTGCCCGGCGTGCATGCGGTCACCTTTTCGAGCACGGCGCTCCTGTCCCGGGTCCGCCAGAACAAACGGATCTCGGTTCCAGGACATACGGCGGCAACGGGGCCGTTGCCAATCGTCAACACCAACGGGCTCGCCCTGAATTTCTTCCGCGCGATGGAGCTGCCGCTCGTGATCGGCCGCGACTTCACCGAATTCGACAACGCCGCCGCGCCGAAGGTAGCGATCGTCAACCAGGCCTTCGTGCAGCAGTACTTCGACGGGCAGAATCCGATCGGAGAACAGCTCGTCATCCCCAATTACGCCCAACGTGTCGCTGTGGTCGGCGTGTCCGCAGACGCGAAGTACACCGACCTGCGCGGCGCCGCGCCGCCGACGGTGTACCTGCCGGCGCTGCAACAGGTGGACGGCAACGCCAACTTCGCCATCCGGCTCGCCTCGAATCGCGCCGGAGCGATCTTCCCTGCCATCCGATCGGCAGTGCGCGATGTCGATCCGGCGCTTCCCGTCTTCGACCTCCGCACGCAGGATGAACAAATCGATCGACTGCATGGCCAGGAATTGCTCTTCGCGAGGCTGTCGGGAGTGTTCGGTGGTGTGGCCCTGCTGCTCGCCTGCGTCGGCCTGTATGGCCTCATGTCGCATGCCGTGCTGCGGCGCACCGGCGAAATCGGCCTGCGCATGGCACTCGGGGCGCAGCCTGGTCAGGTGCTGCGGATAATGCTTGGCGAGTGCCTGCTGCTGGCCAGTGTCGGGGTCCTGGCCGGAATCGCGCTGGCCCTTGGTGCCGGCCGCCTTGTCGCGTCGATGCTCTTCGGCGTGACACCGATCGATCCGCCCACCTACGCCAGCGTCGCCGCGGTGCTCACAGTGGTGGCAGTGCTGGCCACGATCGCGCCCGCCCGGCGCGCCAGCCGTATCGATCCTGTCGTCGCGCTGAAGCTCTGATCGGGGTTCGCGGCTCGCGGCTCGCGGGTTCGCACTGGGATCGATTTCGGCTGTTCTAGCCAGCCATTAACGAACCGCGACCCCCGACCCGCGAACCCGCGGCGGCGCCTCAGTACTCCGCGAACACCTCGTCCAGGTAGCAATACAGCCACCGCTCCTCGGGCTCGGCGGAAGCGACCACCGGGTGGCGGCTGGTGCGCGCATGCTCGCTGGCGTGCCGGTTCGGCGACGAATCGCAACACAGTGTGACGCCGCATGCCTGACATGTGCGGAGATGTACCCACGGATCGCCGGTCTTCACGCATGCCTCGCATTCGTGCACACGAGGCGGCTTCACGGTGTCAATCTGGAGGATGTCACCGCACAGTTCGCCAGTCATATTTCCCGGGGGAGCAATTCGCTTGCCGTGCCCGGTGAAGCCGGATAGCTCGAGCGATTGTGGTAGCGAACCAATCGATCAGCTGATGGGGGGCCGGCCGGATCAGCGCGCGAGCTCACTCAGCAGGACGACCAGCCGGTCGACATCGCGGGAGCTCGTGGCCACTCCGATGGAGGCCCGCAGAGCGCCCACGGGCCTATCGCCGAGACACCTACGAAACCGCGGAATCGTGAATGGGCCCTTCAGGCACGCACGGGCCCGGGCCGCGTCGATGCCGAAGGCATGCTCCGCTGCGCCAGGATTGCAGAAACAGCCTCCGCGCATGGCGATGCCGCGCTCGAGGGCAGCGCTTTCGATCGTTTCGTAGCCGACGACCTGATTGCCGCGGGTGACGTTGAACGCGATGGTGCCCCCGCGCGCGTTCATCTGGTGGGGACCATAAACAATGACGCCGCTGCCGGGTGACGTGATCCGGTCCAGCAGCGACGCCGTCAGGCTCTCCACATGATCGCCGACGCGTTCGACGTCGAGTCTCTCGAACCACTTCAGGCCATCGCAGACCGCAGGCATCGCCAGGAAGTTCGGCGTGCCATCCTCGAACGCGGCGGCGCCGTCCCGCAGGCGGGCGCGCTGGTTCTGGACAGAGACGAACTGCACGGTCCCACCGGCAAAATAGCGACGCCGAAGCAAGGTCATCGCATCGCGGCGGACGACCAGCGCTCCCACACCGGTCGGGTAGCCGAAGATCTTGTAAAACGACAGCGCAACGAAGTCCGCCGGGGTGTCCGCCAGCGACAACCGGCTCGTGGACAGGCAGGCGGCCGCATCGAGCAGCACGCGATACCCGCGCGCGTGCGCCGCCCGCACCCAGGCCAGCGGATGTCTGACGCCGGAGAAATTCGACTGCGCGGGGAATGCCAGGAGGGACGGCGACGCCGTAGCGGTCAGAAATGGAACGGGATCGGTGGCGCGGAGGTCCGCATCGAGCGGGACGTAAATGATCGCGGCACCGCACCGCCGGGCCCGGACGCGGATCCCGTTCACCGAATTGTGATTGTCGGCCGTCAACACGAACCGCGAGCCGGAACCGAACGGAAATGACTCGGCCACAATGCGCAGCGCACCGCTGGCGTTCGGCGTGAAGATCACTTCATAGTCGCGCGAATCGGCATCGAGCATCCCGAGGGTGAGCGCGCGCGCCTGGTCGAGCGATGCGGTCGCCTTGCGCGACGGCGCGCTCTCGGAATGAGGATTGCCGGTCACCTGTGTCGCGAGCCGCCGGGCATCGCGCCTGACGAGCGATTCCGGGTAGAGCGCAGCGCCCGCGTAGTCGAGATACGTGCATCCGGTTCGGTCGAGACGCGTGAACTCCTGCCGGCGCAGCGCCGCGATGCCCACGCCGGCGCGCATCAGCATCCGCGCCTCCGGATACCGGCGATCATCTGACCTGTCGAGGTTTTGCGCGCCGTCACGTCCGCTCGCGAACCACCGGCGTCATCCGCGCGGCCGTCGTTCCAGTAGCCGATCGGCACTTCTGCGCGCGGAACCCCTTCGCGGGCGATGCCACCGAAGAACCGGCTCATCTCCCGCGCCCGGGCAAAGTCGGCGCGCTCGCGCTCCGTCGCATCCGCTGGCAGCCGGGGCTCCATCACGCGCGACAGCCACTCGAACAGGCCTTCACGCAGGAAGAAGACCCGGCCGTGACCGCGCATGCGCAGCAGCACCCACGCCTGCGCTGCATGTGCACCGCCCTCTGAATACAGAACGATCGTCGCGTTCCGGGGCAGGACGTCGCGCGAGAGCGTCTGGATGGTGGCGTGGCGTGCGCCGGGGATGTGCATGCGGCCGAATTCGGCAGGCGTACGAAGATCGAAGACGCGCAGCGTGGGATCGCCGGCCATGATCAGGCCCGCGAGATCCGGTGCTGAGATGTGATCGCGCTCGGTTTCGATCTCCGCAGCCAGCGATCGTGGATCGGCACTCTTCAGATCGACGGCAACCGCGGCCAACGCAAGCGCCGCGGCAGCGACAGCG
>Ga0207428_10003159_pt1 | contig 16147 bp, 17 predicted proteins | sample RhiMethybrSRZTD1_FD_187600 | JGI IMG/M metagenome (GOLD analysis project Ga0207428, IMG submission 187600) | Populus rhizosphere microbial communities from Tennessee, USA - Rhizosphere MetaG P. TD hybrid SRZTD1 (SPAdes) (version 3) | ecosystem: Host-associated > Plants > Roots > Rhizosphere >...
ACGGGCCCCGCGTGCAGGCCAACGTGCGCCGGGGAAGCCCGGCGGCGGCCAGGTCGCCCACCATCGAGGGCGGCACGCACGCGTGGGCCGGGGTCGCGGAAGTAGAACATCACGCCGTCGCCCAACCATTTGATGGGCGCTTGCCGCCGTGCTGCACCGAGCTCCGCTGCACCGGCCAGGCGACCGTTGTTGCCAGGTCGGCCGCGGGGCCGCGTGCCACCACTGGGCATGTCATCGCGTGCTCGTGCCGAAGCCAGCCGGAAGCTCGAACGGATGCGGGATCTGCTCCTCGTCCTCAGCTTCCGACCTTCGCTCGCGCCAGGCCGATCGGCGGGGTTCCGAGGAGTGATGAAGGGTCCCGACCCGTAACTCGCAGCGGCACGTGCCCTCGGAGATGGAGCACCCAGTCACGGAGAGTGGCACAGTTATGGCACACGTACGAAAGGATTGACGCGATGCGCATCAACCATCAGGTCGTCGTCTTCGACGCATCCGACATCGCATCCGAGAGCGAGTTCTGGGCCGGGGTACTCGACGGCACCATCGATGCCGAGGATGACTGGCACATGGTGCTCGTCGACGGTGAACCAAAGGTGGGAGTGCAGCTGGCACCGAACCACGTCCCGCCCGACTGGCCCTACGGCACACCCGAGCAACAGATCCACCTGGACCTGTGGGTCGAAGACTTCGGGGCCGCTCACGACCGGGTCACGTCGCTGGGAGCGAAGCTGCTCAAGAGGGCGGAGAACACCGAGTCCCCCGACAACTTCCAGGTCTACGCGGATCCCGCCGGGCATCCCTTCTGCCTCTGTTGGATCGAACAACGCGAGCAGGCGTAAGAGCGTTCGGGCAACCGAGCGACGCCCGGTGCTTCCGCTCGACCGGGCCGGTCCAACGGAACGTCTTCCGGCGGCGCCCGGACCTGTTCGCGTAGCGTATCCAGAAGGTCTGCTTCATCGGAGGAGTGACCCTCGTGACGAACGCCTGGCACGCGGCGCTGCGCGGCGATCCGCTCCCGTGGCTCCTCGAACGAGACGATCCGGCGATCCGCCATCTTGCGCTCGCGCAGCTCGTCGACGAGCCCGAGGACGCGCCCTCCGTTCGTCGCGCCCGAGCCGCCGCGATGCGGACCGACCCCATCGCATCGATCCTCGCCGCGCAGGACCCCGAGGGCTGGTGGGTGCGGCCGGGCAATCGCTACGGGCCGAAGTACAGAGGCTGGTTCTGGTCGCTGTCTTTCCTCGAGCAGATGGGAGCCGACCCTGGGCACCGTCGGGTCCAACGGGCGTGCGACTACGTCCTGGAGCAAGGCCAAGCGCCTGGCGGCGGGTTCGGCTGGGCGTCCACCGACAGCTCGGTCCCGCACTGCCTGACCGGGGACCTGATCCGCGCGCTCGTCGCCTTCGGACGCCTGGACGACGAGCGGGTCCGCCGGGCGGTCGCATGGGAGGCCGGCGCAATCACGGGTGAGGGGCACGAACGCTGGTATCGGGGGTCGACCAGCGCTCCCGGGTTCTCGTGCGGGGTCAACGGGGGCCTCCCGTGCGGCTGGGGAGCGATCAAGGCGATGCGGGCGTTCGCCGCGATCCCGTCGCGTCGTCGCACCGCGCACGTCCGGCGCGCGATCGGGCAAGGCATCGACTTCCTCCTGGACCATGAGCTGTCGACCGGCGCGTTCCCAACCGACACGAAGGTGAGCCGTCGGTGGACCCAGCTCGGGTTCCCCTTGGGGTTCGTGGCCGACGCCCTTCAGGGGCTCGAGGTGGCCGTGGAGCTCGGCCGCGGTCGCGATCCACGGCTCCGCCCCACAGTCGAGATGGTGCTCGCGAAGCAGGACGCGCAGGGCCGGTGGCGCAACGAGTACCCCTACCGCGGGAAGCTCTGGGCCGATGTGGACGAACCGCGGCGGCCGAGCAAGTGGGTGACGCTCCGCGCGTGCCGGGCGCTCCGGGGTTCGGTCGCGTGATCCCGATCCAGCAAATCGCCGTCACGGGGCCTCGGCGGCCTCTGCTAACGTCCGCGCCGTGACCGAGTCGATGCTCGACGACGCGTTCGCCCATCACGTATGGGCCAGCGTTCGGTTGCTCGACGCCTGCGCTAGGCTTACCCCCGAGCAGCTCGAGACGTCGGTCCCGGGCACCTACGGCTCGATCCTCGAAACCGCGCGGCACCTCGTAGGCTCGGACGCCTTCTATCTGTTCCGCATCACCGGCGACGAGTCGTACGTGATCGACGAGGACCACATGAATGTCCCGGAGCTGCGAGACGCGATCGCGGGCCACGCGACGGTGTGGCCGAAGCTGCTTCGTGAGCACGCCGACCCGGACGCGATCCTCGTCGTCCGCTTCGACGACGGCTCCGAGACGCACGTCGCGACCGGGGTTCGGATCGCCCAGGTGCTGCACCACGGGACCGACCATCGGAGCCAGATCGCGACGGCGCTCACGACGCTCGGGATCGACCCCCCGGGCATCGACGTGTGGGCCTACGCGGAGGAGACCGACCGCATGGTCGACGTCCCGCCTTCCTCCTGACCCGACGGGCCGAATCCGTGAGGGTGAGGCGCGTCCGCGTTGGACACACGGGCTTCCCGGAATCGGACTGACCGGCGTTTCCGCGGGTCAGGGGGGTAGTCCCCAATGGGGTTCGAACCCGTGTCTCCACCTTGTGAGGTTGAGCCGGGCCGATCCCGTGACCTGCGGCGAACGCTGGAAAGCGCGGCTGACTTGTGGATTCCGTTCCTGGTCGATTCTCGTCGCTACCCCTCGATTTTCGATGTCGTGCGGGATAGATACGGGATCAAAAGCGTGGCCGAGGCTACAACCACCTTTGCAGCGGTCTTCGGACGACCCGGCCGCGCTGAGGCGTCCGCGAGCAAGCCCTGGCATGACACCGGCGCGACGTGCGCGAAGATACGAGCGCCAGTGGCCTCGAGGGGCGAGCATGCCCCACGAGCCAACTCGCCGCCGTCCAGCGCGGCGGCGCAGGGCGACGAAGAGAGCCCGACCTTCGCGAGAGGGACATAGGGGAGGGCGGGGTCGTAGCGTTCAAGAGGTCCGGTTGGGCGCGACCCGTTACCGCCGCACACCTCTATCCAATTCGGCGCGACCGAAGAGCCGAAGCACTCGGTCGAGTGTCTCGGGCTGTCCCTGCCAGTGATCTTCGATCACACCTCGGCCGGTGTGGTTCACAAGGTAGCGCAGGACCACGGCCGCAACGATCGCGTCATCGAGCGGTCCGATCACCGGCAGGAATTCGGGCAGCAGGTCGATCGGCGACGCGAGCCACACGGCGCCGAGGGCGAGGAGGACCTTCGCGCGCCGCGGCACCCGTGGATCCTTCATCAGGCCGCGAAACAGGCGTAGCAGGTTCGGTACGAGCGTGACGAGCTCGCGTGCCGCCCTCGGCTTGCCGAACGCGTACAGCGCGACGATCGCAACGAGCCAGACCCCGACCGTGATCCCGAGAGCGACAATCAGCGTGTGCGGCGTCACGCTACGGCGTGGATCAGAACGATCACCACGGCGACGGCGAACGCCACCATCGCGAATGATCCGATGAGCAGGAACAGGCCGAGACGGCGCAGCACGGTCGGAACGTGATCGAGCGACTCCTCGAGCCGCATCGCGGCGTGCCGACGCAGCCTCGCCCAGTCGCCGCCCGAGGATGGCGCGGCAGCGAGCACCGCGGGTGTCGGGGGACGCGGATCGATGCGCCGTGTGAGCGACTTCAACATCATGGGGCTCCTCCGATCTCGTAGACACGGTCGGCGTAGCGCTCAAATCGCTCCACCGAGGACTTCAATCGTTGCTCCGCCTCGGGCGCCGACGGGGCGCCGAACACGTCGCGACCGCGGAGCTCCCGGAACCATCGCCGCAGACGCTCGAGGCTCTGCTCCTCCTCGTCGAGCTCGGCTGGCGTGAACTTGCCGATCGCCTCCTCGTGATCGAGCTCCGCCTCGTACTTGTCGCACTCGCGGACGAACTCGAGCCATTCCTCCTCGCGCGTCTGTGTGTACAGCGCCTCGAGCCGTCCGGCGTCGCGGGGCTTGGCGTCAAACGCGAACAGGTCGCCGTCGGCGCGTTCGACCAGTTCGGCAACGCGTTCGAGCACGGCGCTCGCGGTCGTCGGGAGCGCCCAGGTCGCCTGCTGGATCGAGACCGCGCCTGCCCGCCGGAGCTCCCGCCAGAGGGCCACGCGGTGGCGAGACGGCTCGTTCGGGACCCGGTACGCGAGAACGATCCACGATGTGCTCATCGTTACATCACGAGTGTAGCAGGCGTTACGGCGAGGCATGACAACCACCGAGGAATCGGGTCGGCGCGTGGGAATGGATCGATCGGCTGGAGGGGGACGGATGTCGGCGCGCCGACCCCCCACTCCGACCGAGCTCGTCACGTGCTTGAGGACATTGGCCGCAGGACGTTCGGAATCGGATTTCGCGTCCAACGGCTGGTCCCGAGCCTCGCGCCTCGGTCCACAATCTGAGTCCGTGTCCCAGCGAGGACCTTGTCGTCCGAGTCAGGAATCGGAACGGGGTGCGGAACTCGCCCGCTGAGCTCCACCTCGTGCACCCCCGGTGCCGATACCCGAGGGAAGCAGATGGCGCTCGGAGAGTCGTTCGCCGGGGTGTTGGAGGCCGCGCGAGTAGGTGCGGAGTGGGCCTGGCGCGCCCTGTACGCGGATGCGGCGCCGGACCTGCTTCGATACGCGCGCGCGAGCCGCGCCCCCGATCCGGAGGACGTCGTCGGTGAGACGTTCCTACGGGCGGTCCGCGGGGTCGGATCGTTCGAGGGAGACGAGCGCGGGTTCCGGGCATGGCTGTTCACGCTCGCTAGGAACCGGATCGTGGACGAGCATCGCAAGCTCGTCCGTCGCCGGACCGAGCCGCTTCCGGTCGAGGTCCTCGTCGAGATCGGTCCGCACGCTGACGCGGAGACCGAGGCGATGCGCGCCCTGGCGGAAGATCGAATCCGGTCCGTCCTTGACCGCCTTACTCCCGATCAGCGCGACGTGCTGCTGCTCCGGATCCTCGGGGGACTCACCATCGAGGAGGTCGCCACTGTGGTCCGCAAGAAGCAGGGAGCCGTCAAGGCCCTTCAGGCACGGGGCATAGCCGCGATCCGGGACAAGATCGAGCTGGGAGCCGTGACCCTTTGAGCGAGTCGGGCGTTCCTTCATGTGAGATGAGCGGATCGATCGGTCCCGACGACGGGTTCGAGCGCCTGCTCGCAGGGGAGACTCCGAAGACTCCCGAGGAGCAAGCGCTCGGTCTGTTCCTCGAGGACGTGCGCGGCGCCTTCCAGGCCGAGCCGTCGCTCGCGGAGGAGGCCCACCTCTCAGCGATCGTGCAGGCCGCTCAGCTCCTCGCCGACAAGGGCGAACCGGCCGTGAGGTCGGCCAGCAAAGCCGACGGGCGTGTACGACACGCGTCCGGGCTGCCGAAGCGAAGGAGGGTGATCATGAAGGTACCGCTGATGAGATCGCTCGCGGCGAAGGTCGTCGCGGGGCTCGTCGTGCTGATGTCGATGTTCGGAGGCTTGGCGTTGGCCGGAGCGCTGCCCGGGCAGGGAGCCGACGACGACGCAACCGACGTCGTCGAGATCCAGGACGTGTCCGACGAGGCGCCGGAGACCGAGGCGCCGGAGACCGAGGCGCCGGAGACCGAGGACGCCGACGACCAGGGCGAGGACGCCGACGATCAGGGCGAGAACGAGGCCAACGACGACCAGGGCGAGAACGAGGACGCCGACGATCAGGGCGAGAACGAGGCCAACGACGACCAGGGCGAGAACGAGGACGCCGACGACCAGGGCGACGACGACCAGGGCGAGAACGAGGACGCCGACGACCAGGGCGAGAATGTGAACGACGACCAGGGAGACGACGACCAGGGCGAGAACGAGGACGCCGACGACCAGGGCGACAACGACCAAGGCGAGCAGGACTAGGGGGCGAGGCCAACCGGCCTCCGCCGGATAGACGCTCGATTCATTGCGAGGGGTCCTACCCACCACCGTCGGTGGGTAGGACCTCCGTCGTGGGGGGTGGGGTGTCGGCCCGCGGATATCCGCAACGGTCTGTGTTCCCCGGACGGCGTAGTGGCCGAGCACTAGTTCGCGGTAAGGCGAAGGATTAGGTGCAGTCGATCCTGACGACCTCGACGGGTCCAGCGATCCCTTTTGATTACGTACGTGGACGCCCGACTGACGCCGATCGTCGAGGCCGGAGACCGGCTCGCTGGCGCGGTGGTGCCCCGGTGACGGAGGAAGCGGCCCGAGTTCACATTGGGATGCTGGCGGTCGATGGATCCCAGGCGATCGTGGCGTTCCAGAAGATGTACCTGAGTGGGCTTGAGCCTGAGCGGTTCAGGCCGGGCACTACGCCGGCCGTCCTCGAGTCGACGCGCTCAAGGGATTGTGGTCGGGCCGACGCGAGCGTGTAGGCGATCCCCGTCGACGTCTCCGGCGTGACCCGACCGATCGGCACGAACGTCGGCCGCCTCATCTGGGTCGAGCGAGAGCCCTCCAGGAAAGGAGCGACGCGAAGCCGCGGCGACCGCCCTTCTACCGCTGACCGCACCTTTCATCCTCCCCTCACCTTCGGGATCGCAAGGTGGGTGGGTACCGAAGAGAGGAGGACGCGATGAGCAAGAAGCTCTGGGCGGGCGTCGCGCTCGCCGTGCTTGCCGGAACGACGGCGGTGCTCTGGGCGCCGTGGGCGTCGAGCGCACCGAGCGGCACGTCAGCATGCGGGACGACCTACGCACCGGTGCTGGATCCGGCGCACTTCGTCTCGGTGATCGACAACCCGTACTTCCCGTTGCCGGTGGGGAGGAAGCTCGTCTACACCGGGACGAAGGACGGGCAGAGCCAGACCGACACCGTCACGGTCACGGATCAGACGAAGGTCATCCTGGGCATCACGACCAGGGTGGTGCACGACGTGGCTACCCACGACGGGACCGTGCTCGAGAAGACCTTCGACTACTACGCGCAGGATGACCTGGGCAACGTCTGGTACCTGGGCGAGGACACCACGCACTTCCTGCCCAACGGGAAGGCGGACACCTCGGGCTCGTTCATCGCCGGGGTCGGCGGTGCCCAGCCAGGCATCATCATGGAGGCCAACCCGCAGATCCCCGACGCGTACAGGCAGGAGTGCTTCGCCGGAGAGGCGGAGGACACCGCGTGGGTCGTGGCGACCGAGGGTTCGTCGAGGGTCCCCTACGGGAACGTGCGAAACGTCCTCACGACGCTCGAGGCAACGCGGGTCGAGGCCGGCGCGTACGACGAGAAGGTCTACGGTCCGGGGATCGGCATCGTCAGCGAGCGGTCCCTCACGGGTCCGGCCGAGGTCGCGCAGCTCGTCAGCGTGACCGGGTAGGGGCTGGGTCGCACAAGACCATGGCCACCAGCGGGCCGAGCCGGGTTCTTCAACCGGCTCGGCCCGATCGGTGGGGTTCCTGTCCTCGGCTCCATGCTCATCCCGCGGCCTTCCCCGGGAACCTGAACGCCGCGACGTGCTCTACAGGCGCAGACGAGCGCCGACGAATCGGATCGGGAGGAAGGAGTTTGCATGGATCACAGACGAGATGGATCGCCGGCGGGTCGCTCGCTCTCGCTCAGTCTCGACACTTCAACGTCGTAGGCGAAAGCGCCGACGATGACGGTTCGAATGACCGGGAGGAGTCGGGCAACGACTGATTCACTGCTGATCTCCTGGCCACGGCAGCCCGGCGGTCGCCTATTACCCACCCCAAAGTGGAATGGGTTGATCGCGGCGTTGGCGGTCTCCTTAGCGTCCGCTGCGTTCGTCGCCTGCAGCCCTGAGTCGGGCACGGCGGGCAAGGCGGCCTTCGACTCACCGACCAGCACGGTCAGCAGGATCGACCCGAGGAACTTCGACCTGCCGGTCGACAATCCCTACTTCCCCCTCGAGCCCGGGACGACGTATCGGCATAAGGGCGTCAAGGAGGGGAGACCCGCGGTCGACGTGTTCAAAGTGACCGACGAAACGAAAATCATCCTCGGGGTCGCGAACACCGTGGTCGTGGACACGTTGTACGTCGACGGTCGGCTCGAGGAGATCGCGCACGACTGGTACACCCAGGATGTCCACGGCAACGTTTGGTACTTCGGGGAGACGATCCAAGAGTTCGACCGCCGAGGCAATCCGATCCCGGCAAAGGGAGCGTGGCAGGCGGGAGTGGACGGTGCTCGACCAGGCATCGTCATGCCTGCTCGCCCCGAGGTGGGTGATGCTTTCCGACCCGAGTACTACAAGGGAACCGCGGAGGACCGCTACCGCGTTCTGGATCTCTCGGCCACGGTGAAAACGCCGTACGGCACGTTCTCGAACGTGCTCGTGATGAGCGAGCAGTCACGGCTCGAGCCGGGGATCCTCGGCCTCAAGTTCCACGCCATCGGGTTCGGCCAGATCAAGGAATCGGTGCCGGAGGGTCCGCACGAGACCCTCAGCCTGGTCTCGGTGACTCGAGGAAGCTAGGTCATTCTCTTGGCGCCCAGCATCGGATCCGTCCCGCAGTCGAGGGTACGACATGACGACGCCCTGGGGGCTCGCAAGCAACTGACTCAAAAGGCGCCAGGTGCGGACCTTCACGCCGGCACCAGCTCTGCGTTGGCAGCCGGGACAACGGACCGCCCAGTGTCTCTCATCAATCCATCATGTTCGCGGCCGCAAGCTATGGGGCGGTGCCGAGGAAAGGGAGGATCCGATGGTCAGGAAGCTCGTGGCCGCCGCGTCGGCGGCGCTCGCCATCGCGGCTGGAGCGGCGGTGGGGTGGCAAGGCCTCGCATCGGCTAGCCCTGGAAGCGCAGGACATGTGGTCGCTCGATCGTTGGCGGTCAAGCCGATCCGGTTCGAACAGCACGATCTGTACATCGAGTACAACGCGACCGCAGGAGACGCCGGGCTGCAGCTGGGCGCCGACGCCGAGAGCTGGAGGCGATTCACGCTCTACGACACCCAGGGCAACGTGCTCATCCACATCACCTCGCGGGGTCGGCTGCATGATCCGTTCGGGCTGAGCGAACTTTTCCTGGAGGCCAGCGAACCATCGTTCGAGAGCGTCCCCTTCGCCGTGTTCAAGAGGCGGTTTCCCGAGGGGACGTACCGCTTCAGAGGGGTCACGAACAAGGGGCGCACGTTGGTCGGCTCGGACCAACTCTCGCACCTGATCCCCGGGGCGCCGAAGGTGATCTCGCCGACCGAGGGCGCCCTCGTCGACCCCAGCGGGTTCACGATCTCCTGGGAGCCCGTCACGAAGCCGGTCGGCGTCCAGATCGTCACCTATCAGGTCATCGTGAACCAAGGGGACCGCGAGTTGAGTATGTACGTGCCGCCCGATGTCACCAGCGTCTCGATCCCAGGCGCGTTCCTCGAACCCGGAACCGAGACTGGAGGAGAGATCCTCGCCCGGGATGAGAGCGGGAACCAGACGATTACGGCGCTTCCCTCGTTCAGCACGAGTGGCTGAGAGGACTGTCCTTCAGGGCTCGCCCACACATAGCTCCACTCCGCCCACTGGATTGGATGAGCTCTCCCGCCACCTGCGTGTCAAGGAAGCGGCGGTCGAGGCCGGCGAGCTGAAGGCCGCGGCCGCTGCGGCGGCCAGGCTCCGCGGAACCGTGGCCGAACTCACCCCGATTGCCTGACCATTCATCGTCGTTTCATCTTCACCTGGCTAGCCTCGTCGTCCTAGCGACGAGAGAAGGAGGCCCAGCGTGCGGAAGTGGGTGATCGGAGGCATCGTCGCGGTCGCGGTGGCGGGGACCGTCACCGGTGGGGCGATCGCGTTCGCGAGCAACGACGGCGAGGGCGGAGCCAGCGGGCCCGCGGCGGATCGCGCGGTCCAGGCCGCTCTCGAGGCCACCGGGGGCGGCACCGTCGGCGGGGTCGAGCGCGACGGGGAGAGCGGTGGCGTCTGGGAGGTCGAGGTCCACCGGCCCGACGGCACGGTCGTGGACGTGCGCCTGGACGAGAACTACCAGGTGGTCGTCATCGACGGCGACAACGAGACGGCGGACACGAACGACGGCAGCTCCTAGATCACGAGGTGATGCCCGGCCCCCCGGGGGGCGTCCCGTTCAGAGGTCCCGGAGGACCTGCGGCAGCGGCCGCCGGACCGAGCGGAGTGCGCTCGAGCCGCCGATCGCGACGGCGCCCGCGATCGCCGCGAGCACGGTCGTCAGGTAGCCCCATGGCACCGAGAGCGACGTGGGGGGCGGGTCGAACACCCCGGTCAGGATCCTCACGAGCACCTGGGCGATGCCCCACCCGGTCAGCGCCCCGAACACGACACCGACCAACGTGACGAACGCTGCCTCAGTCCACACGAACGACGACAGCTGCCGCGTTCGCGCGCCGAGCGCACTCGCGATCGCATAAGAACGCCGGCGCTCGCCGATTCCGATCGCGAGCACCAAGCCCGAGCATGCCGCGGCCATCGCGAGCGCGAACGCCAGCTCGAGGCGCGTCAGGCCGTGGAGGTCGACCGCGATCAGGCTCGAGAGCGTCACGCGCTGCTGCGTCTGGATGTCTTGGACCGTGGCGCCGGACGTCGGACGGAGCAGCGTCCGGATCCGTCCGGCGACCACCGGCGGTGAGGCGTTCGTTCGCACGAGCAACGTCTGCACCGAACCCGTACCGGTCTGCCGCGCCACGTAGCCGGCGTTCGCCACGATGAACGAGTCGTGCGGAGCGGTGGGGAACTCCCGTGCCACGCCGGCGAAGACGAAGGGCACCTCGTGGTACTTCCCGTCGGTGGCCGACTGCAGGCGGAGCCTCACCGTGTCGCCCTCGTGGAGCTGGAAGTCGTGCACGGTCTCCTCGGAGACCAGCACGCCGTCGCGGTGCGACTGGAGCGTCGCAAGCGTCCCTGCCGCGTCGCCGTTGCCGAAGAACGCGTTCGACATCGGCGTCGTCGCACCGATCGTCGCCGGATCGATCCCGTACAGGTCCTGGAGGTCGTTGCCGACGTAGGCGAACCGGTGCTGCATCGCCGCGACCGAGGCCACGCCGGGGAGGGCGGCGACACGGCCGGCGGTCCCGGCCGGCAGCCCGTTCAGCGTCGTGGTCGTGGCGCTGACGTCGGCCCCGTTCGTGAGCTGGGCGTCGGCCTTCGCCTGAGCGGCGTAGGTGGTGTTGAACACCGCCACCGCGAGCGCGAACGACGCCGTCAGCGCCATCAGCACGGTGGCTCGCGAGAGGAGGCGCCTCTGACGCGACATCGAGGCCGAGACCACGCCCGACAACCCGCCGGCGACGGGTCGTGCCGCGCGCTCGAGAAGTCCGCGACCGCGTTCGAGCAGGAGCGAGCCGAGGCGCCAGGCGAGCAACGCAGCCCCGCTCCAGAGCAGCGCGGGTGCGAGCAGGGTGAACGTGCTGATCGAGATCGTGGGGACACCTTCAGGCGCCAGGACGACTTGATACCCGCTCCGCACTGCCTGCCAGTACACGAGCGCGCCCGCACCGAGCAGCACGACGTCGAGATAGAGCCGAGCCCACAGAGGGTGCTGGCCGCGGCCGATCTCGGCGCGCGCGGCGCTCACCGTCAACGCTCGGGCGTCCGAGATGGCAGGACCGACGACTGTCAGCATCGCGAGTCCGATGCCGACGATCGCGCTGATCGCGAGCCACGTGACCGCCTGCCCGGTCGTCCCGCCGAACCGGGCCGCTCCGAATGCCAGACGACCCACCAGCGCCGCTCCGCCGATGCCGAGGAGCGCCCCGACCACCCCGACCGCGAGCGCCTCGGCGCTCGCGAGGCGGACGAGCACGCGTCCGGATGCACCGCGCACGCGAAGGAGCGCTTGTTCGCGGCGGCGTCGTTCGCGCCCTGCGCCCGCGACCACGGCTGCGAGCAGCGCCGCGACGATCACGCCGGGCAAGCCGAGGAACAGGAAGAGCAATTGCGCATACACCGCGTCGCTCCGAGCCGCGTCGAGCCTGGCCGCGAGGTTGTCACCGACCAGACCCGCCCCCGAGAGCGCCGCTTCGAGGTTCCGCGCTCGGCCCGTGACGTCGACGAAGGCGGCCCCGGGATCCGCGCTCAATGTGTGAGCGAGCTCGACGTGGAGCTGCGTCGACACCCCTCGGGCATCCGCCGGGAACAGCTGAGCGAACATCGACGCGGGCAGCAGGGTCACGTTGTCCGGCGGCGCGGTAGGCGCGCTCCCGGGCGCGGCGCCGATCGATTGGAACAAGGAGTCCGCCGCCGGCAGGTCGACCACCCCGTCGACCATCACCGAGGTGCGCGACTGGCCGGGCCGCCCGATCGAGACGGTCGAGCCGACCGTGGCCCCGAGGTTCGCCGCGGTCTGTTGCGCGAGCAGCACGCCGTCGCGCGCGCCCACCAGCCGTCGGATCTCGCCGGGGAACGCGTTCGCATACCCGGCAGGCAGGCCGAGCACCACGCCGGGCCCGGTCGTCTGCACGCCGGTCGCCGCGGTCCCCGACCGGAACCCCGTCGCGTCGGCGTACCCGACCGGCAAGGTTCGAAGGACGCCCTTCGCCGACGCGACGGTGGTCATCGCCTTCGAGACGTCCGTACCCGGAGTCAGCCGAACCTGCCAGTCGACCGGCACGGACGCGACCGCGTCGGTGGTCATCCGCGCTCGGCTCGCCGCGAAGAACGCGCCGAGCGACGCGGTCAGCAGCACGGCCATCGCGACGGCGAGCGCGAGCCCGACCAGCCGTCCCGGCCGACGACGCAGCAGGCCGGCGATCCAGCTCAGGCCGAGCATCGAGACACCTCGGCTCGTAGCTCGCCGGCCTCAATCCGCCACCGCGCGTCCATCGTCTCCGCGACGGCGGGGTCGTGGGTCGCCACCACGACGGCGGCTCCCGAAACATCCGCCGCCTCGAGGAGGGCATGTATCGCGCGGCCGGCCGTCTCGTGGTCGAGCTGACCGGTCGGCTCGTCGGCGAGGACCAGCCGAGGCTCGCCCACGATGGCGCGAGCAAGACCCGCACACTGCGCCTGGCCGCCAGAGATCTCCTCCGGCAGCTTCTCCGCGACGTCGCCGAGCTCGAACAGGTCGAGGGCGGCTCGAGCGGCGGCCGCCGCCTCGGTCTGGGTTCGGCCTTCGAGCAGGAGCGGCAGGGCCACGTTCTCTCCGACGTTCAACGGCGGCAGCAGGCTCGGACCCTGGAAGGCGATCGTGATCGGCCCGGGTCGAAGGTCGCCCGATTCGCCGAACGCCGGCCAGGCCAGCGTCCCCGAGGTCGGCGTTTCGAGCCCCGCGATCAACAGGAGCAGCGTCGACTTGCCACTGCCGCTCGGTCCCACAAGGGCGATGCGTTCGCCAGGCTCGATGGAGAACGTTGCCTCCCAGACGGCGCGCACCGCGCCTGGTCCCGTCCCGTAGACGCGGACGAGGTCCTCGGCCCGGACGAGCACGTCACTCATCGACGACGCTCCCGTCCGAGATCCGAATGATCCGGTCGGCGGCATCGGCGACGTGATCGCTGTGCGTCACCACGCAGACGGCTCCGCCGGCTCGCGCAAGTCCGGTGAGGATCTCGAGGGCCATGGCCTCGCTGTCCCGATCCAGCTCGCCGCTCGGCTCGTCGGCCAGGAGGACGCTCGGATCGTTCGCGAGGGCGACCGCGAGGCCCGCTCGAGCGGCCTCGCCGCCGGACAGCGTCGAGGGGCGTGCGTCCTCATGGCGCTCCAAGCCGAGCTCTTCGAGCAGCGCGCGAGCGCGACCCGTGTCGTGCGCTCCGGCTACCCGCTGCGCGAGCTCGATGTTGCCGATGACCGACAGGTGCTCCAGGAGGTTGCCTGTCTGCATCAGCACGCCGACACCTCGAGCTCGGACCTTCGCGCGTTCGGCCTCGGATCGTCGCGTGATGCGTTCACCCGCGATCCGAACGGTGCCGCCGTCGGGTTCGTCCAGCCCCGCGAGGCACGCGAGGAGCGTCGACTTCCCGCTCCCGCTCGGGCCGACGACCGCCACCATCTCCCCGCGATCGAGCGAGAGCGACACCCCGCGGAGCGCGAACGTCTCCTCGTCGCCGGCGTGGAAGAACCGGTAGAGGTCGCTCGCCTCGAGCGGCGGTGGACCCGTGCTCGCCCTCATCCCCACGCGAAGCTCTCTGTGACGATCCGCCACGGATCGACGTTGTCCGAACCAACCGGCGAGCGGAGCTCGACCACGAACTCGGTCCCGTCGTGGTACAGCGAGTACCGCTGCACATCGAGGCGATACTGCTGCCCGGTCACGGTGTTGGGCTCGCTGTTCGCCTGATACGTCGTCAGTACGGCAGGCCCGGCCGGCAACATGGCACCGGCGACGGAACCCAGGGTGAAGGCGCGCTCCGATGTCTGCAAGCTCGCCACCTCCTGCGCCCGAACGCTCGAGATCGTTGGCGGCGAGGTGAGGTCGCGCCAGCTCACGACAATGGTGTTGAGCTTGTCCGTGAACGTCACGGAGCTCGGCGTCGCGGTGCGGGACCACCCCTCGGGCGTCGAGATCGTGAAGCCGCCCGCCTTCGAGGTGTAGGGAACGAAGGCGATCGTGTCGGGGATGTCACCCGGCGGGTTCTGCTCGGTCGGGACCGGGGACTCGGTGGCGGGAGCGCTCGGCGACCCGCCACTCGAGCCCGTGGGGATCGACCCGCCGCTCGACGGGGTCGACCCTCCGCCGCACGCGGAGAGCAGGATCGCGGCCACGAGGGCGATCGGCGCGATGGATCGAACCGGGTTGGGCATGGGTTCCCTCCTTCGAGACAGCCGTGCATCCGTTGTACGCGCGTGAACGTGAGGGATCGGTAAGGATGCGGGGCATCGCGCGAACCCTCATCGATCTCTCACGCGAGGATGGGACCCTGTTGCCGGGGGACGAAGGGCATGCGGATCCTGCTGGTCGAGGACGAGAAGAAGATGGCCCGGGCGATCCGGCGCGGACTCGAGCAGGAGGGCTACGTCGTGGACGCCTGCGCCGATGGCGAGGAGGCCGTCGCACGCGGGACCGAGAAGGACTACGACGCGATGGTGCTCGACGTGATGCTGCCCAGCCGCGACGGGTTCTCGGTCTGCCGCGAGCTCCGGGACCGCGGTCGGTGGGCCCCGATCCTGATGCTGACGGCGCGCGACGCGGTCGAGGACCGGATCCGTGGCCTCGACGCAGGGGCCGACGACTACCTCGTGAAGCCGTTCGCGTTCGGCGAACTGCTGGCGCGGGTGCGTGCGATGGTGCGGCGTGGCAAACCCGAACGGCCGGCCAAGCTCACGGTCGACGGCGTCGTGCTGGATCCCGCCGCCCACACGGTACGCTGCGGCGAGACCCTGATAGACCTGACGCCCAAGGAGTTCTCGTTGCTCGAGTTCCTGATGCGTCACCCCCGGGAGGTCCTCAGCCGCCCACGGATCCTCGAGCACGTGTGGGACATCAACTACGACGGCTTCTCCAACGTGGTCGACGTCTACGTCGGCTACCTGCGCCGCAAGCTGCCGCCCCCCTACGATCGCACGTTGATCCGCACCGTCCGCGGGGTGGGCTACCAGGTCGGCACACCGTGAGCCTCCCGATCCGGCTCCGGATCACGATCTGGTCCGTCGCGTTGCTCGCGGTCCTGATGGCGTCGCTCGGCGCCTTCGTCGTGATCCGGCTGCGCGCCGACCTGGTGGCCGGGGTCGATTCGACCCTGGCCACGCGAGCGTCGCAGATCGCGCTCGGGCTCCGCGGGCCCGGCGAGGGGGAGTTCCAGGACGTGAGCGATACGGCGCTGCAGCAGCTTCCGGGGAGTGAGTCGGCGGCGCAGCTCCTTGATACGCGCGGCAAAGTGCTCGAGCGGTCCGGTGACACCACAGCGGAGAACCCGATGATCGGGGCGGACGACCTGTTGGTCGTCCGCCGAGGTGAACCGGTGCGTCGAACGGTGACCCTGGGCCCGGACGCCGAACCCTTCCGCGTGCTCGCACTGCGGCTCCCCTCCAGCCCCGAACGCATCGTCGTGGTCGCGACGTCCCTCGACACCGTCGAAGCCTCGGTGGGCCGGCTGACGGCGCTGTTGCTGTTGGCGGGGCCGGGCCTGCTCCTCGTCGCCGGGATCGGTGGCTGGTGGTTGGCGCGCGCAGCCCTGGCACCCGTATCGAGGATCACCCAGATTGCGGGCGAGA
>Ga0207428_10003160_pt1 | contig 16146 bp, 14 predicted proteins | sample RhiMethybrSRZTD1_FD_187600 | JGI IMG/M metagenome (GOLD analysis project Ga0207428, IMG submission 187600) | Populus rhizosphere microbial communities from Tennessee, USA - Rhizosphere MetaG P. TD hybrid SRZTD1 (SPAdes) (version 3) | ecosystem: Host-associated > Plants > Roots > Rhizosphere >...
ATGACCGCGCCCCCTTTGCGTAGGATCGCGCCCGCGACCCCGGCCCCCAGCGCGAGGTCGGTGTTCGCCGCGTTGACGATCGCTTCAATGTCTTGTTGATCGGTGATATCTCCCTGCCTGATTTCGATTCTCACGATTCAACCTCCTCAGTAAATCGTTCGTAGTCCCGCCTTTAGGCTGAAGCGTTTGGAGTGACGGAATGGATCCGCATCCGACGCTTCCGCCTAAAGGCGGGACTACGAACTGCGCTTTTCATCGTTTCAGGGCGTCGCAACGCGACATGCAGGCTCCTGAAAAGATGATCAGCCACGAATGAACACGAATCCCTTCTTGATCTACAAGATCCATTTGCGCTTTATCTCCCATTTGTGAATATTCGCGCTCATTCGTGGCTGAATTTCTTATTCTTTAATACCGCATCTCTGTTTTTCAAATTCCCGCTGCAGGGCCATCCTGCTTTGCTCTAACTTATCACTATATCGAACCGGGTACGGCTCCGCCTCGATCAATCTCTTGTGCGGCTCAGGCAAACTGGCCAGTTGTCGCCGCGCGCGTTCCTGGGCTTCTTGCAGGCCGGGGAGAGGCGCGGCGGGCCGGCCATCACGCATCACGAGCTTGAGCAAGGGCGGGCCCGGCAAATCGGTCTCATCGGCCCTGGCGATGACGTCTCCGGCGAACGAGCCGTCGCCCGTGGTCTCGCGCCAGACCTGTTTGCGGTATGGATAGGTTGCCTTGTCGCGGCTCAGCTTCATCTTCGGCGACACCCGCCCGTCGAATTCGATTTCCACTAGCTTGTAAACGCCCCCGAGCGCGGGCGCGTCGCGTGAGGTCGAAAGGTCAGTGCCGACGCCGAAAAGGTCGATCGGGGCTCCAGCCGCGATCAATTCGGCGATCTTATATTCGTTGAGGTCGCCGCTGGCGAAAATCTTCGTCCGCCACATTTCGGCCTCGTCCAGGATCGCCCTCACCTGCTTCGATAATTCGGCCAGATCGCCGCTGTCCAGTCGCACGCCACGCAACTCCGGCCCGAACTCGGTCGCCAATCGCGCCGCGTTGAGCGTGTCGTAAGTGTCGAGCAACAGAGTAGAGCTTTCGGGGAAAACCTTGAAGTAGGCGCAGAAGGCGTCAATCTCATTGTCGAAGGCCATCGTGAACGAGTGCGCGGCGGTGCCGTAGACCGGGATGCCGAACCTCCTGCCCGTCTCGACGTTCGACGTGCCCACACAGCCGCCGATGAAGGCCGCGCGAGCCGCGTAAACCCCCGCGCCGAAGCCATGAGCGCGCCGCGTCCCGAATTCGACCACTCCGCGGCCTTGCGCCGCTTCGACAATGCGGGCGGCCTTGGTCGCGATCAGGGTTTGAAAATTGATCGTCGAGAGCAGATAAGTCTCGACGACCTGAGCCTCGATCAGCGGCGCGGTCACCAACAATAAAGGCTCGCCCGCGAACGCCATGCTCCCTTCGGGCATCGCCCACACGTCACCGGTGAAGCGGAAGTCGCGCAGGTAGTCGAAGAACTCCGGCGAGACATGACCGAACGCCGGCAGCCCCCGCAGATACTCGATCTCGCCTGCCGAAAAACTCAGACCGCGCAGGTAGTCGAGCGCCTGCTCGAGGCCCGCGACGATCAGGTATGAACGCCCTTCGGGAAGCTTGCGCGTGAACAACTCGAAGCTGGCGCGTTCGTGGCGGCCGTTGGCGTGATAGGCCGCGGCCATGGTCAATTGATAAAGGTCCGTCGCCAGACCTGAGAAACCGGGATTGTCGAGATTCGCTTCCATCGCCCCTCACTTGTCATCAGAGACAATCTTAGTGTATCAAGTACACTAAGTCTACGCGGCGCAGGGCGGTCTGTCAACGAAAATAATTGGACAGGCTCTAGCTTGTCCATGGCATGGGATCGGGGCGGATAGACTGCAGTCTGTCCTACTATCGATTTGGGCCGGCGCGCGCGCTCTTGCGGGCGATCCTTACGACCGGCTGAGCCGAATAAGGCTGTGAACTTTCACTACCACGCCGGCGTAAGCTATCATCGTAGACGCAAAACAGACGCTCAGTGGAGGGATTTTCGATGAGTAACAGCATATTCGATCAACTGCGCGATGCGGCGCGCCGCGCCGCGCAAGACCTGGACCAACGCTTCGATCTGAAGAATAAGGTCGAACAAGGGATCGACACGGCGGGCGACATGGCGCGGAAGGCAGAGGCCAAGATCAATGAAGCGACAGGAGCGGCGCGCGAACGGCTCGATAAGATTGACGAACAATACAAGGTTACAGACAACCTGCGTGATAAAGCAGCCAAGGCGGAAGACGCCGCGCGGGAGGTCTTTGGCGCCGCTCAAAGCTATTATCACCGCGCGGAGCAGGCTTACAACCTGAGCGCGAGCGGCGCGCGAGTCGTCGAAGCCGCGCTAAGCGGCGTTGAAAAGGCCCGCGTCTGGATCAAAGAAAATCCGGGCAAATCCGCTGTAGTGACGTTTTCGATGATCGCCGGCGTGCGAATGGGGGCCGCGCTGCCGAGTCTCGGCGTGACGATTCTGGGCGCTGGCGCGGCCAACAACTGGTTGTTTCACAGCGCGCTCCCCATAGTCGGCCTTCGCAAGTTGACTGAAAAATACAACGACTACCTGAAAGAACAGGAGAAAATGCTTGCGGAAGGCAAGCTCGACGAGGCGGAACGCAGTCGCGTAGAGTTCCAGCGCAACCTGACGAAATACGTCGGCGCGCCGCTGCTCGGGGCGTTCAGCGTTGCGGCGGGGGCGTCGCTGATCGGCGCGGCTTTTTCAGGCGCGACAGTCACAGGGTTTCCGGTCAGCCTGATCCTCGGCGCCAATCCTTTGCTTAATGGAATCTGGTTTTTCGCCAATGGCATGGTCTGCATCAGCGAGGGGTATAAATTCTTCATGATCGCGCTCGCCGACCAGGAAGAGGTCGAACGCGTCGTGCGGGAGATTAAGGGATTGCTACCAGCCTGATTGAGACAAGGCGACGGGGCGACAGGGCGACAAGGCGACGGGGCGATAGGAAGAGGACGGAACATATTTTCCTCTTCTCTTATTCGCCCCGTCGCCTTGTCGCCCCGTCGCAATCAGGGCGCGAGTCTGGAGATTCGCCACTCGCTGTTGCGCAAAGTATAGAGAATTCTGTCGTGCAAGCGACTCTCGCGCCCCTGCCAGAACTCGATCCTTTCAGGTTTTACGCGAAAGCCTCCCCAGAATGGCGGGCAGTTGACCGGACGGCCTTTAAATCGCGCCTCGATCTCGTCCACTCTGCGTTCAAGCTCCTCCCTGTCGCTGATCTCTTGGCTCTGTGGCGAAGCCCAGGCGCCAATCTGGCTTCCGTGAGGACGGGTTTGAAAATATTCTTCGGATTCTTCGGGCGACGCCTTCTCGGCCAGGCCCTCGATCCTGACTTGACGATGAAGAGTGTGCCAATAGAACGTCAGAGCCACATGGGGATTGCTCATCATCTCGAGACTCTTGCGGCTCTCGTAATTTGTGAAGAAGACGAATCCGCGCTCGTCGCAGCCCTTCAAGAGGACTATGCGCGCGGCCACGCGCCCATCGGGCGTCGCGGTTGAAAGCGTCATGGCTTCGGCGTCGGGTTGCTCGGAGCGCACGGCTTCATCGAACCACTTTTTAAACTGGGTGACCGGGTCGCCGGCGACCTGGCTTTCATTGAAGGGTTGAGAGACGTATTCGCGGCGCAGATGCGCTATCTGTTGAGATATATTTTCCATGCGCTCTGAGCCGGTAGGACGTAAGAACAGGGATGGGATTTGGATAGTGGGGAGCGTGGAATAGAGAATGAGAGAAGAAAAATGAGCAGTGTTCTTCTCCATTCCCCACTCCCCATTCCCCGCTCCCATACGTCTTTATGGTCTTCTATTCAGTAACGATTACCGCGTCCGCCTCGATCACGGTTGAATCCACCACGTCCGCCGCCGCCGCCGCCGCCGAATCCGCGTCCGCCGCCGCCGCCGCCGCCGCGTGGCGCGCGACTCTCCCTCGGACGGGCCTCGTTGACGGTCAAAGCTCGTCCATCAATCTCGCGGCCGTTGAGGGTCGCAATCGCCGCCTCTGCGGCCTCGCGCGAGTCCATTTCGACAAAAGCGAACCCGCGTGAACGGCCCGTGTCACGGTCTGTTACCAGATTAGTTGATTCGACTACGCCGATCTGCCTGAACATATCCTCCACCTCGTGCTCCGATATGCTGAAAGGCAGATTACCAACATACAATCTGACTGACATAGGTTTTCCTCGAACTTAACGAAGCAGGCTGGCGTCGGAAACGGTCTCCGGCTAACGCTATCGTCACTCAGCAAGCAAACAAGAACGGGCAAACTGACAAGACAACTGGCAGAGCTGCTTCTAGGATTATCACTTCCTGCTCTCTAATCACCGATTGCGCAAGCCGAAAACTGCCTGACGGCGCATCACCGTTGATGCTAGTGAGTAGGCGTCGCTGGAAACGACCCACCCAGGGAATTCAAAAAGCGCAAGCCCGAAAACTTTCCGGGACTTACGTTACTGGACTCTGTTTAGAAGTGGGGGTATTTCCATCGCGCGCATAATACCACAGCAACGCCGCCACAGGCCAAATCAAAAAAAAACGCCGCGTATGAGCAAGTAGCCGTATGTAGGGTCAACTGCTTGCTTACGCGGTGCGCCGTTTATACGTCCGGCGCCGTTTAGAGCAAGTTAAACCCCTCCTGGCTGAACCCGACGCGGTCCGCCCCCATCCGTTCGCGCAAGGCTTCCAGCAAAGGCAAGTGCGCGTCGCCTTTCAACCATCCCCCGTAGCCGAGCGATTGCAGCAATTGCGGCATCCCGAGTTCGGCGCTTCGCCTCCCGCCTGCGCCGTCGCCGTCGATCAGCGTGTCAACCACGGCGCGTGAGGCGCGCGCCGCTACCAGTTCGGCGAATATTTCCGGGTCGCACGGCAGGACGGGGCTGATCGCGGCTTGCGTCTTCAACCCGGCGCGGGTCAATCGCTCAAGCGTCGTCAGGCGGCGTTCGACGGACGGCGACGCGGGTGTGATCTGTCGCCGCACTTCATCGCGATTGGTTTCAATCGTGAAGCTGACGGCGACGCGCGAGCCGAGCCGCACGAGCGCTTCAATATCACGTTCGATTAGGGGCGAGCGCGTCTGCACGACCAGGAATCCGAAATCGCCGCTCCCGGCGAACACTTCGAGAACCCCGCGCGTGAGTTTAAGCCGCGCCTCAGCCCCCTGATATGGGTCGGTCGCCGTGCTCATGAAAATCCGCAGATTTCCGAACGTCCCTTTGCGCTTCGCGGCCTCCAAATCATGCTTCAACAATTCGGGCGCGTTGACCTTCGCCTTCACCCAATCGCCCCAGGGACGGTCCGCAAATCTCTGGACGGGCATCGCGCGCACATAACAATAGGGACACGAGTTCTTGCCGAACGCGCAGCCCTGATAGGCGTTGAGCGAATGCGTGTAGGTGGCCAGGAAGCCTCCCGTCGGGTTGAGTATTGATTTGGCTTGAATCTCTTCGACCATGTCGATCTTCTTGATCGCGAAAAAGCTCGGTAGTAGTATCGCCCCGCGTTCAATTGTAACACCGTCAAATCAATCCTCGAATCAGCGCCGCGAGCGGTAGCGAGCGTGGCTTGAACAGTGAGCGTGCTGATGTAGCTACCTTCGTTACCGCACGCGGCGCTGATTCATCCGAAGAAGATGCTCAATAAATGGGTGAAGGCTCTCCTGGTAACCGTTATAGCGGTCATGGCCGTGACGGCGGTCGCCTTTCAGATCAGCAAGTCAAGAACGTTTCAGTTCTTCGGCGAGATCGTTCCGCGCATAGACACGCGGCAAAAGGTCGTCGCCTTGACTTTCGACGACGGTCCGACTCCCGGCGTTACCGAAGAGGTTCTTTCGATCCTGAACGAAGCGGGCGTTAAAGCGACGTTCTTTGTCATCGGCGCCGAGCTCGAACGAAATCTCGAAGAGGGACGAAGAATAGTCGCGGCGGGACACGAGTTGGGCAATCACACCTATTCTCACGAACGAATGGTTTTGAGGACTCCGTCGTTTATCGAGTCCGAGATCGAGCGCACGGATCAACTGATTCGTCAGGCCGGATATCAATCGGCGATACATTTCAGACCGCCGTTCGGCAAGAAGCTGATCCTGCTCCCGTATTTTCTGGCCAGAACTTCACGCAAGACGATCACGTGGGATGTCGAACCCGACTCCTATCCCGAGATCGCCGCCGACTCGAACAAAATCGTCGCGCACGTGATGGATAAGACCAGGCCGGGTTCGATCATCCTGCTTCACGTAATGTACAAAAGCCGAAGCGAATCGCTCAAAGCTGTCAAAGGCGTCATCACTGGATTGAAGGGCCAGGGATATTCGTTCAAAACGGTTTCTGAGATGCTGGACACCCCGGATGCGCAGGCCTCCTTGCCTGCCGGGGTTCAATAAATCGTCCTTTTCAGACATTTTCCGCAGGAGTCTTCATGTGACGTTGCGGCGCATGGAAACAATAAAAAGCGGGGCGAAGGGGTAGGGCAAACTGGCAGTTTGCCTTGATTCCTTCGATGCAGTCTTTCGGAAAAACCAGGCAAACTGCCAGTTTGCCCTACCCTTTTCTCAGGAGGCGAATCATGTTTACTCGACGATCATTTCTGAGAGGCGCGGCGGCGCTCGGCGCGGCGAGTTTCAATGAAGTTGGGATGGCGCGCGCTCTCGACGCCGTGCGCTTCGTCGCTGGCCGCGAGGCCGAGGACGTGGCCCGCGACGAGGACTTCTGGTTCGAGATTCAGCATGCGTTCACTGTAGACCGCACTCTGATCAATTTGAATAATGGCGGCGTCTGTCCGAGCCCGCGCGTCGTGCAGGAGGCGATGCGGCGCTATCTGGAATTCTCGAACAACGCGCCCGTCTACTCGATGTGGCGCGTCCTCGACCCTCAAATTGAAAGCGTGCGCCGCCGCCTCGCGCTTGCGTTCGGCTGTGACATGGAAGAGATCGCCATCACGCGCAACGCCAGCGAGGCGCTGGAAATCTGCCAACTCGGATTGGATCTGAAACCGGGCGACGAGGTTCTGACCACCAACCAGGATTACCCGCGAATGCTCAACACGTGGCGGCAGCGTGAGCGCCGCGAAGGGATAGTCGTCAAAAAAATCTCCATCCCCGTCCCGCCCGCCGGCCATGATCAGATCGTCGATCTCTTCGAACGCAATATCACGCCGCGCACTCGCGTCATCCATTTCTGCCACATCACCAACCTGAGCGGGCAGATCTATCCGGTCAAGCGCATCTGCCAACTGGCGCGCGCCCGCGGCCTCGAGGCGATTGTTGACGGCGCGCACGCCTTCGCGCATTTCCCTTATAAACACGACGATCTGGATTGCGACTATTACGGCACGAGCTTGCACAAATGGCTGCTGGCGCCGATCGGCACGGGATTCCTCTATGTTCGAAAGGCGAAAATCCCCGGCCTCTGGTCGCTTATGGCTTCGGAAGAGAAGAACGGCGCCAACATCCGTAAGTTCGAGGAGATCGGCACTCACCCTTCGGCGAACGCGCTGGCCATCAACGAGGCGCTCAATTTCCACGAAGGCATCGGCCCCGAGCGAAAGGCCGCCCGTCTGCGTTTCCTCTTCCACTGTTGGGCGAAACGGCTCGAAAGTCATAAGGGAGTGAAGATACTGACCAGTTACGACCCGAAACAATCGTGCGGACTGGCCCTGGTCAACATCGAAGGCGTTGATCCCGTGAAGTTGTCCGGCTATCTGTTCGACCAGTATCGGATCATCACTACTCCGATCAAACATCCGGAGTTCGAAGGCCTGCGCGTCACGCCCAACGTTTACACCACTCTCGGCGAAGTGGACATGTTCGCCGAGGCTATGGAGCGCGTGGTTGAAAAAGGCGTGCCCTCCTGATTTTTGATTGCGGATTGCGGATTGCGGATTGAAGAGAGTTTCCAATTACGCTCTCCGCGCTTTGCAATTTCAGATTGCCGATTGAGGTTCAAAAAATCCGCAATCCGCAATCCACAATCACATATGACACTACTGAAAATCTCTTACAAATTGCGCGCGCATCACGTCGCCGAATACGACCGGACGTTCGCCGAGCGGACGTTGCCGTTGATCCGTGAGCACGGATTCAGGTTCTGGGGTATCTGGCGCAGCGTGGTCGGCGACGCGCAGGAATACCTGGAGTTGTGGGAATTCGATTCCGTCGCGGAGTTCGACGAGAAATGGCGGAAGCTCGCGTCCGACCCGCAGTTGCAGGAGATATTCAAAGTTACCGGCCCGATGGTCGAAGACGAGAGACTGACGCTGTTTGAGCCCTCATTACCCGGCGAGACAGTGATCTCAATGAAGATAAGCGAGCCATGAGATAAAACGAACAGGCCGGCCAATGACGGCCGGCCTGTTCGTTTTTGGGGAGCGATCGAGCCCGAGCGGTTCGCGCACGCCGCTATTGAATATTCGGCCTGCGCGGAGACGCAGGGCGTTCCGGCGACCGTTCCGCCGGGCGTGGCGGAGCGCTTTCGCGGGCAGGTGGGGGCGACGAAGGTCGGGCCGGGGCGCTTTGAGGCGGCGGCGATGACGGCCGCTCGGCGCTTCGCGACGGCGAACTGTCGCGCGGCTGATCATTTCGTCGCATCTCTCGATGCGATGAATTGTCGCGCGGTTGATCATCTCGTCGCGTCTCTCGAGGCGGCGAACTGTCGCGCGGCTGATCATCCCGTCGCATCTCTCGATGCCGGTTTGAATCATGATCCGCCTCACGCCTCTCGCCGCGCTTCCACTCGGGTGGATCGTTGCGTCGTGGGGCGTCATCGTTTCGAGGCGGGTCAGGTCGTCGCATCTCCCGCGGCGGCGAGTTGTCTTGAGACGGCGGATCGGCCCGGCGCATCTCTCGGCCGGCCTCCGGTTGGCGCTTCTCTTCGCGGCGCTCGCCCCGCCACCACGGGGGCGGGCCGTCACGGCGCGAGCCGTCATCTGATCGCCTTTCACTGCGCGAAGGCGCCTCATCGCGCGGTGGATTATTGTTTTCTTTGTCGCGTTCATTCGCGCGTTCAGAGCGATCACGGTCTATCTCCCTTGACTCCCGGGGATGCGACGTCGGCGCGTCGACGCGTTCCGGCCGCCTGTAATCGGGCATGCGAGAAGGCCGCTCGATCCGATCGTTTGAATTGCGCGTGGGCGCTGACTTGTTCGGGTCATCGCCCCGTCCGATCGGCGCAGACGTCCTCTGGCCGTCGCGCGACCTGCCTTCACGGATCTGGCGCCAGCCGGGCGGCGTGCCGCCGCCCGGGGTTCGGCGAAATACAATGGGAGATTCAATCCTGCGCGCGAATCTGCCGCGGGCGACCGCGTCAGACCGCGTCGGGGTGATTTTCTGCATCGGCTTCAGGTCTTCATTTCGAACGAAAGCCGGCGCGGCGGCATCCCTATCGCGGTTTCGCCCGCCGTCCCTCTCGCCACGAAGATGCGCGAATAACTCTCCCCTGGAAGCGTTCAGCGCGTCACGCGAGACCGCCGCACGACCGCCGGCGAACCTGCGCGCGTCCATACCGCTCACCGCCCCCGGAGCGCGAAAGTTCCCGAGCGCTTCGAGGCGAGGCGCTTTGTCCCTCGGCCCGTAATGCCGGTCGCGCGGCCCGAGCGGGCACCAGCCCAGGTACCCGTAGCGCCCGTCGCGGAACCCGTTCCAGTAGCCGTCGTAGTAACCGTCGCGATAGCCGCGGTTGTAACTGCCTCCCCACCCGAAGAAGACCACGTGATGCGGCCGCCAGCGCCAGGCGACCACCGGGCCGATATTGACGACCGGCGCCCAACACCAGCGGTCGCGCACGTAAGCCCATCTCCCGTAGTGATAAGGCGTCCAGCCCCACGGCTCATACGAAATCCAAGTCCAGCCGTACGACGGAAACCATCGCCAATAACCGTCGCGATATGGCGCCCAATCATCGGCGACCCCACGCGGGCGCCACATCCGGCCGTATTCAGGCTCATCTATCCAGTCGCCGTAATTGTCCAGGTCGTAAACGCCCGGAACCGAGACCGGTATGTACCGCGCGCTGTCGGACGATTCCGCGCCGGAGAAGAGGCCGTTGTCGCGGCCGTCGTTCCACCGATCCCAATCGTCTTTATCTTCGAATCCGCCGAGTCGATAGTGATCTTCGCGGCCCTCGACCTCGACCCGCTTGCCTTTATTGACGACGATCGTCCCGATCCCCTCGCCATAGACTTCGGCCTGTCCCTGGCGGACGATGACCTCGGTCGAGCCGTTTTCGTCGACGTTGATGCGGTAGACGCCCTCTTTGACGAAAGTCACAGCGACGGTCGGCGTATCGACCTCGAAATAGACCGGGTCGTTGATTCCGGCGTCGTTCGCGTCAACGACCTCGAACTGGCGTTTGTCCAGGCTCTCGATTCGGAAATAGGCCGAGCCTATTGGCAGCGCCATCTGAATCGCGCCGGGGCTGAATTGTGTGAAGCGCAGGTTGGTGTCGCGCGAGATGCGGACGACATTGCGCCCGCTGAGTTGGATTTCGGCCCTGCCGTCCGAGCCGCTGTAAAGCTGATCGTTTTCTTCCAGTGGTAAGTTGAGAGTCGCGTCGAACCAGTCTTTTTCTGATTCGTTGGCCCGCCGATAACTGACTTCGCCCTCGACCAGGCTGATTCGAGCGACGCGAAAGATGGGGTCGTCGGCCAGCGCCAGCGAACAGAGCGCGACTAAGAACAGGACTGCTGTCGCTGCCGGCCCTGCTGGCCATGCTGACTGGACGCGGCGGCGGGAGAGTTGACCCGGAGCCTTTTGAATGATCGTCATAATCACCTCCGCGCAGTTTCGGGTTTGGCCCGAAATGGTTTTTTGTGACGTTGTAGGAGAGTGAAAGAACATCAGGGGACCGTCTTTGCAATGTAGCAACCGTTATGCCGCCTCGCGCGATCACCTCCCGATCAGGTAGCGCTGATTTTCTAAGACTTCTCTGGATTGAAACAGTTATTGTAACCGGGCATCTACACGATATGGCATGCCGGATATGCAAAATCGTGCGGTCGAATTCGCTGAATATTGCTGTAACTTCCCTGTATCCCGGATAACAAGTTGGTGGAAGGCCGCCGTGGCGCCCTGCGCCTTGACTAAAAACCTTGAGCAGCTAAGAATTCGCCCGTCCACATTTCAACTGCTACTTCAAATCAACCAACAACATGTCAAAACCCTGGTGAAGCCTATGAAGACTAAGCTGACCGACCGTCGTGATTTTCTCAAAGCGTCAGCCGCCGCGACTCTGTTCCCGGCGCCTTTCGTCCGCGCTCAATCGAAAGATAAAAAATACCGGACCGCGCTCATCGGCAGCGGCTGGTGGGGGATGAACATACTGCGCGAGGCAATGGCCGCGGGCGAGTCGACCGTCGTCGCAATGTGCGACGTTGACGAAAACCTGTTGAACCCGGCCGCGGCCGAAGTCGAAAAACTCTCCGGCGATCAAGCGAAAAAATACAAGGACTACCGCGAAATGCTACAGAAGGAGAGGCCGGAGATCGTGATCGTCGGCACGCCCGATCACTGGCACGCTCTCAATATGATCGCCGCCGTCAACGCCGGCGCGCACGTCTACGTCGAAAAGCCCATCGGCCACACGATCAAAGAGGGGCGCGCGATGGTCAACGCCGTCCGCGCCGCCAACCGCGTCGCGCAGGTCGGCACACACCGGCGCATCTCGCCTCATAACGTTTCGGGTCGCGAATTCATCAAGTCGGGCAAGCTGGGAAAGATCGGGATGGTTCGGGCGTTTGTGCATTACGGCGGCGGCCCTGAAAAGCCTGAAGCGAACACCGAAGCGCCGAAAGGGATGGATTGGGACATGTGGTGTGGCCCCGCGCCGCTGCGCCCATTCAACAAAAAGATTCACACGCGGGGCTTCCGCAACTTTCTCGATTACGCAAACGGCACGCTCGGAGATTGGGGCATTCACTGGTTGGATCAAATTCTTTGGATCACCGGCGAGAAATACCCAAAGCGAATCTATTCAACCGGGGGGCGTCCGATCGCCGGTCCCATTGTGAACACGAAAGAGGCTCAAACAACCGACGCGCCTGATCATCAGGTGGCCGCTTACGATTTCGACCAATTCACCGTCACTTGGGAGCACCGCCGCTTTTCGGGAAACAATGCTGAAAAGACGCACCCGGTACAGGCCGTCGGCTGTTATTTCTACGGGACCAACGGAACGTTTCACATGGGCTGGGTTGACGGCTGGACTTTCTACCCCGCTAACGCAAAAGACCCCATAATCCACGAAGACGCGAAACTGAATAAGCCGGACGACCAAAACATCAAGGAACTGTGGGCCGACTTCCTCGACGCGATCAAAACCGGACGCAAGCCCGTCAGCGACATCGAACAGATTCACTACTCGACAAACGTCGCCCTGCTCGGAATGCTCTCACTAAAGCTCGGCCGCAGCATCGAGTGGGACGGCGCGAAAGAACAGGTGATTGGTGATTCTGAGGCAAACAGGCATTTGAGCCGCAAGTATCGCGGGTCGTGGGAATTCCCGAAAGCGTGAGCGGGTGAGCGAGGGAGCGAGAGAGCGGGTGAGCGAGGGAGTGGGTGAGCGATTTCGTCCTATGGGTTTCATCCTCACCCGCTCACTCGCTCTCCCGCTCTCATTTACTTACCCTCGCTCTGTCCAGCCTCATCAATGTTGCGGCGCTTTTGGCGACGAGCGAGCCTCCCTCGGTGGTGATGGTCGCCTCGGCGTAAGCCAGCGTCTTGCCAAGGTGTAGGATTCTGGCTTCGCAATAGAGGTCCTGGTCTTTGACAGCTTTCAGAAAATTGATGCGCTGTTCGACAGTAGTCGGACTTTGGTCGGGCAGGATCATCGTCATCAGCGCGTGCGCCGCGGCCGAATCGGCCAGGCTGTAAATTGCCCCGCCGTGCATGGCAATCGGCTGCATGAATTCGGGGCGGAAAGGGATCTTCATCTTCACCCAGCCTTCTCCGGCATCAATTAACTCCACGCCCATAAATTTCAAAAACGGGTTGTTCGTTGAAAGCTGACGCAGTGTCTCAAACAATTCGCCTGGCATGTGTTTGCGTTATCCTTTTATGCAATTTGAAGTTGTGGAATCACAGTTCCCACGCCCTGGCATCGTAAGGTATAACGCAATGAGACGCCAAACCACGTTGCGCCTTTCAGATTAGTCAGTATCGCGAGCGGTACTGACTCGCTGAACAGAGTTTCCGACCCAGCCAGCAGCCGATCACGGCCATCAATATTCCCGCGAAGACGTCCATCGCGTAATGATATCGCCCGTAGACGGTCGCCAAGCAGACGCTCAACACAAGCGGCGTCAGCCAGTATCCGGCGCGCCGCGCGAATCGCCAGGCCGAGATCAGCGTGACCACCGAGCCGGCCACGTGGGCGCTCGGGAACGCGCCGCCGTGAACGCGCCCGTGTTTTTCTATCAGGTTGATGAAGGCGGTGAACGGCCCGCCGGAGAGTTCCACACTCTGCAGATGGCGCAGCGTGTGATGCGGGCTTTCGATGGGAAAGAGGATGAAGATGACGTAGCAAAGATAATAGGCCGCGCAGGTAGAGGCGATGAAGACGGCGAAATCCTCGCGCCTGCCGCGAATCCACAGGTACGCGCCGAGTCCGACCGTCAGCAGAAAATAGCTCGTGTAGGCGAGTTGCATGTACTCGGTCAGCCAATAATTGCTGAACCCCTCGATCCACACCGTCGGATGGACGCCGAATACCGCGTAATCGGCATTGATCAAGTACTCGTCGAACCACCCCGGAAAAATCGCATGAACGGTCAAGCCGATTTCTTCGAAGAAGAAGAGAAAGATCAGCGGCGGATACCAGTGGCTGAGCAGGCTGAGGACCGGAACCGAACGTTTGCGCGCATAGGCCAGCCCGAAGATCATCACGATCAATCCGAGATGAATGACGATAAGAGTCGCCCATTGCGGGATGTTCCTCCGGCAAACAATGATCAGCGCGGTTGAAAAAATGAGATATGCGAGAGTGAGCCTGTCCGCGACATTAAGTGGCGATGCCACAGAGCCACGGAGCCACGGAGGCGGAGAGATGGAAGGACAGAGAGCCGGAGGGACCGCGGCGCTGCTTTTTCTCTCCACCTCTATTTCTCTCCGTCTTTCCATCTCTCCGCCTCCGTGGCTCCGTGACTCTGTGGCCAATTGTGTTAAGCGAACTCTTCGATTATCCAACCCCTGCTTTCGGCGATCTTTCGCAGCGCCGCGTCGGCGTTTGTCGCTACGGGATGGCCCACCATCGCCAGCAGATGGCGGTCGGCAAAACTGTCGGCGTAAGCGAAGGACCGCTTTAGGTCGAAGCGGTTGGCGCGATTGATGGCCGCCAGGCATTCGGCCTTGGTCACGCCAAACGGATGCGCGCCCGTTATTCGTCCAGTGAAGCGCCTGTCCTCGACCTCAAGCTCAGAACCGACGCGCGCGTAAACGCCCAGGCGCTCGGCCAGCGGCTCCAGAAGCAGGTCGAGCGTGCCCGAAAGCAGGATGACGAGGTGCCCGGCGCTCTGGTGCCAGCGCAGCCGACCGACGGCCTCCGGCGAAAGACGCGGCTCGACCTCGTTCTCGAAGCACTCTCGCGCCAGGAGCCTGAGGCGTGTCGAATCCTTGCCGCCCAGGTAGGCTTTTATCGCCTTCAACCGCAATCGCCCCGTGGCGGAGGCTTTCGCCGCCGCGCCGAGCCAGCGGACCATTTCACGCCAGCCCAATTCGCCGCGACGGCGGAGAAATCTGATGAAAATTCGTTCGAGCGTCGCGCCCGCGATGAGCGTGCCGTCGACGTCGAAGATCGCCGCAATTCGTTGGTTGTTCATCTCTTATATCGTCTTCAGATCTCCGCGGAAAAATCTGAGCCCTTCTATAATCACCGGGACGCCGCGCGCCACGCAGAAAACCGCCGTGGAGATGGCCAGGCCGACGGCCCCCGCTCGCACGATGTTCATCAACACGCCGGCCTGGCCTGCGATGATCGCCAGCCATTCGGGCAGGTTCGCGAGCGTCAGCCACAACCCGAGCGCGAAGAATGCCGCGCCTTTAACCGCGCCGTAAGCGGCCCGGCTCGCGCGCGACCCCGTGAGCGCCTTGCCCCACCATGTCCGCATCATCGTCTTTTCGCCAAAAGCCGTCTGGCCTTGCGTGAATGCGATCGCGCGCAAGAAATCGGTCAAGGAGCCGCGCGCAATCACGATCACCGGAATCCAGAACGAGACCAGTCCCGCCGCCGCGAAATAGATCCAGAAGACGCTCTCGACTATCCGGTCCGCCGCGATGTCGAAAGCCGCCCCGGCGTCGCTCGCGCGGCGCTTTCGCCGCGCCACAAAACCGTCAACCGCGTCCAGCGCCAGCGCGATGACCAATAAAACCAGGGCGGCCACGCTCGCATACGACCCGGCCCGGAAGAGCGAGATCGAAACGAAGGCCAGGACGACCCTGATTAACGTGATCAGATTCGGAGACATATGAAGACCTCCTGCGGAAAATATCTTTTCAATCGGCGTGCCCATGGCCAGATTTGCAAAAAACTTTGGCGCCATTGCGTTTAGGCCGTTCATGCGGATTAATGTCAGTGTCATCCGGCGCCGGATTTTTATGACGGCTGATATTTTTATGTTGAATTGCGGCGCCGAACGGCCCGGTTTCATCGTATTGAGGGTTATGCCAAAAACGTTACACAAACAGCACAAAGAGTCTATCGGGTTCCTGCTCGTGGCGACGGCGCTGACCATAGTGATTTCGTACATGCCGTTCGGGGAGTTCGTGGTCTATCCGCTGCGCCTGTTCGTCACATTCATTCATGAAGGCGGGCACGCGCTTGCGGCGCTGTTGACGCTCGGGTCGGTCCACCGCCTGGCGATTCACGCCAACGCCAGCGGCGAGACGTACACTTCTGGAGGCTTGTCGGTGTTGATCTCGAGCGCGGGCTATCTGGCCAGCACGGCTTACGGCGCGGGATTGCTGACGCTGCTTCATGACAACGGCAGGGCGAAGGCCGTACTGACGATCACCGCCGCAATCATTCTGACTCTGACGGGCTTTTTCGCCGCCGACCAGTTCAGCCTCTTTATCGGCATTGCGCTGAC
>Ga0207428_10003161_pt1 | contig 16135 bp, 14 predicted proteins | sample RhiMethybrSRZTD1_FD_187600 | JGI IMG/M metagenome (GOLD analysis project Ga0207428, IMG submission 187600) | Populus rhizosphere microbial communities from Tennessee, USA - Rhizosphere MetaG P. TD hybrid SRZTD1 (SPAdes) (version 3) | ecosystem: Host-associated > Plants > Roots > Rhizosphere >...
GCCAGCGTCAGGCCGTCTTTTCCAGGCATGTTGAAATCCACCAGCACAACATCTGGTCGCCCGCCCACAAGAGCAGCAACAGCTTCCTCGGCGTTCGCGGCCTCGATCGGCGACCAATCCGGTTGCAATGCTCGCAAGAGCTTGGTCACCGACATTCGTGCGAGCTTGCTATCGTCAACTATCAGAACTTTGTAACTCATAGCTCTTGCGTCCTTCTCGGATGAGACCGGTCGTCAGGAAGCATTCCCGCTATGTCAACAGTGATTCGACATAGTCTCTTAGAAAGCTCCCGCTTGGCGGTCCTTGCAGTTTAGGCCGTGCCACCAAAAGCACTTGGACGACAGCAGCATGCGCTGACGAACACTCCCTCCAATCTACGACTGCAGACCGATACTGCAGCAAATGCTGGAGAAGTTCCTCAGCGTCGGAAACTGTCGATCGCCCGCTCAGCACAATAACGCCCTGATCGTTTAGCTGAACAGTCATTCAAGGAGTTCCTCAAGCGCCACCACGATTAGCACCCGGCCGTCGCCCAATAGGGTGGTCCCTGCAACGCCAGGTACATCCGCGAGCAGCCCAGACGGCGGGTTCAACATCAAATCCAGTCGTCCTCCAAAGCGATCGACTTCAAAGCCGCCGAGCTGGCCAGCAACCCGAACGACAACGATCTTGGCGACCTCGGAAGGCACATCTGGCGAGGCCCTGCCCAGTGCACGAGAGAGATTAACTATCGGGACGGTTCTGCCGCGAAAGACTAACGCCTCCGCCGATCCCACCGGTCTGATCGATTGGCGCGGGACCTGGATCATTTCGACTATTGCATCGAATGGAAGTCCGAACACCTGATCGTCGACCTCGACCGTCATGACGCGCGCCATCATAACACTGAAAGGCAATGTGAACCTGATCGTTGTTCCCACTCCCATGCTGGAATGCACCGTAACAGACCCGCTCATTCGCTCAAGCGTGCCGCGAACGACGTCCATGCCCACTCCTCGACCTGATACGGCCGTAACTGAGCCGGCGGTCGAGAGTCCTGGCAAAAACATGATCTCCATAGCGTCTTGATCAGACATTGCATCAAGAATCTCCGGCGCAAGGAGACCGCGCATCAATGCCGTGCGTTTGAGCGCGCCTGTGTCAATTCCACGGCCATCGTCGGTGACCTCTATGACCACGTTAGTACCTTCACGATATCCCCTAAGCAGGACCGACGCCAAAGCGGGTTTGCGCTGTTTAGCGCGCTCTTCGGGCGTTTCGACGCCATGATCGATGGCATTCCTCAAGACATGCACAAGTGGCTCGAAGAGGCCCTCCACAATCGTCTTGTCAGCCTCCGTGTCGCCACCCTCTGTGGTCAGCGAAGCAGTCTTTCCAAGCTTCGCGGCGATTTCGCGAAGCACTCGCGGAAATCGCTGAAACACATGTGATAAAGGAACGACGCGGAGAGCCAACACGGAGTGCTGCAACTGCTCGACCAGGCTGCTCAACGCCGCGTGTTGGGATTTGAGTTCCTCGCCTATCTGCCGAACATCCGAACTGTTCCCAAGCAATCCGGCTATGTGGCCGATGGCATTCTTTGAGACGGTCAACTGGCCAGTCAGCCGGACGAGGCGATCGACGCGTCGAATATCCACCCGCAGAGAGGTCGTGACAGGTTGCGCTGGCCCGCCACTTTGCGCATGCACCACAGGGCGGGCGGCCAGTTCCGCCATGACTGCGCGAAGTTTATGTGAAAGCAGATCTGGTTGGCGACTGTGGATTGCCCGGTCGGCAATCTCTTCTATCTCGAGCGCGCCTCGATCGGTACCGAGCACGCGAAGGAGATTCGCTGCGGATCGTGCTGCCGAACCGATCCGGCCCACCAACCCTTCCTCAACAGAGCCGGATAGGACTGCAAGCTGCGCTTTAAGGATCGCTGACGACACTTCGTGACTTATCGGGACGCCGGCGGATTCGGACGATGTCAGTACATGGATCTCAATCTGCTCGGCAACCTCCGCCAAATGATCCACAACAGCGGTGGGCCTGGAGGTCGAGAGGCAGCAGATCACGAGATTGCAAGTAAAGGGTTCGAACTCCTCGAGCGTCGGCCAGCTTAGCTTTGGCAGAATTCTCAATGAGCAGAGACCTGGCAGTTCTCTTACCTTTTCGAGCGGATCTTGATCGCGAAAGAAACAATCCGGCGTTGGCTCGTAGCGGACAGCCAGCGTTGCGCCATAGTTCCGGTAGGCGCTGCCGAAGGCATCCAGCAACCAACCGGGCACGTCACTGTCTTGGATGGAAGCGCTGGCCGGTGCCACCTGATTCGCGGAAACTATGGATAAGTCTGCAGTAAGGCGGCGGACTTCGTCCGCCGCGGCTGCTGGCAAAGCGTCGGACGATTCTATCTTGTCCAGCCAGGACGAAACTAGGTCCAGGCAATCGATCAGGCGAAGTACGAGCGCCGGCGATACAGAATTGCCAGCCTCTCGTGTGTTGGCCAGCATGTCCTCGGCGAAGTGCATTAACCGTCCCATCTCGTCGAACTCAACGATTCCGGCACCGCCCTTCAGAGTATGGAACCCGCGAAAAACGCTTTCGAAGAGGGCCAGATCCGAAGGAGCTTGCCTAAGCGCTTCCAGGTCGCTTAGGGCGCTCGATACGAGGTCGCGGGACTCACTGACAAACTGCTCAAGAAAATCGTTCATGCCGGCACGCCCGCGAACAGCTTCGCATACTGAACTAGGGTGGCTTGTGCGATCGGCTTCACGAAATAGAAGTTGGCGCCCGCGGCTACGGCAGTTGCGAGATCGTCTTCGCCAGCTTCGGTGCTGACAACGAGGGCCGGTATCGAGCCAATAGGCAAAGCGTGGCGGCGAAGCGCTTGGAGAAAGGTCACGCCGTCCATTTTCGGCATATTGATGTCAACGATGATTAGATCAGGCGCGGCCGTCAGTACCTTCTCAAGCGCTTCTAACCCATTGAATGCTTCGTCAACATGAAAGCCCGCGCGCACCAGAGCATCCCGATAATACAGGCGGACAATGCTGGAATCATCGACGACTAGGATGTTTTTCACGTTACTCATCAGTCTTGCAACGCAGCACGTTGGTATACCACGGCGTCATCGAACCGGCAGACTTCAAACAGCGATGAAATACGGCTCATCGATTCCGTGTGTCCCAGGCAAATAAACCCGCCGGGCAGAAGACACTCGTACAGGTTTTCCGCCGCCCGGCGGCGTGATGCCTCATCAAAGTAGATAAGCATGTTTCTACAGAAGATTACATCGAACCTGCCCTGTTGCTGGGTTTCCGAGACGTCCAGAACATTGACGCGAGTGAGATGAACCGATTCACGAATATCATCGATCAATTGCCACTGGTCGGCCTCCGTCCGGTGGAAGTACTTTGCCGCCAGTTCCGGTGCTACACGCATCAATGCTCGTTCGCCATAGACGGCCAGGCGCGCGGCTTCGAGCACCCTCGTGTCGATATCCGAACCAACGATCTCGATGTTGTAAGAGTCAACGGACGGCCAGTTCTCCAGCAGCCAGATAGCGATCGAATACGGTTCTTCACCGGTGGAACAAGGTATCGACCAGATTCGGAGCGTGTCGTGACTCCTCTTGACGATCCTTAGACGCAACAGGTCTTTGATCAAGCAGCGGAAATGATCGTCTTCACGATAAAAGTATGTCTCGTTGACCGTAAAAGCGTTGATGAAGTGCTCGATCTCGTCCGCGTAGTTGTTTCGCAGGCGGGCAAAATACTCCGAGAACGACCCCGCATTTACAGCCGTCATTCGCTCTGTCAGCCGTCTTTCTACGAAGTATCGCTTGCCTTCAGTCAAGACCATGCCCGTCCGGCGGTAGAGAAACTCGGCTAAACGCCGAAAATCGTCTTCCGTAACCAGTACTCCGGCGTTCATATTATTGGGCGCGCGGCGAGGCTAACCGAGTACGAGCGACCGAGACCGAAAATGAAAGAAAGCTTTCATTCGGAAACCGCTTCAGGCAACGCTCAAACAAGGGTAGATCATCCGGCGAGCCAATCTCGGCGAGAGCGTCGATCGCAGCGGCGCAGACATTTACTAAAGGATCGGTCTCGATCGCCGCTCGAAGTGCCCTCTGCGCTTCATTCGATGTCATGTCCCGAGCGAGTTCACAGGCCAGAATTCTTATATCTGGATCAGCGTCATTTAATAGATCGCCCAACCGACTGGCACCCGTTACCGACATCGCTTTGAGGGTATCCAAGGCGCCAGACCGGAGTTCTGCGTCACCGGACCTCAACAGCGGCATAACCGCATCGAAGCTCGCTGGTGTGTCGATAGCCGCGAGGCTGACAAGAATCGCTTCGCGAACACCCTTCTGATTCTCTCGGCTTAACGCCTCTCCTAAAGCCTGTGCGGTGTCGGTGAACTTGCCCAGACTGCGTGCGGCCAATGAGCGTTGATCGGCAGATCCGCTGTTCAGCATCGCCGTCAGCTCCTGTCTGCCCAGTTCTTTCTCCGGCGGTGAAGCTGAGGGTTTTTTAACGAACGGCATTTGTAGGTGCGATCTGCTGCAAGAGTGGAGCGATTTCCGGGAGCGACACGACCCAGTCGGCGCCATTAGCTTTGACCAATTCCCCTGGCATCCCCCAGACGACAGCAGTGTCTTCGGATTCTGCGATTGTGCGGCCCCCGGTAGCGTGCAACGACGCCATTGCGTCGGCACCGTCATTTCCCATACCGGTCAACAATATGCCGATCAATTGGTTGCTTGCGATGTGTTTCATCGCGCTGTTGACTAGGCGGTTCGTGCTGGGGTGCCAGGGGTAACCGCTTTCCGCGGGTGCGGACATCGCGACCGGCCGGCCGCTACGGACGGAAATGATAAGATCCGAATCCCCGCGTCCTAGATAAGCGTGGCCAGGCTGCAACTTCACGGGCTTTGTCACCTCGACTACGTCGAGAGCACACAGCCTATCAAGTCGTCGTGCCAAGGCGCCGGTAAAGGTTGCTGGAATATGTTGCGCGATGACGATTGGCCAGGGAAACGTGCTCGGCAGCGGCACAAGCACCGCTTCCAACGCTGGCGGGCCTCCGGTCGACGCGCCCACCAATACGATTCCTTCTCCGGTCGCTGGCTGCACAAGCGGTCGAAGTGTCCTGTGCCGCATTCTGTCTGCCGCGGGCCGCACCCCGCCGCCCAGCTTGTGGCGAACTCGCTGTCGAAGCAACGCACTTGGACGCAGCTTTACGTCGGCAGCGGCCCGCACTTTGGAAATGAGCTGGGCCGCCATATCCGGAATGCCGAGCGACAGGGCGCCGGCCGGTTTGGCGACGAAATCCACCGCTCCTATTCGAATGGCTTCGAACGTAATGTCGGCATCAGCTGCGGTTGCAGAAGACACCATGACAACTGGGCAGGGGTGCTCAATCATGATCCTCTCGAGGCATCTGAGGCCATCCATTTCAGGCATATTGATGTCCAGGGTTATGACATCGGGCTCGAAGGATTTTAGCCGCTCCAGCGCTTCGACGCCGTTGCGTGCATACTCGACAGCAAAATCGGATTCGCTTCCGAAGATCTCGCCGAGAAGTTTGCGCATCAGAGCGGAATCGTCAGTCACCAATACCTTGATCACTTGCCGGCCTTGCCCCCGGCAAAGGTGTCGAGAAGTCCGCGTTCGGCCCGGCTAAGCAACTCCTCCGGGTCGAGCAGCATGATTATTCGGCCGGCACTTGGAATATTGATCACACCTTGGAACAGCTTGGTTCCATCATCTGCAAGATCCGGAGACGGTTCTATGGCGTCCTTCGGAATTCGCAAGAGCTTGGACACGCTATCCACGATGAGGCCAGCTCTATGTTTTCCGGTCTTTACGACGATGACGCGCTGCGTCCGCCGTTCGCCTTCGAACTTCGGGAGGTCGAACCTCTTCCGTTGATCGATGACAGGAAGAACTTCGCCGCGAAGATTGACAATTCCTTCCAGGAATTTCGGAGTTTTCGGAATACGGGTTATGTCGGACGGTATAGCTGCAACCTCTTCGACGGCGCTTACGGGAAGGCAGAATTCTTCGTCCGCCAGGCAGAAGACGATGAACTGCGACTCCTCAGCAAGTACTGTGTCGGCCTCCCTTTCCTTGAGCGCCTTCGGTGCATTTTCAGTTCTGATCTTCTGCATGACTTCATCCCGGAACAACAATTCGGGCGACAGAATCGAAATCAGGCGCTTGCCGCCCTCGGCTCGATAGATTGCGCTGACCCGCGCTTCTCCCCCGGCGCGCGCAGCCAGCAGTTGAGGCGTTGGTTCTACAAATGCTGAATCGGCTCGAAGAATAGCGCGTACTCCATCGGCAACAAGTCCCACTGGCACGCCCTTCACAGCGCTCACAATGACCTTCCGCCGCGCTGCCTCCTCAGATACATCCTCGAATCCAAGCAGCCCTCGCAATGAGAGCAGAGGCAGCAGTGCATTGCGAAAAGAGACTACGCCCAGGAGGACTGTTTCCGAGAACGGCAACTCGGCGATCGATTCTGGTAGCGAAACGATCTCGGAAACAGCTTCGATTGGAAGCGCATACTCCTGATCGTTGACATCAAACGACACAAGGAATTGCTTGGACGTGGTCGGATCATCCGACACCTCAAGCTCTTGCCTGCGTGATATTTCTCTCTTCGACTTGGATTTCATGCGGCCATCGAATGCCGTAGCCAGCAGAGCCTGGATGTCCAGTATCTTTGCCGTGCCTGAGCTGGTCTGCGACTGAAACGCTCCCCGTAACAGCTCGCCAGGTTCGGCGGCGAGTTGCGCCTGTCCGCTATCAATTTGCTCAGGCCTAACGGATGTGATTGCTTCGATGCCATCGACCGCCAGAGCAACCGGCGTTGCCGCATCAAGAACGATCGCACGGGTTGACTGCCTTGCTTTGAATTCGCCAAGGCCCAACAACGATCGCAAGCTTACAACTGGAATGACCAAAGATCTCAGATTAGCAAGCCCGAGAAGGCTTTGCGGACTTTGCGGTACCGACGCCACGCGAGGGAAGCGAACTACTTCGGATACTTCCTGGCTGGGAAGAGCATAAAGTCTCTGGTCGATCCGGAAGAGCACGTACCGAGCAATCTCGGCCGCCGCAACTTGCTCTTTATTTTGCTTCTTAGGCATTAGGCTTGTTTAGCTCGTCCGCCAAGGAGGCGATCTCCTCGACCGCCGCCGCTAGGTCCTCGACGCCACGCGCCTGCTCTGCCGCTGCCGTGGATGCTTGTTTCGATGCCGCGCCGGCTTCGTCGGCTGCGGCTGCAATCTGTTGAGAGCCCTTCAGGGCCTCGGAAATCGAGGTAAGAATTGCGTCAGCACCCCGTTGGATCGTTGTGTTGACCTCCGCGAGCGCCTTCACATCGGACGCGATTTGATCGAGGCTCCCGGCAATAGATCGGTTCCTCTCGACTTCCATTTCCCCTATGGCATTCATCTGTTCGACGTCCCGAGCAACTGATCGGATCTGATCAGCAATGCCGCGTATCGTCTCTTTGATCTTGTCGGCACTTTCGGAAGCTTCCCTAGCTAGGCCACGAATGTCATTCGAAACAACCGAGAAACCGCGACCGGCTTCGCCCGTGCGTGCTGCCTCTACGGCACCGCTCACGGCAAGCATGCTGGTCTGAACCGCGACAATTGAGATGCCATCGACATTCTTCTCAATTTTCCGCGCTAAGACTTCTAGGTCGGAAATCATGTCGAGACTCTTGCGCGAGTCGCTGAGCGCTGTAGCAACGCCTGCGACCAACGTTTCAATCTGGCCCCGACCTTCCTTCAGCTTTGCTTCCATAAGCTCGACCTGCTGTCGCGCGGCATTGGAGTTGGACTGAGCGACCACAGCCGACTTCTCGATCTGCGCGAGAGCCGCAGCGCTCTCTTGCGTCGCCGCCGCTTGCTGGTGCGCTCCCCTGTCTATTTGGCTGACCGAAGCCATAATCTCGCTTGCGGCGCTTGATAGCTCCTGGATGGTTGCGGAGAGCTCATCAGCAGTTGCTGCGACTTGCTCACTGTTGCTGGCCGTTTCCTTGGCAAGACTCAGGGCTTCAGCCACTTTTGCAAGCTGGTGGGCAGCAGTCTGTGCCTGCTCGAGAGCATCCGCTTGCTGTTGGATGGCCGTCTGAGCGCTCCCTGCCGCCGCAGATTGTTCCTCTGCAGCTGCAGCTACCAATTCCGCGCCCCGTTGAACCTCCAGTGCTGCGCGTTCGCCTTCGACGGCGGCGGCCAAGATCGCCTGGCTGCCGCTGGCGATTCCAGCCATGTCGTGCCGGATCGCGTCGAGCTGTTCGACGATCTGGAGGCCATTTTTGGCTTCCGCAATGACGGCGTCTGCGCCGGCCGCCACCGCTGCCACGATCGCGCGCACCTTGCTTTGAATTTCCTCGCTTAGTCCTTGGACTTCCCGGGCGCTCTTGTCGGAAATCTCTGCCATCGAACTCACTTCGTCGGCGACAACGGCGAAGCCACGGCCGTGATCGCCAGCGCGCGCAGCTTCGATTGCGGCATTGAGCGCAAGGAGATTAGTTTGATCTGAGATACGACTGACGGTCGCCGTGATTTCTCCAATAGCAGCCGCGCGTTTATCGAGTTCAGAAATAACAGCAACTGATCGCTGCTGCCTTTCAACATTCTTCTCGATCGCGCGCACCGAACCGGTGATTTGAACCGCGGTTTCGACCAGCACAAGTTGAACGTTCTCGGTTTTGCGGCGAGCATTCTCAGCTTCACTGCGAGCAACACCAAGGCTCGCGACGGAAGATTTGAGAGCCACCATTTGCTCGTGCGAACCACTAGCGGCTTCTTCGGCGCCTGCCGCGATCTGCTCCATTGCGCGTCGCAACTCTTCCGCGGCCGAGGCAGCCTCAGTTAGGCCACTGGCAAGTTGCTCAGTCGCAGCGGCCATACGCTCAGACGCTTTTTCACGCCTGGATCCCGTTGGCACAGATGCGCGGCGCTTGGGTGTCTGGCCGTTTCGAGTAACTGGAGGGGCCGGAGCCTTCGCGGCTGGTTTCTGTGCACTGCCGGATAGCTTGGAAGTTTTGACGAGTGCCATTTTACTCTCAATCAGATGCCGCGTGATTTGCCGGACCTTGGCAGCGGTTCAAGGATGCTGTCAATGCTGCTGAATTCGATCGAATCTCGATAAACGTCAGTAATTGCCGAGGCATAGCCGTAGTCGATCGGCGGCGCTGCCGACCAGCTCACCGACTTCGGACTACTAGACGATCGATTGGTAGAATTCCTCGAGCCGCTCGGGTCTCAAGCGAAGTTCTCCCCTCATCCCCGCTCCGGCCACCCGTTAGTGATGGCCAGGGATTTAGGGAACCATTTCTCGGCCCGTTTGTTCCGCAGCACCCCGCTCAACGGTCCATATGGGAAAGCAGTCATGGCCGATAACATGCTCGTGGGCTGCGGCTGCACCTTTGTTCCCTGGCGGGCAGACCGGATCATAAGGCGCGTCACTTCACTGCTCCGAGTGCCGGTCACCTGGAAAAAGACGCACTTGCCGGCGACCTAGGGCGGCGGCGATCACCCATGAGAATGGTTGGCAGATTAGTACGGGCGACATCCGCGGGCGGTGTCTCAGTTTGAAGGATTCTGAGATTGACAGGGGATCTCAAGGCTTCGAGCCGCTGCTGTTGGACGCGCATTGAATCCAAGAGCGCACACAGCAATTCGACGGCCGCGTCAGTCGGCTGGTTCTCTGCCTCCAGCCTCCCTATCCGCTCTTGCTGTTCCATGGCCCGCTTCGTTGTGTGTGCGATCGGCCTGAGGATGGTTTTCTCTTCTTCTGTCAATGTGGCGCTCCATGGCCGCTGGCCATAATGCTTTCCGCGGATCGGGTCCCGATCATTAGCAGAAATGGGCGAGTGAATGTCTCAATCTGCTAATTTCATGCATTCTTGACAGCAAGCGTTGGCCGCCTAGGCCTTGTCAAGGCACAGAGGAGTTCCACGGAGGCGGAGTGGCCAGCTACCGTTGCTATCAACTGAACGCGCAAAACAGAATCCGGCAAGCCCGTGACATTGAAGCCGAGAGCGACGCTGACGCGATTCTCCTCGCAGAGCGAGCCATAGAGACTTCCGCAGACCTTCCCGCCCTCGAAATTTGGCAAGGCAAGCGCATAGTCGGCCGGCTTGTATTCGCGCAGCCCACCGATCGGGAAACCGCAGCTCAGTAAGAGTCACAGCAGGGAGCCCGTGAGAACGCTTATCCCGGTGTCCCAGGTGACCACCATATCCAGTAGCTCGATATCTGCGTGCGGGTCGCGCCTTATGATAGAGAATCGTCAGAGACGGCAGCAGGCACTACCCGCCTGACCTGCCTCTGCAAGAGAGGTCCGCTGTCGGAGATAGAACGGACTAATCGGAAATCTGCTTGGTTGGCTGAGTTTGACCCTCAGCGGCCCTCACCATTCCTGGTTCGGGGCTCCCAGATGTCCACACTACGCTGGCGCCGCATCACTTGCCCTGTCACGCAGGCTGGGTGATATGATCCATCCGCGGGGAGGCGGGTGCGATGACCGAGTCTCGAAAGCTGGCAGCGATCCTGGCCGCCGATGTAGTAGGGTTCAGCCGTCTCGCTGGCGCTGACGAAGACCGCACTCTGGCACGACTACGAGCGCTGCGCAGCGACCTCATCGATCCCACGATTTCGGTCTATAAGGGACGCGTAGTCAAGCGTACCGGTGATGGCGTTCTCGTCGAATTCCGCAGTGTGGTCGACGCCGTCCGCTGCGCCATCGAGGTGCAGAATGCAATGATCGACCGCAATGCAGGCGTATCGCACGACCGCCGGATTGAGTTTCGCATTGGCATCCATTTGGGCGATGTCGTTGAGGAGAGCGACGGTGACTTGATGGGCGATGGCGTCAATATTGCCGCCCGACTTGAGGGCATCGCTCACCCGGGTCGCATTTGCCTTTCCGAGGACGCCTACCGGCAAGTCAAATCAAGGCTCGATCTTGCGATTAGTGATCTTGGCGAAACGAAGCTCAAGAATATCGCCGAACCGATGCGGGTTTTTTCGCTTGAAGTCGGCGGTGTCACAAAGTCGGAAGCTTCAACGCCAGTGGTGTCGCCGAACAAACCCTCAATCGTGGTACTACCCTTAACCAATATGAGCGGCGATCCCGAGCAGGAGTACTTCAGCGACGGCATCACCGAGGACATCATCACCGAGCTGGCGCGCTTCCATTCCCTCTCTGTCATTGCGCGCAATTCCTCGTTCTCGTTCAAGGGCCGATCAGTGAACATCGCTGAAATCGGACGCGCACTAGGAGTACGCTATGTTGTCGAGGGCAGCGTTCGCAAGATGGGCCGACGGGTGCGTATCACAGCTCAGCTTATCGAGGCCGCGACGGGCGCACACGTCTGGGCCGAGCGATACGACCGCGATCTCGAAGAGATTTTCGAGGTCCAGGACGAAGTCACCGAGCGGATCGTCTGGGCGATGACCGGGAAGGTCGCGGCGGCTGAAATCTCTCGCTCGAAGCAGCGGCGCGTCGAGAACTTGGATGCTTATGATCTTGTCTTGCGCGGGCAGGACCTCCTGAATCGCTATACACCAATGGACACCACTGCGGGCCTTGATTTGATCAGGAAAGCATCAGAGCTTGATCCAAGCAACGGATGGGTTCTGAGTTGGTTGGCCATTGCTTACATGGGATCGGGCTTTCTGAATCGCGACATGCCCGCCTTTGATCTTGCTATCGAGGCTGCTGATCGGGCGCTGGCGCTGGGTAATGCGGAGGATTGGACGGATGCTGTCGTGGCCTTCATCCTCGGCTGGCGTCGAAACTATCGAGAAGCCGACGTTCGCTTGTCCAGGGCATTAGCCAGAAATCCACACGACCCAATAACGGCCGAGGCGAGGATCTACGTCTTGTTATATGAGGGAAAGGCCGAGCAAGCACGCGAGATAGCAGAGCGGGTGGTCATTCTCGATCCGATCAATCCCGTATGGTTTCATGAGTTCTTAGGCTACGCCAACTATTTGCTTGGCGACTACGAGGGGTCGCTTCAAGCCTTTAGGCGATGCATGCCGGTAGGCTACTACAGAAGCTATGTCCATTTTGCGGCGTGCCTGGGTCAGCTCGGGCAAATTGAGGAAGCGCAAGCGGCATGGCGTAGGTGCCTCGAACTCAGTCCCGGCTACACGTTGGAAGAATTCGACCGGGAATCACCATACCAGCCTCAAGACCGTAAGCGATGGCTTGACGGATTGCGCAAGGCGGGCTTGTCGGAATGACTGAGCATCAGTTCTGAATCGGACATCCAGTCCATTGCCCGACTGCGCTGGGATAAGAACTGATCGCCTACCCCGGGTAGAGCCCGGATCGTAAGGATCAGCGCAAGCCGGCTGCCTTAGATCTGGTCCCTGGGACACCGGGATAAGCCTTCCCGTGAGGGATCTAAACTACTCGACTGGACACAAGCTCTCGCATAACCCTGCCTACTTCCACGCCATCGTATGGTTTGGAAAAGAAGCGCGCGCGTGTCGGAAGATCGTTGGCGCCAACCAGCCGCAGCCCCGATGTTACGATAACTTCTATCGGCGGCCATCGATCGCGGATCGCTTTGGCAAGCTTGAGGCCATCCATCGAGCCAGGCATTTCAATGTCAGTGAAGACCACTCGGATATCTGGGCGCGACTCCAAAATCTTGATAGCGTCGCCAGCGCTGCCTGCCTCGATTACCTCGAACCCGGCGTCCTCCGCCACGCTGGCCGCATAGATTCGCAAGATCGGCTCATCCTATGTTAACGAAAATCTACCTTCCCCGTTCCGCCCAATCCCATCTTTGTTATGCGGGCGCCGAAACCTTCGCGGCCCGGCTCGCCAATGGGTCTCCAAATCAGGCGCATTACTTCGCCCTCCCCTCTGCCAGTGACCTGAGGCGCTGACCTGCCAGCGACCCAGTTGGGCAGTGATCCCATCAGAATGGTTAGCAGATTAGCACGGGCGACATCCGCGCCAGTGCTTGCCTGTCCCATGTTGGTGTGCCAGTCTCGCCGCCTCCGGCTCCGCTATGCCGTTGTTGTTGCCATCGCGAGACTCTTGCTGGGTGTCCTAGTCCCCCAGCCACGAAACACCTAACTGTTTGAAATATCAAAATAGTCAGCGCAATCACTTTGATGGGCGCTGTCTTGCATCACGGACCTGTACAACAGGCCGGTGACACAGCGTCGAAGTGAGGCGCTGTGACTTCATATCTCTGTTAACCGCGGCCAGACGATCTTCTGGCGCAGGCGCCTTTCAGGGCGCGCCGCCAAGATATTCGGCTGCTCGCACCTGATCCTCAGCCTTCGCACGCATGATCCCAAGCGTGCGCGTCAGCTGTCGCGGGGCTCGTGGTTTCGCAAAGTGAATGTCAGGATTTCTGTGCTTTCGTTTGTGCGCCGGCGCTGCCGCCGCATTTGCCCGGCAAACGTCCGAATACGTGTGATCCGCAATTTCCTTGAATTGTCGAGATCGATATCTCTTTGCTCTCGACAGCCCGCTTCGCAATCGGAACAACCTGCTCGCCCAAAATAATGCCAAGAAGGCCAATGAGTGCGATGACCGGCGGCGCGGGTGAGCGAACGTTGACCAGTCCGTAGACAATCCCGACGAATAGCCCCACTGACAGGGACAGAATGTAGGGTTTCACAACGGATCCTCCTTTACGAGGTCGCGCGGGATCCCGCGTACTCGCTTAGTGACCTTCAGCTCGCATCCGCCACAGATTCCTGCTTTTGATCTTCAGCTCTAGCGATGTTCTTCATGAGATGATCTCCATCTGCATCATTACTCGGCTGCCCTTCCAGACTGGTGTGCTGGATAGTCCGTATAGCCGCGCGCATCGCCGCCGTAGAATGTGGAACGGTCATAGGGATTGAGCGTCAAGCCATGCCGGAAGCGCTCCGGGAGGTCCGGATTCGAGATGAAGTGCCGCCCGAATGCGACGAGATCGGCATGCCCCCCGGAGACGATATCCTCGGCCGCCCTTTGATCGAATCCGCCGGCTGCAATGAGCGTGCGGCTGAACTTTGGACGCAGGTGCTGGGCTGCGATCGCTCCTTGCCCATCCACGATGAGCTCCGTCCCCTTGATGCGCGGCTCGATCACATGGAGATACGCAATGCCAAACCGATCCAGCTGCTCGGTGACATAACCGAACGTCGCTGCAGGATTGCTGTCCGACATCGATCCGTAGCTGCCGCTGGGCGCAATGCGGACGCCGACGCGATCGGGACCCCATACCGAGATGGCAGCATGGGCGACCTCAAGCATGAAGCGTACCCGGTTCTCTATCCGGCCGCCGTATGCATCTGTGCGTTTGTTGGATCCGTCCTGCAGGAACTGGTCGGGCAGGTAGCCGTTGGCGCCATGGATCTCGACGCCGTCGAAGCCGGCTTTTAGCGCCCGCTCAGCAGCGTCCCGGAAGTCTTCGACGACCAGCGGAATCTCGTCGAGCGCGAGCGCCCGCGGCATCGAGAACGGAACCTCGCCGTTCTTCGTGTAGGCATAGCCTTCCGCGGGAATTGCCGAGGGCGCAATCGGCGCCTCGCCGTTGGGCTGCAGATCGGTGTGGGATTGGCGGCCGACGTGCCACAGCTGCAGGAAGATCCGGCCGCCTTTCGCATGCACCGCATCGGTAACGCGCCGCCACCCCGGAATTTGCTTATCCGAATAGATGCCGGGTGCGCCGGCATAGCCGTTTCCGCGCGGTGAGACCGGCGTTGCCTCGGCAACGATGAGACCGCCCTTGGAAGCGCGTTGACAGTAATATTGCACCATCAGGTCGCCGGGAATGTCCCCTGGTTCCGAGCGCATGCGCGTCAGCGGCGCCATCACCACGCGATGTGAAAGATCGTACGGACCGACTTTGACTGGAGAGAAAAGCTTGCTCATTCGTAGTTCCACGCAGGGATTTGATGTTCAGGTGTATCGCGGCGGAAGAGAGCGGCCGTTCGCGACGGCCGCTCTCTCCAAGGCTCAGGCTGCGAGCGCTGTCGCTTTCCGTAGCGCCGCGATGACGTCTTCCGGCTCCGGCCGCTGCGTGTAGTCAGGATTTACGTCGGCGTAGAGGACGGTGCCGTCCTGGCCGATCAGGTATCGGGCCGGCATCGGCAAGGTCCAGCTCGGGTCGTCATTGAACGACGGCAGGTCGTTCTTGAGGCTCTTGTAGAGCTCGACCAGATAGCCCGGCAGGTTGAAGCGGAGTCCGAACGCCGCGCCGACCTTGCCCTTCTCATCCGACAGGATAGGGAAGCTGAGCTTGTTCTGGCGGACCGACTTGCGGCTGTTCGGCGGCGTCTGGGGCGAGATCGCGACCAGCGATGCGCCCAGCTTGTCAAATTCCGGCTTTGCCGCCTCGAGCGCTTGCAGTTCCATGTTGCAGTACGGGCACCAGACGCCGCGATAGAAGCTGACGACCAGTGGCCCCTTCTTCAGAAGCTCGTCGGAACTGACGACATTGCCGTCGGGATCCTTGAGGGTGAAAGAAGGCGCCTTATCGCCGACGTTCTTGGCGAGCCTGGCCGCGCCGGAGGCGATCAGTTCGGCGGTCGCCCGATGCATGGTCTCAACGACGGATGGGGACACGTTGTAGGGCGGCTTTCCGGCCTCGAAGTCGGCCTTGAATGCGTCGAGCCTGGCTTGCAGGGACATCTCAATCCTCCTTGTGAATAAACGGGCGCGTCTCGCCTGCGGCGCTCCGAACCCGCGCATCCAGATTTGCTATTTCAAGGGCCAGCCTGAAGCAGCTCGGAAAGACTTCAGAGTATTCCTCGGAGGAATACGAAGCTTGCGGCGGCCCGTTGACCGCAAGATTGCGCAGTTGCGCGCCGGGATCGAGTTTAGCGTTGTTGGTAGTTGTTAGTCGGGCACGCCGAGAGCTCGGACACAGGAATTTGGGTCTTGCCTGCTGACTGAATATCTATGGAATTAACAGAAAACAACGCGCCGGCATATGCGGGGTCCGGCATGATCACACGGTGACTTCCTCGGAGCCTGCACCATGCCGAACGCGCCGGATACTTCGCTTCCGCCGCTGATCGAGGACTATATCGATGCAACCAACCGCTTCGACCTGGAGGGTCTTCTGGCCATATTCGCCGACGACGCGCTCGTGAACGATC
>Ga0207428_10003163_pt1 | contig 16129 bp, 8 predicted proteins | sample RhiMethybrSRZTD1_FD_187600 | JGI IMG/M metagenome (GOLD analysis project Ga0207428, IMG submission 187600) | Populus rhizosphere microbial communities from Tennessee, USA - Rhizosphere MetaG P. TD hybrid SRZTD1 (SPAdes) (version 3) | ecosystem: Host-associated > Plants > Roots > Rhizosphere >...
CGCGCTCTTCGATCCACGAGCCGTCGAGGGCGGCCGCGGGCCGATCCGCTTCCGCGTTGACGACGCTCCAGGATGCCCCGCCGTCCGTCGTCTTCGCGATGCCGTTGAACGGCGCCTCGCTCGGCGCGCGGCGCAGGCCGCGCAGGCCTACGTAGGCCACCTGGCCGTGGCTGGCCGAGGCGGCGATCGGACCGAGGCTGGGCTTCGAGCCCTTGGCCGGGCCCCACGCCTCGGTGCCGGGGCCCTGCTTTATCGCGCCCAGCGTGCCGTTGGCCTCGCGCCAGGCCCGGCCCCCGTCGTCGCTCACCGCGATGCCGCCCTCCGTCGTGACGTACGCGAGCGTGCGCTTCGACTTGGCATCGCGTCCGAAGCTGCCGGACGTGATCTTCTGGCCACCGGGGGGATCGAAGCGGTGCCAGCTCTCACCGCGGCCCTCGTAGGCGCCCGTTTCCCCGAGGGCACGCACGGCTCCGGGCTCTGCCCAGAGGGCGAACACGCGCTCGACTCCCAGCTCGCCCTGACGCGCCCACGTTCGCCCGCGGTCGGTGGAGGCGAGGACGGTGGTGCGGCTCGCGGGATGGCTGCCCGGCGGGCCGGGCGCCGTCGCGCTCAGGGCGAGCACGAGGTGGCGCGAGTCGGCGGGATCGACGACCACGGCCTGGATGTTCGCGTCCTGTCCGCTCGGATAGAGCGGATCTTCGCTCGTGAACACGGTGTCCGCGTGATCCCCCCAGCCGTGCTCGACCGTGTTCCGCGCGGGGTCCGGGAACACGATGCGCCAGGTGCGGCCGGCGTCCTCGCTGCGCCAAAGAACCGAGTTGGCGGCGTAGAGCACCTGGGCGTCGCGCGGATCGAACGCGAAGGCCTCGACCACGCCTCCGAGGTGGAACATGCGCCAGCTCTCGCCTGCATCGCGCGTGATGTAGGCGCCCGTCATGTCGCACCCTTCGACCACGAGGCGCGGGTCGTGGGGACTGATGGCGGGACGGCGCATGGTCCCGCCGCCGCCCGGACCCACGATCGTCCATGCGTCCTGACGCGGCGCGGGACCGGGCGCCGCTCCCACGAAGGCGAGGCCCAGGACAGCAGCGATCCATCGACAGCTCATGCGCGGAACTCCTCGTCGCGGCGCCGCAGGCACTCCGCGATCTCGACCGATTGGCGGGATTCGCGGAGGCTCGGCGACGGCGTGCGGCCCGCGGCCAGGTCGCCGAGGAATGCCTCGTATTCGCCGTAGAACCCGCCGAGGACGCAGGCGTCGCTGACTCCGCCCAGCGGATCGCCGGCGAGATCGGCCACCACCTGGCCGCGGTCGAGGTGCTGCAAATGCCCGGGCGCGTCCAGCGGACCCCACATCGGGATGCGGAGGAACAAGGTGTGTCCGCCCGCGTGAACCGTCGCGCGCTCCACCACGGCGCCCGCGGTCGGGCAGAAGGCGAGCTGGGCGGTGGCGCCCGAGGTCAGCACGGCGTCCACGAACATGTGGGCGACGCCGGGCCCCAGCGCGGGCTGCTCGTGATAGCGGAAGCGCGCCTCGGCATAGTCGGCGCCGCCCAGGAAACGCACGGCGTCGAGGCCGTGAATGGCGGTGGTGGAGAAGTCGGGATCGTGGCGGTCCACCCGCGTCATCTCGTAGTGGAGGTGCTGGATCTCCGTTGGCGGACCGAGAGCGGCGAGGCGGCGTCGCGCTTCCGCCACGATGGGCACGAAGCGCCGGTTGAACGCGACCTGATGCGGTATCGCTCGGCCGCTGCGCTCGGACGCGGCGATCAGGGCATCGACCTCCTGCACCGTCTGCCCCGGCGGCTTCTCGATGAGCGCCGGCAAGCCCCGCCCCAGGAGCGCCGCGCCGACCTCGGCCGTGCGATGGACGGGCACCGCCAGCACCATCGCGTCCGGTTTCTCCGCCTCGATCATCGCCCCGGCGTCCGTGTACGCGCGCGCGAACCCGAAACGCTGGCGGTGGCGCTCGGCGCGCGCCAGGTCGAGATCGCAGCAACCGGCCAGCTCCGTGCCGAGGTGCGCCGCGGCATAGCGGGCCTGGGCGGGCCCATGCGAGCTCTCCGCGTGCTCACCGCAGCCGATCATGCAGAGCTTCAAGGCTGGTGTTCTGTCTTCAATCTCAGGGGGGGCACTCACGCTTCATCCGCGACGGGCGTTCGCGACCCCCCCTGAACCCCCCCGTCGCGCGGCGACGCCGCTACGCAGCGGCGCCACGCTCACTGGTCGGCTATTCCCCTTCGACAGACCGGGCGCCGGTTTCCACTACTTCGAAGTCGGAGCCTTTCACTTTGGCCAGGCTCTCCAGGCCCTTCAATCGCCGATCGGGCGCGATCGACATCAGCCAGTCGCTGCCGTTGTCGGCCACGAACATGCCGTACGTCTTCAGTCCCTTCAGGATGGCCTGCGCGTGCGGCGGGAATCCGGAGACGTCGAAGTCCTTGCGCAGCCGGAAGCGCTCCCCCATGCGCGGCAGGTTCTTCTCCTTGTGGCTGCTGGCCCAGTGCGTGGCGGGCAGCACGTACCCGCGCCGCGACCGCCGCACGGTGAAGCGCATCGCGTGCTCGACCATCCCGCGCGCGACCTCGTCGTAACGCACGACGGCGGGGAAGATGGGCAGGCCGGCGGCGTCCGAAGAAGTCCAGCGCTCCGGCCGCAGCGCCCCCGTCTTGAGGTTGAACGTGGCTTCGTTCGACGCTTCCCATCCCGCGTCCGTGCGCCGTCCCTGCCAGAACTCGTGCAGGAGCCCGTTCACGGGATCGACGAGGATGATGTGGCGGTCACCGGTGCCGTGGCGCTGCAGGTCCTCGAGGGTCTGGCCTGCCTTGGGCAACGCCTTCGTGTCTTCGTTGCGCTGCAGCGGCCAGTTCTCGATGGGCGCGTTGTCGGGCACCGGATACGGCCCCGGATCGGACTCGTTCGGGTACTCCAGGAGCTTCACCGGTACCTTCTTCTGGTCCGGCGGCACGATGATGAACCCCATGTCGAGGTTGTAGCCGAGGCTCTTGTCCGCGCCGACGGAGGCGATCATGGCCGCGGAATCGGGGTGCACGGGCATCGCGGAGATGTCCTGGTTCCACGGGTTGTCGGGCGGGAAGACCTGCATGGCGGACAGGATGGCGTCCGCCTCCGGCGTGTCGAACATCACCGGCTTGGTGATCTTCGGCAGGGGCGGGCGGACGCGGCCCGCGGCGACGGCGACGCTGGCGCAAGCGACGGCAATCACTGCACTGGTCAGTGCTCTGTTCACGGTTGGCTCCTGGTCGTTGTACCCAGCAATCGGATGCGCAGCCGGCCGTCTTTTCCGTTCCACGGGGTCTGCAGCACGCCTGCGTCGTTCGCCTGCGCCTCGACGCGCCACACGGGCACGCCGGGCGCGAAGCCCGAGGTGAGCTGCACGTCGTACGACGCGCGCGGCACGAGGCCCGTGAGGAGCAGGAACGTGCTCGGGGTGTCTGGTACCGTGGCCTCGCCTTCTGTCAGCGGCGAGGGTCCGGTGGCGAGCAGCACCGCCGCCTCCCCCGCCACCACCGCTCCCGCGAGTCCCTTGCCCTCGGCAATGGGATCGATGCGGAGGGGCGCGGCTCCGCGGTCGCCGATCTCGAGGGCGCTGAGAAACACGTCGTCACGCGCGGCCGCCCTGGGCATGACCTCGATGCGCCAGCTTCCCGGCACGACGGAACGGCGGTTGGAGGGCGAGAGCCGGCGGAGGTCGTCCCCCCAGAAGGTCAGCCACATCTTCTTTAAGTACGGGTCCTCGGGCAGGGGGCCCCCTTCGGGCGGGTCCAGGGGCCAGTTCTGGCCGGACCCCCAGGCCCCCCCCTGCTGGTCGCCCGGCGTCCAGAATTCCCATCCCGGGCCGCCGCGGGTGATGACGTCGCGACCGACGGGGAGCACGGAGTGGACGCGCAGCCGGCCCTGGCCGTCTTCGAAGGTCACGACCTGCGCTTCGCCGTACGATGTCCCACCCTGACCGATGGCGCGCGCCGCCGTCCCGCCCTCGACCTTCGGCTCGGCCACGCCGTGCAGCAGCCAGGCCTTCCGGAAGGACGGATCGGTGCTGCGCACGCGATCGAGCACGAAGAGAACGCGCGCCCGCGGCAGCCAGGCGAGGTCGCGGACGAAGCGCTCGACCTTGCTGGGATGGTAGGCGCCTGTCCCGTCGCCGCGCACGTACGTGTAGCGGCCAGGGACGGGATCGAAGGCGGCGATGTGCCCGCGATCCCAGAGGTCCCGCGTGCGGTTCCAGTCCTCCCGGCTGCGCACGGAGTTCCAGAAGCGCGACGAGTCCATGCGCTGCCCCCCGTCGTTCACGGCCGTCCACTTGTTCTCGCCCCAGAAGAACGTCTCGCCGGGCTGGTACACGAGCATCGTGTTGTGGGCGACCGTGCGCCGGTAGTAGCCGAGGTAGTGCGGGCTCTCCGTGTCCGTGTAGTCCGCGCCGGTGTCCAGGGCGAGGTTGCCCTTGTAGTAGATCTGGAACTGGTTCGTATCCAGGTGATCGTGCTTGGCGAAGTACGGGCCGCAGGAGAACTCGATCCAGGTGGCGTCCGGACCCCATCCGTCGCGCAGGATCACGTGGTCGATCCCGGTGAACCACTTCTCGCGCGGCAGCTCGGCGGCGGTCGCCGCGGCCGGATCGCGCGGGGCCACGGTGTCGTCGCGCCACAGGAACTCGAGCACCGTGATACGCCAGGGCGACGGCAGCCAGCCGCTCTTCTGCAGGAACCAGGCCGCGAAGGGGTCCTTGAAGCGATGGACGGCGTATCCGAGCACCACGCTGTCCACGGCGTCGAGGTGGGGGAACTCGTTGTCGTCGTCGCGCGCGGTCGAGCCGTCGGGGAGGACCTTGTAGAGGTACGTCGGACCCATCGACCGGAAGACGCCGAAGCGGCGGGCGGGATCGTCACCGGTGGTGGTGCGGCGCAGCTCCGCCATCAAGGCCAGCGGGGCCCAGGTGATCCGCATGTAGTCCATCGACTCGTGGTACCCGCCTTCCGGGTTCACGAGGGCGGTCGTCTCCAGGATGTTGTCGAAGGCCCGCGCCGCCTTCTCCCGCAGCGGGGCCGCGCGCGATTCCACGGACGGATGACCCTCGACGGCGGCCAGCGCGAACGCGGCCAGCGCGAGCTCGCGCACCGTGTGGTTGTGGTACGAGGCCTGGCCCGGATCGGCGAGCGACTGGAGGGCCATCATCCGCTGCGCGCCCTCGAGCAGCTCCCCCGCCACGCGGTCCTTGAGGGCGGCGTCGAAGCCGGCGAAGCCGTAGAGCCAGTCGAAGGCCAGCGCCCGGCCCATGTAGGCCATGTAGAGGTTCGATCCGCCCTTCGTGGGCAGGGGCTGGGTCCGGAGCGCCTCGACGGCCCTGCGCGCGAACGTCTCGTCGCCCGAGACGAGATACGTGAGCGCCCAGCCCGGGAGGTCGTCGGACGGACGCGCGCCCGCGGCGTAGCGCGCCTTCAGGGCCGGGAGCCCGGAGAACGGATCGCGCTCGGCGAGCAGCAGCCGCGGACGGACCACCGGTTGCGCCTGCGTGGACGGAGCCACGGCCAGGAGGAGGGCGGCGGTCACGACGGCGGCCGCGCGTCGCGTCGTCATCGCACGCCGCCGATGGGGAGCCCGGCCACGATGGCGCGGGCCAGCTCGAGGCGCGCCGCTTCGTATTCGTCGCCCGTCTCCGCGAAGCCGACGGTCTCCCCCGCGTCCGAGAAGACGCGCGGGACCACGGCGCGCAATGCCGCGTCCACCGCCGCCTTCTGTCCGCGCTGGCGGGCCAGCGTCAGGTACAGGTGGTCCTGCAGGCCGCGTCTCAAGTTCGCGAGCTGCACGCTGGCCACGGGCCCGGCGACGCCGCGGTCCTCCTCCGGATGGATCTTCTCCTCGCCCGGATAGAGCAGGACGCCGTCGCCGTTGATGTATCCGTGGTCGGTCTTGTTGGGCTGCCCGCGGTTGTCGAACGTGATCGGGTTCGCCCAGACGTTCTGGTTGCGCTCGCCCTGCTTCTGACTGTTGTGCCGCCAGTGGACACCATGCCAGAAGAAGTAGACGTCGATGTCGTGCTTGAACGCGGCCCAGGCCATGGCGCGCGCTTCGGTGGCGGGCGCGTCGATGACGATGGCGGGACCGTTGGGCCGCCCGCCGTTGTACGTCCAATACGAGCGCCCCTTGGCCCGCTCCTGCTTCGCGCGGTCGATGTCGAACCACTGCGGGCCGGCGCACCAGATGTCGATGGACTCGTCCAGCTCCGGGACCCAGTGCTTGGTGACGAAGACGGGCAGGGTCCTGCCCGGTCCGGGGTTGGAATGGACGTTGGCCGCCAGCGTGCGGATGTGCTCGAACTCGGAGCGCGACGGCTCGTCGGGCATGTAGAGGAACGTCTTGGCCTTTGGAACGGCACTACCGAGGAACGTGATCCACGAATCGGCGAGGCTCCAGGCGCTGGCTCTCTCGTCCCAACCCTTCCCCGGGCCGTAGAACGAACGCGGAACGATACGATTCCCCACGCCTTCGCCCGGGCCCTCATATCCTGCCTCGCGAGAGAAGTCGCGTCCGTCGAAGCGGGCGATGGTTCCCCGCAGCGCGGCTTCGTCGTACGCGTGCACGAGCTCGATCCGGTTCCGGTGCGCGAAGCGGTGATACTGCGGGTCCAGGTTGCGGCCGTGGTACAGCTCGGGCTGCGAGGGCTCGTAGTAGACCATCGCGTCCAGGCTGTTCGCGTCGGGTAGCGTGAAGTCGAAGACCTGCAGCTCGACGGGAACGCGCGTCGGCTGCCCGTCCGCGGTCACAGTGACGGCGCCTTCGTAGAACCCGGCGGGCAGGTCGCGCGGAGTGTAGACCTCGATCCAGATCGACTGATTGCGCTCGGCCGCGACGCGGAGCGGCAAGCCGCCCCGCCCCGGGCGCGCGTTCTCGGGGACGAGTTGCACCGGCTTCCAGCCCGTCGTGTCACGCGGCGCGGCCGGACTTCCCGGCTTCCACGCCCAATCCGCGTGGGTCGTCTCCGTCACGTTCAGGTAGTGGACGGCGAAGAGCTCGATCGGCCGCCCCACGGCTTGCGACGGATCGGTCCCCGGCGCCGTGTAGGCGATCCGCCCCTTGCCGCCGCGCTGACGCAGCTCGGGCAGGGCCGCGGTCAAGGCCTCGATTCCGCGCGCATCGGACTGCACCATCACCTGGAACGCGATGACCTCGTTCCGCGCGCCGAAGAGCCGCACGGTCTTGCCGTCCCAGGCGGAGTTGCGCGCACGCAGCGGGCTCGCGAGGTCGTCCTGCTCGATCTTCTCGCCGTCGTTCACCGCCCACACGCGGGCGACGCCGGCCTCCACGAAAGCGGGCACGAGCGCCATCGCCAGGAGGAATGCTGCGAAGCGTTTCATGCCGCGTCCGCTCGCCGTTCGACGGCACGCACCCGGCCCACGCGCGTGAGCGCGGCCGCCACCAGCAAGGTGAGGACGGAATAGAAGACCACGGTGTTCCTCTCGCCGGGACCGGCCCAGTGAATGAGGACGAGGCTCAGGACGCCCACGCCCGCGGTGGCCCGGCTCAGGAAACGGAAGACGGTCGCCGTCGGATCCACGCTGCCTTGCAGCTCGCGGTCCACGTCGACCGGAGTGTCCAGGCGCGCGAACAGGCCCTCGCGGCGCGCGACATGATCGGCATCATCGCGGCCGAAGAAGGCCGAGGCCAGGAAGATCAGGCACGACGTTGGCAGGATGATCAGCACGTTGCGCACGAGGCTCCAGTTCCCCACGAACGCGCCGTAGCAGCCGAGGACCAGGCCCACCGCGAAGCTGAGGAGGCCGGACCACGACGGCGTCTTCTTCACCACGAGGCCGAGCAGCGCCGGCGGCCCGTAGGCGAGCGAGATGATCGTGTTGAAGGTGAGCATCACGGCGAAGATGCTCTGGCCCTTGGCCGCCATGCCCATGGCCAGCGTGGTCATGGTCGCTCCCACTCCGAAGGTGGCGGCCCAGCCCACGACCAGGAGCTGCCGCTCGCTGGCCTGCGGCGCGATCAGCCGCTGGTAGATGTCCTTGGAGACCACGGCCGCGTGCACGTTGAAGAGCCCGGAGAGGCTCGACATGGTCGCGCTGAACATGGCCGCGAGCATGATGCCGACGAGGCCGTTGGGGAGCAGGGTCAGCGAGGCCACCGCGTACGAGGCCTCGTGGGGGTTCGCGAGCCCCGGCCACACCGCGCGCAGATCCGGGTACATCACGCGCATGGCCAGGGGCGGGATGAACCAGATGAACGCGCCCAGGACGAAGAGCGCGAAGCAGAGGAAGGCGACCTTCTTCGCCGCCCGCTCGTCGGCCACGCTGAAGTAGCGCTGGGCCATGGCCGAGGTGTTGTAGCCAAAGCTCACCATGAAGGTCCAGCAGGCGACGTAGAGCCAGCCCATCCCCGGGGTCAGGTGTAGGGACGTCAGCTCCGGAGGCAGCCCGCGCAGGAGGCCGCCGAGGCCGCCGACGCGCGCGAGCGAGACCGCCACCATGACCACCGTGAACGGCATCAGGATCACGGCCTGCAGAAAGTCGGTGATGACGACGGCCCACAGGCCGCCGATGACGCAGTAGGCGAGGATCACGATGCCGGAGCCGAAGATCGTCCACACCAGCGGCAGATCGCAGGTCGAGGCCACGAACAGCCCGAGGCCGTACAGCATGCTGGCCCCGGTGAAGAGCTGGAACAGCACCGTGCTCCACGAGAAGGCCTGGCGCGTGCGCTCGTCGAAACGCTCCACCAGGTACTCCATGACCGTCGAGATGCGCGCGCGCCGCCAGCGCACCGCGAATACCCAGTAGCCGAGGAGGAAGGTGGCGGCGTTCCCCAGGTACAGGAGGATCGCGATCAGGCCGTGTTGATAGGCAAGCCCGGCCGCGCCCGTGAAGGTCCAGGCGCTGAAGCCGCTCATGAACGAGCTGAGCCCGGCCACCAGCCAGGGGATGCGGTTCGCGCCGCGGAAGTAGTCGGATGCGTTCTTGTTGAAGCGGGCCGCGTACACCCCGATGCCGACCATCAACGCCATGTACGCGGCGATGACCACGTAGTCGATGGTGGTGACGGTCTTCATCAGAAGGGCTTCGCGTCCTGTAGCGCGCGCCGGCTCAGGAGGTGCGAGAGGCGCTGGTCGGGCAGGAGCAGGGCGCGCCGGAAGCGGGCCCGCGCTTCGCCCTCGAGGCCGAGCGCGCGCAGCATCAGCCCCTGCGACGTCACCACCGCGCCCGGGAAGCCCGTCCCCGATTCGAGGAACTTGTCCGCCTGGGCCACGCCCGCTTCCAGGCGCGCGCGCCCGGAGGCCTCGTCCGCGCTCCCCAACCGCCGCGCCGCCGCGTACGCGTAGGGCAGGGCCCGGAAGAAGGTGTCCTTTCCTTCCGTCGCCTTCTGCCAATGGCGGCGCGCGGCCGCGTCGTCTCCGGCCAGCGACGCGATCTCGCCCGCCGCGTATTGCGTCCGCGGCGCGTCCACGAAGACCTCCATCCCGTCCTTCGTGAACGCGAATCCCGGTACTTCGCGGCCGAGCCCCTCCACGATCGCGAGTGCCTCCGCGGCGCGGCCGGCGCGGGCCAGGGCGAGCGCCTCCTGCAGGCGGATCTCCACGAACACCTGCCGCACGTTCGTGCCACCCTCTTCCCGCGCGAAGAAGCGGCCGGACAGGAGCGCCTTCGCCTCGTCGGCACGGCCGTCTTCGGCCAGGGCGAGCGCGAGCCGCTGGAGCAGCTCGCCCGGCATCGATGCCCGGTCCGGATAGCGGGAGAGGGCGGCGATCCGCTCGGACGTCGGACGGCCGAGGAGACTCAGGGCCTGGTCCGCGCCCTGGTAGAGATCCACGTTGGTGGGATCCGCGCTCATCCCCTCCATGAACGCGGACAGCGCGCCCTCCACGTCGCCCTGGACCTGCAGGAGCGTGCGGCCCAGGTTGCGATGGAGGACGGGCAAGGCCTTGTCCAGGCGCCGGGCCTCCTGCCATTCCTGCACCGCGTCCGGCGCGCGTCCGCTGGCCAGGAGAAGAGTGCCCAGCAGGAAATGCGCGGTCGCGTCCTGAGGGTTCGCGGCCAGGGCGCGCTGGAAGACGGCCAGCGATCGGGCACGGCTCGGGAAGACGTAACGCGTGGACAGCTTCGAGGCCGCCGCGTAATCGGCGAGGGCCGATCCGCCCTGCTTCTCGCGCGCGTACCCGCGGTAGTAGACGACCTCGGGATGGTCCTGGGGAAGCACCGCGCCCGGCTCCGTCTGCAGCCACAGAGCCCCGGTGGTGGCCGCGGGCTGCAGGCCGCCCACGGCGGGATAGCGCCGGTCGAGCAGGTCCAGGGCATCGGCGTAGAGGCCGGCCGCGATGTATTCGGAAGCGAGGTCCAGCACGCGGTCCGGGTCCGCGCCCAGATGAGTCCAGAGGGCGGCGTCCGGCGTGCCCAGACGCACGGCCTCGTAGCGCAGCCGCGAGGACGTCGGATCGATCTCGCGCCATGCGCGCAATCGCTGCCCCGCCTCCGCCGTGCGCCCGAGGCGGCGCAGGAGTGCGACCTCGAGCGCGCCCGCGCGGACGGCGTCGGGCGACGTCGCGAGGCTCTCTCGGACGCGGGCCAGCGCTCGCGCGGAGTCACCGGCCCGCGCGTCCGCCTGGGCCAGCTTCAGCAGGGCGGGAGCGCGGAAGGCGCGGAAGTGGTGCGCGGCCTCGAACTCCGCGCGCGCCTTTACGTCCTGCCCCAGCCCCTCGTGCGCCAGCCCCAGGTAGTACTGGACCTCGGGGTCGGTGGTGTCTCGGGCCAGCGCCGTCTCCAGCAGCGCCGCCCCCTCGGCGAAGCGCGAGAGATCGACGGCCAGGCGCCCCGCGGCCTTGAGGAGGGGCAGGCTCTCCGGGAACCGCGTGCGTCCGGCCGCGTACGTGTCCCAGGCGAAGAGGCGTTTGCCGTTGAGCTCCTGGTCCGCGCCCGCTTCGAGCAGGTCGCCTTCGCTGCGCCGGTCCGCCGGCGGCATCGCGCGCACGGGCTGGGGTCCGAGCCGGATCTCCGACGCGGGCGACATGTCGAACTGATCCTCGGTATGGGTGAGCAGCACGCGGCCGGCGCCGTTCTTCACCTCGACGGTGTAGCGCGGGGTCGCGGGCAGCGCGGCGAACATGCGCTGCTTTGCCTCCGCGGGGGTGAGGGTGAGCGGCTCCGTGCGCACGACGGTCGCCCCGTCTTTCACGACGAGCGTCCCTCCCCGCACGGGTTCCGTCACGTTGAGCCCGACCTCGAGGTCGACGTTCCCCGCGGCGGTCGCCGTGCGCGTCAAGTGCAGAGTCGCCTCCGGGTTCGCGCGCGTGATCCCGCCGATCTCACGCACGGGCATCCAGAACTCGGTGAAGCGGATCTCCTCCTGGGGAGCCAGGAACGCGTACGTCTCCTGGTTCCGGAAGAGGCCGGATTGCACCTCGACGTACGCGCTCTCGTCGTCGGAAAGGGCCTTGCGCCAGTCGAGGCCGTCGGGATCGCTCCCCCACGACCAGAACTTCTTGGTCGGCGAGTCGAGCATCGACGAGTAGTGCACGACCCCGGCGCGCGTGCGCGGGTGGTAGACCCCCATGAACGGCTCGCGGCTGCCGTGGCTGAACTCGGACACCGGCCCGAACTTGTGGTTGCCGACCACGGTCAGGTCCACGCCCGCCTGGTTGACCGGCCAGGTGTCGATGGCGCGGAAGCCGTGCGAGGCCGTGAAACGCTGGGGGTATTCGATGCGGCTGTCGTCCCAGACGCGCACGCCCGCGTTGTTCCACCAGTAGAAGCGGTGCCGCGTGTCGCTGGGGTTGTAGAGCGCGACGTCCTGCTCGAGCCGCGCCTGGCCCGGGCGCAGGGTCAAGGCCACGCGCCACTGCATGCCGTACACGCGGTCCTGGTTGCCCACCCAGATCGACGCGCTCCCGTCGGGGTGGCGCTGCAGCGCGTAGTCGACGGGCGAGACGGTGACCCAATTATGGGAGACGGGGAAGTTGAACTCGATGCCGAGCGCGGTCCACGCTCCGCGATAGGAGACACGCGCCTTCTTGATGGAGCCGTTCGCGTAGAACAGGTCTTCACCGTTCGCCTTGTCCACACAGCTGTAGAGATGCCCGCCGAGGTCGGGCAGCACGACCACCTTGAGGTACTCGTTCTCGAGGTTCAGGGTCCGCCAGCTCGTGACCGCGCGCCGGTCCGTGAGGTTGTGGCGGAGCGTGTACGGATAGTTGAAGCGCTGCGTCTCGAAGACGTCGAACGGCGGGTTGACGTCGGGCAGGCCCTCCTCATAGGTCGGAAGGTCGAGGTGGCCCTCCCAGGCGCGAACCGCCGCCGCCGGTGGCGCGGGCGCGGCCGGTGCGGCTTCCGCCGTCCACGTCCCCGCGGCCAGGCCAAAGAGGGCAGCGGCGCCCGCGTACAGAGGGAGTCTCAGCGCGCTCATGAGGGATTACTCGCGATTCTAGGAACGAATGACAGCCAAACGCAAGGGAAGGCTGAAGAAAGAAAGATCATTCGCAAGACATAGCAAGTCCTAGCGGCGATCGAGGCCGGCGGCGGACGCCGTATCGAGGTAGAGCCGCGCGTCCACATGACGGCGCAAGACGGAGGCCGGGCACGCGCACGTCGCCGGCCCTTCGACGGCCGCCGCGATGGCCGCGCGCTTGGCGGGGCCAGGGACGATCGCCACCGCGCGCGGCACCCGCATCAGGAACGGGATGGTCAAGGAGAGGGCGCGGCGCGGGACTTCCTCCAGCGTCGCGAACGATCCGTCGTGGACCTGCTGATGGCGGCAGGGCTCGTCGAGCTCGACCACGCGCACGTCCGCGGGCTCGAAGAAGTCGCACATCGGCGGATCGATGAAGGCCAGGTGCCCGTTCTCGCCGATTCCCAGGATGGCGAGCGAGGGCCTGGCTTCGCGCAGGAGCGCCGCGTAGCGTCGGCACTCGGCGTCCGCATCGCGAGCTTCCCCGGCCAGGCCGTGGAAGGCGCGCACGGGCACGTGGGCGAAGAGGCGGTCCACGAGGAACCGGCGGAACGACGCCGGGTGCGTCGCCTCCACGCCGATGTATTCGTCGAGGTGGAACGCGGTGACGCGGTCCCATGGGATCGTGCCGTCGTCGCGCAGGGCGGCCAGGAACTCGTTCTGCGAAGGCGCGGACGCGAAGATGGCCGCCGTCCGTCCGTGCCGCTCGACCTCGCCGCGCAGATGGGCGGACACATTGGCGGCGGCGGCGCGGCCCATGGTCGGTCGGTCGGGATGGACCTCGACTTCGAGGCGGCCGCGCGACAGCGTGGGCGCCGGCGCGACCTCCGCGACCGTCGCGTGCCGCATCTCGTGCGCGGCCCAGCGCACGAAGTGCGGCAGCGCCACCTCCGGCTCCTCGAGCGCGGGATGCCAGCGTTTCTCCCATTCGAACGAGACCCAGCGATCGTAGCCGCGGGCGCGCAGTGCGGAGAGCACGCGGCCGGGATCGAGCTCCCCCTGGCCGGGCAAGCGCGGCACCCAGCCACGGCGCCCCTCGTCCGACTTCTGGCGCGCGACGTCCTTGAGGTGAACATGGCGCACGCGATCGCCGAGCGCGGCCAGGCCCTCCGCCGGCGGCTCCCCCGCCTCGAACGCGTTGGCGAAATCCCAGAGCACGCCGACACCCGCCGCGCGATCCGCGGGCAGGACGCTCAGGGTGTCGCGCGCGCGCGCGAAATCGCCGTGCGACTCGATCCACACCTCCACGCCCTGCGGCTGCCCCGTCTCGCCCAGGCGCGCCAGCGCGTCCGCGATCCAGCCCCTCGTCGTCTCGCGGCCCTGCCCCTCCTGGACGCGGTCGCCGAAGACGCGGATGCCGGGAGCGCCCAGACGCGCCGCCAGCTCGATCGAGCGAACGGCTTCGTCCAGCGCGGCCGCCCGCGCCGAGGCGTCGGCGTGATGGAAGAACGAGCGCGTGTCCACGCAGGAGACCTCGAGCCCGACGTCGCGCAGGCGCGCCAGCGATTCCCGGAGGCCCGCACCCGTGAGCTCGGGGCGGGCCCAGAGGGCGTCGTCGCCTTCGAGAAATCGCAGCTCCACGCCGTCGTAACCCAGGCGGCCGGCGGCGTCGATCACGGCGGGCAGGCTCCAATCCGGGCAGCCCAGGGTCGAGAAGCTGAGCCTCACGTCATCCTCCTCAGCATGGAAGCGGTCACGCGGTTGCGGACGGGGCGGCCGCGGAAGAAGCGCTCGAGGTCGTCGGTCACGATGGCCGCGATGGCACGGCGGACTTCGCGCTGGGCGGCGCCCACGTGCGGGGTGACGAGCGCGCCGAGTGCCCGCCGCAGGGGATGGCGCGGGGGCAGCGGCTCGTCGGGATCGGTCACGTCGAGGGCGCAGCGCAGACGTCCCGACCGCACCTCGCGGGTCAGGCCGGCCAGGTCGACGAGGCCCCCGCGGGCCACGTTGACGACGGTCGCGCCGTCGCGGAGGCGGGCGAGAGCGCGCGCATCGAGGAGGCCGCGCGTGCGGTCGGTCAAGGCGGCGGCCAGCACGAGATCGCGCGATTGCGCGAGAAGCTGGGGCCAGCTCACCGGCCGGGCCCCCGCCCCGCGGATCTCGCGCGCGGGGACGAACGGATCGTGCACGAGGAGGCGCGCCCCGAACGGCGCGAGCATCGCCGCGATGTCGCGGCCGATCTTGCCGAAGCCCAGGAGGCCGATCGCGCGCCCGTGAAGCGTCTCGTCGCCCGCTCCGTCACGGTGCAGGCGCGCGTAGACCGCGTTCGAGCGCCGCCGCAAGGCCGCGCGATAGCCGTCGACGTTCCGGGCCGAGTAGAGGAGCAGCGCCACCGCCAGCTCCGCCACCGGGCGCGCCATGGGGGCGGGCGCGTTGGTGATGGTGAGGCGGGAGAAGAGCGGGGCCGGGAAACGGCCCTTCACCTCGCCCCCGCAGTGGCCGATCACGCGCAGGCGCGGGGCCAGGCGGAGGAGGCTGTCCCCGAAGCGCGGGCTGTCCCAGGTCGTGATGAGCGCGTCCGCGTCGAGAAGCGCGGCCCGCATGCCCGCGGTCAGGGAGCGTCCCGCAATGCGGCGCCAGCGGAAGGACCGGCTCAGCCGCCGCTGGGCAGTGGCATCGAAGAAGGACGCGAAGAGCGGCGCGGGCGCGAGCACGACGAGGCGGGGCGGGGCGGACGCGGGCATCGCGCGCTCAGATGGCCTTGACGAGCCCGTGCCCGGACTCGTGCGTGTTCCGTACCAGCGACACCACGAGCGCCGCCGCCACCAGCGGCACCAGGCTGGCCACGATCAGGATGGGCGTGAAGGAGAACCGGTCGGCCACGATCCCGATGAGGTACGTCGAGAGGAGCGTGCCCGCTCCCGCCGCCGCCCCTGCCATCCCGGCCACGGACGCGACCGCGCGGCTCTCGAAGAGGTCCGCGGGCAACGCGAGGGCCATCGTGGACATCACCGCATACGAGAAGGTGGCGATGGCGAAGCAGGCCACGAGCACGAGGAACGTCGACGAGAGCGCGGCCGGGATGAGCGCGAGCACACCGAAGCCGCCGGCCACGATGAGGAAGCGGCGGGCCCGGCCCACGCTCCAGCCGCGCCGGATGAGCGCGCTGGAGACGCCGCCCCCGAAGAAGTTGCCGAGGTCCGCGGCCAGGAACGGGACCCAGAAGCCGAGCGCGGTCTCCTCCAGCCGGAAGCCGCGGCCCACGAGGTAGATCGCGAACCAGTCCGTGATCATGAACCACACGGGATCGGTGAGGCCGCGGGCGGCGATGGCTCCCCAGGTCTGCGGCCGCGCCAGGAGCGCACCCACGCCGACGGGCGGGACGGCCGCTTCTCCCGCGGCGGCGGGCACGTCACCCTCCCGCGCGCGGTCGTCCAGGATCTCGCGGCGTTCCGCTTCGCTCAGGCGCGGGTGCAGCTCGGGGGGGTAATAGCTGCGACGCCAGGCGATCAGCCAGAGGAACCCGAGGGTGCCCGTGATCAGGAACGCGGGACGCCAGCCCCCGGCCCACACGTAGAGGAACGGGACCAGCACGGACGCGATGGCCGCTCCGAAAGACGACCCGCTGTCGAAGAGCGCGACCGCCCATCCGCGCTCGCGGCGTGGGAACCACTCGGCGACGGCCTTGGTCGCGCCCGGCCAGTTCGCGGCCTCGCCCACCCCGAGCAGG
>Ga0207428_10003164_pt1 | contig 16129 bp, 14 predicted proteins | sample RhiMethybrSRZTD1_FD_187600 | JGI IMG/M metagenome (GOLD analysis project Ga0207428, IMG submission 187600) | Populus rhizosphere microbial communities from Tennessee, USA - Rhizosphere MetaG P. TD hybrid SRZTD1 (SPAdes) (version 3) | ecosystem: Host-associated > Plants > Roots > Rhizosphere >...
CGTGATCTCGAAGCGGCCGGTGCGCGCTTCCCACATCGAGTGGTGCCCGGCGATGAGGCCGGTGATCCCGTACACGCGAAAATCGTTGCGCGAATCGGGAAGAAGGCGGCTCGCGACCACCTGGCCGAGCGTCCCGTTGCCGAAGCGCAGCGTGAGGCAGGCGAGCTGCTCGAGCGGGCGCGCGGCCGTCTGGCCGTCGGTGACCGCGGTGATCTCGTCCACCTCGGCGCCGAGCACGAATCGCAGCAAGTCGACCGAGTGCACGCCGGTGCCCATCATCGTGGACGCGCCCCCGATCAGCTCCGGCGTATCCCACCACTGCGTGAGCGGCGTGCGGGGCGGTGAGCCATCGCGGCCCCGCACGCCGAATGCCCACTGCGCCTGGGCGAGCACGATGCGTCCCAGCGTCCCGGCGGCGACGAGCTCGCGGGCGCGTCGGTAGGCCGGGTGCTGGCGCAAGTTGAAGGCCACGCCGAGCGTGACACCGGCGCGGCGGCACGCCGTCAGCATTCGCACGGCGTCGGCCATCGTCGTGGCCATGGGCTTCTCGCACAGGACGTGCTTTCCGGCTTCCGCGGCCTGGACGACGTGCGTCGCATGCAAGGCGTTCGGTGATGCCACGAAGACGCCGTCGACCCGTGAGTCCTTGAGAAGATCGGCGAGCTCGTTGTACGCGGCGCGTGCGCCATGCTTCTGCGCGAACTCTTCCGCGCGGTGCTGATCGCGGCTGTAGACACCGACGAGCTCTCCCCCGCCGGCCTCGGCCATCGCCGGCGCGATCTTGATGTCGGGATGCTTGCCCGTGCTGACGATGCCCCATCCGAATGCCATGGACGCTCCTCGGGGTCAGGCCGGGCGCCGCCAGAGCCGCTCGGCCATCACGCCGACCGCCCGCTCCACTACCTCCGCGGCGTCGAGGATCATGTCCTCCCGGAAGCGACGGCCGACGATCTGGACGCCGACCGGCTGGCCATCGTTCTCATTCGCGGGCACGTTCGCGGCGGGCAGGCCCATGAAGTTCATGGCATAGCTGTAGAGCGCGCTGCCCAGCACCTCGCGCACGCCCTCCGCGCCCTGCTCGTCGCGGTTCCAGGTGAAGATCGGCGCCGGCAGGAACGGGGTGAGGACCAGCGGATAGTCGGCCATGAAGGTGCTCCAGGCGCGGATGAAGCGGTTGCGGTCGGCCATCGCCTTGAGGAACTCCGCGCCTTCGAACGGCTGAAAGTAGCGGTAGTACTCGTCGAAGATCGCGACGACGGTCTTCGAGCCGTACTTGCGCACGTCGGCGTCCATGAATGCCTTGGCCTCGCCGAAGAGGCAGCGCGCGCCCGTGACGGCCGCCTCCTTCAGGAGCGGCGGCTCGACCTCGCGTACGTCGTAGCCGGCGCCGGCCAGTGCGGCGTGCGCGGTGTCGAGCGCCTTCGCGACCGCCGGGTGCAGGGGGAAGTCGAAGGTGTTCCGGGTGAAGGCGACCTTGATGGGCGGCGGCTCGGCCGGCCCCTCGAACGGCATGGGCACCTGCCACGGATCGCGCGGGTCGTAGGTGACGAGCGAGCGCATGGCCAGGCGCACGTCGCGCACCTCGCGGCAGATCACCCCCTGCACGGACATCACCTGGGACAGCATGCCGCGCTCGACGGTGGCCGAGGGGTTGTAGGCCGGCACCCGGCCGAGACCCGGCTTCACCGTGGCCGCGCCGCACGCGTAGGCCGGAAAACGGAGCGAGCCACCGATGTCATTGCCGTGCGCGATCGGGCCGTAGCCCATCATCACCGCGGCGGCCGCGCCGCCCGACGAGCCGCCGGCCGAGGCGGTGGCGTTCCAGGGGTTGAAGGTGCGGCCGTGCAGCTCGTTCACCGTGGTCCCGCGGAAGGAGAACTCCGGCGTGTTGGTGCGCCCGATGATGATGGCCCCGGCCCGGCGGAGGTTGCGCACCACGGGCGCATCGTCCGGCGCGATCACGTCCTTGAACGCGACGACGCCGTTGGGCGTCGCGCACCCCTTCTGATCCACGTTCTCCTTGATCGTGACCGGCACGCCATGCAGCGGCCCCATCGGCCCGCGGGCGCTCATCGCCTTGTCGTGCGCCTCGGCCTCGCGCAGCGCGGCCTCGCCGAGATCGTCCACGACCGCATTGAGCTGGCCGTTGGTGGCGCGCAGGCGGGCCACCGCGCTGCCCACGGCCTCCGCGGCGGTCACCTTGCGTGCCGCGATGGCGTCGGCCAGCTCGCAGGCGCTCCACTGCCAGAGCGGCCTATTCGGGTCTGGCATTGCACAGGCCGTAGAAGCGAAGGGCGGGAAGGTGCCCGTCCGGGTCGATCACGTTGTAGGCGCGAGCCATGAGCGATCCTCCTCCGAAGGAATCGAGTCCGCCACATACTATCGCAACCGGCCCTTTCCCCGGAGGTGCCCGGATGGTAGCTTGCACGGCGGAGGGTGAGCGCGGCGATGACGAGAATGCATCTGATGTGGTTTTGTGCGTTCAGTCCGCACGCGGGATTTGGCCTCGACGGATGGGCGGGTCCCCGGACGACCGGGTACGAGTGGACACGGCCGGAATTGTGGCAGGACATGGCGATGGCGCTCGAGCGCGCCAAGTTCGACCTGATCATGCTCGGGGACAGCCTCGCCGTGCCGGGGACCTACCAGGGACGAATGGACGCCTACCTACGCTACGCCGAGCACGCGCCCTTCCACGATCCGGGCCCCCTTGTCGCCATCATGGCGGCCACGACGCGCCGCATCGGCCTCGCGGCGACGCTGTCGACGACGTTCTATCCGCCATTCCTGCTCGCCCGCCTCATGACGACGCTGGACCACCTGAGCCGCGGACGCATTGCGTGGAACGTGGTGACGTCCTACAAGATCGAGGAGGCCCTGAACTTCGGGTACGAGGAGCTGCTCGATCACGACCAGCGCTACGACCGGGCCGACGAGTACATGGAGCTGTGCTATCGGCTCTGGTCGAGTTGGGATCCGGATGCCGTCGTCATGGACCAGCGCACCAACACCTTCGCCGACCCCGCGAAGGTGCGGCCGATCGACTTCGCGGGCACGTATTACCGCTCGCGCGGCCCTCTCAGCGCCGCCCCGTCGCCGCAGGGGCGTCCCGTCATCATCCAGGCCGGCGCCTCGGACCGGGGCCAGGACTTCGCGGCCCGCCACGCAGAGGCCGTCATCGTGTCCCGGGAGACGACCGACGAGATGAAGCAGTACTACGATGCGTTCAAGGCCCGGGTGAAGAAGCAGGGACGCGACCCTGACGAGTGCAAGGTCTTCTTTCTCACCAAGCCGATCATCGCCGACACGGACGAGGCGGCCCAGCGGCAGGCCGACGAGCTGTACGCGAATGCGCCGGTGGAGGCCGGGCTGGCGTCGCTGTCGACCATGCTCCAGATGGACCTGTCGACCTACGATCTCGACGCGCCGCTGCCCGCCGCGATCCAGACCCGGGCCATCCAGGGCATCCGCAGCCAGCTCGATCGCTTCTACATGACCGGGCGGACGCCGACGCTGCGGGACATCGCCACCCGAAAGGTCAGCATCGACTCCAAGCCCTACATCGGCACGGCGGAGCGCGTCGCCGACGAGCTGGCGCAGACGATCGACGCGGTGGGGGGCGACGGTTTCGCCATCCGGCAGGGCCTCTGGCCGGGCTACGTCGGGCCCTTCGTGGAGAAGGTCATCCCGCTGCTCCAGCAGCGAGGCGCCGTGCGCACCGAGTACACCGGCACGACACTGCGCGAGCACCTTCGGGAGTTCTAGCCCAGACCTTGTTGGATGCGTTTCCCGCTGATACACGGAAGCCCCCGAAATCACCCTCGGGGGCTTCGTGGTTGCGGGACTATACCGCCGCTATTGACTCGAGCCTTGACCCATCCCCTGGGAAAGCGCGCGCGCGAGGATGGCTCGCCCGACCGCGCGCCTCACGAGAGCCTTCTTCACCAAGCGCCGCTTCACCGCGCGTCTCGCCACGGCCCTCTTGACCGCGCGCTTCTTCACCGCGCGCCGCATGACGGCTCGCTTCACCACGCGCTTCTTCACCGCGCGCCTTGCGACGGTCCTCCTCACCGCGCGCTTCCTTACTGCGCGCCTCACGGCGGCCCTTTTGACGGCCCGCCTCTTCACCGCCCGCCTCGCGACTGCTCGTCTGGCTCGCCTTCGTGCCATGTTGGCCTCCCTCTAGTCCTCCGGAAGCTCGCGGGAATGCCCGCGCGCGACGCCGCCACCACATGTGAAAGGCTAACGTGGCATCCGTGCCGCGCAATATGGGACGTTGGTCCCATCCGGATCAGGGGGCGGTCAGGCGCCGGAGTGCTCACGCCCCTGCCAGCCATGGCGAGGGTAAGATGACGACATCGATCGCGCGCCGCGCGGCTCGGGGAGGGTCACCATGAAGCTGGAGTCGTTCGCACGCTACCCGTTGCTATTCGGTCCGTCCCCCGTGCATCCCCTGGAGCGGATGACTGCGCACCTCGGAGGCGCCCGGATCTGGGCGAAGCGCGATGACTGTAACAGCGGTCTGGCGTTCGGGGGCAACAAGGTCCGCAAGCTCGAGTACCTGGTGGCGGACGCGATCGAGCAGGGGTGCGATGCGCTCGTCTCGATCGGCGGCGTCCAGTCCAATCACACACGGCAGGTTGCGGCGGCCGCGGCTCGGGTCGGGATGAAGTGTGTGCTGATTCAGGAGAGCTGGGTGGACTGGCCCGACGCCGTGTATGACCGGGTCGGCAACATTCTCCTCAGCCGAATCTTGGGTGCAGACGTCCGCCTCGTGCAGGCCGACTTCGGGATCGGCTTCAAGGACAGCTGGGAGCAGGCCATCGCGCAGATCGCGACGTCCGGGGGCAAGCCGTACGCCATCCCGGCGGGCGCGTCGGATCATCGGCTCGGCGGGCTCGGCTTCGCGCGGTGGGCCCAGGAGGTCGAGCAACAGGAGCGCCAGCTCGGGGTGTTCTTCGATACGGTGATCGTCTGCTCGGTGACCGGCAGCACGCAGGCGGGGATGATCGCGGGATTCGCGGGTCAGGCTCGGCCGCGCCGGGTCATCGGGATCGACGCCTCCGCCAAGCCCAAGGAAACGCTCGAGCAAGTCAGCCGCATCGCGCGGCAGACCGCCGAGCTCATCGGCATCGGGCGGAGTCTGCGTCCCGACGAGATCATCCTGGATGACCGGTACCATGCCGGCACCTACGGGATCCCCGATGACCGGACGCTGGAGGCGATCCGGCTGACTGCACGTCTCGAAGGCATGCTCACGGACCCCGTGTACGAGGGAAAGTCGATGGCCGGTCTCATCGACCTGGTGTCCGGCGGCGAGCTCGAGAAGAGCTCGACCGTTCTGTACGCCCACCTGGGAGGTCAGCCGGCGCTCAATGCCTATAGCGCGCTGTTCCGCTGACGGCAACGAAAGGGAGGAGATCGTGGACGCGTCGGACCAGGAGCTGCAGCAGTACCTCTTCGATCTTCAGGGCTATCTGGTGATCCCCAACGTCCTGGGGGCGGCGGAGGTGGCCGAGCTGAATCGCTTGATCGACGGGCGGCGGCTCCCCAGCCCTCGCGAGAGCATCCGCTTCGGCTCCGCGGCCGGCAAGCACGGACCGGATCATGGCTTCCTCAACTGGGGGGAGCCGTTCTGCCGCTTGCTGGATCATGAGGCGATCTTGCCGATTCTGCGCTTTCGACTCGGCGAGTGCTTTCGGCTGGACCGTCTCTACGGGATCCGCATGCAGAAGGGGCAGACGATGGGGTCCATGCACGCGGACTACGGGGCGTCGGCGCTCAACTCCTTCACGAAGCCCGGCGAGCGTTTTCACTTCGCTTCGAACGGCATCTACGAGGGGTTCACGGTCGCGGCCTGGAATCTTGCCGATGCCGGACCGGCGTACGGGGGATTCTGGTGCATCCCCGGAAGTCACAAGAGTCACTTCAGGCTGCCGCGCCAGATCCACGAGGCCCCGGAGAAGGCCGCCTGCGTCGTCATTCCCGAGATCCCCGCGGGATCGGTCGTGCTGTTCTCCGAAGCGATGATGCACGGGACAGCCCCCTGGCGAGCCGACCACGAGCGGCGCACGCTCCTGTACAAGTATTGCGTCTCCCACATGGCCTGGTCGCGGGCGCGCGTGCTGCCGCCTCCCGATGTCCCGCTCACCCCGCGCCAGCACGCGCTCCTGACCGAGCCGGGGGATCCACATACGTTCGTTCCATCGCTCTTCGGCGACGGACCCGGCGCGGCGCGATAGCGGCGCCGGAAGTCATACGGGCTGGATAGCGCCTCGCTCGGGCGCCGATGCAGACGCCGACGTCGTTCGCGAGGCCGAAGACCCCATGCTCCCACCGTCCATCTTGCCCAGCCCGCTGCGTTCGCATAGCCTGGCGTCACCGCCGCACGATGGTCATACGCCAAGGAGAGGCCGATGCGTGGAGGCGCGAAGCATTCGAGGGCGCTACCGTCGCGGAAGAGCGAAAGCTCCCGGGTGGAGGATCTCGAGAAGCGCCTGGCGGAGGCGCTCCAGGGCGAGACCGAGGCCCTGAAGCGAGAGGCTGAGGTGCTGGAGCAGCAGACGGCAACCGCAGAAGTTCTGCGCGTCATCAGCAGCTCGCCGGCCGACGTTCAGCCGGTGTTCGAGGCCATCGGGCAAAGCGTGATCCGCCTGATGGGAGCCGCGATGGCCTCCGTGTACGAGTTTGATGGATCGCTCGTTCACCTCCGCACGCTCACGCCGTCGACCTGGCCGCATGCCGAGGAGCTTCGCCGACAGTATCCCAGGCCACCGGACGCGAAGCTGGCGGCAGGCCGCGTGATCCTCGAGCGCGCGATCCTGCACCTGGAGGATCTCCAGACTGATCCCGCGACACCGTCGGTGACCCGGCAAGTCGCGGAGCGGATGGGCCTCAAGGCCGTCCTGTGGGTTCCGATGCTCCGGGACGGGAAGCCGATGGGCGTCATCGGAGCCGTCCGGGCCGAAGCAAAGCTCTTCTCCGACAAGCAGGTGCGCCTGCTTCAGACGTTCGCCGATCAGGCGGTCATCGCGATCGAAAACGTGCGACTCTTCACCGAACTGCAGGCGCGGACGGGACAGCTGACACGGTCGGTCGAGCAGTTGACTGCCCTTAGCGAAGTCGGGCGCGCGATCAGCTCCACGCTCGATCTCGAGACCGTGCTGACCACGATCGTGTCGCGCGCGGTCGAGCTCTCAGCGCTCGATGGCGGCGTGGTCTTCGAGTACGACGACGCCGCGGAGGAGTTTGTCCACCGGGTGGCGACCGACACCGGGGGAGGTCTCGCCGAGGCACGACGCAACACGCGGATCCGCAAGGGCGAAGGCGCGCTGGGGCGAACGGCGATGACGCTGGAGCCGGTCCAGGTCCCCGACATCACGGCGCTCGGCGCCTACGAGAGCCGGCTGCGGCACAACCTGGTCGAGTCCGGCATCCGCGCCATCTTGGCCGTGCCAATGCTCTGTGAAGGGCGATTGATCGGCTGTCTCGCCGTGACGCGCAACGAGCCCGGCGAGTTTCCGGCGGACACCATCGAGCTCCTGCGGACCTTCGCGACACAGTCGGCCTTGGCGATCCAGAACGCGCGCCTGTTCCGCGAGATTGCCGCGAAGAGCCATCAGCTCGAGGTCGCGAGCCAGCACAAGTCGGAGTTCCTCGCCAACATGTCACACGAGCTACGGACTCCGTTGAACGCGATCATCGGCTTCTCCGAGGTGCTGAGCGAGCGGATGTTCGGCGAGCTGAATGAGAAGCAGGACGAGTACCTGAAGGACATTCACGCCTCGGGGCAACACCTGCTGGCTTTGATCAACGACATTCTCGATCTGTCGAAGATCGAGGCCGGTCGAATGGAGCTGGACGTCACGGAGTTCGACCTGCCCACGGCCGTCGACAACGCGCTGACACTGATCCGCGAGCGCGCCGGCCGACGCGGGATCGCACTGCACACAACCGTCGACGAGCGGCTCGGGCATATCCGGGGCGATGAACGCAAGATCCGCCAGGTTCTGCTGAACCTCCTCTCGAACGCGATCAAGTTCACGCCCGAGGGGGGCCGCATCCACGTCGCGGCGAAAGCGGTGGATGGCGCCATGGAGGTCTCGGTGAGCGACACCGGAGTCGGCATCGCGCCGGACGATCAGAAGGTGGTGTTCGAGGAGTTTCGTCAGGTCGGGACCGCCGACAAGAAAGTCGAGGGCACCGGGCTAGGCCTTGCCCTGTCGCGCAAATTCATCGAGCTCCACGGCGGCGAGATCTGGGTCGAGAGCCGGGTCGGGGAGGGCTCGACGTTCACGTTCACCGTGCCGGTGCGACGTGGTGAGTGAGCTGATCCGGTCAATCTTAGCCAAGGGGGGACCGAGAGATGGCATCCACGAAAGACGTTCTCGAGCACCACATGAAGTGCTTTGGCGGGGGCGACCTCAAGGGCATCCTGGCTGGCTATGCGCCCGGCGCCGTCGTGTTCACGCCAGACGGACCGCTCAAGGGGATCGACGCGATTCGGCCGCTGTTCGAAGCGATGTTCGCGGAGTTTGCGAAGCCCGGCGCGAAGTTCGCCATGAAGCAGCAGTCCATCGAGGGCGACTACGCCTACCTCCTGTGGACGGCAGAGACCGCCGACAACGTGTACGAGATCGGCACGGACACGTTCATCGTGCGCGACGGCAAGATCGTGGCCCAGTCGATCGCCGGGAAGATCACGCCCAAGGGTTGACACGTGCCGCGCGCCCGGTGGCTTCGTCCCACCGGGCGCGCGAGCCGCGCGTGAAGCGTGAAGCCTACGCCTCGACCCAGGGCGTCCAGAGCTGGAACCACTCCTCGGGCGGGTTGACGAATCCCTTCACCTTCGGGCTGAGCACCACCAGGTTCAGGTCGTTGCAGATGGGGAAGAACGCGGCGTCCTCCTCCATGACGATGCGGTCGATCTGCTTGTAGACCAGGGCGCGCTTCTTCTCCTCCAGCTCGGCGCGGGCGGTGTCGAGCAGGCCGTCCACCTTCGGGTTCGCGTACCAGCCCACGTTGACGCCCTTGTCCGGCTGCCGGGTCGAGCGCGCCACGATGTCGATCCAGAAGTTGCTCGTCATACCCCAGGAGAGCTGGTACGCCCCATGGCCTGGGCGCAGTCCCTGGAACATCTTGGCGAGATACGTGATCCAGTCGAACGTCTCGAGCTTCACCTTGATCCCGACCTTGGCGAGATCGCGCTGGATCCACACGGCCATGGCCACCGGGATCATCTGGCCCGAACCGGAGGTGGAGGTCCAGAACGTGGTCTCGAAGCCGTTCCCGTGGCCGGCCTCCTTGAGGAGGGCCTTGGCCTTTTCCGGATCGTAGGAGTAGGGCTTGTACTTGGGGTCGTAGGCGGCGGTCGCGGGCGAGATCATGCTCCACGCGGGTTTCGCGGTGCCGCGGAGCAGCTCCTTGCACATCTTGTCCTTGTCCACCGACATCTGAAGCGCCCGGCGGACGCGCACGTCCTTGAAGTGCTCGTCCTTCATGTTGAGGTGCCAGTACCAGATGTGGGGCGCGTTGCTCTGCAGCACCTGGAACTTGTCCTTCCTCAAGGCCTCCACCTCGTCGGGCGGGGGCGCGAGGATGAAGTCCACTTCGCCGGTGCGCAGGGCGGCCACCCGCGCGGTGGGGTCGTCGAGGCGGCGGAACACCAGCTTGTCCACGTTGGCCGCCTTGCCCCAGTAGTCCTTGAAGCGCTCGAGCACGATACGGTCGCCCGGCACGTTCTCGACGAACTTGAAGGGGCCGGTGCCGACGGGCGCGTCGGCGAACTTCTCGTTGCCGGTCTTCTTCGCCTGGGTGGGGCTGATCATCATCGGCTCGCCCCAGCTCTGGAGCGTCATCCGCTCCCACTCCGCGTAGGGCTTGCTGAACGTCAGCTTGAGCGTGTACTCGTCCACGGCCTCCGCGCCCGTGATGTACTCCACCACGTAGGAGGTGTAGCTGTTGGCGCGCGGGTAGAAGTGGGGCGCGTCCTTCTTGTACATCCGCTCCCACGAGAAGACGGCGGCCGCGGCGTTGAATGGGGTGCCGTCGTGGAACTTGACGCCCTTGCGCAGCTTGAAGGTGCGCGAGAGCCCGTCCTTGGCGGTGGTATACGACTCGGCCAGCTTCGGCACCATGGGCGGGATGGCCACGTCGGCTTTCGTGAGGTCCTCGGCGAGCAGCCCCTCGAACATCTGGAAGGTCACGCGGTAGGTGAGCCAGCAGCCGGTGGCCTGCGGGTCGAGGATGTCGGACGGGCCCTCCATCCCGTAGACGAGCGTGCCCCCCTTCTTGGGTGTCTGGGCGCGCGCGCGCTTCGGCGCCGCCGCCAGGGCTCCCGCGGCGCCCGCCGCGCCGGCGGCGGTGCGGAGGAAGTCCCGGCGGCTCACGCCGTCGGGAATCATGCGCAGCATCAGGTTGATCTTGTCCGCGTCCATGCCGTTCCTCCTTGCCTCGACGGGGGGCTACCGGCGGGCGCGAGGGTCGAGGGCCTCGCGAAGGCCGTCTCCAACGAAGTTGAACGCCAGCGCGGCGACGACGATGACGATGCCGGGGATCGTGGCCACGTGCGCGGCCCGGTAGAGGACGAGCCGGCCGTTGCCCACCATGACACCCCAGTCGGGCGTGGGCGGCTGCACGCCCAGGCCCAGGAAGCTGAGCCCCGCCGAGGCGACGATCATCAAGCCGACCAGCGTGCTGGTGTAGACGAGCAGTGGCGGCAGCACGTTCGGCAAGAGGTGGCGGCCGATCAGGCGCCAGCGGCTGGCGCCGAGGCCGCGCGCGGCTTCCACGAACTCGAGATGCTTCACCGAGAGCGTCGCGCTGCGGACCACCCGCGTGCTGTACGGCACCAGCACGACCGCGAGGGCGAACATCTGGTTGTTCATGCCGGGGCCGATGACCCCGACGATCGCGATGGCGAGCAGCACGAGCGGGAACGCGAAGAAGACGTCGAGCGCGCGCATGATGAGGTGGTCGACCAGGCCGCCCAGATCGCCCGCCAGCAAACCGAGGAGCAGGGCGACCAGCCCGGCCGTCACGGTCGGCAGGATGCCCACCATGAGCGAGGCGCGTCCTGCCCAGATGAGACGGCTGAGGATGTCGCGCCCCTGCTCGTCGGTGCCGAGCAGATGGCCGGGCGTGCCGATGGGGGCGAGGCGCTCGACCCCCGCGGAGCTCAGCGGGTCCCACGGGCTGATGAGCGGGGCGGCCAGCGCGGCGCCGCCGAGGATGGCGATGATGACGAGGCCAAGCAGGGCCTGGCGATCCCGACAGAAGACGCGGACGAACTGGGCGAAGGCCCGCGAGCCGCGGCGGGGGCGGGGCCTCTCGGTCTCGACGGCGAGGGCGGCGATGGACACGGAGGCTAGGCCGGCCGCGTGCGCGGGTCGAGGTACAGATTCAGGAGGTCGACCACGAGGTTCACGAGCACGAACATGACCGCGATGAACAGGGCGGCGCCCTGGACCACCTGCACGTCGCGGGCGATCACGGAGGAGACGAGCTGCCGTCCGAGGCCCGGCCAGCCGAACACTTCCTCGGTGAAGACCGCGCCGCCCAGCAGATATCCGAGCTGGAGCCCGGCGATGGTCAGGATCGGCGGCCACGCCACCCGGAGGGCGTGCAGCCACAGCACGGCCCGCTCCGAGAGCCCCTTGGAGCGCGCAACCTTGATGTAGTCCTGGCCGAGAATCTCCAGCAGCGAGGCGCGCGTCATCCGGGCGATGATCGCGCCGGGCGCCGCCGCGGTGGCGACGGCCGGCATGATGAGGTGCAGGAGCAGGTCGTCGAGGCCGCCCGGACCGCGCGAGGAGTACATGCCCAGGCTCGGCAGCCACCGCAGGTCGATCGCGAAGAGCACGATCAGCACGAGCCCCAGCCAGAAGGGCGGCATGTTGCCCACCACGAGCGAGACGCCCATGGCGGTCCGGTCGACCGCGGTCTGCGGGCGCGCCGCAGCGACGAGGCCGACGGTGATGCCTCCCACCACCGCGAGGGCGAAGCTCGCGCTGGCGAGGATGAGCGTGTTGCCGAACTTGGGCAGCAACAGCTCCATCACCGGCTTGTGCACGATGGGCGAGAGGCCCAGGTCGCCGTGGACCGCGCGCCAGAGCCACTTCGCGTACTGGACGTGGATCGCCTCGTCGAGCCCCAGCGCGTGGCGGAGCTGGGCGAGGGACTGATCGGTGGCCATGGGCCCGAGCAGCGCGCGCGCCACGTCGCCCGGGATCAGCTTCATCGTGAGGAAGATCACCACCGAGATGCCGAAGAGCACCGGGACCAGTCCGACCAGCCGCTGCAGCGCGTAGACGGTCATGCGCGACGGGTTCGGGGGGGGCGGGCGACCTCGAGCCTCTCGCGCAGCCGTTCGCAGTACGCCGCCGCCTGCTCGGTGAAGCGCGTCTCGAAGAACTCGTCGACCGCGCGGCTCAAGATGGCGTCGGCGTCGGTGCGGATCGGCAGCGGGCTGCGGCTGCGGAGCGTGTCGACGGCGAGGGTCTTGAGGGGCGGCGCGACCTCGTACTCCAGGGTGAGCTGCACGCGCACGCCGTCAGGGCCGGGCTCGAGGCGCCAGTGTCCTGCAATCGTCACGAGCGGGCCTCGCATGGCGAAGCAGCGCTCTCGCCGGCCGTTCTTCCCCGCGCGGCTGACCGTGAGCGTGGCCGTCTGTTCCTGGCCGTCCACGATGGGCAGATCCAGCGCGTGGTGGAGCGTTCCGTGGGGTGTCTCGTTGCCGGCCGTCACCCCGGGGAAGCAGAGGTACGTCGCTCTCCGGCCGAGCGCGGTCCACGCGTCTTCCACGGAGAACGACAGGTGCGTCTGGGCGGTCGCGGTGACCATCTCTCTCCAGAAAGTCCACCGGCCCGATCGGCGTGGCACGCCACCGCCGCGGGCCCGGCTCACTATAGTCCATGGCATGATCGAGCCGCAACCATCCGCGGTGCCCCGATCCGGAGGACGAGAGCCATGCTGAGGCGAGTCGATGTCGACGAGGTGACGGAGTACGGCCGCGCGCTGGGGTTCGACCTGACCCCGACGGAGGCGCGGATGATCCAGGCGCGCATGATGGACACCATCGCCGCGCTCGAGGCCTTCGACGAGATGCGCGTGGAGGAGCGGGGCCTGCCGCTCCGCTTCACCGATCGCGATCCCGGGCGCCGCCCGACCGAAGCCGAGGATCCGCTCGGCGCCTTCATCCGGACCTGCCGGGTGAAGGGCGCGGATCGGGGGCCGCTGGCCGGCAAGACGGTCGCGCTGAAGGACCACATCGCGCTCGCGGGGGTGCCGCTCACGTTCAGCTCGCACATGATGGACGGCTACGTGCCGGACTTCGATGCCACCGTGGTCACGCGACTTCTCGACGCGGGCGCAACCATCGTCGGCAAGCTCAAGATGGAGGAGTTTTCCTGGGGAGGGCCGGGGCTCTCCGGCGTGGGCGACTACGGCCGGCCGCTCAACCCGCACAACCGCGAGCACGTCACCGGCGGCTCGTCGTCGGGCTCCGGCGCCGCCGTGGCGGGCGGGATGGTGGACATCGCGCTGGGGGGCGACCAGGGCGGCTCCATCCGGCTGCCCGCGGCGTGGTGCGGCATCGTCGGTCTCATGCCCACCCACGGGCTCGTGCCGCACACCGGCGTCTTCGGTCTCGAGCCGACCATCGACTACGTGGGCCCGATGGCGCGGACGGTGGAGGATGTCGCGGTGTCGCTCCAGTGCCTGGCGGGTCGCGACGGCCTGGATCCGCGCCAGGCCGACGTGCCCGCGGGCGTGCCCGACTACACCGGCGCGCTCACGCGCGGCGTGAAGGGGCTGCGGATCGGGGTCCTGGCGGAGGGCTTCGGCGTCGCGGGCGGCGACCGCGCGGTCGACGAGGCCGTGATGGAGGCGGTGCGCGGGCTCGAGCGCGCCGGCGCTCGGGTGGAGCGGGTGTCGGTGCCGCTCCACACCCGGGCGCTCCCCGCGCTGTTGCCGATCTACCTCGAGGGCGGCAAGCGGATGTACGACACGCACTTCGGCGGCGCCTTCGCCAAGACCTACTATCCGTCCTCGCTGATCTCGATCTTCGGCCGCCTCAAGCAGAGCCACGCGCGCGAGTTCTCGCCGAACCTCAAGCTGAACCTCCTGCAGGGCTACTATCTGCAGCGCAACTACGGCGGGCGGCTCTACGCGAAGGCCCAGAACGTGCGGCCCACCTTCGTGGCTCAGTACGATCAGGTGTTCCGGTCGGTGGACGTGCTCGCGATGCCGACGATTCCATTGACCGCGCCGCGCTGGCAGGCGCCGCGCGACTTCGAGGACGCGCTCGAGCTGACCATGCTCGGCGGCGGGCGCAGCCTCGACCTGGGGCCCGTCATCGCCAACACGTGCCCCTTCAACTACACGGGCCATCCGGCGATCAGCGTGCCGTGCGCCAAGCTGGGCGGGCTCCCGGTCGGGCTGATGCTGGTCGCCCCCCACTTCCGCGAGGACACGTTGCTTCAGGCCGCCGCCGCGCATCAGCGGTCGGTGGACTGGGCCACGTTGCTCGCCACGCCAGCGCCACGGGGCGCGTGAGGCAAAGGAGCCGACCATGCTGATCGTCGACGCGCAGATTCATCTCTGGAACGCAGGCAACCCCACCAGCCCGTGGCACCGGCAGATTCCCGCCTATCTGAAGGACGACGCCCTGAAGGAAATGGACGCCGGCGGTGTCGATGCCGCCATCCTCACCCCGCACACCCCATGGGATCCGAATGCGAACGAGCTCTGCATGGAGGCCGCGCGCGCCCATCCCGACCGGTTCGCGATCCTCGGCAACTTCCCCCTCGACAAGCCAGAGAGCCGCGCGCTGGTCGACACGTGGAAGCAGCGCCCGGGCATGCTCGGATGCCGCTTCACCTTCATCGGGCCGGAGCAGGAGAAGTGGCCGGGGAACGGCACCGTCGACTGGCTATGGCCCGCGGCGGAGCGGGCCGGCCTGCCGATCGCGATGATGGCGGCGAACTTTCTGCCAAAGGTCCGCGAGGTCGCCCAGCGGCACCCGAACCTCAAGCTCATCCTCGATCACCTCGGCCGCCCGAGGGGCGACGCGAGTCCGGGTGAGCGGTGGGCGAATCTCGACGAGGTGCTGGCGCTCGCGAAGTATCCCAACGTCGCGATGAAGGCGACGGGCGCGCCCAGCTACTCCGATCAGCGCTACCCCTTTCCCGATATCCATGACAATCTACACCGCCTCTACGACGCCTTCGGCCCCGCGCGATGGTTCTGGGGCACCGACATCACACGTATGCCGTGCTCGTGGCGTCAGTGCGTCACGCTGTTTACGGAAGAGCTGCCCTGGCTGAAGGGCCGCGACCTCGAGCTCGTGATGGGGCGGGCGCTCTGTGACTGGCTGGGATGGAGACGATGAACGCCGTCGACTTCTTTCTCGGGCGGTATCGCGAGTTCCACCGCGGAATCTTCGACGACCTCACGAAGGAGCTCACCGAGGCGCAGATCCGCGGGCGGCCTCGTCCGGGCATGAACCCGATCGCGTGGCTGCTCTGGCACGCGGCGCGCATCGAGGATGTCGGCGTCAACCGCTTCATCACCGACGGCCGGCAGGTGCTCGACAGCGGCGCATGGCTCGGGCGGATGAAGACCGCGCGGCGCGACGTCGGCACCGGGATGGTGGACGGCGAGGTCGACGAGCTCTGTGCGCAGATCGACCTGGAAGGGCTGCGCGGGTACTGGGACGCCGTCCAGGCGGCCACGCTCGCGATCGCGGAGACGTTGCGAAACGAGAACCTCGACACCGTCGTCGCGGCCGAGCGGATCCACGCGACGGCCACCAAGGAAGGCGCGGTGGCGCCGGTCGCGCCGTGGCTCACCGAGTTCTGGGCGAAAGGGCGCACGCGCGGCTGGTACCTTTCGCAGCTTCCGTTCCTGCACGTGTACGGGCATTATTTCGAGGCCCTCGTGGTCAAGGGCCAGTGGGGTCATCCCAGCCGCTGAGTAATGCGACGCAAGGGGAGCCGGTGATGAAGCGAAGCGTGATGGCGGTAGCTGTCGTCCTGATGATGATCGCAGGAAGTATCGCTCCGGGTGATGCCGCGCCGGGTGGCGGGGGCGGCGGGCGCGGTGGCGGCGGCGGTGGTGGCGGCCGCGGCGG
>Ga0207428_10003165_pt1 | contig 16126 bp, 14 predicted proteins | sample RhiMethybrSRZTD1_FD_187600 | JGI IMG/M metagenome (GOLD analysis project Ga0207428, IMG submission 187600) | Populus rhizosphere microbial communities from Tennessee, USA - Rhizosphere MetaG P. TD hybrid SRZTD1 (SPAdes) (version 3) | ecosystem: Host-associated > Plants > Roots > Rhizosphere >...
TGGCGTCGGGCGCCTCGGCCTCGATGTTGATGATCTGGCGGTGGATGGGCTCCTTGTTCTCGTTGATGAAGTTGAGGAAGTCCTCGAGCCCGTTGGGATAGCGGAAGGTGTCGCTGCGGCCGGTGGCCTCCTCGGACAGCGTGATCTGCACGCCGCTCTTGCCCATCAGGAACGCCAGCTCGCGCAGCCGCTGGCTGAGGACGTCGTAGCTGAACTCGAGCGTCTCGAAGATCTCGCCGTCGGGCTTGAAGGTGACCTTCGTGCCGGTCTTGGTCGAGGTGCCGGCCTCCTTGAGCTCGTTGGCCTTCACGCCGCGGCGGAAGGTCTGCTCGTAGACGCGGTTGTTGCGGTTGACCTCGACCTCGAGCCACTCGGAGAGCGCGTTGACGCACGAGACGCCCACGCCGTGCAGGCCGCCGCTGACCTTGTAGCTGCCCTTGTCGAACTTCCCGCCCGCGTGGAGCTTGCACATGATCACCTCGACCGCGGGCACGCCCTCGGTCGGGTGGATGTCGACGGGGATGCCGCGGCCGTCGTCGACGACGGTCACCGAGCCGTCGCTGTTGATCGTGACGTCGATGCTCTTGGCGAAGCCGGCGAGCGCCTCGTCGATCGAGTTGTCGACGACCTCGAACACGCAGTGGTGCAGGCCCTTGGCCGCCGTGTCGCCGATGTACATGGCCGGCCGGCGCCGGACGGCCTCGAGGCCCTCGAGCACCTGGATCGAGGAGGAGTCGTAGGTCTGGCTCATGAGGGCGGATTTCCCACGCGGAACACCAGGCGCCGGATGCCCTGCGCATCCGGGTCGGCCTGCAGCGCACCGAGGAGCTGGCGCGCCCGGAACGCCTCCAGCTCATAGCACTGCGCGGAGGAGGCCACCTCGATCGTGAGCACGCCGTCGCGCAGCGCCGCGACACGCGAGCGCGACGCGAGGCGCTCGCCGGCGGCGCGCAGCCAGGCCTGGCGCAGACCCGACAGCGCCAGCGGCCGGGCGTAGGCGCGCCGCTGCAGCAGCGCGGCCACGAGGTTGCCCAGCGACTCGGTCGTCCCGCGGCGTCCCATGCGCTCGGCCACGGCGCTCAGGAGGTGATCGGCATGACGACGTAGAGCGCGTCGTCGGAGGACGAGAACAGGCCGGCCGAGGCGCGGTCCTTGAAGCGGAACTTGAGCGCGCCCTCCGGCAGCGTCTTGAGGTACTCGCCCAGGAACTCGGGGTTGAAGCGGATCCCCACCGCGTCGCCCTGGTAGGCGATGCCCATCTCGCTGCGCGCCTCGCCCACGCCCTCCTGGCGCGAGAGCACCGCCAGCGTGCCCTTGTCGAAGCGCAGCTCGACGGCCCGCGCCTCCTCGCCCGCCGTGACCGCCGCGCGCTGGATCGCGCTGGCGAACTCGTGCCGGTCGAGCTCGACCTCCTTGGGCGTGTCCTGCTTCTTGGGCAGCACCGCGCGGAAGTCGGGGAACTCGCCCTCCACGATCTGCACGACGATCTCGGTGTCCTCCACCGCGAAGCGCACCTGGTCGTCGCGCGCCGTGATCGACAGCCGCCCCTCGCGGTCGGGCACCGCCCGCTGCAGCTGCGACAGCCCGCGCACCGGCACGATGCTGCTGTGCCGCGCCTTGACGCCCGTGGCGATCTCGAGCCGGGCCATCGACAGGCGCCGGCCGTCCGTCGCGACGAGCGTGATCTCCTTGGGATCGAGCTCGAGCAGCACGCCGTGGAAGGCGTAGCGGCCCATGTCCTTGGCGGCCGCGAACATCGTGCGGCTGCACAGGTCGAGGAAGGGGCCCGCCGGCACGTCGACGGTCGTGCCCGCCTCGTCCAGCCCGTGGATCGCCGGGTATTGCTCGGCGTCGTCGCAGTGCAGCTTGAACAGCGCCGATCCGCCCGAGACCTCGTGGAAGGCGCCCTTCTCCTCGATCTCGACGACCTCGGTCGGCAGCGCGCGCACGGCCGAGAGCAGCGTCGTCGCCGGGATGGCGGCCGTGCCCTGGCCGCTCACGCCCTCGGTGCGGCAGCGCGTGCGGATCGAGACCTCGCCGTCGGTGGCGGTCAGCGTGACCAGGCCCTCGTCGGCCTCGACGAGCACGTCCTGGAAGATCGGTCTCGGGCTGCGCGTGGGGCAGAAGGCGGCCGCGAGCTGGAGCTGCTGCAGGAAGGGATCGCGGGGGACGCGCAGTTTCATGGAGGCGGTCTTCGCAGGGTGTCTTGGAGAACGACTGATCTTAGAGAAAGACTCATCATCTTCAGAAGCCTGTCCGGATTGGGGAGAACCCCGCGGGGCCGGCTCGCAAAGCCCTGCTCCGACGCGGCTTCCGGAGGGCGGCGGATGTTGACGGAGCGGCCCTCCGGCTCCGCGGCCGGCCACACGGCCGCGGTGCGGGACGAGCGGCGCGCGCCGGACGACTGGAGGCCTGCGGGGCCCCACGTCGCACGACCACGAACTCTCCGCGGGCTGCTGACAATCACGCGCGCTTCTCCCATCGCAGGGCTCGTGGGCTGACACGACGGCGGCACAAGCGCGCCGTCACGGGCGTTCGAATTCGCTCAGTGCTGGGCGCGCGTCTCGAGGTCGGCCATGAGCAGCGAGAAGGGCCGGCTGGCCTCCATGCGCGAGCGGATCTTGTCGACCGCGTAGAGCACGGTGGAGTGGTCGCGGCCTCCGAAGCAGCCCCCGATCTCCTCGAGCGACATCGACGTGAGCTGCCGGGCCAGGTACATGGCGGCCTGCCGCGGGAGCGCGATCGACTGCGTCCGCCGGCGACCCTGCAGGTCGCCGCTGCGCACGCCGAAGTGGTTGCAGACGACGGCGATGACGCGGTCGACCCCGGTCACGGGTCGAAGCGACCCCCCGGGCTGCATGCCCAGGGCCTGGTGCGCCAGGTCGAGGTCGATCGGCCGGTGGATGAGCTGGGCGTAGCCGATGACCTTGGTGATCGCGCCCTCGAGCTCACGGATGTTCGTGTCGACCTGCTCGCCGAGCAGCCGCAGCACCTCCTCGGGCACCTCGACGCCGCGGTCGCGCGCCTTGCGCCGCAGGATCGCGAGGCGCGTCTCGTAGCCCGGCGGCTCGAGCTCGGCCTCCAGGCCCCACTTGAACCGGCTGATCAGGCGCTGCGTCAGCGCCGGGATGGCCTGCGGCGGGCTGTCGCTGCTCAGCACGATCTGGCGGCCGGAGTTGTAGAGCGAATTGAAGGTGTGGAAGAACTCGTCCTGCGTGCGGTCCTTGTGCGCGAGGAGGTGGATGTCGTCCACGAGCAGGATGTCGACGCTGCGGTACTTGTAGCGGAAGCGGTCCACGTCGCCCTTCTCGATGGCGGCGATGAACTGGTTCACGAAGGTCTCGCTCGACAGGTAGAGGATGTTGCGCGGCCGGCGGGAGCGCAGCGCCTGGTGGCAGATGGCCTGCAGCAGGTGGGTCTTGCCCATGCCCACGCGGCCGTGGAGGAAGAGCGGGTTGTAGGAGTCGGACGGCGCGTCACCGACGGCGCGCGCGGCGGCGTGGGCCAGGCTGTTGCTCGGGCCGACGACGAAGTTCTCGAAGGTGTACTTGTCGTTGAGCATCACGTCGCTGTGCGTGGCGAAGAAGGCGCGGTTGCCCGGCGCGGGGTCGGGCGCGACCGCGGCCGGCGCGCTCTCGAGGGCCGGCAGATCGGCCTCGGCCTGCGGCGAGAGCGTGAGCTCGAGCGGCGCGTCGGTGCCGACGCAGGCGCGCACCGCCGCGCGCAGGACCTCGGCGTAGTAGGTCGACAGCCAGTCGCGGATGAAGGGGTTCGCGACCGCGAGCTGCACGCCATCCGGTCTGGCCGCGAGCACCTCGATGGACGAGAACCACAGGTCGTACTGCTGCTTGCTGACGAGTCCGCGGAGGATGTCGTGCAGCGGCTTCTCGTCGGGCCTCGCGATCTCGATGGTGGTCATGAGACGGTATGGATCCCTTCCCAGGTTGAACGGCGTGCGAATGGAACGGCCGCGAAACCGGTCGCGGCTGCGATGAGCCGCCCAGTGTTACGACTCGCCCCCCGGCGTTCGCGACAGGCTGCGTATGATCGAGCTTTTCCCCGACCTGTCAACGGCTCGCGGTCGCGTTACGCCGCGCGCGCGTCGAGCAGTGGATCAAATCAGCCGCACGACGATCGGCACGCGCGACGCGTGTCGCGTCAGACGCTCGCGCGCACCGCGACGCCGGCGAGCGCGCGCGCGAGACGCGCAGGGAAAGCGAGCACGTCGTCCTCGCTGTTCGCGGGACCGACGCTGATGCGCAGCGCGGAGCGCGCGCGCTCGTCGTCTTTTGTCGTTGCCAGAAGGACAGGCGACGGACGTCGCGAGCCCGACGCGCAGGCCGAGCCGTGCGAGACGGCGACGCCCTCGAGATCGAGGCGCGCGACGAGCGCACCGCCTGCGCGGCCCGGAAACGAGGCGTTCAGCGTGTTCGGCAGCACGCCGCGCTCGGGAGAGTTGAAGCGGACCGATGGTTCCTCGGCGGCGATCGTCGCGCGCAGTTGCGACGTCCATCGCGCCCACGTCGCACCGTCGACCGGCAGCCGCGCGACGGCCTCCTCGGCCGCCGCGGCGAAGGCCGACGCGAGCGCCGCGGCCTCCGTGCCCGCGCGCAGGCCGCCTTCCTGCTCGCCGCCGGCCAGCAGCGCGCGCAACGGCAGCCCGCGGCGCACCACGAGCGCGCCGATGCCGACCGGGCCGCCGAGCTTGTGGGCCGAGACCGCCAGCAGGTCGACGCCGAGCCCGCGGAAGGACAGCGGCAGCTTGCCGAAGGCCTGGGTCGCGTCGCAATGGAAGGCGGCCCCGACGGCCTGCGCCGCCGCGGCCAGCGCGGCGATGTCCTGCACCACGCCCGTCTCGTGGTTGGCGAGCCCGACGCTGACCAGCGCCGGGCGCAGCGCGCCGGCGGCCGACACGAACCCGGCGTCCACGTGCCCCTCGTCGTCCACGGGAAGCGCCCGCACGTTGCCGCGACGCGCGAGCGGCGCGAGCACCGACGGGTGCTCGATGGGCGAATGGAGGATCCAGCGTTCCGGATCGGCGCTCGCGAGGGCGGTCGAGTTCGACTCGGTGCCGCCGGACGTGAACACGACCTCGTCACGATGGCAGTCCAGAGTGGCAGCCAGCCGCTCGCGCGCCTCCTCGAGCCAGCGCCGCGCCACCCGGCCCTCGGCGTGCGCGCTCGACGGGTTGCCCGCCAGCGGCCCCTCCCAGCAGCGGCGGAGCGCGTCGCGCGCGCACGCGCGCAGCGGGCAGGTCGCGTTGTGATCGAGGTAGAGGCGGCGCATGCCGGCGGCCCGCTCGCGGCTCAGGACCCGTTCCGGATCAGCGCGGTGTACAACTCTTCGTGGCGGCGCACGGCGCCCTCGAGCGAGAAGCGCTCGCTCGCGCGCGACACGCCGGCCTGGCCCAGCCGCGCGCGCAGCTCGGGCTCGCGCAGCAGGCGCGCGACGTCCTCGGCCATGCCGTCGACGTCGCCCACCTCGCGCAAGAAGCCGGTCTCGCCGTGCTCGACGACCTCGGGCAGTCCGCCCGCGCGCGTGGCCACGACCGGCACCCCGCAGGCCATGGCCTCGAGCGCCGCGAGGCCGAAGGACTCGCTCTCGCTGGGCAGCAGCGCCACGTCGGCGGCCGAGGTGATCGGCTCGGCCTCGGGGATCTCGCCCAGGAAGCGCACGCGGTCGAGCAGCCGGTGGCGCACGGCCGCCTCGCGCAGCAGCGGGACGTCGGGCCCGTCACCGAGCAGCAGCAGCAGCGGCGAGAGCTCGCGCGGCAGCCGCCGCAGGATCTCGAGCGTGTCGATCGCGCGCTTGAGCGGCCGGAAGTTGCTCGTGTGCAGCAGCAGCGCGCGGCCGTTGCCGCCCAGCTCGTTGCGCACGGCGTCGTCGGCCCGCGGCTTGAAGCGGCTCTGGTCGACGAAGTTCGGCACGACCTCGAGCGGCCCGTCGAAGTTGAAGACCTCGCGCGTCTGCGCCGCCAGCCAGTCCGACACGCACACGATCGCGTCGCTCTTCTGCAGGCCGAAGCGGATCACCTCGCGGTAGCTGGGGTCGCGGCCGAAGATCGTGGCGTCCGTGCCGTGCAGGGTGGTCACGATCCGCGTGCGGCAGCCGGGGAGCATCTCGCGCGCGAGGTGCGCCGAGATCGCGTGCGGGATCGCGTAGTGCACGTGCACGACGTCGAGCGCCTTCTCGGCCATGACCTCGCGCAGCGTCGACGACAGCGCGAGGTCGTAGGGCGGATAGCGGAAGAGCGGATACGACGAGACCGACACGGGATGGAAGCTGATCCCGTGGTGGCACGCGGGCAGCCGCATGGGCCGCTCATAGGAGAAGAGGTGCACGTCGTGTCCGCGGTCGGCCAGCGCCAGGCCGAGCTCGGTGGCCATGACGCCGCTGCCGCCGTAGGTCGGGTAGCAGGCGATGCCGACGCGCAGCGCACTCATGCGCCGCGTCCCCCGTCGCCGCCGCCACGGCCCGAGCCGAATTGTCCCTCGCCGCGTCCGCGCAGCAGCGGGAGCGGGTCGTCGACGGCGAGCGGGCCCTCGACGAGGTACGGCTCGGCGTAGGTCACGCCGATCATCGCGCCGAAGTGCCGGTGCGCCGCGGTCACGGCTTCGAGGAAGCCCGGCGCCGAGATCGTCGTGAGCGGTTCCTTCGACTGCGGGTCGTGGAGCTGCGAGGCGTGCGCCCGGATCGCGGCGAGCTTGCGCTCGAAGACCGCGGAGACGTCGACGACGAGCGTCGGCATCATCGGCTGCCGCGAGGGATAGAAGAGCACGCGCGACGGACGCCACGGCTCGCCCGGCGGGCCGATGCGAGCGGCGCCGGCGAGGAAGCGGGCCTCCTTGACGATCTCGCCCGTGCGCGAGTGGTCGGGGTGGTCGTCGGCGGGCCAGGGCGCCACGACCATGCGCGGCCGGTGCCGGCGGATGACGTCGATGACCTTGTCGCGCGAGGCGACGTCGTTGACCACGCCGCCGTCGGGCAGCTCGAGGCACTCGCGGAAGGCGAGGCCGAGCGCCTCCGCGCCGCGCGCCGCCTCGACCGCGCGGCCCGCGCGGTGACCGCGCGTGCCCGCCTCGCCGGCGGTCATGTCGACGCCGCCGACGGTGTAGCCGCGCTGCCGCAGCACGAGCACGAGGCCGCCCGTGCAGATCTCGATGTCGTCGGGGTGCGGCCCGAAGACGATGACGTCCACCATGACTTTCTCCGCGCCTCAGTCCGGGATCACATACACCGCGTGGGCCGGCGGGTCGAGGGGCCGGCAGAGCTCGACGACGCGGCTCCCCCACCGCGCGGGGTCGCCGGCCCAGGCGTCGGGCGTCCAGGCGAGCACGGTGTCTTGCGGGCCGCCGCGCGGGCGCAGGCGCTGCACGGTGCCCGGCGGAGTGCCGCCGCGCCAGGCGATCGACTCGACGAGGCGCCGCGCCCCGCGCGCCGTGTCGGCCAGCCAGCGTCGCGCGCGCGAGGAGAGCGCGGCGTCGGCCTCCTCGATGCGGCGCGCGAAGGCCTCGGCCGCCTCGAGCAGCCGGCGCTCGGCCGGATCGTCGGGCCGGTCGTCGAAGCGGAGCGCATCGAGCTCGACGTCGAGCTGCTCGAGCAGCGCGGCCGGAACGGCGGTGGCCTCGAGCCGCGGCACGAGCACGGCGGGTGGCACCCCCGCGCGCGCGTGCAGCCCGCGCGCCTGGCCGAGGTAGAGCAGCTCGGACGGGCCGGCCACCTGCGCGACGACGGGCAGCGCCGCCGCCTGCACGACCGGACGCAGCGCCGCGTCCGGCGAGAAGTCCTGCGGCGAGCGGCGCAGCCGTGCCGGCGCGTCGGCGTCGCCCGCCGCCAGGCGCCGACGTCGCCCGTCGCGCGACTCGAGCACGAGCGGCCGCGGATCGGCGGCGTCGAAGCTGGCGGGCAGGTGCGCCGCGGACAGCCGCTCGGCTCCCGCGGCCAGCTCCGCGCGGAAGGCCGAGGGCTCCTGCAGCGCGTCGAGCAGCAGCGGCGACGCGCGCGCGGTGAGCGCGTGCGCGCGCACCGTGCGCAGCCCGAGGTGGCCGAAGCTCGCCGACAGCAGCGCCTCGACGTGCGCGCTGAAGTCCTGGCCCTCATCCTCGCCCGCGCCGGCGCCTCCGCCCGCCCCGCTCGCCCCGCCCCCGCACGCGCCGATGCGCTCGAGCACCGCGTGCAGCGCGGTGCCGTCCCAGCGGCTGCGGAAGAAGCAGTCGTGTCCCGGATGGATCGGGCAGCGCAGCCGCTCGAGGCGGTCGGCGCCGGCCACCGCCAGGTCGAGATGGTCGACCTCGTCGCTGTCGTGGTCCTCGTCGGCAAAGAGGAAGACCGGGATCACGGCGCGCCGCAAGCTCTCGCCGAGCAGCGCGGCGAGGCGGATGGCGGTGGCGGCCTTGTGCGCGACGAGCGCCGGGCCGCCGCCGAGCATCGGTTGCTGCCCGGCGACGACGACGAGCGCGTCGCTCGGCGGCGTCGTGCCGGACGGCGAGAGCAGGCCGCGCCAGTCGGCGCGCGTGCCGCGCGCGGCGAAGGCGTCGAGGGCGCGCGCCTGCGCCGCGAGCGACGACGCCGACGGCGGCGGGCCGAAGGCGGCGGCCAGCGCGGCGTCGCCCGCGAACCAGCGCGCGGTCCAGCCGGCATGAACGGCCGGCGGCTGCCAGGCGACAGCAGCGGAGGCAGCCCGGCTCACGCGCGAGCGCCTCAGCTCGCGGCCTGCAGCGCGGCGTCGCGGAGCTGGTCGCGCAACTGGCGCGCCGCGTCGCGAATCGGCGTCTGCCAGTCGTCGGCGGCCGGGTCGCGGAAGGCGTAGAGGATGCCGCGTGAGGAGTTGACGAGCGCGCCGAGACCGCCGCGGTCGAAGGCGGCCGCGACGTCGGCCGCGGTCGCGCCCTGGGCGCCGACACCGGGCACGAGCAACCAGGCGTGCGGCATGAGCCGGCGCAGCCGCTCGAGCTCGGCCGGCGCGGTGGCGCCGACGACCGCGCCGACGCTGCTGTAGCCGCACGCGCCGCGCGACTCGCTGCCCCACGCGTTCACGAGCTCGGCGACGTGCTCGTGCAGCGGGCGGCCGCGGACGGGCAGGTCCTGCAGCTCGCGCGCCGACGGGTTCGACGTGCGCACGAGCACGAAGACGCCGCCCCCCACGCGCGCGGCGGTCTGCAGGAAGGGCGCCACGCTGTCGCTGCCCAGGTAGGGGTTGAGCGTCACGGCGTCGGCCGCGGCATCGCCGGTGAGGTGCGCCTCGGCGTAGGCCTCGGCCGTCGTCCCGATGTCGCCGCGCTTGATGTCGCCGATGACGAGCAAGCCGGCGGCGCGCGCCGCGGCCACGGCGTGCTCGTACGCAGCGAGACCCGGCGGACCGTAGCGTTCATAGAAGGCGATCTGCGGCTTGACTGCCACGGCGCTCGGCGCGACGAGCCGGATCACCGCCTCGTCGAAGCGCCGGATCGCCTCCGCCGCGACCTGGCGCGGCGCGGCGCCGGCGCCGGCCGCCTCCTCCGCCGCGCGCCGCACCGCGAGCGGCAGGCTCTCGAGGCGGGGATCGAGCCCCACGACGAGCGCCGAGCGCTTGCTCTGGACGGCGGCCGCCAGGCGGTCGGTGAAGGGGGCGGCCATCAGCTCTCCAGGAAGTTCGACACGAGCACCGCTCCCCCCTCGGTCAGGAACGACTCCGGGTGGAACTGCACCCCGAAGAGCGGCCGGCCGACGTGCTCGAGGGCCATGATATCGCCGGCCGCCGTGCGGGCCGTGACCACCAGATCGGGCGACAGCCGGGCCCCATCCACGGCGAGAGAGTGGTAGAGCCCGGCGCGGAAGGGCTGCGGCAGGCCGGCGAAGAGCGCGCGGCGCCCATCGTGGAGCATCTCGATCGCGCGGCCGTGCGTGGGGTGCTGCGAGCGCACGACCGGCGCGCCGTGGGCCAGGGCGATCGCCTGGTGCCCGAGGCAGATGCCCAGAGTCGGGATGCCGGTCGGCGAAGCAGCCGCCTCCAGCGACAGCCGCGAGTGCGCCGGGTGCCCAGGGCCGGGCGAGAGCACGATGTGCGTCGGTCGCCAGTCCAGCGCCTCCTGGAGCGTGCAGGCGTCATTGCGCACCACTCGCAGGCTCGCACCAGGCCCAGCCACGGCCGCGAGCAACTGGTAGACGTTGAACGTGAAGGAGTCGTAGTTGTCGATCAACAGGATGCGATATGCACCGCGACTTGACATCTCACACCGGAAGCACCCGGGCCCGGCGCTCCACCCGGCTCAGAGCGACGATGAGCTCGGCCACGATCGCATCCGCCCGCGACAGACAGGCCTCCGGGATGCGGATTCGCATCCCGCCGCCTTCGCCGCCTTCGCCGCCTGTGCCTCCGCCCGCGCGCGCGCCACAGTCGAGCAGGCCGGCCGCGACGAGCGCCTCGCCCCCCACCGCGATGTCGTCCGCCACGCCGGGCCCGAAGCGGCGATCGATCGCGGCGGCCTCGAGGCCGTCGCGCGTGCGCAGCCCGACACCGAGCACCTCGACCAGGCGCGACGCCGGCGAGACGAGCTCGGCTGAGCTGCGCAGCGGGCGCCCCTCGCCCGCGGCCGCGAGGTAGCCCGGCAGGTCGGCGCGGTTGACCCAGCGGTGCGGATGGATCGACGAGGCGGCGCCCGGGCCGAGACCGAGATACGAGCGGTCGGCCCAGTAGACCTGGTTGTGCCGCGAGCGCTGTCCGGGCCGGGCGAAGTTGGAGACCTCGTAGCGCTGGTAGCCGGCCTCGCCCAGGCGCGCCGTGCAGCGCTCGTCGAGCGCCGGCTGCAGGGCGCCGCTCACGGCGACCTGCCGACCGGCGCGCTGCAGGGCGGCGAGCGGCGTGCCGTCCTCGACCGTCAGGGCGTAGACCGACACGTGCGGCGGGCCGGCGGCGACGAGGCGCGTGATGTCCTCGTCGAGCTGTGCGACCGACTGACCCGCCCATCCCGCGAGCAGGTCGGCGGACCAGGTGTGGCGCCACGACGCCGCGACGACGCCGAGTGCGCGCTGGGCGTCCGCCGCGTCGTGCCGGCGCCCCAGGCGGGCGAGCACGTCGTCGCGAAGGGTCTGCACCCCCACCGACAGCCGCGTGACTCCCAGCGCCTCCCACGCAGACAGCGAGTGCACGCTGACGTTAGTTGGATTGGCCTCCAACGTGATCTCAACGTCTGACTGGAAGGACCACGTCGCGCGCAGTCCCGCGACCAGCCGCTCGAGCAGCGGCGTCGGCATCAGCCCCGGAGTGCCGCCGCCGAGATACAGCGTCTCGATCGGGCCGAGATCGGAGTGCTGGGCGTGGAGGCGCCGCGCCTCGGCGAGCACCGCGTCGATGAGCGGGCCGTGCAGGGCGGGCTCGTCGGCCACGGTCGGGAACGCGCAGTAGAGGCACCGCTCCCGGCAGAACGGGAGGTGCACGTAGAGGCTGGCGGCGGGGCCGCCGGGGCCATTGTCGATGATCGGCCGCACGGAGCGGCAGTCTAGACGATCAGACGAACTCGCCCTCGGTCATGGCGCCCAGGAGCCGGGCCAGGGCTTCGTTCTGGATCTGCCGCACGCGCTCGCGGGTCAGGCCCAGCTTGGCCCCGATCTCCTTGAGGGTCATGGGCTCGTCGAGGCCCAGCCCGAAGCGCATGCGCAGGATGCGCGCCTGGCGCTCGTCGAGCCGCTCGAGCAGCATGAGCATGCGCGCCAGCTCGTTGCGGTGCAGCATGTCCGCACCCGGGTCCTCGGCGGCCGGGTCCTCGATCATCTCCGAGAGGTCGGCACCGTCCTCGTCGTCCTGGGCGAAGGACTGCGTGTAGCGCGAGGCCGTCTGCAGGGCGGCGCGGACGGCGTCGACGGCGTCGTCCTTGAGCTTCATGCGGCGCGCCACCTCCGCGGGCGAGGGCTCGCGCCCCAGCCGCAGGATGAGCTGCTCGGTCGTCTGCTGCCAACGCGACATGAGCTCGACCATGTAGGACGGGATGCGTACCGTCTTGACCGTGTTGGTGAGCGAACGGCGAATGCCCTGCTTGATCCACCAGGTCGCGTAGGTCGAGAAGCGGCAGTTCGCGGCGGGGTCGAACTTCTCGACCGCACGCATGAGTCCCACGTTGCCCTCCTCGATGAGGTCCAGCAGGCTCAAACCGCGATTCATGTACCGCTTGGCGATGCTGACGACGAGTCGCAAGTTGGCCGCGGCCAAGTCGTTGCGCGCTTCGACGCTCCCCGCCTGCACGCGTTTCGCGAGCTCTTTCTCCTGGTCGGGGGTCAACAGCTTGACCCTGTTGATCTCGCGCAGGTAGATCTCGATGGAGAGGTCGGAGGGAATGGTCTCACCTCGGAAGTCGAGTGCAGCCGAAGACGACCCGCTCTCGTCGTCCGAACTTCGCGTGAGCCTTGAGCTTAACCGGGCTCGTGGTGCGAAGGTGCTACATTGACCCGGTTCCGGCTGCACACATGACGCAAACGCGATCTCGCGACGTGATCATCCGCGAGGAGGAGTTCGGGCTCCTGCTCCCTGACGCCAGCCGCGAGTTTGGCGCGTGGACCGCGGCGGTGCTGGCCGAGCCCGACCTCTTGAGCCTGCAGCCGGTCGTCTCGCAGCTCGGGCAGCGGGCGCACGCGCTCGAGACCTTCCTCGACGACTTCGGGGCACGACAGAACCGGACCTTCGTCACGCTGGGCGAGCTCGTCGCCTCGGTCCGCAACCTCACCACGGTGGTGGAGAGCGCGCTGCACCTGCGCAGCCGCTTGGCGCGGTATCAGGTCCTCATCGACCGCGCGCCGCTCGCCCATGACCTCGAGCGCGCCCAGACCGTGGTCGGCGACGCGCTCCTGGCCATCCTGCAGCGGTACGTCGTGGAAACCAAGCGCTGGCACTGCGACCCGGAGCGGGCCGACGTCGCGCGCGATGGCGAGGTCGACCAACGACGCCTGCTGCCGCGCAACCTCGACGAGGAGGATTCGGTCGACGAGCGGCACCACATCGCCGAGATCGGCGCCCGGTTCCTCAAGGTCGTCGAGACGAGCCGCAGCCTCGACCTCGGCTTCGTGCGCCCCCCCGAGAAGCTGCCCGAGTTCGTCGCCACCCACGCCAGCGAGGAGCGTTGCCGGTGGTACGAGTCGACCGTCCACAGCATCCAGTCGATCTACGACACCTACGTCCTGCGCACGGCTCTTGAGCGCGAGCATCCCTGGCTGCAGGCGCTGCGCGGGCACGTGTCGGCGTCGCTCCACCTGCTCGAGATGGCGACTGGCCTGGTGCACTTCTACGAGCGGCACGAGAACGACATCCGGCACGAAGCGGCGCGGAACGCGATCTCGGAGGTCGTCTCGAAGCAGTCGATCCTGGACGTGGCCGTGAACGTATGTCTGCGCCACGCCTATCTTTACGTCGAGGGCGCGAGCGCGACGGCGACGCGCATCCTGAACACCTTCGTGCGCCAGGCGATGGTGTCGCTGCCCATGCCGGCGGGCGTCACCCTGCACGCGCGGCCGCTCGCGCTGATCGTCCAGATCGCGCGGCACTACGGCACGCCGCTCGAGATCAGCTTCGATGGCGAGCGCTGCTCGGCCGGGTCGCTGATGAGCCTGATCATGCTCGGCGGGCGACATCCGCGGCCGCAGATGATCCAGGCGCGAGGCGATGCGCGGGCGCTGCGCGACCTCGAGGCGCTCTTCGCCTGGGATCTGGGCGAGACCCAGCGCGACCCCCCACCCGGGCTCGAGTACCTCAAGATCCGCGCCTGAGCCCGGCCGGGCTCGGGGCCGCGCGATGTTTCACGTGAAACAGTCGCCGGGCTCGCGGGCGTGATGTTTCACGTGAAACAGTCGTTGAACGCGCCCGTCGTCCCCTCTAGCGTCATGGCCTGACGCCTGGGAGGGCATGCAACATGGTTGAACGGCGGCTCGGCCGCGGACTCGAGACGTTGATCTCGCGGACGACGGCGGACGAAGGACAGCACGTCATCGAGGTTTCCCTCGAGGAAATCCGGCCCAATCCCGACCAGCCGCGACACACGATCGAGCCCGAGGCGCTCGAGGGGCTGGCTCAATCCATTCGGCGTCACGGCGTCTTGCAGCCGGTGATCGTGCAGCGCTTGGCCGACGGCTACCAGCTCGTGGCCGGCGAGCGCCGGTTGCGCGCCAGCCGCCTGGCGGGGCGGCCCACCATTCCGGCCCTGGTCATCGAGGCTGCCGGCCGCCGCTCCCTGGAGCTGGCGCTGATCGAGAACATTCAGCGTGAGAACCTCAACGCCCTCGAGGAGGCGACCGCCTACGAGGCGCTGCTCGCCCGCGACGGCTCGACGCAGGTCGAGCTGGCCGAGCAGCTGGGCAAGAGCCGGGTCGCGGTGACCAACGCGCTGCGACTGCTCGAGCTGCCCGACGAGGTGAAGAGCTTCGTGAAGAGCGGAGCGCTGTCGGCCGGTCAGGCCCGCGCGCTGCTCGGCGCCCGCTCGCCGACCGACATGGTGACTCTGGCTCGGCTGACTGTGCGCGATCGGCTCTCGGTCCGCGAGGTCGAGCGCCGCGTCAGCGAGCGCCGCGGCCCCCGCGACCGGCGCCACGGGCAGGGGGGGCGAGGTGCCCCCAAGAAACTCTCACCTTACGAGGACGAACTGAGGAACTTGTTCGGAACAAAGGTGACAGTTGAGGCCGACGGGGGTCGCGGCCAAGTCCGCTTCGAGTTCTACTCCGAAGCGGATCGCGCGCGACTGGTCCACCTGCTGCTCTCGGCGGGCCGGGCAGTCGCGGGCAAGTCGACCGAGCTCGGAGTGAGCGCCTGAGGGTCCGAACGCGAGTGTGGCCGCGGCGCGCAGCCGCGAGCCCGAACTCGACGACCGCCAGGCCTATTGGGCGGGCAGCGCCTTGTCGTAGGTGCCGATCGCCGCGATGAGCTGCTTGAGCCAAGGGGCCGTCGCGTGCGTCGGATGCGCATCCAGCGCCGCCTGCGCGACCTGCCGCGAGCGCTCGAAGTTCTCCTTGCCGCCGAGGTCATAGAGGCGCATCGCGAGCTCATAGTCGATCCACGGCTTGGCCGGCCCGCCCGTCGCCTGGTCGCGCGCCGCCTCGAGCGCCTGGATCGAATCCGCCTTGGTGGCCACTCCCAGGGTCTCCCACGACTGGTCGTCGCTGGTCTGGAAGAACTGCTGGTAGACGACCACGCCGATGATCGCGATGCCAGTCGCGAGGAGGATCGCTCGGATCAGTGGGGACATGCAAGGCGCTCATGGGAAAGATGAAGGGCACTTACAGGCATTCGATCCGGCCGGGCCCAGCGTGCGGGCCGGGCGGCCGGGTGGGGCGGCATTGTGCGGACGGCGCGATGCTCATTGCAAGCGACGCCGGGCGCGGGCGAACGGTGCCGGAGATCGAGCACGGTGTGGGTGGAGGGGCACCGGGAGCGGTGGCGCCGCGCCGACTCACGCCGTGGTGTGTCGTGTCGGTGGCAGGGGCGGCCGCCCACTTGTGGCTCAGGGGCGGGCTGACGATCATCCCGTCGTGCCCGCGCCCTCTCGCGCTCTCCCGCGGCGCGTCGCGCACGAACGATCGCCCTGACATGAGGAGCTGATTCGATGTCTCTCCGCGTCGCCGCCGCATTGACCCTGCTCGCTCCTCTGGCGTGGGCTGCCCCTCAGGCCGACGACCCCGCGCGTCTGCTGCCTTCCGACACGCTGATCTACTTCGGCACGACCAGCGTCCGCGCCGGCGCCGACGCCTCGAAGGGCGGCGCGATGAGCCAGATCCTGGCCGAGCCCGAGGTGAAGGCCTTCCTGGCCAAGCCCGTCGCCGCCGCCGACAAGACGCTCAAGGAGATGCTCGCCCAGGGCGGCATCAGCGCCGAGGACAGCCAGCGCTGGTCGGTCAACGCGATGATGGCGGGCAACGCCTCGAGCGCGCCCTTCGGCAAGGTCTTCCTGGCGATGACGCACTTCAGCATCGCCACCTCGGCCGCCACCTCCAAGCCCATGCCCGACGTGGGTCTGGTGGTGGGCATCGAGCTGCTCGACACGCGCGACATCGCCGTCCTCAAGGCGCTGTGGGGGCGGATCCCGTGGCCGGAGGAGACCGGCACCTACAAGGGCCAGGAGTTCCTGCTGAAGTCGAATCCCGACGGCACGTCGGTGCGCCTCGCCTTCGCCGG
>Ga0207428_10003166_pt1 | contig 16117 bp, 17 predicted proteins | sample RhiMethybrSRZTD1_FD_187600 | JGI IMG/M metagenome (GOLD analysis project Ga0207428, IMG submission 187600) | Populus rhizosphere microbial communities from Tennessee, USA - Rhizosphere MetaG P. TD hybrid SRZTD1 (SPAdes) (version 3) | ecosystem: Host-associated > Plants > Roots > Rhizosphere >...
CTGCTAGGTGGATGGCGGCAGTGCGAGGCGTCGAGGGCTGGCAGGTCTTCCGATCACGATCTGAGGTCTCGGCGCTTGCCGCCTCCGTCCCAGGGGGAATGCCCGTTCACGTAAGCTCGCTCGGGTGGTCGAGCACCTATCTCAATACGCTACAAGTAGTGGTGCCCGGTTCGATCGGTGGGCAAGCACCTACGATTCCAGCCCGCTGCAGCCGACGCTGTTTGCTCCCGTTCACCAGACCGCCCTCCAGCTCGCCGCGCACCTTGTACCTGACGCGCGCAGGGTCCTGGACGTCGGCTGTGGCACGGGTCGGCTGCTGCGGCAGGTACGACAGCGCTATCGGCCGGCCGAGCTTGTCGGTGTCGACCTGGCCAGGGGAATGTTGGCCGCGGCCATCGCGGCGACCACCACCGAGCTCAGGATCCACTACCTCCACGCCGGCGCCGAACACTTACCCTTCACCGACGAGATGTTCGACCTGGTGTTCGCCACCATGACGATGCGCCACTGGACCGACCAGGCGGCCGGGATCGCCGAGATCGGCCGGGTGCTCACCCCCGGCGGCGTGCTCGTCCTTGCCGACGTCTTTCCCAGCAGCCCACGCCGAACCCTCCTGGCGTCCCTGCTCTTACGCCCGTCGTCGACCCAGTCTCCCTGGGCAGCTCGATGCCGCACTGACCGCCCATCGCCTGACGCTCGTCGGTTACGACCGCACCCCCTGGTTCAGCCTGCCCGATGCTCAAGTCGTCGCGACGCAACGGCAGAGCACGGCCAGGCCCCCTTCGAGGGAGTGGGGCGGCCGCGCCGAGTGGGGCCGCTTCGCGCGCTTCCACCATCAGCGGGACGCCACCGACAACTCCGGGCCAGAGTCGGTCCTCGCTGGTCTGAGCAATGATCGGCATGGGCGCCGCTCGTACGCCGATCCGCAGCCACCCTGGCCTCGCTCATCTGCCGAGGCCGTCGGTGGAGAGAGGGCCGCAGTTCACCGAGGGTTCGTCGCAGCCCCGATTAGCTCATCCAGGGCGGCCGTGATGGCGACGTCCCGGCCAGCCATTACGTGCTGGTAGCGCAGGGCCGCAGCCGAGGTGACGGGACCCCGGGTAGTGGTCCATCCGCACCATCAGCTCCCGGGTGCTGGCGCCGGCGGCGACCGCCAGGGTGGTGGCGGTGTGGCGAAGGTCGTGGAAGCGGAGCCCCTCGACCCCGGCGGCTCGGGTGGCCGGGATCCAGACCTGGCGGGTGAAGTTGCTGCGACGGATGGGCCGCCCCGCTCGGCCGGGAACACCAGCCCTCCGGGCCGGCCTCGGCATAGGTGCTCAGGGTAGCGGCGGTCGCATTGGCCTGGTGAACCTGGCTGGAATTGGATCTCCCACCTGGTCCTCTTCGCTCGTAGACTCCTAGGATCCGTTTCATGACTGAGCTGATCCGACCAAGCTCGGCCAACAGCCTGCCCCGATTACCGAAGGAACACCAGCCATGTCACTCACCCGCGTCCACAACTTCTCCATCTCACTCGACGGCTTCGGCACCGGTGAGGGCCAGAGCCACGACGCGCCGTTCGGTCACGCCGGCGAACGGCTGCACGAGTGGATGTTCGCCACCCGGTGGTGGCGCGAGATGGTCGGCCAGCCCGGCGGCAGCGGCGGCATCGACGACGCCTTCGCCCAGCAGCACGGTCCGGGGATCGGCGCCGAGATCATGGGTGCCGGGAAGTTCGGCCACCCCGGATGGCACAAGGACCCGCAGTGGAAGGGCTGGTGGGGTCCCAACCCGCCGTTCCACACCCCGACCTTCGTCCTCACCCACCACCCGCGCTCGTCGATCGAGATGGAGGGCGGCACGACCTTCCACTTCCTCGACGCCTCGCCGGCCGAGGCGCTCAAGACCGCCCGCGAGGCCGCCGGCGGCCAGGACGTCCGCCTCGGCGGGGGTGCCACCATGATCCGCGACTTCCTGGCCGCCGGGCTGGTCGACCACGTGCACATTGTGGTGGTCCCGATCCTGCTCGGCCGAGGCGTGCGCCTCTGGGACGGACTGGAGGGCCTCGAGCAGGACTACCAGGTCGAGGCCACCTCCTCGCCCAGCGGAGTCACACACCTGACGTTCACCCGTACCGGTGTCTGAACCGCCTCGGTGAGGCTGACCGGACCCCGTCAACTGCTCCATCTCGTGGGAGAGTCCTTCATTGGGGTGCCAGGGCACCAGCGTAGACGACTGGTGCCCTGGTAGCTGAGAGCGCTACTGGTGCCACAACCGATGAGATCGGTGCGGTGGTCCGGTCGAACCGAACGACGACCAACCAGCGAGAAGGGAACCGCGATCATGAAGCTCACGACCACCACGATGGTCACCGTCGACGGCGTGATGCAGGGACTCGGCGGGCCGGACGAGGACCGCAGGGGCGGATTCGAGCGCGGCGGATGGGTCGCGCCGCTGTTCGACAACGAGGCCGGGACGTTTCTGAACCAGGTCTACCAGCGCGCCGACGCGTTCCTGTTCGGCCGGCGGACCTACGAGATCTTTGCCGGCTCCTGGGGAGCAATGGCAGATCCAGGCACCAACCCCATCTGGACGGCGTTGAACACCAAGCCGAAGTACGTGGCATCGACCACACTCACCGACCCGAAGTGGGCGGACACCACCGTCCTCTCCGACGACCTCGCGACCGCCATCGGCGAGCTGAAAGCCAAGCCGGCGGGGGAGTTGCAGGTGCATGGCAGCGGCGCCCTGGTCCGCTGGCTGTTCGAGCAGCAGCTGGTCGACGAGCTCACCCTGTTGGTGTGCCCCGTGGTCATCGGCCAGGGCATGCGGCTGTTCCCCGCCACCGGCCCGGACATAGCGCTCGACCTGGTGGAATCGCGGTCCACCCCCAAGGGGGTAACGATCCAGGTCTACCGGCCCACCGGCCGCCCGCAGTACGAAACGGCCACGGCCTGAAGCACGTGACATAGGTGCCGCACGAGACGGCCGACCGGTCCCAGCCGTATGGCCAAGACCCACCCACGTTGGAAACGAAAACCTGACCGACAAACCTCGCGACGGTATGCGGATCCAGACAACGGTCGTTCATCGGTGGTTGCAGGCTGCAGGAGGCTTCTTGTCCACGGTGTCGCCCGCGAGGACCAGGGGCCGCTGAGCTTCACACGAAGCCGTCAACCACACGGCGCCGCCCTTTGGCGGTGGTGCCAGGGGGAGCGGGTTCCCTTGCTTGTTCCACTACGCACGTGCCTACTAAACTTTGCACAGCAGCTAGACCGATACTCGATTGAGAGGAAGCGTCCATGCCCACCACCCAGCGGGACAACTATCCCCCAAGCTCGTTGCTGAGCGCCGTCCGTGAGAGTCAGGTGGCCGTCCTTGACGTGCTCCGTGTCTGGAGCGACATCGGCCAGCAGCTGACCCAGCGCCTCGGGCTGCCCGTCGCTGCCGTCGACCTCACCGGCGCCGTTGATCGCGCCTTCGACGTGGCCGAGCAGACCCTACGCGCCCAACACCAGCTGGTGCGGACCCTGGTCGGTGTCGGCACCCGCCAGGTCGACATCGCGGTCGACACCGTAGTGGAGACCATCGACACCGCTGTGGAGGCCGCGGACACCACGGTGAAGACCGTCGAGGGCACCGTGCGCGAGCGTACCCATCAGGTCGAGGGCGAGCTGCAGGACAGCCGGCAGCGCACCGAGCAGCCGCCGGCCCCCACGGGAGGTACGCCGACGGCTGAGGCGCCCAGGCAGGACCGCACATTCGACGGGCGCACCTATGAGGAGCGCAGTGTCGAGGAGCTCCGGGAGCGGGCGGCCGAGTTGCAGATCGACGGCCGCTCGGCGATGAGCAAGGACGAGTTGATCGCCGCCCTGCGCAACCACCGCAAGTCGCGATCGGCGAAGAGTGACGCGCCCAGGCAGGACCGGCGGACCTACGAGGAGCGCAGCCTCGAGGAGTTGCGCGAGCGGGCTCGGGAGTTGGACATCGAGGGCCGTTCAGCGATGGGCAAGGACGAGTTGATCGCCGCCCTGCGTGAGCGCTCCAAGTAGCTGCCCCGGCACGACCGCGGGCTGCGGCCCGGCTCCGTGCGTCGCACGCGGGTCGGGCCGCTGCTGCGTCCCGGATCGCCCAGGCACGGATCCAGGTAACGGCGCCTCTTCTCGGGCCTCCTGGCAAGTAAGGCAGCGCCACCCAGAGTGAGATCCTCGGTAGCTCGCCTGCTGTAATCACCATGCAGGGTGAGTATCTTTGGTCACGGGGCTCTGGGGAGCCGTGCCAACCCTAGGCTTCCATCCGGGACTGAGCGATGAACAGGAGGAGCGGTTCCGGCTCATCACGGTGACTGACTGCTCTAGGTTCCTGCTGGCGCGCCTTGACACGCTAAGGCGCGACCAGCGCAGCAGGAGGGCAAGGACGAGGTCCCAGGTTCAGGTCCTGGCAGGCCCACCGCACCGGTCCTGACCAGCGGAAACGCTGGTCGTCATGGCCGGAGCCGTTGGCAGACGTGTAGACCCAGGCCAACAACTCGTACCTGAATACCTTCCCGGGCCTTGAGCTAGATGGACGCGAGCACCAGCAGTACAGCACCGATCCAGAACAGCACCAGCGGGAGGCGACTCGTGCGGTGCTTGTCGGAGGTCCTGCCGGCAGCTCGATTGCGGCTCCGCACCGAGGTGTCGAACAGGAGCCCGGCTGTCATCAACCCAATGCCGAGCACCTGGATGGCGCGACGCACCTGTCCTCCCCTCCAGCACTGCGTAGCTCACGACCCTCCCTGACGACCGTCGGGTGCACGGCCCCGACCGCCGATCGGGTTGGCCGGCCGACCCCGAGGTCACCGCCCGCCCGATAGTGGCATAGCCGAGCAGCAAGACCAGCGCAAACACAGCATCGGCAACACGGCGAGCGGTGCGGACAGGCTCACCGCCGAGAAGACGCCCAGCACCCGACGGTGACAGCAGGGTCACCCCGCCAACGCTAGGATCCTCGGCCATGGCCCATCGCGTCCGACGCCAGAGGGCCCTGGCCTGCTCATCGCGCTCCGGCGTCCGGCCGACCTGGACCTCTGTCTCGTCGCCCATGTCAACCTCCCTGCACAAGCCTGCGGAGCGGTGTCGCGGTGGCGCACCGCTCGCACTCTTTGTTGTGCCGTATGACCGCCTCATCTTGGAGCGCAGCAAAGGCAACTGTCACCACCCGGCTGCCGCGGGCAGCGGCCCTTGCCAGCAACACAGATGGCACCGTGGCCTCACCCGCCGGTCGAGCTGGTGACCATCCCCCCGACAGGCTTCGAGCTACGTCGTCCTCACGAGCCGTGCTCTCGACGTGCCCTACGCATCGGTCCCCCAGCGGTCTCCCACGGTCAACGGCGGACAGCCACCCTGCCCGCAGAGCCGCCCCAGCAGCCGAGAGCGGCCGCGCGAGGGTGCTTCCCAAGCTCGCGGGGTACCGGTCGAGGAGGAACCTTTCTGTAACCCAGGTTTGCCAACGGACCCTCGCCACCTGACAGCAGGGCGTCCCTGCCCTGGCCGTGCGTTACTCGGGGGTGGAGCCTGGTTGTTGGGTGGGGATGCGCCGGGCGGCGAACAGCGCCAGCACGGCGACCCCGGCGAGCACGACCAGGGCGGCGCGGAGCCCGTTCGAGCGGGCCCCGGTGTATTCGCGTGATATCTGCCCGGCGGTGGCCAGGAAGCGCTACTGGTCCTGGCTAGTCACCGCGACGTGGTGGCCAAGCACAACGGGCTCTGGCCCACTTCCGTGATGAGCTCGCTACGGCTGACTCACTCGCCTATGCGGCGTTGGCGCCGACCGTGTTGACGACGACGGTGTGGTGGGTGACGGTGCTGTCGTAGCTGACCAGTGCCGCGTGGGCCGCAGGGTCGACGACGGCGCTCTCCGAGTTCGCTCCAGCGAAGCTGCTGATCGCCTCCAGGGAGTCCCAGAGGGTCAGCACCTGCAGCCGGACGTGGGTGTCGTGGTCGCGGCGTAGGAGGTAGGCGCCTTGGTAGCCGCCGATGCGTTGGAGTTCTGGCAGGACCGCGCGGGTGAAGTGCTCGCGATACGCGTCTGCGCCCCCGGCGGTGGCGGTGGCGTGCCAGGCTCTCACGATCACCTTCTCCGCCTCCTTTCTCCAGGTCGGTCTTGGGAGGCCAGTGTGGCTGACCGCCCTGACGGTTCGACGGTTCTCCCTGAGTTGCCTCACCGAAGACCGATAGGCAGGGGTCTGCCATCGGGAGGGAACGCTGTAGCTGTTGTGCCGCTTGGCCTCTGCGGCTCGGCTCTCCAGGACCCTGAGCCAGGTGTCGACTCAGGTGGCCACGAACTGTTCCTCGGTGGCGCCGGCCGGCGTCTGCCGTAGAGCGCCTCGTGCACCAGCATGGTGAGGTCGGGAAATCGGGGCCGTCGCGTTGGAGGAGCCGGAACAGGTCGGTCTCGGCGGCCAGGCCCGCGAGCGCGAACTGGGTGAGGGTGGCTTGCTCGTCGTCGAAGTTGAGCGCATCCAGGAGGTCTTCCAGGGATCGGAACTTGCTGGCATGGCGCGATACCGCGGCCTTGAAGACCTCCTGCTGGAACGAGCCTTCGTCGTCGAGGCAGCGCCGAACGGGCCTGGGCCGAGCCGCTTGCGGCCGAGCAGTGGCCCAGGTGGGCCCGACACCGTCGTGCGTCCAGGTCGCCCCGCCCGGGCCGGTCGGACCCGGCAGCAGCGCGACGCTGAAATTGACCAACCACCACCGACGAGACCGGCCGGTTCACCATCACCTTCACCGTCGACGCCGCCGGTCCGGCGGTCAATATGCTCGGGCCGCTGTTCGCCGGCGTCTACGCCCGCAACCTGGACCCGTGCCATCCCGCGACTGCAGGCCATCCTGCGATCACCCGATCCGGCATGGCCAAACGTAGGGGTGCTCGTTCTGGAGGAGCCGACGAACTCATCGGGTCAACCTCCTCGGTGCGTCTTGGTGTGGGTATCTGCGCACGAGGCGAGAGCGGCGCCAGCCGGCTCGCATCCGGCACGGACGCGGTGGTGTGGTCTCGCGGGCTACAGCTCGTCGCGGAGCCGGGCGGCGCGTTCGATGACCCCGACCAGGACGCGGTGGGCGGTGGCGAGGTCGTTGGGGTCGAAGGCGCTGTAGAGGCGCGTGGTCGCCGCGTTGACCGTGTCGGCCAGGCTCGTGTAGAGGGCGTGGCCCTCGGGCGTGAGCTGGGTGGGGCCGGGACCGTTGGGGTCGCTGCCACCGGTGACCAGCCCTTGCGCTTCGAGCTTGCTCAACAGGGCGGCGACGCCGGGCAGGCCGAGGTGGAGCTGCGGCTGGCTGGCGAGGTAGACGTGGAAGTCGCCGGGTGATACCACCGGGCCGCGGACGGCCAGGATGCGCAGGACGATGTACTCGCTGCTGGTGATGCCGCTGTCGGTGGTGGCGAGGACGCGGTCGAGCAGGGTGGTGATGGCGCCCTGGGCTTCGCCGATGTCCTGGCCGGTGAGGGTCGCTGGCTGTGACATGGGATCACTCCTGGGATCGGTGTCAGCGCCGAGCAGGGTCTGCAGGGCGCGGACGAGCTCACGGGTTCGCTGGCTCTGGGTTCCTCCGATCGGTGCGGTGAGCTCCTCCTGAAAGGCGGCGACGATGGCGATGGCGCGCCGGGCGATGTCGGCACCCTGGTCGGTGAGGCGGAGTTGGACGGCGCGGGTGTCGCTGGGGTGCTCGGCCCGCTGGATCAGGCGGGCCTGTTCGAGGGCGCGGGCCAGCTTGGAGACGTAGATCGGTTCCAGGCCCGTCCAGTCGGCGAGTTCCCGCTGGCTTGGCTGCGCCCCCGACAACGAGTAGCCGTAGAGGGAGGCGAGCAGGGAGTACTGCGCGTGGGTCAGGCCGAGCGGGGCCAGGCCCCGGTCGACGGCGGCGCGCATCCTGGTGGTCAGCCGCCAGAGGAGGTAGCCGGGGGTCGGGTTCTCGGTTGGTCTCGTCATGGCGATACTGTACATAGAAACTATATACATGGCAACTATGAAGTTCTGCGCACCCGTCGGGCGGTCCATGCTTCATGGAGCTGGCCTCCTCGCCGGCGAGCGCCAGGAAGTCTCGAGGAGCAGAGGCGCCTGGCCCTGGCGAGGGGTGCCGCACGCCGCCGCGTGGGAAGGTCGATCCACTCCTGTGGGTGAGCGCGTGTCAGCGCACGGAGCATCAGGACCAGTGAGGCTTGATACTGGTCGAGACCGGTGATCGACTGTCGTGTGGTCCCCAGCTTGGGAGTTGACCCGATCACCGCCGGTGGTCAGCAGTGGCGTGGCGGCTCCAGGGGTGCCAGCCTTGGCGGGACCCGGCGGGTGGTTGTGTCATGGATGCCCGAACGCTTCGGCGACGATGGGTGCAGGGCGCAGGGATCAAGGAGGATCGCAATCACAATGGCACGGTCGAGCGGGAACCCCTTCTTCGCCAACTTCAGCACCTACGACGCGCCGTTCCCGACGAAGGTCCGCCTCGCGTTGGCCAACAGCTGGAGGAAGGTGCGCACCCGATCCGACTGCTGCGGGAACTACGGTGAGCCGGGCTGCTGACAGCCGGCCGAGGGGCCCCGTGAGGGTCCCAACGACCACGAACACCCGCACCACCACGGCGAGCACGGTTGATGCGCTGAGCGGCACGGCGGCGGGCGCGATGAGAGCACATGACTTGGCCTTCTACGGTCGGGCGCCGACCTGGGAGAACGGCGCTTGGCACAGCGGTTCCCTACAGCGGCTCTGACCTGGGGAAACGCTACTCGGCTGGATCCTTCGAGCGCGATTGCTAGTTGGGTCGCCTGCGCACAGCGGTCGGAGAACGCATCCCTGCTGTGCCGCCGCCGGACCATGCAGGTCAAGCCGAGGGCGGCTCTCGCCCAGGTGCTATGGCACCTGCCATCTGCCGTTAGAGTGCCTTTACCGACGGTCCTGACTGATGGTCCTGGATATGGGTGCCGGAGCGGAGGGTCCCGTGTCAGGCGCTGATCCATTGGAGGGGTTCGGAAGCGGCCTGCCCATGGGCCTGCTCGCCTTCCTCTTCACCGACATCGAGGGCTCCACCCGGCTGGTCCAGAAGATCGGCACAGATCAGTACGGGGACCTGCAGGCTCAGCATTCCCACCTGTTGCGGGAAGCGGTCGCCGAACATGGCGGGCGGGAGTTCGGTAGCGAGGGCGACGCCCACTTCTTCGTCTTCCAGGGTGTGGTCAGGGCGGTCGTCCCTGCTTGAGGGCGCAAACGAGCAAGCGCTTTCGTACTTCGAGGAGTTCGTGCCGGTCGTCCGCGCGCGGCGACCGCTTCTGGCTCATCAGTGGCTTGACGAGCATGGCCCAAGCGCAGCACTTCCTGGGCCGCTTCGCACAAGCCCGCCAGAACTTCGGCGAGGCGCTTCGCCTGGCGCTGGAAGCAAACGATCTGGCCTCGGCGACCATCGCCCTTGGGCCGCTCTCGAACCTGGAGAGCGCTGCTGGGGATCACGACCGGGCGGTCCGGCTGTGGGCTGCCGCCGAGGCGATCAAGCAGCGGATCGGTGGCGGCGCCCCGGCTGAGGTCATGCGCGTGAGCGACCCAAGCGCGGCCGCGACATTGGCGAGGGGCGAGGACGCCGTGGGGCGTGCCTGGGCCGAGGGATGGGCCATGACCCCCAAAAGAGGCGGTACGATACGCAACCCGCGAACCCGCTCCCGATCGGACACGCGTCGAGCCGTAGGCGCGGGAGTCCCTGGAAGGATGGCCGGGAGGCTGCAGCGACCCATGGGCGGTGGCCCTCGTGCCGACCAGCGGTGACACCTGGACGGAGGAGATGGCATGGCGGACTTCGACGAGCTGACCTGGCAGGAGGCGATGCGCCGAGGCCATGCGGCGCTGCTGGACTCCGAGCACCTGTACGACGACATCAACGCCTCGGAAGGAGGCTCCAATCTCGAGATCGAGAAGCACCTGCGACGATCAGAGGTCAAAGCCGCTCAGGCCCAGGTGTGGCTCGCGCTGGCCCGCGAGCTTGGCAGCCAGGGCGACCGCTACGGCCACCCGGGCACCTGACTGGACCTCCAGGTCCAGCAGGCAGTGACGCGCGTTACCGCCGGTCAGCGACCTGGAGAGGCAGAGGCTCCGACGCACCTGCTGCTGCGTTCGGGTGCCGGCCGGCAATCCTGGCTCGACTCCGCTGCACCAAGCCATCGACCGGGTGCGTTCAGCCGGTCGGCAGCGCGTACAGGCTGATGGCCAGGAAGTGGGCGGCGACCCCGGCGATGACCAGCAGGTGGAAGACCTCGTGGTAGCCGAACACGAGCGGCACGGGGTCGGGGCGGCGCAGGGCGTACACGGCCGCCCCGGCTGAGTAGACCAACCCGCCGGCGACGATCAGCAGCCCGCCAGCCACCCCGAGGCGGGCGAACAGCTGCGGCATGGCGACGACCGCCACCCAGCCAAGGGCCAGATACACGGTCCCGCCGAGCCATCTGGGCGCCGTCGTCCAGGCCAGCTCGAGCACGATCCCGGCCACCGCTCCGCCCCAGACGAGGGCCAGCACGACCGTGGCCAGGGTGCCCTCCAGGACCAGCAGGCCGACCGGGGTGTAGGTGCCGGCGATGAGCAGGAAGATCATCGAATGGTCCAGCCGGCGCATGCGGCGGCGGGCCGGGGTGGTCCAGGTGATGCGGTGGTACAGAGCGCTCACCCCGAACAGGGCCGATACCGAGGCGGCGTAGATCGCGACCGCGACCGAGGCCCTGATGGTGGCGGCGAGCAGGACGAGCACGGTGCCGCTGGCCAGGGAGACGAAGAAGGCGTACTGGTGCAACACCCCGCGCAGCCGTGGTCTGATCCGGACCTCGGGGTCGGCCGTGGCCGGCAGGGGCAGGACGCGGGAAGCGGCGGAGTGCGGCAGGCGATCAGCAGGCACAGGCCCTCCAGGATGGGGAAGCAAGCGTGCCGGCGGCGCCAAGGGCGGTGCACAGCTTCGGAGGCTGCCGCGGCGCTGCGGGTGCGGTCGGCACTGGAACCGGCCCATCTGAGATGTCCAGGAGCCCGCCCGGCGGATGGCCGGACGGGCTCGTTGGTGCTGCTACTGGCGCTCCAGCGGTCGCACGTTGGCGGCCTGGGGGCCTTTCTGGCCCTGGGTGATGTCGAACTCGACGGTCTGCCCCTCGTCAAGTGAGCGGTAGCCGGTCGACTGGATCGCGCTGAAATGCACGAAGACGTCCTCGCCGGACTCGGGGGCGATGAAGCCGAAGCCCTTTTCAGCGTTGAACCACTTCACGGTTCCAACAGTCATGGTGTTGTCCCTCCCTCCATCGTCTTGGAGGTATCGATCACGCCGGGACCTTAGTGGTGCCGACGGCAAGGGACAAGCTCGACCGTGCGATACAAGTCAACCGTGAACCTGTGCTGGGCCACGGTAGCGGGTGTGGCCACCATGCGCTACCACGCCGGTCAGAAGCTCGCGGGCAGGGAACGGGCGCCAGGACTTCAACCGTGATCGGGGAGATCACCCACCGACCGGTAGCTGCCGTGCAGGTAGACCAGCGGATCCTCCAAGTCAGAAAGCTCCAGCTGCTCGATCACGCCCTCGACCAGCTCGGTGTGGCCGACCGGGGCCGATCCGGCCAGACGGCAGGCCGCGCGCGGGCGGCTCCCCCCCAGCACCGGACCCCAGGGCGACGCGGCCACTTCGAGCCCATCGAACGGGCCTCGGATGGGTGGGCGGACCTCGCTGAACCGCTCGGCCAGGGCCCGGTCGCCGACGGCCAGGACGTGGACGACGAACGCGCCGCTCTCCTGCGCGGCCTCAAAGAACGCCGAGGTCGGGTCGATCAGGCCGAGCAGCCGGGCCGGCTGGCCCTCGGCGACCAGCACCGACGACACCGTCAGGCCGGCCCCACCCGGCAGCTGTCCGGCGGTCCAGACAGTCACCGGTGCCACCAGCCGCCCGCGCAACCGTCGCGCCCGGTCGCGACGCTCGGGCGGGACCGCGAAGGGAGGCTGGCCCCCGACGCGGATCGGTTCCTGTCCGGTGGCCATGCCGGCATTGTGCCCGCCGTTGGTCCAGGTAGCGACCGCCTCTCGAGCCCGCCGTCTACGCCGTTGTGGTCAATGGCTGGAGCGACGCGACCACGGCGACCGCCTCGACCTCGATGAGCAGGTCGTCGCGGACCAGGCGGCGAACCTCCACGGCGGTGCTGGCCGGCGGCTGCTGGGTGTTGACGTACTGGTCGCGGACCTCGCGAACCACGGGGAGCTGGGTGGCGTCGACCAGGAAGTAGGTGAGCTTGACCACCTGCTCGAACCCGGCCCCGACGGCCTGCAGCGCGGCCTGGAGGTTGTCGAACACCTGCCGCGCCTGGGCGCCAATGTCACCCGGCCCGACCAGCGCCCCGGTGCGGTCGAGGGCGACCTGCCCGGCGATGTAGACCGGCCGACCCGCGGTCACCTCCACCACATGGGTGTAGCCGGCCGGGTGGTGCAACGCCTCGGGATTGATGAAGTTGGCCGTGACGGGCTGCTGCGCGGATGAGGCATCGGTCATGCGACGATTCCTGTCTGCTCATGGGTGGGGCTGATGGCGATGCAGTCTACGACGGCGTCTGCAGGTCCACCTGTCCTTGCACGGGCCAGCTGGCCGACGCCGGGGTAGCATGCGCCCGCAGCGCCCGGGTCCACTTGAGGCTGGGAGCGCCGGGCCGATCAGGCGGCGCGGTCGGGCGTCCGGGAGGCAGGGGGAATGCTGAGCGCCTATGTGCTGATCGAGACCGAGGTGGGCAAGGTCGCCCATGTCGCCCGGGCGCTCGTCAAGCTCGATGGGGTGCAACTGGCTGAGGACCTCGCCGGCCCCTACGACGTTATCGCCAAAGTGCAGGCATCCGGCCTGGACGAGCTCGGCCGCTTGGTGGCGTCTCACATCCAGGTCCTTGACGGCGTCACCCGCACTGTTACCTGCACGGTGCTGCACCGCTAGCCACACGACACCGATCGATGCCAGGGTGAGCGCGTGCCCGTCAAGCGGTGCGCTTCGCGCGCTTGATTGATCGGCCCGTCCTCGTCCTTGGCGGACCTGCGGTCCGCTTACAGACATTCCGGAACGGCCTTGTCGTGCTCTTGTCAGGTCGGGCAGCACTCACCCGAGTGCCGCTGAGCGGTCAGGTGCGAGTCCAGGCCCCCACGATGGCCGGGAGGAGCTGAATGCCCTCCTGCCCGGTGACCTCGGCACGCAGCCGCTCCTCGAGGGTGTCCATGTCGACCTCGTCGGGCCCTACCGCGCCCACCCGCTCCAAGAACGGCAGGAGGCTGCGGACCGTGTCGGCCACATAGGCGAAGCCTGGCCAGCCGGGCCCGCCGCCAACTGGGAGGTCGCGGCGCAACTGGGGCGCCGGAAGGCCCGCCTGCAGGAAGGTCTTGAACAGCTTCAGCCCCATCTGAGGATCGGGTCCGGGGGCGCCAGGCGGCGGCGTGGTCCAGCGCACCACCTGCTCGTGCAGCGGCCCGGTCGGATAGCCCCGGGGTGGGCTGCTGAGGTCGATCTCCTGGAAGGCGACGATCCCGCCGGGACGGAGCCAGTTCCGGGCCCGGCGCAGCAGCGCCACCGGGTCCGGCGTGTACTGCAGGACCCAGCGGCCGGCGACCGCGTCGAAGTCCCGGTCCAGGTCCAACTCCATGATGTCGCCGGGATGGAAGGTCACGGTGGTCCACCCGACGGCCTGGACCCTGGAACGGGCCAGCTGGAGGATCTCGGCGTTCACGTCCACGCCGATGACCTGGCCCTGGGGGCCGACCAGGTCGGCCAGGAGCAGGGCGACGTCACCGGCGCCGCTGCCGACGTCGAGCACCTTCATCGCCGCCGTGATGCCCGCTGCGGTCAGGAATTGTCGGGTGAACGGGCCGTAGAGCTGGTGCTGGAGGATGAGCCGTCGCGTCTCGGCGTCGGAGCGCCCCAGCGCGTAGCTGTCCGCGGGGTCGGAAGGCAGCTGGTTCATGTCGACATCCTCCCATGCCCTCCAGGCAACCCCGAGCCCGACCTGACCCGGCACCAGGAGGGCGGTTTGGGCGATGCGGGCTGCTGCCGAGATGCGCTCGGGCAATGACCAGCCGTGTCTTGATGGGGGTCTCTGCGTCAACTAGATTCACTGGCCGGGGCGAGAGAGCCATACAGAGGAAAGAGCGGTGAGCTCCATGCGCAGCTTTGGCGTCCTGGGTCGGCTCGGTGCGGTCGTACTCACGGTGGCTCTCCTGGCGGCCGCGGCCCCGGCCGGAGCGGCGGACAGCTTTACCCCGGGTTCGCCGGGGCTCGGCGACCCGTTCTTCCCGCTGGCCGGCAACGGCGGCTACGACGTCACCAACTACGCGCTGCGGCTCCGCTACGAGCCTGCAACCAACCACCTGGATGGGACGGCGACCATCCGCGCCACCGCCACCCAGAACCTGTCCCGGTTTGATCTGGACCTGCGTGGCTTCGAGATCTCGCGGCTGTTGGTCAACGGGCAGGCGGCGGCGTTCACCCGGGACGGGCAGGAGTTGGTGATCACGCCGGCGGCCGGCCTGCCGGCCGGGCAGGCGTTCGCGGTCGTGGTGGTCTACGCCGGCCAGCCGGCGGTGATCACCGACCCCGACGAGTCGATCGAGGGCTGGGTCCCGACCGACGACGGGGCCTTTGTCGTCGGGGAGCCGCAGGGGTCGCCGGGGTGGTACCCGGTCAACGACAACCCCCAGGACAAGGCGACCTACACCTTCCGGGTCACCGTCCCCCAGGGGCTCACGGTGATGGCCAACGGCGTGCTCGTGTCCCAGACCTCGACCGGCGGCAAGACGACCTTCGTGTGGCGCGAGGGCCTGCCGATGGCGCCGTATCTGGCCACCGCGACCCTGGGTCGCTTCGACGTCACCCAGTACGAGTTGTCGAGTGGGCTGCCGGTGTACATCGCCATCGACCCGACCGTGTCGACCGCCTCGGTGTTGAAGAAGCTGCCGGAGATCGTCGAGTTCTACAGCTCGATCTATGGGCCCTATCCATTCGATGCGGTCGGCGCCATCGTCGACGACGCCAAAGAGGTCGGCTACTCGCTGGAGACCCAGACCAAGCCGGTGTTCGACCGTCCGCCGGATGAGGCCACCCTTGCCCATGAGCTGTCTCACATGTGGTACGGCGACTCCGTCACGCTGGGGCACTGGCCGGACATCTGGCTGCACGAGGGGTTCGCCACCTGGTCGGAGTGGATCTGGAGCGAACACCAGGGTCGCAAGTCGGCCCATCAGTGGTTCAACACGCTCTACAACACGCCGGCCCAGGACACGGCCTTCTGGACGCCGCCCCCCGGCGACCCGGGATCGCCGGAGTTCTTGTTCAACGGGACGATCTACGACCGGGGCGCCATGACCCTGCAGGCCCTGCGCGAGAAGGTCGGCGACGCGGCGTTCTTCCACATCCTGCGCGACTGGGCGGCCGAGCACCGCTATGGCAACGTGACCTCGGCCCAGTTCATCGCCCTTGCCCAGCGTGACAGCGGTATGAACCTGGACCATTTCTTCGACGTCTGGCTGTACCAACCGGACAAGCCGACGTCCTGGTAGAGATGCCTTCAAGAGACGACGGGCCTTGGGAGGAGTCGCCAGGAGGCATCGCGCCCGGGCTGGTCTTGCTAGGTACGACCGGGGCTATCCGGGCGGGATGTTGGCGTTCATCCGGAAGAAGTTCGTCGGATCGTGCTTGGCCTTGAGGGCGGTCAGTCGGGTCCACTGCTGGCCGGTGTGTGCCTGGCGCACCCGCTCGGTGGCCAGCCCGAAGGCCTGGCTTCCCCGATCGAGGTGTGCGTTCAGGTAACCTCCTTGCAGCTGAATGGTTCGAGCCAGGGGATCGACCCGCGATCCGGTCATGGCGGACAGGTCGGTGACGACCCCGCCGTCACAGATGGCGTGGCCGGCCACGGCGTGTCCGCCGCCGCGTACCGATGCCGGCAGGTCGTGGTCCCGACAGAAGCGCACGGCGGCGTCAAAGCCTGCGTCCCGCGCTCGGATCAGCTCGCCGGAGAAAGTTCGCCGCCAGCGTCTCGAGGATTGCAACGTCGATCCTCACCAATTGGCACCTCCTCGTGTCCCAGCCTGGAGGGTGATGCCGATGGCGACAGAGGAGAGGTGCAACGTCTGAAC
>Ga0207428_10003167_pt1 | contig 16111 bp, 12 predicted proteins | sample RhiMethybrSRZTD1_FD_187600 | JGI IMG/M metagenome (GOLD analysis project Ga0207428, IMG submission 187600) | Populus rhizosphere microbial communities from Tennessee, USA - Rhizosphere MetaG P. TD hybrid SRZTD1 (SPAdes) (version 3) | ecosystem: Host-associated > Plants > Roots > Rhizosphere >...
TTCGGAACATTGTCAGCCCGCGCCCTGTCGGCGCCGATCTTCTTCAATCGCCTCAATCCAGAGTCGCATCGTCAGGTCCTCCCGATCCGGATTGCCTAGCAGAGGCCGTAGTTCTTTCAGGTAGCGATCTTTGAACGCTTCGAGGTCGAAAGGAATTGTCCGGGCCAAATGTTTCACGTCATCCCTGTCCCGTTGAATGTTGCGCTCCAGCTTGGCCAGGGCGAGATCATAGGGGTCGAAGGCGAGCAGGCGCAGGCGCCGGAACGCCCCCGGAAACATCTCCGTCAGCCTCTGGTCGTAATCTTCCGGGACTGTGGCGATAGTGACAAAGTCCAGATAGATTCCGTACCTCTGATGGAGTTCAGACCCTTTACCGGCCAGGTTGGCCAGACGTACCCACGCGCTTCTTTTGACCGCCGGAAGCGCGTCTACATCCACTGTGCTTCGCGCGAGACCGTAAAGCATCGTTATGACAAAGCCGCCGAAACAATGAAGTTCGACCTCTTCGCTAAGATGGTCATCCACCTGCGACAGAAACGACGCCCAAGGTTCGGGAATTTGTTCAGACGGCATGGTCGAGTCGCTCCGGGCTAAGGTCCGTCAAAAGTCGCCAATGTCTGGCTTCCGGCGGACGGTTCTTTCGCAGCCACTTTTTTTCCGCTTCGGTCAGGGACTCATGGCAGAGAGTGTCTTCGCGCGCCAGGCGAGACCGCTCCAATCTTGATTCTTCCGTGACCAGCAACGCGGCCTTTTCGTGTTCCCCGCGCAGTTCGGCAAGCCTGCGCGCCACGTTGGTCACGTACCCAAGCCTGTTTTGCAGATCACGTAACTTAGCCGCCTGAGTGAGCCAATGCCAGTTCAGGTCCGGAAACTTCAACACGACCCAGGGCAGAGCTTCCACCAGACGACTGTCAAGATTGTCATTGCCGAGCGCTGAAAGCAACAACTCCGCGGGATTCTTTTTCTTCCCCCCGGATTTGAGGTGGGACAGGCCGGGATAACCGAGCGTCGCCAGTTCCGAGGCGAGTTTGCCTTCGTCGGCGACCGGCGCCTGATCCGGGGCAGATGTTACGGGCAGCATCGCCTCAGACAATCCGTAGACGCGAACGGCCTTGACCGCCAACTTCTCCGGCACGCGCCGTTTTCCCTTCTCCAAGAGGGAGAGATAGGTTTGAGACACGCCGAGCCGCAGCGCCGCTTCCTGCTGATTCCAAGCTTTCAGTTTTCTCGCTTCCCGCAACCGCTGTCCGGTCATATCCGCCCCTCCAGCTCCATTTTATTACAAAACTTGTAATATTTCGAGGCCGCTGAAGTTGGAGGAATGCGCCGGTTTGACGCGTCATGGTCATTATTGGCGCAAATAAAAAATCGAAAAAGTATTTCATGGGGAATTGAGGCGACGAGTCAGTACCGCGAGCGGTAGCGAGCGGGGCCTTTGCTAACGGCCGCTCGCTACCGCTCGCGGTACTGATCCAGTCGGCGCCTTGCGAAATCCAGATCTTGATGTGCCGGACATATAGATCACAACCACCATGCGCCAGATGCGCGCGAGCGATTCCGGCAAACGCGAGGCCGTCGCGAGAATGGGGGCGAGCCACTCCCAGAACACCTGCGCTATTGTTCATTGGTCGCGTAAAGGGCTATCCTCACGGGCAAAGGGGACGTTAATTGAATTCTGGAGAACTAATGCCGCGACTTATCGAATTGAGCCTTTACCTCCCGATTCTTTCGACCCTCATTTCCGCCGCTTTCGCCTGGGTGATTCTGGCGCGCTACCGTCTCAAGCGGCAATCGTACCATCTGTTCTGGTGGGGGATCGGGATCGGAACTTACGGTCTGGGAACATTGATCGAGTCGCTGGTCACGTTGTTCGGCTGGCAATCGGCGTTGTTCAAGGCCTGGTACATCGCCGGGGCGCTGTTGGGCGGCGCGCCGCTCGCCGTCGGCACGATCTATCTTTTGTTCGGCAGGCGCGCCGGGCGCATCGCTGTTGCTTTACTGCTCGCCGCTGTCGGCGTCACATCAATCTTCGTCATTCTTTCACCGGTGCGGATCGATTTAGTGGACCCGACAATACTCAGCGGCAAAGCGCTCGCCTGGCAATCCATCCGCCGCGTGTCGCCGTTCATCAACAGTCTGGCGGCTCTTTTTCTGGTCGGCGGAGCAATCTATTCGGCAATCCGTTTCTTCGGCCATCCCGAATCGCGCCATGTTTCAATCGGCAACATCTTCATCGCCGTCGGCGCTCTACTGCCCGGCGTTGGCGGGATGGGCAGCCGGATGGGGCATACGGAATTGCTCTACATCGCTGAGTTCATAGGCGTGATCCTGATCTGGGTCGGCTACAAGTATTGTCAGCAGTCTCTCGACGCGACAAACCTCGGCGCTGTTCACCACTGAAGGGAGATCGGTTGCCCTACGCGCGCCGATTGATATGCAGCCAGCGCCACGCGGAATGATTTGCGCGCCTCCTGGATCGAAGCGGCGGATTGACGGTCGCTCTCGACGCATTCAATCAAATGATCCAACGGGAATGGGGAAGGCGGCCCGAACGGCTCCCCGGCCTCTCGCTCAAAGACCCAGCCGGAGGCCCCGGCCGCGAGCACCGCCCTGCCCGGCACGCGCAGTCCTTCATCGATGATTTCGCCCCGCGCGCCGATCACCTCTAAACGTAGGACGCAGTTTTGCTTGGGCGAAGGGCCGGTCGGACGCGGCGCATTGATCGTCCACGCGGCTTCCAATGTGGCGACGATTCCGTTCGCGAAAGTGAGAGTCGCCATGCCCCAGTCCTCTACTTCAATATCACGATGAACCAGGTTCGCCATCTTCGCTTCCACTTGTATCACTTCGCTCCCAGCCAGCCACCTGAGTTGATCGAGCCAGTAGATGCCTTCGTCTATGAAAGCTCCGCCCGGCGTCTGCTTTGGGTCAGCGAACCATCCGGGCGACCCGGAACGATACCAGTCTTCCGCAATAGACCATCGCGCCGTCTGATGCATCAGGATGATCTCTCCGATCTCCCCGGCCTCGATCCTCGCCTTCAGGTCGCCCGAGCGCAGGCGCTTGGTTCCTTGAAAAGCGACGCATTTGACGCCGGACGACTCCACGGCTTCCACCATTCGATCGGCCTCTTCCATCGTCATGGCCATCGGCTTACCCAAGACCATGTGCTTGCCAGCCTGCGCGGCCCTGATCGCGCAATCCGCCATCTCGGAAACAGGCGTCGCGATGTGAACGAGATCAATGTCCTCTAGCTTTAGCAGTTCGCCGTAATCGTGGTAGCCAGGAATCTGAAAGTCGCTGGTGAAGGCGGCCAATTGCGCGCTGTTATGCCAGGCGACCGCGGCCAATTCGGCTTTCGGGTACTCCCGCAGCGCCCTGGCCAGATTGTAGGCTGAATACCAATGTCCCAGCCCTAGAATGGCTACGCGCCATTTACTTGTCATAAGTTCCTCAAAAAATGGCGCGCCCGCGTCCTCGCGGGCAGGCTTCACCGCAAGACCTGCCCGCGAGGACGCGGGCGCGCCGCCTGATTTTCATTGTTTCAGGGCGTCGCAGCGCCACATGAAAGCTCCTCATGCTATTCTTTGGAGAAGTAAAACAGAACCTATTCAATTACGACCAACTCGTAATCCGACAGTTGAGGGATCGTGAATTCGGAATATCCCTGGTTCACTTTGACCTCCAGACTGCGCGGCGCGCGCAGCGTTTTCGCGGACTTGAAAGCGCCGGCGACCTGAACCTGGATGCCGCTCATGGTAATCGGCGCGAAATAGCCCGTCTGCGAGTGCCCGCTCAGATTGATCAAGTGCAACAATATGCGCCGCCCCTGGCGCATTAACGTCATCTCCACGAGCGGATGCGCGTTGGAGCGCAATTGGCGCCGCGGGAGAATCCGGTTCAACGCGTCACGAAACAGCCCTGCGTGCGCCGGCAGACTGTGGCGGTAATACATCCCGCCCAGGTTCCATGGGACCCACGTGACCGTTCCCTTGCCGAGGCGCCGGAACACAATGGCGGTCGTGTCAGTGTCCTTCATATCAATGTGAATGAACTCAGGCGGGCCGAACATCGAGGGTGGAACGAGCGTTAACAAAGCCGGCCCGTCGTCCCGCAATTCCGTGAACGGCCCGTTCAGCATCAGCAGATCCGTATCCTTCAACGATGGGAACGCCGCGTGGTCGCGCACCCGAACATAACCGCGAATCTCATTGATGGTCTTAACCACCGGGACGACCTCAAACTCCGGTTCATTCGCGCCTACGACCAGAACATGTCCTCCATTTTCGGCGTACTGCTTCAATCCGGCGGGCGCCCAATCGGCGCAGATGACCAGATCGAACTCGCGTTTGCCCACCCAATCCATATTGTTCGACACTGCGAAAGGAACGTGTTCCTCGGCGAGGAGGCGGAACAACCCACGATAAGGTTCCAGGCCATAGACACGTCCGGTGTTGGAAGGCCCTACGAGCAGCAGCACGCGCGCGGCGCTGGTCTGGCCCGCGTAGTACTGCTCGTGCGCGGCGACCCAGCGGAAGATAGGTTTGGCCGCCTCCAGGGCTTGCCGGTCCTGCTGATCGAACGCGCCATTCATCTCAAACGTAAGCGCCCCGCCGCTGGCGATGTTCTGCCAACACCGCAACGCGATCTCCTGGGCAGGAACCGTGGCGAAGCGCCACCAGTAATCCACAAACTGCATGTTCAAATCTACTGCCATCTTTCTCGGCTGGCTATTGCGCGCGCGATTCACATTATCGCTGGCGGAGTAAGGCCACAGCGGCAGGGGACGCGCCACGGCGGTGTTCGATTCCGACATAATTCCGTCGGTGTATTCCTGAATGTAGTTGAAGTACCCGGCTTGTGGCCGCTTGCTGTGAATCAGGGCGCCGATGGCCGCAGCCACTTCGCGCGATGAAGTGAACATGAACTTGCGATAATCGTCGTCGGGCTTGTCGGGAATCTCCTTGTGATAATTCTCTCTGTATTTCTTCGCGCAGGCGTCGCAATGACACAGCCCGACCTCGCGCCCGCTGTAATCGCGCGACTGGTTGCCGAACATGTTGAAGAACAGCCCGTCAACGGCGTACTTGTCGAGAGCTTCGGACAGAATCTTCATTCCCTGCTCGCGGTAATAGCCGCCGTTGACGCACGTAGAATAGAGACCGTTGTAGATTACCGGCTCTCCATTGGCCTGGCGGAAAAACCACTCCGGATGAGCGTCGAAGACTGCCTTTCGCGTCTTGCTCAAGTCGAACCTTCCGACGACGCGAATGCGCCGCACGTGAGCTTCCCTCAAAACGGCGCCGAACATATCGCGGCCGGCTGGCAAATCGGGACTGGGATAATGAAACTCAACCGCGGTCGGATAATAAGCCGCGATTCCCCCCATGCCCATCAACACTACATTTGCGCGCATGTCCGCGAGTTGTTCGGCCAGACGGCGCGCGTCTAGCCCCGCGTCTGTTTGCCTCAGATTGGTCTGGACCCACCGAATCGGCTCCTTCATCCACCACCCCTCTTGTCCGCCCTCCTGCGCCACGGCGTAGCTCATCAGCAAACACATGGCGATGTAGCCGCTCAGGTAGATATATCTCTTCGCTTTCATTGTTGCCCTTGCTGCTTCATCCAGTGTTCCATGCGCCGATCCATCTCCTCCGGCGCAACATCTTCGATCCGCGCGGAGATGATCCAAACGTGTCCGAATGGATCTTCCAACCTGCCCTGGCGGTATCCATAGAACTGATCCTCAATTGGAAAAATCACCTTCGCCCCCGCCGACATTGCCTGATTCCACACCGCGTCGGCGTCTTCGACGTTGAGGGTAATGATTGTCGTGGCGCCGCCGAGCGATTGCGGGCTGTGGTTACCCCATTCAGGCGACTCTTCGGCAAGCGAGATAATAGAATCTCCAATCTTGATATCGGCGTTGACAATTTTCCCGCTTGGATCCGCGTGGCGGTCCAATTCAGTTGCGCCGAATGCCCGCTTATAAAATTCAATGGCCTCGGCCGCGCCTCTGGCGAACATGCGCGGCGTTACGGTGTGGAAGCCGTCTGGTATCGGTTTCACATTGCCTTTCATATATTCACTCCTCGGGAAATCGTCCACAAAGTCACACGAAGAAACACGGAGCAAAAGAAAAAATCTTCGCGCCCCTTTGTGTGACTTTGTGGATATTTTTTATTTTTTCAGGGCGTCGCTCATTTTATGCTAGATCGAGGGCGATCACTTCGTGAAGATCGATGGATGGTACCGTCAGGCTTACCACGCCGCCGGCTTCACTATAGACCGGCGTTTTTCCGCTGACGAGGAAATGCGCTTTGCGGACGCGGCGACCGTCCGGCAAGCGAATGCGCGCCTGCTGCCGCGGCGCGGGGATGATTTCGCGGATCGGCCCTTTCATAGTCATGGGATTGGTCAGGTTCACTAGATGGGCTGTGACGGAGTCCTTCTGCATCCAGAGCGAGACGTCCAGCATGCCGCGTCCTTCCACAACCAGCGGCTGTTCTTCGTTGCTCGCCCAAGCGACGGCGTTCTTCAACACCAGCCCGTGATCTACGGCAAGCACTTCCCAAAACGTCCGGTCAATATCGAACGGGAAATAGACAACGCGTCCGCGTCCCACCTGGCGGGCGAAAACGCCGGGAATGTCGGTTCGCGCGACGCGCGGAAAAACCTGTTCCATCGGAAGGTCGGGATATGACGGTACAAGCGTCAGCGGCGCGTATCCTCTCTGACGGGGCCCCTCCGTGTTCGAGTCGTTTGGGCGCACGTGAACCCAATTCACGCCATTGATGATTCGCGTGGCGTCTTCCAGCCCTTGAACGATTGCATGAAACCGGCCGGTCTGCGGGTCCTTCTCGACATTGAGATAAGAGTTGTGGATGTTGGTCTCGACTCGACCGTCGAATGAGGCGCCGAATAGCGACGCCAGTCCGAAATCGGGTCGCCGAATTCCCCACTCGTCGTAGAGCGATGTTTCATATGTTGCTACGAGACCTCCGCCGGCCCGAACGAACTCGGCGATCTGCCGGCACTGTTCCGCAGATAGCGCGGCGATGTTTGGCAGAATGAGCGTACGGTATTGCCCCAGGTGGGCCGGATCGAGCATACGGTCATGCGCCATGTCGAATGGGACGCGCGCTTCCACGAGCGCCTGGTAAAACCCGAGCGCGTGATCTTCAACCTTGGCCCTCGCCTGGTCGCCGCCGTAATACGTGGCTGTCTGCTGTGAATAGACCATCGCCACGCGGGCGAGTGATCGTTCGTTCCGCAGATAGCGCTCGTTTTTGTAATGCCATCCGTACAGGTCCTCAACCGCTTTGAGCCAGCGGTGATCGATCACCTTGCCGTTGAACTTCGTGAACCAGGGCCGAAGATTATGGGCGATCCCGTCAACCACCCAGAGCCGAATCTCATCGCCGCTCTGGACGGAGTCTTTCCAACGGTAAGGCTCTTCAACGCCTACGCTGAAGATGCCGGCGATGGCCTTGCGGCCCAGCGTCGCGCCGTACTCCTTGCCGTTTTTGCCATTCGCCCAGGGAGGCATCAACCCGCGCCGGGCCTGGCGATCGGCGAAGAGCGTCGGCGCCAATTCCCCGATGGTCTTCATGTCGAGATCGCTGAGCGCCCCGCCGCCGGCGTTCGCAATGAAACTCGCGTTCGGGTTGATCTTTTTGATCTCCGCGTCCCAGAGTCTCCAAAGTTCGAACAGCCGCTCCTGCCGCCACACGAGATATTGCCGCCTCGCCTCGTCCTGCGGGCTTGCCGCGCGCGGCAACTCCAGGCCCGAAAACTTCTTGAAATTTTGTTGGCAATGCTCGCAGTAGCACATGCCGGAACCGGCCCAGCGGTTGCTGAAAATGCCGTCCACGTTATACATACGCGCGATCTCGCGCGTCACCTCGGTCATGAAATCGAAGTTATAAGGCCCGAGACAGCACGTCACCCATAATTCCGGATCGGCCCAATGCCTGCGCTTCCTGCCCTGCGCGTCGACGGCGATCCAGTCTGGATGCGCGTCATAGACGTCCTGATGAGCCGCATGCGGATCGGTACGGGCGACAACATTCATTCCGAGTTTGCGACACCCCGCCACCAGTTCTCCAAAGCAATCGCGGTCGCCCAGATACTTGCTGCGGTAGTGGAGAGGAACTTTGGTCGGATAGTAGGCCACGCAACCGCCGGCGGAAAGACAAGCCGCGTCGGAATGAGTCCTGCGGAAGTAATCGAGCCAGAACGCGGGATCGTACCTGCCCGGATCGTCTTCGACCAGCGTGAGTTGGGCCCAGCGCATGGGACGGTCAAACCAGCCTGCCCCCGTTGTGGGCGAAGCGGCGCTTACGCTCGCGGGCCAGTCTGGCCGGTCTAGCCAGCCTGGCCCGTCTAGATTGATAACAGCGACCGAGCCGGCAGTAAGCGCGGTGTTGACGAGAAACTCCCTGCGGGAGACTGACTCATGCGTCTTCTTTTGATTTGCCATTATTATTCACCGACGGATTCGCGTAACAAAGCCCAGCTTAACTACAAACGTTGGGAGAGAGTGTTTAGAGCGCCGGCTTTAGCCCAATGAAGTTAAGTTAGGCGCTGATGCGCTTCCTGTACCGATGGGAGCGCAATCGCGCCGAATGGTTAAACTTTTTACGTTCAAACTTGCGATCGTTCAAATTGCGAGTCGGATCTTTCTTAATCAGAAATCGGAGATCATCTAGAACTTCTTCTTGGTCAGATCGCGGGTCCGCCAACAGTTGGACGGCGCGGTCAACTAACGACACATAACTGACCGAACGATTGACCATCGCTTGCGTCTTGTTTCTGCGGCGGCGGTCTTGTTCTGCCAGTTCCGATTCACCTCCTGGTCAGCGATTCGAAGACAAGTAGGGCAAGTAAAGTTGCTGGGAGCCGGGTTCGAGACCTGGTGGAAGATGGGGCTTTACCCGGCGCGGTTCAACTTACGAAGAGCTTTTCGACCAGCCTGGGCATCGGCTGGCGCGACCCCGCTGAGAGATTCATCGAAGAGTACAATGATTCCCGCAACGAGGCGGATACAACCGATTGTCATGCGGCGCCCGCGTCGCCAGTGGCTCATCGACGAGTCAGACTAGCGTAAGAACTACTGACCGCGAAATTCGACCCAGACATAAGGCGTTGAACATTCCTGAGGCGCAGGGACAGCTACGTCTATCCTGTGCGCCGTGGGCCAATCGCTTGAGCCTGTCATGTCCTCTATGTACATGGGCTCCACGGACGGCTCCTCGAATTCCCTCTCGGATTCTATAGATATCACTTCGATGTATTCGGTCGGGCGCGCGACGTCTATGGTCAGTCGTTCGACAGCTTGCGTTTCGATGACCTGAACTTCGAGGTCGGGGCCCCGCTGTTTCACGTCCCGTCGCATGCCGGCCATCGAAGGTTTGACGCCTTTACCATGCCGTTTCGCGCCTTGCGCGTCTGTGACCCGCTGTTTGACCTCTTTGACGGGTTGTTGAACGTCTTTAACTGACTGATTGACGTCTGGCGCGCCTGTGGCCGGGCGCCTGCCGTCTTGCGCGACATTTAAGCCGCCGGTCGAATCTTTTTTTTCTTGCCAGCCGGCCCGCCATGGGCGATAGGCCGCCAAATATAACGCGACTAGAATTGCTATGAGTGTAAGCGCTATCTTTTTCATATGGCCCTCCAGATAAAAGGCGAAGAAAAAGAATTCGCGACGGCAGGCCATTCTTCCGCTTCGCCGTCATTGATATTGATTAGGTTTAAATATTCACTTCACACTCCCTGTCAAAAGGATAGGGCTCATTGATTAACCGGGCAAGGTCAAAATGGTTGCGGTCTTCGGCTCCGCCCTGGGCTTTATGCTTTGTCTTTACCCAAATCTTTTCACTTGCTGGCGCTATCTTTGGTCGCATAACGCCCCCATGACTTTAAACCTGCGTATATGGTCTTTGAAAAATAAATGCGACAACACCTCCTAGTCGCGGCAGCGACGGTTGATCCTAGCCCGGCTTTTCAAAGCCGGGGGAGCGGTCGCATAGTAGTTTTAGTCGCGGCAGCGACGGTTGACACCGATCTGCAAAATCAACCGTCGCTGCCGCGACTCACGGACCGATACGCTTATGGTTCCGGCTTTGAAAAGCCGGGCTAGGATCAACCGTCGCTGCCGGGACCGGGAAAGAGGAAGTCACGATCTCTTTTCCTGCTGCCTTGCAACACCTGCCAGGCTCGGAGATCATTAAACGGCTAGCGGAACATGCGCAACGCCTTTCTCGTAGATGGGAGCGAGGCGACGATTGTCGTACGCGCTTCTGGTCGCTCATCAAAACCAAAACTTATTACGCCAATACTTAGAGCTTTGTACGTCCTGGGATGAAAATACGGCTTCAATTTCGATATCGATTCTTGAAGGAGGGTCTGAATGATACCGATTTTCCACTCAGTTGATAGCGCAACCAAAAATCTCTTTTCCCGCGGTTATACAAGACTGTTTTTGGGATTCTTTTCAGCGCTCGTTTCGTTCGGCCTGCTGGTTGCGCCGCACGAGGCGCGGGCGCAAGCGCAGGCGGCGAATGGCGTGATCGAAGGGACTGTCACCGACGCTTCTGGGGCAGTGGTTCCGAACGCGAAGGTCAAGGTCGTCAACCTCGACACAGGGCTGGAACGCGAGGCGCTGACGAACGAGAAGGGACTTTACCGCGTGCAGCTTTTGCCGGTCGGTAATTATCAGGTCACTGTAACCTTGACCGGTTTCAACGCGTTCGTTCAGTCGGGCATCACGCTCAGCGCGGGCCAGGCGGCGACGGTGGACGTGGCGCTCAAGACCGGCGCGGTGAACAGCGAGGTCTCGATCGTCGCAGACTCGCCCATCGCCGATGTGTCGCGCGTCGAGCTCGGGCGCACAATCAACGAGAACGAGGTCAAGAACCTTCCGCTGCCCTCGCGCAATCCCTACAACTTCGGCTTGCTCCAGCCGGGCGTCAACGGATTCGAGAACGTCGAATTCGGCGTGCCGCGCTTCAACGCCAACGGATATAAGAGCCGGATCAACTATCAACTCGACGGCAACACCAACACTCAGAAAGACCGGGCTGGTCTTAGATTGACGCCGATCTCCGAAGTTTTCGTGCGCGAAGTCCAGGTCGTCTCCAACGGTTTTGCGCCGGAGTTCGGCCAGACCTCAGGCGTCGTCTACAACGCGATCACGCCCTCCGGTACAAATAAGTTTCATGGCGCGGCCGGCTACTTCTTCCGGCGCGAGCCCTTCGTCGCGCGCCCGTTCTTCTTGCGCCAGGATTTCCGCAAGGCGGATCCGGGCCTGGACAATGTAATCGCATCGCTCGGCGGGCCGCTCGTGAAAGACAGGGCGCACTTCTACGTCGGCTACGAGCGCGTGGATCGCGAGCTCCAGCAGGACCGCATTGTGACAGTGACGCCTGCGAACGCCGCCGCGCTCGGTCTCCAGACGCCGCCCGGATTCATCCCCGCCTCGCAGCTCACCAATTTCTTCATCGTCCGGCCGGATTGGAAGATCAACGCGAACCAGGAGCTGTTCGGGCGCTATACGCTCTTCACTAACAATTCGCCGAACAACATCGGCGGCGGCCTGAACACGCTGGAGCGTTCGATCGACTTCAAAGACAACATCCAGACGGGCAACGCGCAGTTGATCTCGATTCTCGGCCCGAAACTGCTCAATGAATTCCGGTTCCAGTATTCGCGCCGCAACCAGCCGAGTGTGCTCAACGATCTCTCGGGCCAGGGGCCTTCGATCACGGTCTCCGGCGTCGCGCAATTCGGCGCGCCAGCGTCCACGGACGGGCCGCTGCTCTTCAACGAGCGGATCACTCAAATCCTCGACAATGTGACCTGGAACACCGGCGCCCACAGTTTGAAATTTGGCGGCGACATGCAGATCGTCCGCGACCGGCGCGAGGTGGCGCTCGTAGCGACCTACACCTTCCCGGATGTCGCCTCCTATCTGTCTGCGCGTAACGGGACGAATCCACGCGGCTACTCGCAGTTCACGCAGATCGTGGGAGAACCGAAGATCGAGTTCGCTTCGCAGTACTACTTCTTGTTCGCCCAGGATGACTGGCGCGTCCGTCCGAATTTCAAGCTGAACTTCGGCGTGCGCTACGAGCTTTACGACATCCCTGATGCGCGGGCCAACGCGCCGCTCGCGATTTCGCAAAAGTTCAAGCGCGACACCAACAACTTCGCGCCGCGCCTGGGACTGTCTTACAGCTTCGGCAGTACGCGCAAAACCGTAGTGCGCGCGAGCGCCGGCGTCTTCTACGACGCGCCGGGCCTGGCTTTCTACCAGAACGCGATCCAGAACAACGGCGATCCGCTTACACGCACCTTCACGCTGCGCCCGACCGACGCCGGCTCGCCGGCATTCCCGAACTCAGTGAATCTGACCGGTCTCACGCCGCCAAGGGTCTCGATAGATGCGCTCGCGCCCGATTTCGCGAATCTCTATTCGTTCAATCAGAATTTACAAGTCGAGCAGGAGATCAGCCGCGATTTTTCGGTGACGGCAGGTTACATTCACGTCGCCGGCAATCGGATTCCGGTTGTGCGGATAACCAATCTTCCGCCGATTATCGGAACGCTCGCCGACGGCAGGGCGGTTTTTGGTTCGGGCGCGCGCGCCAATCCGAATTTCAATAACATCAACATCACCGAGGCGGTCGGCAAATCCTCCTACCACGCAGGCTCGCTCTCGCTCAACAAGCGCTTCTCGAAGGGCTATCAATTGAGCGCGTCTTACACCTGGTCACACGGCATTGATGACGCGCCGGAGATCAATGTAATCGATTCGACGGAGTTTCCCTCCGACCCGACCAACCGCAGGCGCGACCGTGGGAACTCGCTCGCCGACCAGCGACACACATTCATCCTTAGCGGTGTCCTAAACCCGAAGTTCGACGTCAGTAACCGGATTGCGAGCGCGCTGGCGAATAATAACCAGATCGGCGTCATCGCGCGCTTCAACACCGGCTTCCGCTTCAATGTGCGCGGCAACAACGACTTGAATCGCGACGGCGTGGCGACCAATGACCGGCCGCTTTTCATCGGCCGCAATACCGCGACGAGCGGCGACGTCAAGCAGATCGATTTGCGTTACTCGCGTTTCATTCCGATTCGCGAGTCGATGCGCATCGAGGTCATCGGCGAGTTCACCAACCTCTTCAACATCGTCAATGTGTCCAGCATAAATCAGACAGTTCCCGTGAGTCCGGCCACAGGCGCCCCGATTCTCACAGGGACGAACATCCTAACCACTTCAAACGCGAAGCTGATCGCCACGGGCGGCTTCCCCCAACGCATCTTCCAGCTCGGATTCAAGTTCCATTTCTGAGTTTGGAGGGCATTCGGCCTTGATTCGCTGTTGCGCCGCCGAAGGCGCCCAGACCCCTTCGGCGGCCTCTTCAGATTGCTGATCCGCTCCAAGGCAGGTTATCCTTAGCTTAGTAAAGCTAGCAAAGACGCAGTCAGAGGAGGCGTTTATGAACGGTGGTTTACATGAACAGATCGCGCCTGAGATTTTGCAAGCCATTGGCGCCCAGGCCGCCGCGCGTGGCTTGTCGGTCAACGACTACTTGCGGGACCTGCTCGGATTGAACGAGGAGCAAAGCGCGGATTTGGCGCTTGCCGAAGATCACGAACCGCAGCCACCGCGCAATGAGGCCATGCTCGCCGTTCTTCGTAGAAGCGCGGAGCGGCATAAGGACATGCCGGTCAGCGGCTCGACTGAAGAAACGCTCAAGATGATTCGAAGGGCGCGAGCAGGGGAAATGTGGGGATATGAGCCAACCGAAACTGAGTAGTTCCGGCGCTGTCGTCATTGATGCGAACATTCTGATCTCCATCTGTTCAAAGGAGCCGACTCACGCCACAGCCGAGAGCGCCCTTGCCGATTACACCGCCAAAAACTGGGCTTTCTACGCGCCTGGCGCGATATTAACAGAAGTGTTGTTCGTCCTCTGCAAAAAACGCCAGAGCGGACTGATAGACGCCCTCACTTACAAGAAGGCAGTTGAGGATTTCAATGACTATATGTCTGTCATCCTTCCACCGCCGAGCGGGGATGTCGCCTTGCTTCTTCGCGCAGAGGAAATTTCGAACGGCTACAGTTGTCTCCATTCCACCGATGGCTTCTACATCGCGTTGGCTGAAGAGTTGACCAAAAGCAGCGCGGCCGAGTTTGTGACCTTCGATAAAGGAGTCGTGAATGTGGCCGCAAAGAATGCGCCTACGGTGAAGGTAAATCTTCTTCCTACCTAGTCAACTCTCCAATCAATGAGTTTCTGCGGAAAGGAATTGAGACAATGACTACAGCGGCCTTACCTTTGATCGAACTTGATGATAACGGCGTCGCCTGGATCAGCGGGACCGGAGTGCATTCGGCCTTGATTCGCTATTGCGCCGCCGAACGCGCCCAAGCCCTTTCGGCGGCCTCTTCAGGTATAGTTATCCATTGACATCCTCTCCACCCAAACGCTGAAGCGTTATAGATGGAGATTCCCACGCCGAGCGTCCAGCGATTGCTCGTATCAGGTAGGCGTTGACTTTCCGTTGGACGTCAAAGCTTGGCGCATGGAGATGGAGGAACGGGGCTTGGCGCTGCCAATCTGCGCCAGGCTACCGCCTTGTGCGAGTGTTCGGCGACTGACTACCAGGACACCCGTACAGTCAAGAATTCCTCGACAGCCTCTCTTCGAACTATCTTCATGAGACGAACGCCTGGATAATAGGTAATCGCGACGCCAGCGATGTCAAGGTTAGGGTGCCACACAACTGGCGTGGTACCAAGGCGAAACCACATGGCGGCTCCGCTGATGCCATGCGGCTTCGCGTCAGGATATGTCTCTGCCCAATTGTAGTGTGCGAGGAAGTGTTTTGCGGGATCAAAATCCCTGATCTCTCGATTGGACTCCACATGTGTCCATTCAGACTGTGGGAAAACTAGCCGCTCGCTCTTGTTCATTGACCGGGAAATATCCCAGGGGAAACCCGCTATGATTGTCATCTGACCTTCCACCGGCGTGCGTCCGCCCTCCGCAAAGTCGAAAAAGCGGATTGGGTACCTCTTCTCGAGGCTGCTCTCAACCTCAATCGCTGCCAGGTCTAGTTCAGGATCCCTGACCACCCGGCCCACTTTGATTTCTAAAGATGCCCGTGCGGCCTTCCTGGGTACGGCGGTAAGAGTCGACAGAATTTCACGCGTGACTTCAATAGGCGGTGAGTCAGGCGGGAGGAGGAACCGAAGGCTCTCACTTAGTGCTCCAGCGATCACGTGCTCAGCCGTGAGAATTAAGTGATGCCCCCTCCAGCGAACGAGCGTTCCAGTTCCGATACCCTGCTGTGTTTCGTCGGTGATTCCAACCATTGACAAGCGAGTTGCCGCTTCAATGCCATCGCAGGCAGCGTTCCATTCTTCATTTCTCATCGTGACTTCTTCCTCTTTCCCGACGGCGGCTAACATCAACTGCTATCAAACTCTGTTTCCCGCCATGTCGAATTGCAAGTACAAATAATACTTTCTGATTTCAAATCCTACTATACTATCCACTGAGCCGAACGCGATCTGCGGAACACATAAGATGTCGTCAACGAATATAGTGCGTCACATTCCAAATATTTCCTTTCTAGCAAGCCGACTTCTCAGGCCCGATGACTCGTCACATAGGATTTACAGGCCAATCTCCATAACCAACGCCCTTGTTGGTCCGAAATTGGGGGATTTTACTCTCCCGCTCTATTCGTGTGATTTCAGTAGTAAAGTGTTCAGGCAGGAAATACTGGCTAAGCTGACCGGCCGAGGTATGCCTTCAACTGAGGGGAAACAGGCCGGTGAATCAAGGCCTTCCTCGCCGGCCACTCCGCCGCCTTTTCCAGATCGACTAAATAGCGTTCCCGGCCTGCCTCCAAAACAGCGATTGAAACTCCGTCTCTATACAAGATGCGATTGGTTGGAATCACTGGAACGCGGGCGCCGGGTAGAACAATCCTTACCAGGTTCAGCGGGTCGGCGGCGCTAACCGAGATCGGCGCGCCGTCAGGTTCCTTCCGGCGTATGGAACGAAGCATGCTGACAGCTTCATTCAGGGCA
>Ga0207428_10003168_pt1 | contig 16104 bp, 7 predicted proteins | sample RhiMethybrSRZTD1_FD_187600 | JGI IMG/M metagenome (GOLD analysis project Ga0207428, IMG submission 187600) | Populus rhizosphere microbial communities from Tennessee, USA - Rhizosphere MetaG P. TD hybrid SRZTD1 (SPAdes) (version 3) | ecosystem: Host-associated > Plants > Roots > Rhizosphere >...
CCGGGGCACGGCGCCGAAAACGCGCACGGTTTGATCGGCAGCAGCGGATTGCCCATCAGGATTCCGCCTGAGATTTCAGTTCCGCCGGAATAGTTGATGATCGGTATGCGCCGCCGCCCGACGTTTTCAAACAACCACCACCACGGATCGGGATTCCAGGGTTCGCCAGTCGAGCCGAAGACGCGCAGCGATGAGAGATCATGTTTTCCAATCCATTGATCGCCCTGCGCCGCCAATGCGCGCACGAGCGTCGGCGAAACGCCCAGAACCTCGACCTTGTGTCTCGCGCAGAACCCCCACAGCCGATCCGGCTGCGGGAAATCAGGCGCGCCGTCGTAAAGAACAATAGTCGAGCCTAATATCAGCGCGCCGTAAATCAGCCAGGGGCCCATCATCCAGCCGACATCTGTCATCCATGAAATTCGCGTGCCCTGGCCGACGTCTGTGCCGAAACACATGTCCTGAGCCGACTTCACTGGGAAGCCGCAGTGCGTGTGCAAAATGCCTTTGGGTCGCCCGGTCGTTCCTGATGTGTAAATCGCAATCAAGGGATCTTCGGCCTCGGTTGGTTCAATCAGGCGCGCCGCTCCGCCGGCCATATCGCCTGTCGCCAGCAACTGATCCCAGGTCAGGTCGCGTCCGGGCTTCATCGGCACGGTCACGCGCGTCCGGCGAACGACAATCACGCGCGCGATTTCAGGGCAATCGGCGACCGCGTCGTCGGCGACCTGCTTCGCGTTGACCGGCTTGCCTCGGCGCGGGAACTCGTCGCAGGTGAACAGAGCCTTCGCGTTGACGTCACGCAGCCGCGACGAGACGGCTGACGATCCGTAGCCGGAAAATAACGGCACGGCGATTCCGCCGATGCGGTTGATCGCCAGCAGCGCGATCACTGTTTCGGGAAGCATCGGCAGGTGAATGCCGACAGCGTCGCCGCGGCCGAAACCGCAGGCGCGCAACCCGGCGGCGCAGCGCTCGACCTCGAACAGCAGATCGGCGTAATCCAGCTCGCGCGTCCCCCCCTCTTCACCTTCCCAGATGACGGCGGGCTTGCGCGCTGTCGGCGTGTCTTCCCAGCGATCCAGACAGCTTCTGACGATGTTGAGCCGCCCGCCCACACACCACCGCGGCCATTCCACTCCTCGCGCAAGGTCAACGATTCGGTCGTAAGCTTTGTCGAATTGGATGTCGAGGAAGCGAAGGACCTGTTCGGTAAACCACTCGACGTCGGCGACCGAGCGATTATAGAGTTCATCGAACGTAGTGAGGCCGCAGAAGGATATGAAGCGCGTCAATTGCGCGCCCGCAATCACATCGTCGGTCGGGCGCCAGGCCATGGCGTCGTCATCACGTAATCGCTCGATCATTTTTCAAATTCCATTTTCCATTTGTCATATTACATTTGTCATTTGTCATTTTCGGAATCGCGCGGCCAATAGCGATGACAAATGAAAAACGTAATATGACAAATGGAAAATGAAAGCTCCTCACGTTCTTTCAAGCCGCTTTGAGAATGTCGGCCCGCTTCCGAACAGGATGCAGCCAGCGCCGATATTCCGGCCTTCTTCCGGCGACAATTTCGAAGAACGTCTTCTGGATCGCTTCGGTGACAGGGCCGCGCGCGCCGGCCCCGATTGCGCGACCATCGACTTCGCGAATCGGCGTGATCTCGATCGCCGTGCCGGTCAGGAACGCCTCGTCGGCGTCGAGCAACTCGTCGAGTTTCAGGGCGCGGACTTCGACTTCGTAACCCAGGTCGCGCGCGATCTGCATCGCCGAATCGCGCGTGATGCCGAGCAGGATCGAAGAGTTCTGGTCATTGGTCAGCAACCGCCCGTTCTTGACTAGAAAGATGTTCTCGACCGCGCCTTCGGCCAGATTGCCATGCATGTCTAGCAGGATCGCCTCGTCGTAGCCGCGCGACGAGGCCTCGCGCACGGCCAAAATCGAATTCAGATAATTGCCCGTGGCCTTCGCCGTGGTCGGGATCATGCTCGAATGGAATTTTTTGTAGGGCGAGACCGTGACGCGCATCCCACAGGCTAGTTTCTCGGCGCCGAAATCGTTCGGCCATTCCCAGGTCAGGATGTTGACGCCGACCGGACAGACGGCGCGGATGCCCAGGCTGCCGCTGTCGAAATAGGCCGTCGGACGAATATAGCAGCTTTTGAAGTCATTCCGGCGAATCGTTTCGCAGATCGCCTCGTAAAATTCCTCCCGCGAGTACGGGATGTCGAGCTGATAGACTTGCGCCGACGCGTAGAGGCGGTCCATGTGTTCTTTCAGCCGAAAGACGGCCGGGCCTTCAGCCGTTTCATAACAGCGAATGCCCTCAAAGACTCCCGCGCCGTAATGAAGCCCGAAGGCCGATGAATGAATCTTCGCTTCGTCCCATAGTAAAAACTTTCCATCCTGCCAAACCCACTTCGTCTTCTCGAACGACATTCTTTTGAACCCTCCAAAAAATCCGTTGACCGGACATATGATTCGCTTGAAATCCCCCTGAAGACTGATGATAGAGCTTGAATGGAGGCGCGATGAAGACGAGGTTTTCGATATTCAGCCGCGCCGGACTAAGCAAATATGTTTTACGGGCCTGTAAGCCTAAAGATATTTTCCTGCCCCGATCATTCGCCGACGATGGTCACGCTGTTCATCTTGTCGCCCACTCGAATCTGCCGCACGACGTCCAGGCCTTCGGTCACGCGGCCGAAGACCGCGTAATTCCCGTCGAGGAACGGGGTCGGCGAGAGCGTGATGTAAAATTGCGAACTCGCGCTGTTCGGGTCGGAAGACCGCGCCATCGCCACGCCGCCCGCCTCTCCATGCTTCAAATTCGGAGAGACCTCGAGCGGAATGTGCTTGCCCGATCCGCCCGTGCCTGTGCCATGAGGGCATCCACCCTGGATGACGAAGTTCGGTTCGACGCGATGGAATTTCAGCCCGTCGTAAAAATTGCGCTGGGCGAGTTCGATGAAGTTCGCGGTCGTAATCGGGGCGAGGTCTTCGTGAAGGATGAATTTGATCGTGCCTTTATCTGTCTCTATTACTGCAGTGCGATTGTTGTTTTGTGACATTATTTCCTCTCCGAAAAAGTGGGGCGGTCTTTAGTCTTCCCATGAGCAGGACGGGCTAAAGTCCGCCCCACTCCTTCATTGTTTACTGGCGTCGCTCATTGCGACATGAACGATTCCATTTGAAATTAGATGTTGTCAGAAGAGCGCGACGAATTATGACGACAGGCGGGCGATTTGCAAACCGCCTGATCAAACCATTAAGGGCGCAGTCCACGCGCGCCAGCAAAAAGTAGCGGCGCGATTGCGGCGCGCGAGGCGGGACGAATGACGCGCGCCACACGGCGCGCGGCCTAAGAAACAAGAGGCGACGCTCTGGTACATGGATTGATGCTAGCGCTAAAGAGGAAAGTTTTATTGAGAGCTGAATGGCGTTAGGTTCTGGCAATGTTACAACTGTCGCCGTTTATTGCACAGGCCAGTTCGTTCAGTCAGGCCGAACGTCATTTCAGCGCTTTCGATCTTTCTTCAATTGATTACCCACCACGACATTTGAGCGCATCCACATGCGCCGCGCATGTGGATCACACTTCCCCAGATCATCCCGGCGCCGCCGAGGGCAGACGATTATTTTGATTCATTTCAGGCAAGGAGGGAGCAGATATGACAATTCTTGAGCCAATCATCAATGAAGTTTCAGAGCAATTCGGATTGAGAGGAAAAGCCGGCCCGACAATGAACGCGCTACTCATAATCATGAGCAACGAACGTACCGGAGGGTTGCAAGGGTTCCTGGATCAATTCAGGCGCGCCGGTCTAGGCGAGACCGTCTCGTCCTGGGTCAGCCGCGGCTCGAACACTCCGATAACGACAGAGCAACTCGAAAGGGCGATCGGCAGCGATACGGTAAATCGTGTAATGTCTAACGTCGGCGTCGCGCGCGCCGCCGGCGCTTCGGCGTTAGCCTATATGATCCCGAGAGTGGTAGATCTTCTCACGCCTGAGGGCGTAGTTCCCTCACGGCTGCCGGCATGGGTAAACTCGTACTTGAGCGGCGTCACTGCAAGGCCCGAGCCAGTCAGGACCGAGCCGGTCAGGGGCGAGCCGGTCAGGGGCGAGCCGGTCAGGACCGAGGCGGTGAGGCCGCCGAGCGAGCCTGTTCGAAGGGCCGATACGGGCGGATCGACCTTCCTCAGGTTACTGCCGTTTCTGGCGCTGCCGCTGCTCGGTTTTCTAGTTTACCGAGCCTGCAGGCCCGAGCCAGAGCAGATGGCATACCGACCCCCGGCGACAGCGTCGCCTACGGCGCCGGCCGGGACACAGCCCCAGGCCCAAGTCCTCAACTCACGGCTTTCAGTGATCAACTCCGGCGGCAGGATCCAATACTCCGGCGTCGTCCCGGATGAGCAGACCAAACAGAACGTCCTGAATCAGCTCAAGTCGACTTTCGGCGAGGGGAACATCAGCGGCGACATCGGCGTCGATTCGCGGGCGAGGGCCGCAGCGTGGACGTCGGGACTTTCATCGGCTCTGCCGAATTTCAAGGCGCCAGGCTCGGAGGTGACCTTCGACGGCAATTCGATCAACGTCGGCGGGACGATGTCTGAGAACGCCAAGAGCGACACGGTCGCCAAGCTCAAATCAGTCTACGGCGCTGGCCTGAACATCGGCGCGTACGAGGCCGCCACGGCGGTCGGCGGGCAGGTGGAGAACACCCGCTGGGAGTTGGCCGAGCTCTATGGGAAGCCGGTTGCGCCGCCTTGGCAGCAAAAGGAGCCGTATCTGCAACTGAATCCCAATGGGAAGTCTTTACAAGGCTTTACCGGATGCAACTCGGTTACTGCCAATTACCAATTAAACGGCGCCAAGGTGAAGTTCAGCAATCTCACGTCGACCAAGGTGTCCTGTGGGGAGCCGTATATGAAGCAGGAAAGCGCCTTCTTGAATGCCTTCAAAGCCACGGACTCGTGGAAGCTTTCCGGCGACAAACTGGAATTGTATGGCGGCGGGAAATTGCTCGCGAGGTTCGAAGCGCAGCGTCCGGAATAGGCGCGCGCGCAAGCGAGATCCCGCTGGCGAATTCGGAAAATGAGCCTTCGGTTCTTAACTCCGGAGGAGCGTCATGCTTATAGAAACTGACGGTTGATTGTCTCGAACTCCGGAGGAGCGGCGCCCGGCGCAGGCCGCTCCTCCGGAGTTCGGGGAACCATCGCGCAAGCGTTCCATAAACATTCCGCGTCTATGGCGCTCCCAAACCGGGGAGTCGGCCGGCGGCGTCTGCGCCATCCTCCTAATTTCAGGGCCACCAATCTTAGATTTTACAGCCAATAAAAGTTAAACTCCGGCGCATGGACACTATCACGCAAGGAGTGCTCGGCGCGGCCGCAGCGCAATCGGCCTTGTCTCGCCGGTTGCCGCGCGGGGCCGGGCTGATAGGAGCGGTGGGGGGAATGGCCGCCGATCTCGACGTCTTCATTTATTCACTCAACGATCCGACCGTGGGCTGGACGTTTCATCGCCACTTCACCCACAGCCTGATTTTTATCCCGCTGGGCGGCCTGATCGTCGCGTTGCCGTTTCTGTTGATGAAGCGGTTCAAGGATCACAAACGCGAAGTGGCGCTCGCGGCGATCATAGGCTACGCGACGCACGGCCTGCTCGACGCGTTCACGAGTTACGGGACTCAACTGCTCTGGCCGTTCACGAATCTGCGCGTGGCGTGGGATTGGATACCGATCGTCGACCCGATCTACACGCTCCCGCTCTGGGTCGGAGTGGTCTGGACCGCGCGCACCGGCAATCCTAAGGCCGTTCGCGCGGCGCTGCTCCTGACGAGCCTCTACATCTGCTTCGGCGGATGGCAGCATCATCGCGCCGTCGAAATGCAGAATGACCTGGCCGCGATGCGCGGCCACAAGGTCGAACATTCGCGCGTGATGCCCGCGCCGGGGTGGCTGCTGTTCTGGCGCTCTCTATACGTCTCGGACGGGCGGATATACGTCGACGGCGTAGAGACCCGCTGGTTCGGTTCCACGCTTGCGCTCGAAGGAGGTTCTGCGAATTTGACGACGTTCAATGACTTGCCCGCGAGCGCGCGGTCGAACGCCGAATCGCAACGCCGCTTCAACATCCTCAACTGGTTCGCCGACCGGCTGGTGGCCCAGATCGCCGCGGAAGGAGGAGGCGAGGGCGCTTATGGCGACATGCGGTTCACGGCGGCGGTCGAGAGCCTGACGCCGTTGTGGGGGCTGCAGTTCGATCCGGCGTCGGGAGATTCACGGCGTTGGAGTCCGCCGCCGAATCAACGCAGGGAGGTTGGCCGGATGCTCAAGGCCCTGGTTTTCGGCGATTCGCGCTACAAGTCGCTGGCCGAGCTTCGCGCCTCGAACGTCCGCTGAGGGTCTTTGAAAATTAAACGCAACCACGCAATCCAACGTAGGGGCGGGTTTTCCCCGCCCTATCGCTCGAGACGCCAACCAGGGCGGGGAAAACCCGCCCCTACACCCATGGTCGTATTTAATTCTCAAGGACCCTGAGCTGGCGCGGTTGCGGCTAACGAACCCACGAAACAAGCCCGCCTTTGCTTGCCATACTCTTCCCGCGATAGTAGCATCGCGCCCAAGGCGCCCTTCTAGCATAGAGTTTCATCAACTTCACTAACAGGGAGAAACAAGATGGCGGTTAGCGCGGCGGAATCCATCGAAATGTCCGTCGCCGAGCGCGCTCGGCGGCGAATCACGAAGCGGTTAATGCCGTTTCTTTTGTGGCTCTATTTCCTGGCCTTCATTGATCGTACAAACGTCGGGGTCGCGGCCCTGGACATGAAAAAACCTTTGGGCGAGGGCGGGCTGGGTTTCACCGACGCGACCATCGGCACAGGCGCGGGCATCTTCTTCATCGGCTATTTCCTGCTCGAAATCCCGGGCACGCTGATCGTCGAAAGGTGGAGCGCGCGGAAATGGATTGCGCGCATCATGATCTCGTGGGGAATCATCGCTTCGCTGATGGGGTTCATCGGCAAGCCCTGGATGAATTTCGCCAGCGACGAGAATCAATTCTATGTCCTGCGCTTCATCCTGGGTCTGGCCGAAGCCGGATACTTCCCCGGCATTATCGTTTTTCTTGCGCACTGGTTCCGCTACGAGGACCGCGCCAAGGCCAAATCGCATTTCATGATCGGGCTGCCGATCGCCACGATGATCGGCGTGCCGATCTCAAGAGCGATTATGGAGCACATTCACTGGGGCGGGTTGGAAGGATGGAGGTGGGTCTTTATTCTCGAAGGCATTCCTTCGGTGATTTTCGGCGTAGTCACTTTGTTCTTTTTGACCGACTGGCCGTCGGACGCGAAATGGCTGCCCGAAGACGAGAAACGATGGATCATGGGGGAGTTGGAGCGTGAACGCCATGAAATGCTCACCGCGGGAAAGGACCCGCTCTGGGAAGGAATCGCCAAGGGGCTGTTCCATCCGAAAACTCTGTTACTCTCGGCCGTCTACATTTTCATCGTCACCGGTTATTACGGGCTGAATTTCTTCCTACCTTCGATCGCTGCGAAGATGAAAGGCACGTCGGTCGTCTCGCAAACGGCCATCACGGCGTTGCCCTACGCCTTCGGACTGGTCGCCATGCTGATCAACAGCGCGCATTCCGACCGGACTGGTGAACGCCGCTGGCACACGGCGCTGCCGATACTGCTCGGTGGAATCGGGCTGGCGCTGGCCATTCTTTCAGGGGATGTGTTGGCGCTGGTCGTGTTGTTCCTTTGTGTGATGGGCATCGGCCTTCACGCCTACCTGCCGGTTTTCTGGACGTGGCCGACAAAATTCATGGCCGCTTCTGTAGCCGCGACGGCTATCGGCCTGATCAATTCTTTCGGAAATCTCGGCGGATATTTCGGGCCGAAGGTGGTCGGCTATTTGAGCGTTAAGTACGACTCTTACGTTCCCGGAATGTGGTTCCTGGTTGCGTGCATCTTGATCGCGGGGTTGCTGGCGATCCTGGTCAAGCCGCCTCTAAAGAAACAGGAAGATGGAAGATAGAGCTCCCAACAACTTACACTGGCTCGATTCATTCTAACTACAGTCCTCAGGCGAGAGCGTTTAGAGTACCGACTTTAGTCGGCGTGGCTTGGAATCCGAACACTGCCGACTAAAGTCGGTACTCTAAACGCTCTCGTCCAGCGATTGAAATTTCATTCGATGCGCCAGTGTCGGTTGTTCCGATATATACCGACGGCCTACCCTGACTTCGTGGAGGTTATGAAATGGGAAAGATAGTCAGATATGAGTTCATAGGCAATCGAACCATCCTTGTGGCGCAGACGTTGCTACTTCCGATAATAGCAATTTTTGTCCCGTTGATATTGATAGCTCTTGTTCCCAATCTGATCGTCTACCTGCTCTTAACGATCGTCAAAGTAGAAGAGGAAATAGATCGCCCGAATGAGTTTATAGAAGGATTTCAAGGAGGGCAGGTTCAGGAAGTAGGATTGCTTGGACGTTTTCAAAAGTTCAGTAGCTTGATCGCGGCGTCGCGGATGCGAGCATCAGGACTCTCCGCCGCTTTGCGCAGATGCGGAGCGGCGCCGGCGGCGTCTTCACGGTCGCGCAGCGCCTGTCCGAGTCTCAGATGAGCCTCGAAATGATTCGGCGCATGTTTAATGGCTTCTCTCAGACGGCTCTCGGATTGCGCGGCGTCGCCGTGAGCCGCAAGGGCTATGGCGTAGGCCAGATGTGCGTCCGCGAACGAAGGCGCGCTTCGGACGGCCGCCTCGAAGTGATATTGAGCCTCTTGAAAACGGCCGGCGCCAGCCAGCAGGTTCGCCAGATTTAGCCGCATAGTCGCCGATTCAGGCCGCAGCCGGACAGCCTCTCGCCAGGCCCTTTCCGCCCCTTTCACGTCGTTCAGTTGAAACAGCCGTGCGCCGAGATTGGTGTGAACGCCCGCCGATTCAGGATCGAGATCGAGCGCCGCTTGAAGCGTGGCGACAGCCTCGCGAATCTTTCCCTGGCGCGAAAGCAGGTTTGCCACCGCTTCGAGCGCCGCCGGCTCCCTTGGCCCCAATGAGAGCGCGCGTTCCAGAGCCGCCGCAGCGCGCCCCAGTTGTCCCGCCGTGGTCAGCGCAGCGCCAAGACGGTAAAAATGCCGCCAATCGGCAGGCTGGCGCGCGCACGATTGTTCATAGAACGTGATAGCCTTCTGCAAATTTCCGTCCCGCCTGTGGGCTTCGGCCAGTTCAAAGTAGAACTCCGAACGAGCGGGAGCATGACGCGCGATGGCCGCTTCGAGTTCGCGGAGTCCCTGATCGAGATTCGCGTCATGCTTCACCTGCGCGAGAGCCAGATAAAGTTCATTCTCCGCAGTCTTATCGAGTCGGGCCGGATAGTAGAGCGAGACTCTGCCGCGGTATGGCGGCGTATTGCCGTCGTGCTTTTCGACGGGCGCCCCGGCCGGATCAGCCGTCGGGCGCGCTTGTATGAAGTGATCCGTGATCGAGGTGTGAATCGCGTCGGAGGGCCGGCGCTTCGGCATATGGCACGAAGCGCAATCCTGCGAGGCCGGATGGCGACGCGCTTCCACAAGTTTTCGAACGCCGGTTTGGTGGCAGCCCTGGCAGGTTTCGGCGTATCGGCGCAGCGCGGCCGGAGTGGATGACGGCTCGTGCGGGTTGTGGCAACTCACGCAGCTCAGCGATCCGCGACTCTGCGCGTAACAAGCCGATTTGCGCAACCGATAGGCGGCGCTGACGAATTCGATGCGGTCTTCGACCTGGTACGTCCCGGAGGCCTCCGTTTGCTTACGCGCGCGGCGCTGTACCGGGCCTGGCGCGTGGTCGAAATGCAGAATGTAATCTCCGAGCGGCTCGCCCGGACGATAGGAGAAGGCGCTACGATCGTAGCGCGGCAGCGCCGCCGGAAGTTTCAGGCTGGTGGTTTCCAGATGGCACTGCATGCAGACTTCCATCTGACTTTCGTGTGAGAGCCGCGCGGGATTGACGATCGCGCCTCGCACGCGCTCCGCCGGCGCTCTTTGCCTCACTGCTTCGAGGTGCGCCCCTCCCGGGCCGTGACAGCGCTGGCAATCGATCCCTTCAGGCAAGCGATTTGGAAACCGAGCGTTTTCCTCCACGGCATCCGATTGGGCTTGAATATAGCCGTTGTGGCAGGACATGCACCGGTAGCCGATCTTGCGGCTGAAGCCTGCGTGATCGGGGCGGTCGTAGCCGGGACTCATCGCCCAGTAGCCGCCGTTTCCGGCGTACCAGGTAATGGGAAGCTCTATCAACTCTCCTGCTTTCGTCCGGCTGACGTAGCTTCGGGCGTGATTGCCTGAGCCGATCAGATAATCAATCCTGGTCTCTAAGACGTTGGTCATGGCCCCGTCGAAACCGACCTGATGTCGTTGTATGTACGGTCCGCCGTCGCGCGCGTAGACGGTAAAGAATTCGTCCGAAGCGTCGTGGCGAAAAGCGCCGCGCTTCAGTTCGGGAAAATCGTTCTCTGATTGCGCGGAGCTGAATGTCCGCGCCATCGCAGTGCGAGCGTAGCTTTCCGCGATCTCCCGGTGACATTCCGCACAAGCTCCCGGCTCGACATATCCGACGTTCGAGATTTGCGAGTGTGATTGAGGCTGAGACGATAGGCCGGATGGAGTCAGGACGTAAATGGCGGAAGCGAAAAAGGCAAGAAGCGCAAAAAAGGCAAGAAGGGAGTGGGGAGTAGGGAATGGGGAGTGGGGATAAAGAATTCGGTTTACCTTCCCCATTCCACATTCCACATTCCACATTCCCTTCATTCCCTTTTCGATTCCGCTCTTCGCCATCTTTAAAACGCATATCGCAGTAACAGTGTCGCGCGCGGTAGCGAGCGGTACTGATCAGGCGACTTCCCATACATGCAATCGCAAACTGGCTTCAGAACTCAAACCGCGCCACGAGCTGACCGTTTCGCTGGCCGCCGACGTTGTTCGAGTTGATGAAGCCAAACCCGCCGTTCAATTCGCCTTGCGGGTTTCTCGTGATTGTGGCACTCGGGTTGCCGGACGCGGGCCCCGGCAGATTGAGCCTGTTGAAGAGGTTGAAGAACTCTGCCCGAATATCGAACTTCAGCCTCTCCTTGATGGTGAAGCGTCGGCCCAGGCTCATGTTTTCCGATACCTGGCGCCGCCAGCGATAATCGTTATAGAAACCGGCGGACTGCCCGAATTGTCCCGGAAGCGCGTCCGTCCAGGCGGCCGGATTCAACACGAGATCTTGCCTCGGATCAATGCACCCGCAATTGGGGTCCTTCAGGAACAACGGCTGATCGGGAACCCGGTTCATGCGCGTGCCCTGAAAGATCAGCGGAAAGAGGTTGTTGTTCGACCCTGGCGCGCCTATGAGCTGGCCGCTGGCGTAGCGCAGTATGGCGCCGACAGTCCAATCGCCCAGAACGTTTCTGACGAACTTGTTCTGCCCCCAACGCGGCGTGACGTAGGTGAGGCCGGTCACGAAGATATGCGGCTGCGAGGTTGAAGCGAGCGATTTCTGCGCGTCGCGATTGAAGACATTGTTGACGCCCGGCCCGGGCAGCCCCGGGTTACCGCCGCTGCCCAGCACCAGCTCTTTCTGGAAGGTGTAGGACGCGGTCATTTCCAGGCCGCGCGAGTATCGCCTGGTGAGCGTCACCTGCAGCGAGTCGTACCAGTTGTTGCCCAGCGGCGCCCACCTGACCGCCAACGCGTCGGCGAACTGCGGGAACGGGCGCAGCGATTGCGCCACGGTCGCGGCAAGCGGGAAACCCGGATACGGAGCCGGGAATCTTTGAGCCTGAGCCGGCGTCAGGTTTTGGAGGCGCGTGGTTAAAAGCGCGCGGTCTGCCGGATTATTGAGGTCGATGCCGAGCGACTGAAGTCGGGCCGGATTGATGGCGTTGGCGTTGACCAGGTCGTTAGCTTCGAGCCATACGCCGCGGTTGCCGACATAGGCGACCTCAATCGTCAGGTCTTTGACCAGTTCCCGCTGCACCGCGACGTTCCACTGGTTGACACGTCCGGGACGGCCTCCGTTGCGATCCATCCTGACGCCCCACCAGAAGTCGCCAAAACTGCTGGTCTGCCCCGGCAATGGACGGATGCCCGGATTGAGATTCGCCGCGAACAGGTCGGCCCTGTTGTATTGCAGGCCATTGCGCATCAGGAGGGCTGGCTCGCCGAATGCGGGGTTGCTGAAATCGATCGAGTTGAAACCGAGTCCCAGCGTGGGCGAACCGCCGGTGACATACCACCAATTACCCAACTGGCTGTAGCTAACGCCCCAGCCGGCGCGCGCCACGGTCTTGTCATTCAATCGGTATGCGACTGAGAGCCGCGGGCCAAAAGCATACGGGTAGGGCTTGGTGAATTCGCAATTGCAACGCCCGGGACCGAATCCCTCGTAAATGAACGCTCCAGGCAATCCTCCGGCCGACGGATTCGGCGTCGTGAGATCGATCATGCTGGTGCGGTAATGCAGCTCGTGTCCTTGCCCGGCGTAATCCCACCGCAGCCCGTAGTTCAACGTCAGTCTGGGCGTGACCTTCCAATCGTCCTGACCGTAAAAGCTCCAGGCCTGCTTGCGCCATTGGACCTGCTTGGTGGCGGAGACGGTGGCGGAGTCAGGCAGTCCCAGCAGGAAACTGGCGTAGCGATAGCCAATCGAGCCGCCGCCCACGGATGTTGCCCCCAGGTACGGGAGGCCCGTCTGCTCTTCGTTGAAAGCCAGCCGGCCCTGAGCGGCGGTCAGGTTGACGTCGCTCCAGACCTCCTGTTTGAACTCTCCGCCGAACTTGTAGGTATGGTTGTTGCGGACCCAGGTTGCGCTGGCGACGGTCGTCAGCTTGTCGTTCCAGAACTTATTTGCCTGGACGGGTCCCATAGCGTTCATCCCGCCTTGATTGCCCTGCAGACTGCCGAGGCCTGGGCCGACGATGCGTGGGAAGCCCGAAGGTTCGGTCGAAGCGCCGCTGAAACCGAGTTCTTTGACGGCGTCGAAGTTGATCACGTCGTCAGGCGCGCTGTCCGGGTTGTGGAAGCGAAGATATCCCGCGCCCAGGTGAAGTACGAACCTCGGCGAAATGGTCTGATCGAGGTTGAGGCGGACGGTGTGACCGTAAATCTTCTGGTCGCGGCGACCCGTGACCGGAATCGGCAATCCGTCCGCGCCCGTGATCTGGGTGGTGTCCTGCACCGACCAGTATCCGGAGAGCTTCGAGTCAGGATTGAAGTTGTGGTCGATCTTCACGCTCGGGATTTGCTGAAATCTCTGGTTAGGGATTCGGGGGTCCCAGTTGAAGGTCAACGCATTATTGTCCGGGTTGGGAATCAGCGATTGAATCTTCAGCGCCACCGAGTCCAAACGCTCTCTGGGAATCACATTGTTGGGGAACGGATCGCGGACGACGAATTGCTCGCCGTTTACGGTGACGGTGCGGGTCGTGAGCGGATCGTAGATCGCGTTCTCCATAATTGGACGCCCCAGCACATCCACGCCGAGCTGGCGGCCCGTCAGGGCGGCGCTGAAATTGCCCTGACGATAAGCCGCCGTCGGCAAGGTCACCAGGTTTCCCGACGAGCGCGTCACGTTGCGGTATTTCTCCAGACTGAAAAAGAAGAATGTCTTGTTCCGCCCGTCATAGAGCCAGGGCAAGCGGACGGGGCCGCCGACGCTAAAACCGTAATCGTGCTTGCGGTCGAACGCTTTCGGCGCGCGCGGACTGATGGCGAATGGAGTTGAGAGGGGATTCCGCGCACTGAGCGCCTCGTTCGTCAGGAACTCGTAAACGCTGCCGTGGAACTCATTCGTGCCCGATTTGGTCGTGAAGTTGAATACCCCGCCGAGCACCTGGCCGAACTCGGCGGAGAAGTTGTTGGTCTGGATGGCGAACTCGCCGATCGTCTCGACCGAGGCGGAGGCCACCGTGCTGGTCCAGACCGTGTCGTTGGTCGAGGTGACATCCTGTCCCTCGAGATAGATTTTGAATGAACCGCCCGGCGCGCCATTGATGTTCGCCGTTTGGGTGGTCCCCGAAACCCCGGGCGCAAGTTGAATGAAGCTAAGCCAATTACGTATCGAGCCGCCGAACGTCTGGCCGAAATTGAGCGGCATGGAGTTGAAGAGCCGGCCGCTGATGTTAGTGCTCTGTTCGGCGCTCTCGGTCTGGAGCAGCGGGGTTTGGGCCGTGACAGTGACGGTGTCGCTGGCCGCGCCGATTTCCAGCGCCGCGTTAACGCGGGTGGTCTGCAAGAGTTGAACCTGGACTCCCAGCAAGACGAACTTCTTGAAGCCTGGCGCCTCGACGCGCAATTCGTAACTCCCGGCCGGCAGCGAGGAGATCGTGTAATTACCGGTCTCCGTGGTGACCGTTTTATATTCCGTTCCCGCGGCGACATTTCGGACGATGACCTCAGCGCGCGCTACCACGGCCCCATTCGGGTCATTGACCGCGCCGGTGATCGTTCCGCGATCGCTTTGAGCCAAGGCGCCGGTCGCCAGAAGCAGAAGACAGATCGTAACCAGTGTGACTCTCATAGGAAGCTTCCTCCTCACCCAGGCCCGGCCCCACAATCGCGAGGGCGCCCCCGGATCAATACAGCGGCGGATTCTCGGCTCCACAATCGCGAAGGCGGGTCTGGGTCGCAGAATATGGGAATCCAGCAGCGGCTTGGGTAGCCGGCGCCGAAACTCCCGAACCTTGTTTTCCAAGCGTTACAGCGCGTTTTCGAGAGCGATTCGTTTGTTGATTATGTTTGTAGTCCAGAGCTTGATGAGCGCTCCGGGGATATGACACGGTCAGAATTTCACCCAGCAGCTCAAAATTGTATGAAAATTTCCTGGCGCCGAGACCAAACGAAAGTTGGGGGGGTAAAAAAAATCTTTCCCCAACTTTCGTTTGGTCATCCGGCCCCCGGGTTCCCGTATACTTCAGCCAAATCAAACCATTCGATAACCAAGTCATCCGCAGGTTAGACAACCCGCGGCGCATTTTCCCGGGGGCCTTCAGGGCGCGTTGCGACGCGCTGAAAGAATGAGAATCGCGGCGCGAATGTAGGGCGGACTTTCGGGAAAACCGGGCAAACTGGCAGTTTGCCCTACCTTTTTCTGAGGAACTGCTATGCGTATCACTCTCTTTATCTTGCTTGTCGCGGCGTCCTTTCCGCCTTTTTTGGCAGCGGACGGCGGAATGAAACCTTTCGCGTTGGATCATCGCGGGGGAGCGGCTTCGGTGATTGATCTCTCGTTCCTGCTGGACGCGCCCGCCGGAAAACATGGCTTTGCGCGAATAGCCGGGGGGCATCTAGTCGCCGGGGACGGCAAGCGGCTGCGGCTGTGGGGCGTCAACATCACGGAATGGAGTAAGGGTTCCACAATGTTTCCGTCGAAGGAAGACGCGCCGATGTGGGCCGCGACTCTGGCGCGCTTCGGCGTCAACTGCGTGCGTTTGCACTTCCTCGACCTGGCGGCGCCCCGCGGACTGATCGACGACGCGCGCGACGACACGCGTTCGTTCAGCGCGGACCAGCTCGACCGGCTCGATTTCTGGATCGCGGAACTCAAAAAACGCGGTGTCTACATCAACCTGAACCTAAATGTCGGCAGGTCTTACAAAGCGGGCGACGGCGTCAAAGACGCCGACAAGATTCGCTGGGCCAAGGGGCTGACGCTCTACGACCCGCGCCTGATCGAGTTGCAAAAAGATTACGCCAAACAGCTCCTCACGCATTACAACCCGTACACGAAGACGGAATACCGCAACGAACCGGCCATAGTCACGGTCGAGATGGTCAACGAAAACGCGCTCTACATCGGCTTTCGCGCGCCCACGCCCGCTTACGACAAAGACCTGCTCGATCTATACAACGCCTGGCTGCGCCAAAATCGAAGTCCAGCCCAACTCGCCGAATTGCGCGCGTTGGCCGGTGTCGAAGGCGAAGGCCCTATGCCGCGTTTAATGGGCAGAGAAATCGCCGCCGCGCCGCCGAAGCGGTTCTACACGGAACTCGAGTTCTTCATGGAGATGGAGCGCCGTTATTTTCTGGACATGCGGTCTTATATGCAGGAGACGCTCAAAGT
>Ga0207428_10003170_pt1 | contig 16097 bp, 14 predicted proteins | sample RhiMethybrSRZTD1_FD_187600 | JGI IMG/M metagenome (GOLD analysis project Ga0207428, IMG submission 187600) | Populus rhizosphere microbial communities from Tennessee, USA - Rhizosphere MetaG P. TD hybrid SRZTD1 (SPAdes) (version 3) | ecosystem: Host-associated > Plants > Roots > Rhizosphere >...
TTTTTCCACCTTGGCGTTACCGGCGGACTTGGCGGGCTTGGCGTCGGATTTATTCTTATCTGTTCGTGCCGGTCTGGGCGCTTCGCGACCTGCCGGGTTTTGCGCAAAGACGCCCAGAGAAAAAATTAGAATTGAGAAGACGGAATAGAGGATCGAGGATGGAGGATCGAGGATCGAGGATCGCAATGCATTACTCGATCTTCGACCCTCGATCCTCCATCCTCGATCCTCCATCCTCAATCGTCGATCCTTCGTTTACTTGGCGTCGCGCGCGCAGCGGAATCCGGTTTTATCGTAAGCGCGGTCGGGGGAAACAGCCCCACGATAGGTCGTCGTGGCGTTTTTAAGCCTCGCATCATAAGCGCCGCCGCGAATCACTTTCAAGCCTGCGCCGATGAGCGAAGAGGCGGTTTTGCGCCCTGGGTAATCCTTGAAGCCACTCGCCGTCCACTCCCATACGTTGCCGCACATGTCGAGCGCGCCGAAGGGGCTGGCGCCTGTGGCGTAGCGTCCGGCTTCGAAGAGCCGGCCCTTTCCCACCTGCCCTGCGTTCGCGTAATCCGGTTTCCATTCGTTACCCCAGGGGTAGAGGCGGCCGTCGGTCCCGCGCGCGGCGAATTCCCATTCGGATTCTGCAGGCAATCGCTTTTTCGCCCATCGAGCGTAAGCGTTCGCGTCGGCCCACGACACGTTGACCACGGGAAATTTCATCTGGCCGCTGGGAACCTTTCCTCCGACCCAGTGCGCCGGCGCGCGGCGCTTTGTGGCCGAAATGAATCGTTGATACTCTTCGTTCGTTACCTCATTCCGATCGATGAAGAAAGGCTTGACCTCGACGATGTGGGCGGGGCGTTCAAGTTCGTCGCCGTCGTCTCGCCCCATCTTGAAAGTCCCTCCGGGCACAAAAACCATTCCGACAGGCGCGTCGATTTGTTTCAGGATTGGCGATGGCTGCGGCGTGGCGCTCAGCAGCCCCATCGTGGGTTGTGGCGATTGTTGGGCCGACTGGTCGGGTTTTCTCACAAGCCTCTTCTGGCTGGTCCACAGCCACCAGGCGACGAATCCGGCGGCCACGGCGAGAGTCGCGATGATTATCCAGACCAGGATCGCTCCCCGCGAATCGCTCCGTCGAACTAATTGCTCCGTCCTTCCGCTCGAAATGGGGCCTTCGAAAGTCTTCTTTTTCTTTCCCGAATTCGGATTGGCCGATTTTCCGGCTAATTGGCCTGTCGCCGCGCGAAAATCGGTCGTCAGAGAGTCTTTGATGACGCCAGTCTTGCGTACGGCGCGGCCAGCGGCGCCGAAAGGCTCGATTGGACGCTGGTTGCGAGTCGAGAGGGACGCCTGCAAACTGCCCGTCGGCATATCCGCCTGCGTTCTGAAAGCGGCGGCAACCGGCGGCACGATAAGCTTTCCGGTAATCACCCCCTGATCCTCTTCGCCTTCGACTGGTTCTTTCGGTGGGATTCCTCTCAAGAGGTCGAGCGTATTGCCGCAAGTTTCGCAATATCGTGAAAAGGGTTTCGCGGCTGCGCCGCAGCGTTTGCAGGATACCTGGGCGATCTCCGGCAATTCTTCAGCTTCGGAAACTTTCCCGTCTCGCGCAGGCGGCGCCCCGGGGGGAATCGAGTTCGGCAACATTAACGCATGCTCGCGATCAATGCCGCAGGTCTTGCAAAACAGCCAGCCGCCGCGCCAAGAAGCGCCGCAATGGTAACATGCGCCCACGACGGCCTCCTGAGTGGATGAAGTGGCGCTGCTGGCGCCGCATTGCCTGCATGCCCTTTCTCCCTTGGCGGTTCGCGCCCCGCAACGGGTGCAGCAAACGGTGTCCTTTACGGGGTCACTGGATGAACGAACCAGTGACTGCCCACAGCGGCGACAAAAATTTAAACGGTCGGAATAGTTCAGATTACAGGCTGCACAGTACATAACCTGATCGCCTAAAAATCGTTCTGAAAAAATATTGTCCCACGATAAACCTAATCATAGGGGACAAGTAGACACGGAGACAAGGAAACACGGGGAAATGGGGATTTTTCTTTCCAGGTCTCCTCCTCTCCTTTTCTCATTATCCCCTTGGCGCCCTGTCTACCACTCCCAACTTTCGACATCCCAAGCCAGATTGTTTATACTGGACTTCAAGCGTTAGCTAACCGCCACTTGTAGACCATTTTGATTAGTTATGTTCGACAAATTCAGAGAAGAGTGTGGTGTCTTCGGCATTTTCGGCCACGACGAAGCGGCGCGCCTGACCTATCTTGGCCTGTACGCGCTGCAGCACCGCGGCCAGGAGTCCGCCGGGATAGTCTCCTCTGACGGCTCGATGCTGCGCGTCGAGCTCGGGATGGGTCACGTCAACGACATCTTTCAGGAAAAGAGCCTTTCCAGATTGTCCGGGCGCGCGGCCATCGGACATGTGCGCTATTCGACGGCCGGGAAGGTCAGCATCAACGAAGCGCAGCCTTTCCTGGTCAAATGCGGCTTCGGTCAGATCGCTCTCTGCCACAACGGCAATCTGCCCGACGCGACCGAGGCCCGATATCAGCTCGAGATGGAGGGCGCGATCTTCTCTTCGACTTCCGACACCGAAGTCGTGCTGCACCGGATCGCCCGCTCCCGGAAGGGGAACGTCGTCGACGCGATCGTCGAGGGGTTGAAGGGCGACGAGGGCGCCTTCTCGATGCTTTTCGCCACGCCCGAGAGCGTTATAGCCGTGCGCGACCCGCGCGGGTTTCGCCCGCTCTGCATGGGCGAACTCGACGGCGCCACGGTCTTCGCGTCTGAGACATGCGCCTTCGACCTGATCGGCGCGACCTACGTCCGCGACGTCGAACCCGGAGAGATCGTCATAGTCGATTCGCGCGGCGTACATTCGTTCTACGCGTTCGAGCCGAAGCGGGTCACGCATTGCATATTCGAGCATGTCTATTTCTCGCGCCCGGATTCGATAGTCTTCGGCAGCAGCGTCAACAAGAGCCGTCACCGAATGGGCAAACAACTGGCGCGGGAATGTCCGACGGACGCCGACATCGTCGTGCCCGTGCCCGATTCCGGCGTCGCGGCGGCCATCGGCTACGCCGCGCAGTCGGGTTTGAAATTCCGATTCGCCCTGGTGAGGAACCATTACATCGGGCGCACTTTCATCGAACCGCAGTCGCAGATCCGGCATTTCGGCGTGAAGATCAAACTCAACCCGGTGCGCGACTTGATCGAGGGCAACCGCGTCGTCCTGATCGACGATTCGATCGTGCGCGGCACTACCTCGAAAAAGATCGTCAAGATGGTGCGCGACGCGGGCGCCACCGAAGTTCACATGCGCATCAGTTGCCCTCCAACCATCGCGCCGTGCTATTACGGCGTAGACACGCCGACAAAAGAGGAGTTAATCGCGGCCCAGAACTCGATCGAAGAGATACGCCTATACCTCGACGCCGATTCGCTAGGCTATCTGAGCATAGAAGGGCTGCTGGAATCGGTGAGCGATCCCGGCGGGACGAAATACTGCATGGCGTGCTACACGGGCGATTACCCGACACGAATCGACATCCACGATCAAACTTACAGGGAGCGGGAGGCGGTGGCTGCGGATTAGGTAATGCGCGAACTTAGACAGGATTTACAGGATTTTTTGGGATGGTCAGATTCGTCCTTCAATCTTGAGAAATCCTGCAAATCCTGTCCAAACGCCTTTGCCGAATTTCGATTCGCTCTGGTTAAAGGTGAAGGTTAAAAGGTGAAGGGTTTAAGAGTTCTTTTCGCAATTGCGCTCGTCGCAGCCATAATTGTCGTCGGCCTATACTGGCTGCGGCATCGTCCGCAGCAGATCCCGACGCCGTTTGTCACTCAGGGGCGGCTGCAAGTTTATGCGCTCGACGTCGGACAGGGCGATTCGGCCTTGATTATTACTCCAGAAGGCAAATCGGTTTTGATCGACGCCGGGCCGCCGCAGGCCGGCGACGAAGTAGTCGCCGCGCTGCGGAAGAAAGACATCCGATCGCTCGACCTGGCCGTGGCGACGCACCCACACGCCGACCACATCGGCGGAATGAGGCCGGTCATTGAAAATTTCGGCGTCAAAAACTTCCTCGACAGCGGCCAGGTATACGCGAGTAAGGAATACGAGCGGATGCTGCGCGCCATCCAGGAGAAGGGGATAAAATTCATCGAGGCGAAGAAAGGAATGAAGTTCGACCTCGATTCAGGAGTCAAGCTCGAAGTCCTCAATCCGCCGGGCGACGGCCGATGGATCACGGAGGTCCGTCGAGGCGGGAGCGTCGAAAACGCGAACTCAATCGTATTGCGGCTGAGCTACGGCAATTTCTCGATGCTCTTCACCGGCGACGCCGAAACCGAGACCGAAGATTTGATAATGGAATCCGGCGCTCCGCTCAGCGCTCAGGTCCTGAAGGTCGGCCATCACGGGTCGCGCCACGCGACGAGCGCCAGATTCCTGGATGCGGTGGCCCCCGAAGCGGCCGTCATCTCTTGCGGGGCCGACAATAGGTACGGCCACCCGGCGCGGCAGACGCTCGATCGGCTGCGGAAAGCAGGCGTGAGAATTTACCGCACCGACCTGAATGGCGAGATCGCGATCGTCGCGGACGGTAATAAGTTTGAGATTCACCCCGCCAGGCAGCCGATTCAGGTCGCGCTTGAGCGTGGTGGTTGGTGGTTAGTTGTTGGTGGTCGGCGGTTGGTGATTGGTTCGCGGCCTTTCTGGACCAATCACCAACCACTAACCACCAACCGCCACTCCTAATATGTCAAACAGCAAGGAGTCAATCAAAGCTTTCGTCGACCGGATCGAATCGGGTTTGGCGGTGATCCTGCTCAGCGACGGCAGCGGCGTTCAATTCGACCTGCCGCTCGAATATCTGCCGCCAGGGACCGAAGCCGGCGACCACCTGCTGATCACTTTTCAACTCGATCCTGAAAGCCGGGAGGAGACGCTTCGAAGCGTCGCCGAATTGAAAAGGCGATTGGCCAAAGACGGCGATCCTCAACAAACCGAGTTCAAGTTATGAATGATTCGATCACATACAAAGACGCGGGCGTCGACATTGACGCGGCGAACCGGGCGACCGAGCAGATCAAGAAGCTGGCGCGCTCGACGTTCAACGAGAACGTCTTTTCCGAAATAGGCGGCTTCGGCGGGATGTTCAACGGCATTTTCCCCGACACGCGCGAGCCGGTTCTGGTCTCGAGCTGCGACGGGGTCGGCACGAAGCTGAAAGTGGCGTTCGCCACGGGCGTCCACAACACGGTCAGTCACGACCTCGTGGCGCACTGCGTCAACGACATCCTTGTTCAGGGCGCCAGGCCGCTCTTCTTCCTCGATTACATAGCGACGGGCAAGCTCGATCCCGACGTCGTCTCCCAAATTGTCGACGGGCTGGCGACCGGCTGCCGCGAGAGCAATTGCGCGCTGCTCGGGGGCGAGACGGCCGAGATGCCAGGACTTTACTCCGACGGCGAATACGACCTTGCGGGCTTCATAGTCGGCGTGGTCGACCGCCACAGGATCATCAACGGCGCGCGCATCACGGAGGGCGACGTCGTGGTCGGGTTGCCGTCGGCGGGCCTGCACACCAACGGGTACAGCCTGGCGCGCAAGCTGTTCTTCGACACCGCCGGATATAAACTCGACCAGAACCTGCCCGAACTCGGCTGCACCGTGGCCGAAGAGTTGCTGAAGCCTCATAAAAGCTATCTGCCAGCGCTCGAGCGGCTGATCGAGCACGAAGGCGTGATCAAGGGACTGGCTCACATCACCGGCGGCGGACTGGTCGAAAACATCCCGCGCATCCTGCCCGCCAACGTCGACGTTGCGCTCAAAGAAGGGAGCTGGCCCGTCCTGCCGGTCTTCGACCTGCTGCAGAAGATGGGCGACGTGCCGCGCGAAGACATGCTGCGCACGTTCAACCTGGGCATAGGGATGGTCGTCATCGCCGGCCCCAAGTCAATGCAATTCCTCGAAGACAAGTTCAGTTGCGCCCGCCAGGAGTTTTACGTCATCGGCGAGGTCGTCAATGGGAGCCGGAATGTGCGGTTCGTTTGAGTAACATCAAGAAAATGAGCTCTTACGCGCCGGGGGCGCCGAGGGATATTAGTCGGTGGAGCAACCAACGGCATGTCGGAGCCAAAACTCTTCCAACCCTGAAGGGGCGAGAGATTAAAGCTTTGGTCCGCCGCCCTTTCAGGACGCGAGTTCCCATTGTCTCAGACGCCGGTGGTTCTTCCACCGGCTAATATCCGCTGTCCCTCCGGGACAAAAAAAGAGAATCGCGAATGAAAAGACCATCTCTTTACCGCCCCTTCACTCTGTTGTGCGCATGCGCGCTGCTATTTCCCTCTCCCGCTTTCGCGCGGCGCCAATCATCGCCGAAGAAGTTCGAACTGACCGTTGACAGTATTATGCGCGGCCCCGACCTGGTCGGGTACGAACCGACCCGCGTCTACTGGTCGCAGGACAGCCGGCGCGTCTATTTCCGGTGGAAGCGCGCAGGCGAGGCCCGATTGAAAGAGCCTGACCTGTACGTCGTCAACCGCGACGGCGGCGGTCTGCGCAAGCTTACGGAAGAAGAAGCGAAAGGCGCCGCCCCGCCCGCGGGCGATCTGTCGAAGGACAAGACGATGACCGTCTTCGCCGAAGAGGGCGACATCTTCATTTACGACCAGGTGAAGAACGAGCGCCGCCAGATCACCAGCACGGTCGAAGGCGAAAACGGCCCGCGATTCACGAAAGACCAGAAACATATCGTCTTCACCAGGCAGAACAATCTTTATCGGATGGCGCTAGACGGCGCAGGCATGACGCAACTCACGGACATCCGCACAGGCGCCGCGCCTGCCGAAACCCCGCCCCCCCAACGCGGGGTCGGAGGCGGAGGCGGCCAACGGCGGCAGGGGGCCGCCGGCGATCAGACGTCGCAGCAGCGCGGCAATGAGAGCCAGGAATACGTCAAGAAGGAAGAGCGAGAATTGATCGAGGCCGTCCGCGAGCGCGCGCAGAACCGCGATGAGCAGGAGGCCAAGCGCAAACAGCGCGAGAAGCGCAAACCATTCACGCCGCCCGCCGGTCAATCTGTCGCCGGACTGCAGCTATCGCCCGACGGAAAATACGTCATCGCTTCGGTCGTCCGGCCGCCGTCCGGGGCGAAGAACTCCGTCGTGCCGAACTACGTCACTGAGTCGGCCTACACTGAAGATATTCCCGGCCGTAACAAGGTTGGCGACGAGCAGAGCCGCACTCGACTGGCGATTATTTCAGTCGAGACCGGCGACGTGAACTGGGTCGATCACGGCCAGAAGCAGCCGCAGTCAAACCGGCGACAGACCCAGCCGCAAGATTCGTCGCGGCAGGCTTCGGAGGAACAGGGCGCGACGCAGCGGGCGCAGGAGCGCGAACGCGACGTGCAGATTCTCAACCCGCAATGGTCGGAGGACGGCAAAAACGCCGTCGCGTTTGCGCGATCCGCCGACAACAAGGATCGCTGGACGCTCTTGATCGACCCGGCCACCGGCAAGACGAAAGTTCTTGATCATCAACACGACGACGCATGGGTAGGCGGCCTCGGTTCGTTCACGCTCGGATGGCTCGGCGACGACAAGACCGTCTATTTTCAATCCGAGCGCGACGGATGGTCGCACCTATACACAGCCTCAATTGACGGGGGCGAGCCGAAGCAGCTTACCTCAGGCAAGTTTGAAGTCTCAGACATACGGATTTCGGAGGACAAGACGAAGTTCTATTTCACTTCCAGCGAGGGCGACCTGGGCCAACGCCACTTGTATTCAATGCCCGTGACCGGCGGCCCGCGCGTCCGCATCACCACGATGCCCGGGAACAATCAAGCGACGGTCTCGCCGGATGAAACGACTCTCGCGATAGTGCGGTCGTACAGCAACCGCCCGCCCGAGCTTTACATAGCCCCGAACAAGCCCAACGCCACGGCCGGCGAGATCAAACAGGCCACGACTTCGCCTGCTGACGAATTCTTCGCTTACAACTGGATCGACCCGCCGATCGTCACTTTCAAGGCCCGCGACGGCGTCGAGGTCCCGGCTCGCCTCTACAAGCCCCCGAAATGGCAGAAAGGCGGCCCCGCCGTGCTGTTTGTTCATGGCGCGGGTTATTTGCAGAACGTCCACAAATGGTGGAGCAGCTATTACCGCGAATACATGTTCCATCACCTGCTGATGGAGCGCGGCTTCATGGTGATGGACGTCGATTACCGGGCCTCGGCTGGTTACGGGCGCGATTGGCGCACGGCGATCTACCGGCACATGGGCGGGAAGGATTTGAGCGACCACGTGGACGCCGTGAAATATCTGGTGGCCGAGCACGGCGTTGACCCGAAGCGCGTGGGCTTATACGGCGGCAGCTATGGCGGCTTCATCACGCTGATGGCCATGTTCACCGAACCCGACGTCTTCGCCGCCGGGGCCGCGCTGCGCCCCGTCACCGATTGGGCGCATTACAACCACGGCTACACGTCGAACATCCTCAACACACCGCAAAGCGACGCCGAAGCCTACAAGCGAAGTTCGCCGATCTATTTCGCGGAAGGGTTGAAAGGCGCGCTGCTGATCTGCCACGGCATGGTCGACGTAAACGTCCATTTCCAGGACACGGTGAGGCTGGTCCAGCGACTGATCGAATTGCGGAAGGAGAATTGGGAACTGGCCGCCTATCCGGTCGAAGATCATGGCTTCGAGCGCGCCGCGAGTTGGGCCGACGAATACAAGCGGATTTTGAAGCTGTTTGAAACGAATCTGCGAGCAAAATGAATAGGACTCATAGGAGTTATAGGACCTATGGGACTTATAAACCTTGCAAGTCCTACAAGTCCTACAAGTCCTACAAGTCCTACAAGTCCTATGAAAAAAATCGGCATACTGATTTCAGGCCGTGGGTCGAACATGCTGGCGCTGATCCGGGCGGTCGCCGACGGACGTATCCCCGGCGCCGAGGTCGCAATCGTCATCAGTAATGTCGAGAACGCCGCCGGGCTTGAAAGGGCGCGAGAACACGGAGTCAGGGCCATCGCGCTCGATCACCGGGGGAAGACGCGCGAAGAACACGACCGGGCGATGGCCGCCGAATTGCGCGCACGCGAAGTCGATCTGGTCTGTCTGGCCGGTTATATGCGACTGCTCTCGCCCTGGTTCACCCGCGAATTCGAGGGGGGTATTCTGAACATCCACCCTTCGCTGCTTCCGGCTTTCCCGGGGCTCAACGCGCAGCGACAGGCGATTGAATACGGGGTGAAATTTTCGGGCTGCACCGTCCACCTGGTCGACGAAGAATTGGACCACGGCCCGATTGTCAAACAAGCCGCCGTGCCCGTGCGGCCAGGCGACACCGAAGAAACGCTCTCAACCAGAATTCTGGCCGAGGAGCACAGAATATACGCAGAGGCGGTGGCGCTGATGCTGAGCGGCCGATTTAGGATCGAAGGGCGGCGAGTGATCGAATCGTAAAAAGCTAGGATTTCTATCACTCTCAACATATTTCGTATGGCGCATTCCATATGAAATATGGGATATGAAATCTGAAATGGATTAACTTGGGCGTCGTTCCCCACCGACCCTAAACTAAAGGAAGGGAAAGACCAACGTGGGAGAAAAGGAGTTATATCTGGTGACCGGAGGCGCGGGATTCATCGGCTCGCACATAGCCGAGACCCTCGTCAAACGTGGCGACCGCGTGCGGGTGTTGGATAACCTAATTACGGGGCGGCGTGAGAATCTATCGCCGGTCGCCGACAGGATCGAATTCATCGAGGGAGACATCCGCGATTACGCCGCGACGCTGCGGGCAGCCGAAGGCGCGAGCGTAATATTTCATCAGGCCGCAGTGCCTTCGGTGCCGCGCTCCGTGGCCGAGCCTGCCCTCAATCACGACATCAACGTCAACGGGACGTTTAATGTTTTAATGGCCGCGCGCGAAGCCCGCGCTCGCCGCGTCGTTTACGCCGCTTCCAGTTCGGCATACGGCGACACCGAGACGCTGCCGAAACAGGAGGAGATGTCGCCCAGCCCTCTCTCGCCTTACGCGGCGGCGAAACTCTTCGGCGAATATTATTGTCGGGTCTTCACGCGGGTCTACAATCTCGAGACCGTTTCAATCCGCTATTTCAACGTCTTCGGGCCGCGCCAGGACCCGTCTTCGCCGTATTCCGGCGTGATCTCGAAATTCATCACGACCCTGCTCGACGGCGAATCGCCGGTAATTTACGGCGACGGCGAGCAGTCGCGCGATTTCACGTACGTCTCGAACGTGGTCGACGCGAACCTGCGCGCGGCTGAATCCGTAGAAGCGGCCGGCCAGGTCATCAACCTGGGGATAGGCGAGAGGGTCACCCTCAATCAATTGCTCGCCGAATTGCAAAAGATCATCGGCTCGAATCTTCCCGCCCGCTACGAGGAGGCGCGCGCCGGCGACGTCCGCCATTCGCTCGCCGCCATCTCGCGGGCCAGAGACCTGATCGGCTACCGCCCTCTGGTCGGATTGGCCGAAGGTTTGAGACACACCGTCGAGTGGTACCGGGATAATCAGTGAGATTGCGGATTGCGGATTGCGGATTGAAGAAGTTCTACGATTACGTTCTCCGCATTTTGCGATTCAGGGCGCCGATTGAGGCTCAAAAAATCCGCATTCCGCATTCCGCATTCCGTATTCCGTATTCCGCAATCACATGCGCTACATTCTGATCCCAATTAAAGACCTCACGCGCGCGAAGCAGCGCCTAGGTTTATTGATGACGCAGGAGGAGCGGACCCGCCTGGCGTGGGCCATGCTCGAAAACACTTTCGCCGCGGCGGCCGGGGCGCGTAAGGTCGACCGAGTCGCCGTGGTCACGCTCTACGCGCCCGCCATCGAACTAGCCCGGAAATACGGGATGGAGTTGATCGCCGAGACCGAGCAGATTTCAGAAAGCGCTTCAGTTGATTTCGGATCCAGGGAGGCGAAGAAACGCGGCGCGACCGCCGCCTTGCGACTGCCGATCGACCTGCCGCTCGTCACCGCCGGCGACATCGAGACAATCATTGAACATGACGGCGACGGGCCGTCGATTGTGGTCGTCCCCTCGCGCGACGGCACGGGAACGAACGCGATTCTGCGCCGCCCGCCCGACCTCTTCCCTTCACACTTCGGCCACGACAGTCTGGCCAAACATCTGGCGGAGGCCGCGGCGGCGAAGGCCGCGTGCAGGGTGATCGAACTCCAACGCGTCGCGCTCGACATTGACGATCCGGACGACGTGTCCGAATTTATCCGGCGCGGGGAGGGCGCGAGCGTCTATGAATTGCTCGCTGCGATGGGCGTTCCCGAACGGCTCGGAGTCAAATAACGGCGCCGGCTCTGGCTAGCGGTATCGAAATGCGGCATGATGTGCGCGCTCCAAAACCATCTTTCAAAGAAGGGGGTCCCTCCATATGAAAAACAGCGCGCCTTCACTTGCTTCTTCGACAGATAGCGGCACTCGTCTGTGCGAAGGAATGGAAATTATAGGCGAGGTGAAATTCACCGACGCTATGAGAGTGGAAACCAAAATCTCCGGCAAGATCTTCTCTGACTCCGGCAGTCTGGTGGTGGGCGAGAAAGGGCATATTCAGGCGACGATCGAGGCGGGGGTCGTTGAAATCTTCGGAACTGTCGAAGGAAGCGTCACGGCTAAACACAGGGTGCAGATTCGCGCGGGCGCGCGTGTCACCGGCGACATCCGCGCGCCGGAATTGAACGTCGAGCTCGGGGCATTCTTCGAAGGGAAGTGTTATGTGACCGCCTGAACGACTTCCATCCGCCGCTTCGCCGATCTGCCGACGGCGACCTGGAAGATCGCGCTTTTGCCTTGCGCGTGCGGAGAGAAGAATTCGATCACATCGTCGTCATAAAAAGTCAGTCCCGATGCGCCAAACCCTTGGGCGTAAGCGGTCAGATACATCCTTCCGCCGATGATCCCCGCTTCCAGTTGCGCCGCGCGGTAACCACGATTGCCTAACCGCCCGAAGACGGCGTTCAGGTCTGCGATGAAGAATATTGTCACGGCAGCCTCGGCAGGCAACGCCTGTTCCAATCCCAGGTAACCCGCCTCCCTGCGAAACTCGCCGGCTTTGATCATCTCAATCGCCATCCCGTCCTGATCGAGCGCATAAGCGCCCGGCCCCAATCCTTCAACGGCATGAACGATCATATAGATCTGGTTGAGATGCGACGCCGTAGGCGCCGCGTCGAGAAAATCCGCCGGAATCTCCCGCGTCGAACGATAGAGCAGAGTCGAAAACTCCTTGAAACTGAGGCTGCTGCTACGGTCGAACCGCCTCGTCGAGCCGCGCTTCAAAATCACCGTTCCCAGCCCCTCGCGCGATATCTCGTCATCGCCGAAAGGTTCTAGCCTGATCAAGCTCCCCTGCGGCTCCGTTTTTTTCACTTCCTGGATGGCGCCGCGCCACCGGCGGACTTCCTCTTCATCGAGGAGAGACGAGGCCGCGTGCATTTCTCGCATCGCCGGATAATCGATCTCGCTCGGCGAAAGCGGCTCCGTTACCAGCGCCAGTCGTCCGATGTCGGCGGGCGTCTCTGGCGCAGGCGACGAGGTTCGACCTAGCGAAACCATCGAAAACGCGACTTCGCGGTCGGCGTCGAGGTCGAGCAAACGGTTGACATCTCCATCAACAAACCCCATCACGACGCGCGCCGGAAGATTCAACGCCGTGGCCGTCGCCAACAGGTTCGCGAGCATCGTGCCGTTGTCCCAGCCGAAGTGGCGATAGGTCCGCGCCTGATACTTCCATGCGTTGCGCCAGTATGTTCCCGCGCAGACGATCGTCACAGGCGCGCTCGTCACGCTCGGCTCTCCCGCAGTCGCCCGCGCGATCACGCCGCGATAATCGCCCCGCCGCAACCGCCGTAGCGAAAAATCATGCGCGCCGAAGTGATAGACGCCCGCTTCCAGATCAGGCAGATCGCCGCAGACCAGATATAACTCGATCTCATAGAGCGCGCCCGTACACGCCGCCGCGCGAAACATGATCTCGCCCCCAGGATGTTGTTTGATCTTCGTGACGCCGGCTGAGTAGTAGAGCGCTTGCGCCAGGTCTATCAGATTGGGGATCGCGTCGCCAGTAGTCTCGGCCTTCCTCGATATGGCTTCGAGGGCGGGCATGTCGAGCGGCGGAAGTTCGCGCGGCAGTTCGATCCGGTCGAGCGTCGTGTAGATTTTGAAGGGAAGCGGCTTGTTGGGCCATTCGAGAAAATGGACGCTGTCGCGAACGCTCCGGTACGAATGTTTCGTCGCGTCGTGATAAGCCCAACCCGCAGCCGTCTCGTGATTGCGCCTTGTGGCGCCCATTTCAACCCTCCCACGCAATCAATAAATCTTCAGGTTATTTCAGCCACGAATGAACACGAATATTCACGAATATTGGCAAGGGATCACACAGCGAATGGGGCATCAACAAAGAGATTCGTGAATATTCGTGTTCATTCGTGGCTGAAAATCTTTCGACCTGTGCAGCTCATCCTGTCTAAAGATCAACCCATCGAGCTGAAGCGCTCCGGCTTGACTTTGTAAAGCACGCGCTGCTCGCCTGGCTGGCGGAAGGGATAGACGTCCTTGTTCAGATATTTCTTCGCCAGCTTGTTGATGTGATCGTCCGCCCCATCCTGGGTGCGTTCGGCGACCTGGCCGCGAACTTCCAGATAGCGGTACGGGTTGTCGGGGTCGACCAGCACCAACGCCACCCGCCCGTCGCGCTGCAGGTTTTTGTCCTTCTGGCGGCCGGCGGCCGTGTTGAACAGAACATGCTCTCCGTCGAAATCGATCCAGACCGGCGTGACCTGCGGCGAGCCGTCAGGCATCAAAGTGACCAGGCCGGCGAAAATTTTCTTCTCGAAAAGGTCTCGATACTTGTTGGGTATAACCTCTGCCATATTACTCTCCATATTTTTAATCATTCACAGCGCCAGTTCGGCCATCACGCGCAAAGTGTCGATGTCCGACGCGCCGCAGATAAGCGTCGTAATTCCGCATTCTTTCCACGCCGCGAGCCTTTCGGCGATCCGCTCACGCGGCCCGCACAGCGCCACCTCGTCAACCAATTCATCTGGGACAGCCACCACCGCCTCCATCTTCTTGCCCGCCAGATAAAGGTCCTGAATTTTGTTCGCGGCTTCTTCGTACCCGTAGCGACACGCGATGTTGAAGTAGAAATTCTTTTCACGCGCGCCCATTCCGCCGATGTAAAGCGCCAGGTGCGGTTTAATCATATTTCGGCAATTCGACACATCATCGCCCATCCGGATAGTCACGGTCGGCGCCATATCGAACGAAGAAAGATTTTTTCCGCCGCCGGCTTTGGCGAAGCCTTCGTCCAGCCATTCGCGGTAAACGTCCACGCGTTGGGGAGAGAAGAATATCGGAAGCCACCCGTCGGCGATCTCGGCCGCGAGCGCGACATTCTTCGGCCCGACGGCGGCGAGATAGATTGGAATGTTCGACCGTATCGGATGAATGATCAACTTGAGCGGCTTGCCCAACCCCGACCCCGACCTTGTCGGAATGTCGTAATGTTCGCCGTGATGCTCCAGCGGCTGTTCGCGCTCGAGGATTTTGCGGACGATCTCGACGTATTCGCGCGCGCGCGTCACCGGTTTCCCGTAAGGGACGCCGTGCCATCCCTCGACCACCTGCGGCCCCGAAGCGCCGATGCCGAGCAGCATACGCCCGCCGGTCAGCATATCGAGCGTCGCCGCCGTCATCGCCGTCACAGCGGGCGCGCGCGCCGTCATCTGCATAATCGCCGTGCCGACGTTGATCTTTTCAGTCTTCGCCGCAAGCCACGTGAGCGTGGTCACCGCGTCCGATCCGTAAGCCTCCGCCGTCCAGACCGAGTGGAAACCCAAACGATCGGCCTCCCGCGCAAGCGCGACGTTGTCTTCGGGGTTCGCGCCCCAGTAACCGAGGTTCAATCCGAGCCGCATTTTTTCTCCTCAGAAAATCCCTGGGTACGCGTCGCTTCCAGCGCGAAGGCCTGGGTCGAAGACCTGTTGGGGACCCGCAGCTCGCCTGGGTCTGGATGCGCACGATTGCAGGCGATTATTACTCGACGCAAGCGAGGCGACTTCAGGGTGTCTAATGCCGATCAATGCGTCTTTCCCAACTACTGCGCGCTGGAAGCGACGCGTACCCGGGGGTGGTTTTCATTCTTCACAGGGTAGGGCCAAATCAGTCTTTTTCTACCTTCCCGTAGATGTACTTCTCCGGCACGAGTCCCCAATAGCGACTGTCACTGCTGTTCCGGCGGTTATCTCCCAGCACGAAATAGTGATGATCCTTCACATGTATCGACCCCGACATCGAATCGTCGGAACGATAATCAACATTCATGTACGGTTCGTCCAATAGAGAGCCATTGATCAACACCTTGCCGTTTTCAACCATAACCTCTTCGCCCGGCAGCCCGATTACGCGTTTGATATACGACTTCGATGGATCGTCCGGATACCAGAAGATAACAATGTCTCCGCGGTTTATCTCTTCGACAACTTTCCATATCAGGACGCGCTCGCCGTCATGAAAAGTGGGCATCATTGCCTGGCCCACCACCCTGACCGTCGCCAGAATGTAGTTCGTGAAGATCAATATTGATACGAACGCCAATACCAACCCGACGGCGCTCGTCGTGATTCCGGCAGTCGCGTATCCCGCGCCTCCGTACCGCGCCGGCTCACGCTGAGTCCGCCTGAGCGCCACCAGCCCCAGAATGAGTCCGACAAAAGAGCCGACCAGAAAAAGACCGAGCGTCAATATGCTGCCTAGGCCGATGATCAGCGAAGCCGTGGCCATGCCTTTTCGCGTTTGAACATTCGTTGATAAGGTTGACGCATAAGTGAGGTTTTCCATATAGCTTTATAACGCCGAACTGACCTGCGCCAGCAGCTTCAGATATTCAGCCGGATTCGCCCCGTTATCTTTTTCGACTCGCCCCCATAACAGATCGACGATTGCGCGTTTGCCAATATCTTTGCCGCGCGTCTTTTCCCACTCGGCCTCGCGCGCCAGGCAGGCCACATAAAACAGCCACAT
>Ga0207428_10003171_pt1 | contig 16096 bp, 17 predicted proteins | sample RhiMethybrSRZTD1_FD_187600 | JGI IMG/M metagenome (GOLD analysis project Ga0207428, IMG submission 187600) | Populus rhizosphere microbial communities from Tennessee, USA - Rhizosphere MetaG P. TD hybrid SRZTD1 (SPAdes) (version 3) | ecosystem: Host-associated > Plants > Roots > Rhizosphere >...
CGTTCGCCCGCCTGGAGGCGGCGATGATCGTCGCGTCGATCGGGCGGCGGTGGCGGTTCGAAGCCGTCACCGACGAGGACCCCGAGCTCCAGGCGGTGATCACGTTGCGCCCGCGCGGCGGGCTCCCGATGGTCACCCGCCGGCGCTAACCGACGGTCGACCTCACCCCCCCGACCCGGTCCCGGATCAGCTCGAGGTACTCGCGCCGCTGTCGGAACGTCTCCTGCATGTTCTGCGTGAGGCGTTCGACGAACTCGTCCCGATACGTCGAGTCCACCGCGGAGGCGACCGCGTAGTACAGCGCCGAGAACGACGCGACGCCGGCCGCCGTCCTCACCAGCTGCTTGGTGATCACCAGCTGCTCGCCGAAGAACGGCACGGTGAACAGCTTGTGGCCGGTCGTCCCGATCCAGCTGAACCGGATCTCGGGCGTGACGAGCAGCGCGCCGAACACCATGAAGAACAGCCAGATCGCCAATCCCACGAACAGGATCTGGAGCGCCTGCGCGATGAAGATCACCAGGCCGACGTTCACGCGCTGCCGCCGGCTGAGCGGCACCTGGAGCCCACTCGCGCGCTCCAGGGTGCGAACGCTCTCGGGCAGCCGGACGATCAGGAAGATCGCCGTGATGAGCGCGAACAGGCCGGCCCCCGCGTAGAACGTCACGTCGCTCGCCTGGCCGAACAGCTGCCAGTACTCGTTGGTGAAGAACGTGACCAGCGAGAAGAAGAGAAGCAGCGGCAGCGCCCGAACGAGTAGCGAGAGCGAGGCGCCCAGCAGCTGCACGAACCGTGAAGCCGTCCACCGCAGGATCGAGAACACGCCGAATCCAACGACCAGCCAGATCAGACCGAGCAGGAGCAGGTTCGCGAGCCCGGTCACCAGCGCGCTGGTGAGCTGGCCGCCGAACACCATGGGCAGGACGACCGGGAGCACCACGAACGCCGTGAGCTCGGGGACGCCCAGCTTGTGCGGGATCGACAGGAACGGCCGCCCCCGGACCACGTTGAGGATGCCGAACGCGCCCAGGACCAGCATCAGGCCGCCGATCAGCGCCAGGACGTTCGCGCCAACCGTCCAGTGCAGGTTGATCGCGCCGAGGATCTCGACGACGAAGACGAGTGCGAGCAGCGGGATCGCCCGCGCGAACACGTCCTCGGTGGCCGAGTAGTCCTCGGACAGGAGCGGGAGGCCGGAGCGGCGGAAGTCACGCTCGAGGTCCTGGATCCGGCGGTCGCGTTCGAGCGGGTCGGCCACGCACGTATGCAACCTCCCGCGCATGGCTCTCGCAAGCGCCCTCAGCCGGTAGCCTGTCGGCGTGGGTTTCGCGAGCGCGCTGGTGGTGTTCGCCCATCCCGACGACGCCGAGTTCATGTGCGGCGGCACCGTCGCCGCGTGGGCGAACGAGGGGACCGAGGTGCACTACTGCGTGGTCACCGACGGCTCCGCCGGCAACAACGATCCGGGGGAGACCCGGGACACCATCCGGCCGGTCCGCGAGGCCGAGCAGCGAGCGGCGGCAGAGGTCCTCGGTGTGAAGAGCATCACGTTCCTCGGCTTCGTCGACGGCGAGCTCGAGGTGAACCTGGAGACCCGGCGCGCCATCACGCGGGTGGTTCGCAGGATCCGTCCCGAGGTGCTGGTCGCCCCCGATCCATCGCGCCTGTGGTCGGCGAACCGCTACATCAACCACTGGGACCACAAGCAGGCGGGAACGCTCGCGCTGTGCGCCGTGATGCCCGACGCACCCAGCCGCCCGCAGTTCTCGGAGCTCCTGGACGAGGGCCTTGAGCCCTACGAGATCCCGAACCTGTGGCTGTCCTCGGACGATGCCGATACCTACGTGGACATCACCAAGACGCTCGAGACCAAGATCGCCTCGCTCGAGGCCCACGTGTCGCAGGGCCTCGGGGACGCGCTCGACTGGGTGCGGGAGCGGGCGCAGGAGCTAGGCGAGCAGGGCGGGTTCGAGTACGCCGAGGCGTTCAAGACCTTCGACCTGCGCGATGAGGACGTGGACTGATGGAAGAGCCGCTCGACGACGACGACGAACGCGAGGTCGTCCCACTGGACGCCCAGGAGGCCGAGAACGTGCGCGCCGACATCGAGGATCTCGACGGCATGCGCCGGAGCTTCAAGGGACAGGGCGTCAAGGGGGTCGTGATCGCGTGCGACCGCTGCCAGGAGAACCACTTCTACGAGTGGGAGCTCCTCCTGGAGAACCTCGAGCACATGCTGCAGACCGGCGAGTCCCAGATGCACGAGCCGGCGTTCGAGGTCAAGGAGGACGAGTACATCCAGTGGGACTACGGCAAGGGCTACATCGACGCGCTCGCCGACACGGGCCTCGAGCCCGACAACCGGGTCGAGGTCACGCGGTGCCCCTGGTGCCAGACGCCGGCCGAGGACCACTTCCAGTTCTGCCCTCGGTGCGGCCGCTCGTTCGCGGCGGTTCGGATCTACAAGGAGCTCGTCGATCGTGGCCTGGACGAGCGCGAGGTCCGGGCGATGCTGGTCCGCGCCGGGTTCGAGCCCTTCTAGCGCTCAGCCCTTCGGCTTCTCGAGCACGCATTCCTCGGGCGTCTTGTCGTCCCGAAGGCCCTTGAACGATGGCGCGCGCATCTTCTTCGTGCTCTTGGTGATCTCCAGGTACTCGACCTCGCAGACGACGGTCGGCTCGACGAACGTGGCGCCCTTCACCTTCGCGAGCTCCGGGTCGTCGATCGGCGGCGTGGATCGCTTCAGCGGCTCCAGCGTCTCCAGGACGCGGTCGAGCACCTGGCGCGTGAACCCGGTGCCGACCTGACCGATCCACAGCAGCTCGCCCTCGTCGTAGGCGCCGACCAGCAACGCGCCGAACGTCCCCGACCGGCCGCCCTGTCCGGGCGTCCACCCCAGGATCACGCAGTCCTGCGTGTTGGTGAGCTTGATCTTGCGCCAGTCCGGGGAGCGCCGGCCCGGCTGGTAGCGCGAGCCGATCCGCTTCGCCACGACGCCCTCCAGGCCGAGCTTGCGCGCCACCGCCACGAAGTCCTTGCCCTCGCCCTCGACGTGCGTGACGACCTGCAGGCGGTGGTCCTGCTCGACGATCGTCTCCAGGAGCTCGCGTCGCTGCTCGAGCGCGAGATCCCTCAGGTCGTTGCCGTCCAGCCACAGCAGGTCGAACGCTACGAGCGCGACCGGGATCTTGCCCGAGATGCGCTTGATCTCGCGCTCGTTGGTCAGGTTCATCCGCTGTTGCAGGGCCTCGAACGAGTTCTTCCCGTCCTCGTCGAACGCCACGATCTCGGCGTCCAGCACCGCGTTCACCTGATCGACGAGCTCGTGCACCATGCGCAGCTCGGGGTACTTGTCGGTCACGTCCCTCGCGTTGCGCGTGACCAGCCTCGTGGCGTCGGTCCCCATGGCCGTCATCGAGCGGATCCCGTCGAACTTCGGTTCGAACCACCACTTCGGGTCGTCGAACGCCTTCCACCCGCCCTCGGCCAGCATCGGCTGGAACGCGGGTGGCGAGGGGATCAGCGGCGCGCGCTGGCCCGAGGCCAGGAACGCGAGCCAGTCGGTCCTGGTCTTGACGAAGTGGAACTCGAGGCCCGGGTACCGGCGGCCGTGCAGCACGAAGCTCACCTTCGAGTCCGTCCACTCGACCGGCTCATAGGTCCCGTCGTCGAAGATCCGAACCTCGCCGGCCCCGTAGTGGCCCTCGGGGATCGTGCCCTCGAACGAGCCGTACTCCAATGGGTGATCCTCGGTCCGGACTGCCAGACGCCGGTCGCCGGGCTGGGTCGGCAGCCCGCGCGGGACCGCCCACGACGGCAGCGCTCCGTCGCGTTCGAGCCGGACGTCATAGTGCAGGCGCGTGGCGCGGTGCTTGTGGATGACGAACGAGTTGCCCCCGCCGGTGGCCTCGCCGGGCGCCGGCTCGGTCGTCCCCTCGGGTCCGAACGTCCGCTTGCGCAGGTACTCGCCGAGGTTCGGGTCTTTCGACGCGGCGATCACCTCCTGGGAGGTGCGCCGCGCGGCCTGCCTCGGGTTCGCGAACGCCTTCTCCGAGGGCAGCCCGACGGCCTCCAGCGCCGGCGCCAGATCCTGCGGTCGGGTCCGGACGCCCTCGAACAGGTCGCCGAGCTTGTCGAACCGCTCCCACACGTTCTCGATCCGGAAGTCCTGCGGCGTGATCCCCGCGTCGATCTCGTCCCAGGTCACCGGCGTGGAGACCGTGGCCATCGCCTCGGGGCGGATCGAGTAGGCCGCCGAGATGTTGGCCCCGCTCCGGTTCATGTTGTGATCGATGAAGACCTTGCCGGTGCGTTTGGAGATCTGCCACGCCATCGTCACGTGATCGCGGTCGGCCCGCTCGATCGTGTGGCCGAGCGTGCCGACGAAGTCGCGCACCTGGTCGTAGGACCAGCCGACCTCGACCGGCACGTAGATCTGGACGCCGGTCGCGCCGGAGGTCTTCGGGTAGCCGGTCAGTCCCAGCGCGCCGAGCGCCGCGTGCACGTGCTGGGCCACGATCAGCACGTCCTCGAAGCTCGCGCCCATCGGGTCGAGGTCGAAGAACAGGTAGTCGGGCGACTCGATGGACTCACAGCGCGAGTGCAGCGGATGCATCTCGATCGCGCCGAGGTTCACGACGAACAGCAGCGTCGCGAGGTCCTGCACCATCATGTAGCCGATCACGCCGTCCTTGCTGTCCTCGCTCTGCACCGGGCAGCGCGCGATCCAGTCGGGCGTGTGCGAGGGAGCCGTCTTCTCGTAGAAGAACGGGCCGGCCATGCCGTCCGGCATCCGCTTCATCGTGAGCGGCCGGTCGCGCAGGTGCGGCAGGATCAGCTCGGCGACGTTGTAGTAGAAGGCGAGCAGATCGCCCTTGGTATAGCCCTCCTCGGGCCAGAACACCTTGTCGAGGTTGGAGAGCCGGAGCTCGCGCCCGTCGGCCTCCATCCACCATGCGTCGCCGCGCTTGTCGGCCGGTAGGGGCTGCGGGAACGCGACGGTGAACGCGCGCCCGCCGGAGGTCTTCCTCTTCCGCGGCGGCATCTCGCCAGCGTAGCGGTCAGTTCAGCACTGAGGGAGTCTCAACACTTCGGGGCGCCCTCGACGATCGGGATCGCCACCTTCTCGGGGAAGAAGTGGGCGAGGTCGAGCGGGACGCCCTGCAGGGCACCGGTCGCCTCGACGTGGACGCCGGAGGCCGACATCGACGGCGCGTCCGCGGTGCCGGTGATCCGCAGCTTGACCGTGTCGGTGAAGCCCGCGCCGCCTGCCCCCGGAAGCGTGACCTGTCCGGAGATCTCCAGCGTCCCCGTCCCGCCGGACATGTTCACCTCGGCCGGCTTCATCGTGATCTCGACGCCCTCGACGGCGAGCGCGCCCGGATCGTAGGTCCAGGTGCCCTCGACGCCGTCGCACGAGTACATCGTGGCGCCGGTCGGGTTGTCCATGGCGGCCAGGTCGAGCTGCACCGCCCCCGTCAGCCCGCCCGCGGCGGTGGTGCCGGTCGCGCCGGTGGCGGTGGGACCCGTATCGGGCGGGCCGGTCGGCGAGGTGCCGCCGCCCTTGACCTGCGTCTCGCCGTTCGAGCACGCCGCGAACAGCACGATCGCGAACACCGGAGCGGCCAGGGCGCGGACGACACGCACGGCCGTTTCGTATACCGAGGCGCGCGAGGGGTCAACCCTGCCCGGCCTCGGGAGGGGATTTGTCGCTCCCGCCGACTAGAATCGCTGGCTCCTGCCGTCCATACACCACGTCGAGGGACGCCAGCCAGAGACGCCGGAGAGACGAAGGAGCGCACATGCCACCCAGAGCGATGTGGAAGGGGGCCATCTCGTTCGGCCTCGTCACGATCCCGGTCGCGGTGTACCCGGCGACCGAGGAGAAGTCCCTGAAGTTCAATCAGCTCCACGACGAGGACATGGGGCGCATCCGGTACAAGCGGGTGTGCTCGGTCGACGGGGAGGAGGTCGACTTCGAGCACATCGTCAAGGGCTACGAGCTCGAGAAGGACAAGTACGTGGTCCTGGAGGACGAGGACTTCGACGCCGTGCCGGTCGAATCCAGCCGCGCGATCGACATCCAGCAGTTCGTGGAGCTGGACGAGATCGACCCGATCCTGTTCAAGAAGTCCTACTACCTCGTGCCGGACGAGACGGGCGCCAAGGCGTACGCGCTGCTCAGGCAGGCGCTGACCGAGGAGAACAAGGTCGGCATCGCCAAGGTGAGCTTCCGCGACAAGGAGCACCTGTCCGCGCTGCGCTTCAAGGACGAGGTCTTCGTGCTGGAGACGATGTACTGGCCGGACGAGGTCCGGGCGGCCGAGTTCGACACGGTGCCCGCCGACGAGAAGGTCCGAGACAACGAGGTCGAGATGGCGCGCTCGCTGATCGACAGCCTCACCGAGCCGTGGAACCCCGGGGCGTTCACCGACGAGTACCGCGAGGCGCTGCTCCAGATCGTGGAGAAGAAGGCCGCCGGCGAACCGATCGAGGCCCCGAGCGAAGAGGCACCGGCCCGCGTCGTGGACCTGATGGAGGCGCTGAAGGCCTCCGTCGCGGCCGCCAAGGACAAGACGCCGTCGGCGGGGGGCGCGCGCCGCAGTGGAGCCAAGCGCTCGTCGGCCAAGAAGCCCGCCGCCAAGCGCGCGCCCTCGGCCAAGAAGACCACGACGCGGAAGAAGGCGTCCGGGGAATGACGGACCCGCGCCCGGCGCTCGCGTAAGCTTGGCCCGACCGGACCCTGGAGCGCCGTGAGACTCGTCGTCGCGATCGTCAAACCACACCGGCTCGACGAGGTGAAGGAGGCGCTGCAGGACCTCGGGATCAACGGCCTGACCACGACAGACGTCGAGGGGTTCGGCCGCCAGCGCGGCCACACCGAGATCTATCGGGGCGCCGAGTACCAGGTCGACTTCGTCCCGAAGGTCAAGGTCGAGGTGCTGTGCGACGACGAGCAGGTCGACGGTGTCGTGGAGGCGCTCGCGGGCGCCGCCCGGACCGGCAAGATCGGGGACGGGAAGATCTGGGTCACCGGCGTCGACCAGGTCGTGCGGATCCGCACCGGCGAGATGGGCCCCGACGCCCTGTAGCGTGCACGAACCGACACGGCCGGCCGGCGCGGGCGAGGCGCCCCCACCCGTCGGTCGCCTGCTCGAGGACCTCCGCGCGCTCGACCGCGCCTACGCGATCGGCCACCACGGCCGATGGTCGGCCGCGCGTCGCGCCGAGATCCTCGACGGCTGCCTCCGTGAGCTGTTCGGCGCATCGGCGCCGGTTCCGGGAGTGGCCCTGGTCGCCCTGGGCGGCTACGGGCGCGCGATGCTCACGCCCGGTTCCGACGTCGATCTGTTGATCCTGCACGACGGCCCGAACGGCGAGGTGGTCGCCTCGCTCGCCGAACGCCTCCTGTACCCGCTGTGGGACGCCGGCCTGCGCGTCGGCCATGCGGTCCGAACGCCCGCCGAGTGCGCCGACGCCGTCTCTGGGCTGGCCGCGGCCACGGCGATGATCGACGGGCGCCCGCTCGAGGGGGACCCGGCGCTGTGGGAACGGGCTCACGCCGGCGTCCTCGAACCCGTCCGGGCGGACCCTCGCGCGTTCGCCGCCCGCCTGGCCGACGATCGCATCGCGCGGCGCGATCGGTTCGGCTCCGTCTCGTCGCTGCTCGAGCCCGACGTCAAGGAGGGCGCCGGCGGGCTCCGGGACGTGCAGGCGCTGGGGTGGCTGCAGGTCGCGGTCGGGTCTGCGCTGGAGGAGGCCGGCCTGGTTCGCGCGACCGAACGCCGAGCCGTCGACGAGGCCGAGGAGTTCCTGGTGCGCGTTCGAAGCGCGCTGCACCTGGAGACCGGCCGAGGCTCGGACAAGCTGGTGCTCGAGCAGCAGCCCCCGATCGCCGCAGGGATGGGGTTCGTGGACGAGCCGGGCCTGCCGGCCGTGGACGGGCTGATGCGTTCGGTGTTCGAGCACGCCCGCCAGGTGGAACACGTGACCACATCCGCGTTCGACCGGTACCTGCGCGGGTCCTCCCCGCTGCCCGAGGTCGAGCCGACACCCGACGGTATCCTGCGGGCGTTCGTCTCCGTCGTGCGCGAGCGCGGCGTGATGCCGGCGGTCGCGTTGGACGCGATGACGCCCGAGGCGATCCCGGACGACGCATGGCCGGACGAGGTTCGGGAAGCCTTCCTGGAGCTCCTCCGGAGCGGTCCGGCGGCGGCGGGCGCGCTCGAGATCCTGGACCGTATCGGCCTCCTCGAGCGCTACCTCCCCGCATGGTCGGACGTCCGCTGCCGGCCGCAACGCGACCCGTATCACCGCTCGTCGGTGGACGTGCATCTCCTGGAGGCGTTCGCGACGGCCTCGTCGCTGCTGGAGGACCCGGGCGACGACCCGCTCGCGGTCGAGGCCGCCTCGGCGGAGGGCGATCGCGACGCGTTGCTCTTGGGCGCGTTGTTGCACGACATCGGCAAGACCGGGCACGGGGACCATGTCGCCGTCGGCGCGGATGTCGCTCGCCGCACGCTGGAACACATGGGCGTCGCCGAGCCGACCGCCGGCCTGGCCGAGTTCCTGGTGGCCGAACACCTTCTGCTGTCCGATACCGCGACGCGGCGCGATCTCGAGGACGAGGAGCTCGTGCATGGGCTTGCAACGACGATCGGCGAGCCGTCGCGCCTGGCGGCGCTGTCGCTGTTGACGATCGCGGACGCGCGGGCCACCGGGCCGCTCGCGTGGACGCCGTGGCGCGCGGCGCTGGTGCGAGAGCTGGTCGTCAGGGTCGGGCGCGTCCTGGAGCGCGGCGACGTCGAGCCCGGCACGGCCGAACGCCTGTCTGTCCGGGCCGACGAGATCAGGGCGGCCCTGGCCTCCGAGGATCCCGCCGAGGTCGATCGGTTCCTGATGCGCATGCCGCGCGGATACGTCTCGACCGTCCCGGCGGAGCGTGTCGCAGCGCACTTCGGCCTGGTCGCGAGGGCGATGGGCGCGCAGGAGGTGCGGACGGCCGCGTCCGAGGGGTCGCGCTCGGGCACCTACGAGCTCGCGGTCGCTGCCGCCGACCGCGCCGGCCTGCTCTCGATGATCGCCGGGGCGCTGAGCCTCGCCGGCCTGTCGATCCTGACCGCGCAGGTGTTCACCACCGAGGACGCGGTCGCCCTCGACCTGTTCGAGGTCGAGGGCGCCTTCGAAACCGAGGTGGGTGAGGATCGGTGGCGCGAGGTCCGCGGGACGCTCCGGCGGGCGATCGAGGGCCGGCTGTCGCTGGACCATCGCGTGCACGCGAAACGGGCGCACTATCCCCGTCCTCGACAGGACGTTCCCGTCACCATCACGGTCGACAACGACGCGTCCGACTTCTTCACGGTCGTCGAGGTCGGAGCGCCCGACCGTCTCGGCCTGCTGTTCGACATCACGCGCACGCTCGCCGAGCTCCAGCTCGACGTCCACATCGCCAAGGTGGCGACGTTCGGGGTCCGGGTGGTCGACGCCTTCTACGTCCGGGACGCCCTCGGGCGACGGGTGGAGGACCCGAGCCAGGTCGCCGAGATCGAGCAGGCCCTGCGTTCGAGCATCCGGGCCGATCCGCCCTAGGACGCTTCGGAGGCTTCGGGCGCCACGGAGGGCTCTGCCTGCGGCCCGGCCTCGATCATGTCACGCAGGCGGTCCGCCATCCGCGTGCTCGCGCCCGCGTCCTCGTGCTTGAAGTACGCGTACACGTCGTGGCCGGCCTCGATCGCCGAGCCGATCCTTCCGGCCCATCCACGGAGCTCCTCGTCCGTGTACTCGGTCTTGCGAAGCCGGAGGAACCCGAAGGGATCCCACGACAGGTCGTCGGGTCCGGGGTCCTTCTCGTCGGTCTCGGCCACGCACCAGGCGACCCCCTGCTCGAGCAGCAGGTCTCGCGCCTCGACCCACGACGGGTGGCGGAACTCCATCGCCGCCTTCGGGGTCGGCGGGAGGTAGCCGACGAACGACTCGATCAGCGACCGGTCGTAGGTCAAGGTGGGCGGGCACTGAAACAGGACCGTCCCCAGTCGCTCTCCCAGGATCTGGCCGAGCTCGAGGAAGTCGCGGACGTCCTGGTCGGCGTCGGCCAGGCGCTTCCAGTGCGTGATCCGCTGGTTGGCCTTGAGCGTGAACCGGAAGGTCTCGGGCGTCTCCGACCTCCACGTCTCGAGCGACTTCGGCGTCGGGAAGCGGCGGAACGTGTAGTTGATCTCGACCGAGGGGAACCGGCTCGCGTAATAGGAGAGCATCTCGCGGTTCTTCAGCCCCTCCGGGTAGAAGACGCCGTGCTTCCACTGCTCGTAGGAGAACCCGGAGGTGCCGAGGTAGAAGGTGCCGGCCATCTGAAAGGATTCTGTCATGGCCACGCCCGAGAGCCGCGGCCGGATCCCGGTCGCCGGCGGGGAGGTCGGCGTCACCCGGATCGAGCCCAAGGGTTCGGTGGCGACCCTCGTCGTGGCCCACGGCGCGGGCGCGGGGATGGACCACCCCTTCCTGGTGGGGTTCTGCAGGTCGATGGGCGAGGCGGGCGTGGGGACGCTTCGGTTCAACTTCCCGTACATCGATCGCGGCCGTCGTTCCCCCGATCCCGAACGCGTCCTGCGCGAGACCTGGCTTGCGGCGTTCGAGGATGCGTCCGAACGCGCCGGCACACGCCCGGTCCTGGCCGGCGGCAAGTCGCTCGGCGGCCGGATCGCCTCGATGTGCGTGGCCGACGGGATGCCGGCGGCCGGGCTGGTGTTCCTGGGTTACCCGCTGCACCCGCCGGGCAAGACCGAGCGACTGCGCGCCGAGCATCTCGGCCGGATCGAGGTGCCGATGCTGTTCCTGCAGGGCACCCGCGACCCGTTCGCGCAGCCCGACCTGCTCACGGACGTTCTCGCCGGGCTCGGTGACCGCGCGACGCGGGTGCCGATCGAGGGCGGCGATCACTCGTTCCGCGTGCGGGGCCAGAAGGCCGACGACCGCGACATCGGGGCCAGGCTGGCCGGCGACGCGGCCCCGTTCGTCCGCCGCGTGGCGGGTGCTCGCTGATGCCGAGGAGGAACCGGCGCGCCGAGGAGGCCGCGCCACCGGCGCGGATGCCGCAGTCCGCGGCGCCGGCCTGGGCCGTGTTCCCGGGGCTGGACGTACGCCGGGTCACCAGCGACAAGCCGTACCGGTGTCCCGGGTGCGATCTGGAGATCCGGCCCGGGATCTGGCATCTCGTCGTCGTGCCGCAGGACGACCCGGATGGGCGCCGTCACTGGCACGAGCACTGCTGGAAGATCGAGCTCAACCGCTCGCGCGGCCGGCCGGCGCGCCCGTAGCCGCCGGTATCATCGCCGTCGTGCCGGCCACACGCATCCGCGCCTCGATGCGCCACCAGCCGCCGCACTGGATCGGTCGCGTGGGTCCGATCGAGATCCGCCGCCGGACGCGGGAGGGATGCCTGGCCGGGATCCGTCGCGCGGCGGGGGATGGGTTGCTCTGGGTCGAGGTCGAACCAGATCTGGTCGGCGTCGCGGAGGCGTCCGCGATCCTGGGCTGGGATCGGCGCCGCGTCTCGACGTACGTGCGTCGTGGCGCGTTCCCCGACCCCGTGGCCTCGCTCGCGTCCGGCCGCGTCTGGCGGCGCGAGGACGTCGAGGCGTTCGGGCGCGACCGCGCGTCGCGCAAGGGGCGCCGGATCCCGCGATGACCGAACGCATCCTGTACCTGGTGCGCCACGGCGAGTCCGACTTCGACTCCACGAACTTCGTCGACGGTCCTCGCGGGTCGCAGTGGGACCCGCCGCTCAGCGAACGCGGCCGCGAGCAGGCCAAGCTGCTCGCCGACCGGTTGCGTTCGATGCGCCCGCCGGGCGCGGTCTTGAGCTCGACGCTCCGGCGGGCGCGGGAGACCGTCGCCGCGTACGCGGAGCCCGAGCGCATCGAGGTCGCCTTCGACGACGATCTGGCCGAGGCCTACCTCGGCGACTGGGAGGGCAAGCGCTTCGAGGAGATCCTGGCCGCGGACGAGGAGATGCTGCACCGGATCCGCAACCAGGAGCCGATCTGGCGTCACGCGCCCAGCGTCGAGGAGCTCGGGCCGTTCCGCGTCCGCGTTCGAGACGCGGTGGAGCGCGCGCTGGCGGCGAACCCCGAGGGCAACATCGTGATCGTGTGCCACGGCGCGGTGATCAACGCCTACGTGGCGCCGCTGGTCGGCGTGGACCACGAGATGTTCTTCGTGCCCGAGAACGCCTCGCTGAACTCGATCGTCGTCGACGGCAACCGTCGGCGCGTGCGCTTCCTCAACGATGCGCTGCACCTGACCGATCCGCACCTGTTCGCCGCGGCCGAGCGCACCACCCCCCGTTAGACTGCCGCCTCACCGATCCAGGAGGTGCGCATGCCCGTCCGGTTCCTGTCACCCGAATGGACCGAGGAGCTCGAGAAGCGCCTGAACGCGAGCGACACGTTCCGTGCCGCCGCGGCCTCGGCCGACGTCACGATCCAGAACGTCATCAACACACCGGAGGGCGCCAAGCGCTACTGGATGAAGTTCGAGGGTGGGACCGTGGACCTGGAAGCCGGGGACGCCGACAAGCCGGATGCCACGATCGAGCAGGACTACGAGACCGCCGTCGCGCTGGCCAAGAGCGAGCTGAACCCGGTGTCCGCGTTCATGACCGGCAAGATCCGGATCAACGGCAGCATGATGCTGCTGATGCAGCTCCAGGGCGCGCTTTCCGAGCTCGCCAAGGAGATGCAGGAGATCGACGTCGACTACTGATCGGCGTCCGACGCGGCGGCGAGCACCGTGAAGGTCGCCGTGGCGCGCGCCAGCAGCGTGCCGTCCGCGTCCACGACATCTGCCTCCGCGTAGCCGAAGCGCGAACCGCGCTTGACCACGCGCCCCCTCGCGGTGACCACGCCGATCCCGCCCGGGCGCAGGAACGTGACCGCGAGCGAGCTCGTGAGCGCGCTCGCGCCCTCGTCCAGACCGGTGCGGTAGGCGAGGCCGGTCGCGCTGTCGGCGAGCGTCGCGATCATGCCGCCGTGCAGGGTTCCCGACAGGTTCAGGTGGTGTGGTTCCACATCCAGCGAGACGTCCGCCTCGTCGGGCGCCACGCGCTCGAGCCGGGCCCCCACGAAGGCCGTGTGGAACGGCGAATCGGCGAACCGCTCGCGGATCTCGGACAGCCGGTCCATGCGCCATTGCTCCTTTCCGAACTGGCGTCGCAACATCCGGCGACGGTCCCCGGACCGTACCCCGGTTGGGCTGCGGACCTCGTTTGACGGGCTCGTCCCGGCGACGGGAGAATCTACGGCCGTGCCCCGTTTCGGGGTACACATCGGCACGGGAGGGGGAAGGTATGCGCTCATGGCGAGCGAAGGCGCTGGTCCTACTCGGCGTCCTATCGGTCGTTGCCGCGGCCTGCGGTGGTGACGACAACGGCGGTGAGACCGGCGGGGCCGGCGGAACCGCCACCGGAGGCACCGCGGGAGCGGAATGTAACGCCGACATCCAGGTCGGCGTGGCGTTCGACATCGGCGGCCTCGGAGACAAGTCGTTCAACGACGCGGCCAACCGCGGTCTCCAGCAAGCGATCGCCGACGGCCTGGTGTGCGAGGACAACGTCGTGACCAATGAGGCGAACTCGACCGGCTCCGACCGCGACCAGAACATGCAGGCGCTCGCGGACGCGGGATTCAACCTGATGATCGGGGTCGGCTTCTCGTTCTCGCCCGGCGTCAACACGATCGCCCCGGACTACCCGGACCAGAACTTCATGATCGTCGACGGCTTCGCGACCTGCGGAACCGCCTGCGGCCTGACCAACGACGCCGACGCGATCCCCAACGTGGCCGACTACACGTTCAAGGAGCAGGAGGGGTCGTTCCTGGTCGGCGCGGCCGCCGTGCTGAAATGCCAGTGCGACACGATCGGATTCCTCGGCGGGCAGCAGGGCACGGGTCTGATCGAGAAGTTCGAGGCGGGCTACGAGGCCGGCGCTCACCAGATCGACCCGAACGTCAAGATCCTCGTCGAGTACATCGGTGACAGCACCGAGGCCTTCAACGACCCGGTCAAGGGCGAGCAGCTCTCGACCAAGATGTACGACGAGGGCGCCGACCTCATCTATCACGCATCGGGTGCGTCTGGTGCCGGCCTGTTCAACGCGGCCGTCAAGGCGCAGAAGCTGGCCATCGGGGTGGACTCGGATCAGTACCTGACGGCCAGCCCGGAGCAGCAGCCGCTGATCCTGACCTCGATGCTCAAGCGCGTGGACGTCGCCGTGTACAACGCGATCCAGGCGCAGGGCGAGGGCACGTTCGGCGGCAGCCAGGTGTTCGGCATGGCGGAGGACGGGGTCGACTACGCCACCTCGAACCCGGACCAGCTCACCGCCGACATCACCGAGCAGCTGGACAAGTTCAAGCAGCAGATCATCGACGGAACCATCGTCGTTCCCGACACGCCCGAGGGTGCGTAAGGCCGGGCGGGTCGAAACGTGACCGGCGGCGACGGGGCGGGGGGCAGCGCGACCCCGCCCCTCGTCGTTCTCGAACGCATCACCAAGCGCTTCCCCGGCGTGCTCGCCAACGACGAGGTGGACCTCGAGCTGCGCGCTGGCGAGGTCCACGCGCTGATCGGCGAGAACGGTGCCGGCAAGTCCACCCTGATGCGCGTGTTGTACGGGATGTATCCGGCCGACGGCGGGCGGATCCTCGTGCGCGGACACGAGGTCAAGATCGGGTCGCCGCGCGACGCCATCGCCAACGGCATCGGGATGGTCCACCAGCACTTCGTCCTGGTCGACCCGTTCACCGTCACCGAGAACATCATCTTGGGCGAGGAGGGCGGCGAGCGCCTGGACATGGACGCGGCGCAGGAGCGCGTCGCCGAGCTCGCCGACTCCTACGCGTTCCGCGTGAACCCCGGAGCGGTCGTCGAGGAGCTGTCGGTTGGCGAGGAGCAGCGCGTGGAGATCCTCAAGGCGCTGTACCGTGGCGTGGAGATCCTCGTCCTGGACGAGCCCACGGCGGTGCTCACGCCCAGCGAGACCAAGGACCTGTTCGGCAACCTGCGCAAGCTGCGGGAGGCGGGCCGGACGATCGTCTTCATCAGCCACAAGCTCGACGAGGTGATGGAGATCGCCGATCGCATCACCGTGCTTCGGCGGGGGCGCGTCGTCGGCGAGACGCGACCCTCCGAGACGTCCAAGGCCAAGCTGGCCGAGATGATGGTGGGCCGCCCGGTGCTGTTCCGGCTGGAGAAGCCCACGGTCGAGATCGGCGAACCCGTCCTGAAGGTCGAGAACCTCACGGGCGAGGGCAAGCTGAACGGGATCAGTCTCGAGGTTCGGGCCGGCGAGATCCTCGGAGTGGCGGGGGTCGAGGGCAACGGCCAGCGCGAGCTCGCCGAATCCCTGATCGGGCTTCGGACCCCCGAGTCCGGCACGATCGAGCTCGAGGGCGCGGCGATCGCGGGGCGGGCTGTGTTCGACATCCGCAACGCCGGCGTCGGCTACATCCCCGAGGACCGGCACGAGCAGGGGCTCGTCCTCAACATGTCGCTGTGGGAGAACGCGGTGCTCGGCCGCCAGGACGACGCCGACTTCTCCGGATCTCTGGGGTTCCTGTTCATCCGCAGGATCAAGGACCTGGCGGCCCGCCTGGTCAAGCTGTTCGACATCCGCGCGCGCAGCGTGGACGTCGCCGCGTCGACGCTGTCGGGCGGCAACCAGCAGAAGCTGATCCTGGCCCGCGAGCTCGAGACCGACCCGAAGCTCCTGATCGCAGCTCAGCCGACCCGGGGACTGGACGTCGGCGCCATCGAGTTCGTGTGGACGCAGATCCTGGACCAGAAGGCCGCCGGCCGCGGCGTGCTGCTGATCTCGGCCGAGCTCGACGAGATCTACGCGCTCTCGGACCGGATCGTGACGCTGTACGAAGGCAAGATCACCGGCGAGTTCCCGCCGGATGCCCCGCCCGAGCAAATCGGGATCGGCATGCTCGGGCACGCGCCCGAGGAGGCCGCGTAGGTGTCCGCCGAGGGCATGGCGGCGCCCATGGCCGCGCCCCGCGCGCGTCCGGCGTGGCTCGAGAGCTTCGCGGGCCAGCTG
>Ga0207428_10003172_pt1 | contig 16095 bp, 19 predicted proteins | sample RhiMethybrSRZTD1_FD_187600 | JGI IMG/M metagenome (GOLD analysis project Ga0207428, IMG submission 187600) | Populus rhizosphere microbial communities from Tennessee, USA - Rhizosphere MetaG P. TD hybrid SRZTD1 (SPAdes) (version 3) | ecosystem: Host-associated > Plants > Roots > Rhizosphere >...
CTCACTAGGCGTTTGGCCAAATGCAATCGAGCCTGCGGCGCGACAGCTCGCGGTTACATCCCAGCTTGGAACGGCGTCGGCTACGGCGGCACGGGTCCGACGCGCCGAGGCGTCGGTTGGACAAAACGAGATGCCGAGCGCAGAAGCGACCGCAAGGGCAATCAGTCGTCGCAACATAACTGCCGATATATAACAGTTAGTTGAAAACTCAACTACGCCAGATCGGGCACCGCCCTGCTAATGCTACTTGCAGGTCCGTTTAATCGAGTGCAAGCTTTGAGGTCTAGCTTCTGGGGATAAAAATGAAACTAACTGTCGCAGCGATAATTCTCCTCGCGTCAATTCCAGCTAGTTTTGCCGGCAACTTCACGCCAATTCCAAAAAATAAGATCGTGCAAGTTGATTGTACTCCGAGTTGCCTAGCCAATTTCGACACATGCGTAAGAGTTCGCGGAACCGGTACTCTCCCACCAACGATAGGCACCCAACAGGTCGCAACACCAGCAGTACCGCTGGTAATTGGCCCGAATTGTGAGAATGACCGAGACGCTTGTTTAAGGGGCTGCCGGGCGATCCGATCGTTCCCCCCACCGGGCTGAAATATTTTTGATAGCCGTCGTGCTTCGAGTTTAGCGCTTGGCAGACGATTGGCTGGCACGGACGAATGAAAGCAGCAGGCGCGTTTAATGACCTGCCGCGAGAGGGACGCCACAACATGACGTCGATATAGAGCAACGGCCCCAAAAGAAAAAGCGGCTGTCGCGAACGACGTGGGGCTGTGGAAAAATCATTTGTATAAAATACAAAACCACTGGACAAGGGGTATCATTCGGATTAAACACGAATGAAATCAGGAAGAATCATGGAATGGCCACCCCCGGACAACTGGTCCAGGCGATTGCCGAGGCGCTGGGCGTTCCAGTGGAGACTGTGACGAACTATGACCGGGTACTTTCGGAAAGTGGCATGCGCTCCAAAAGTGGGCGCGGCCGAGGGGCTGCCAGAGTCACCGCTACCGATGCGGCGAATTTGCTCATTGCCATATTGGGTTCGCCAATCGCGGGGGCCTCGGTGAAAGAGGCGGCCAATACCTGCCGCACTTATGGTTCTTTGCCCGTCCTTGGGCATGTATCCGGGACACTTAGCTTTGCGAGTGCGAGAGTTGGATTAAGAATGCTGGATGAGCTTCCCAAAAAACACACACTGTTTGACGGAATTTCTGCCTTAATTCAATCGGCCACGAGCGGCGAACACTATCGCGTTCCTGCAAAGCACTGGGAATTCGGCTGCACAATAACTTTGGACGGACCTTCACCATCGGCCGAGATATTTGCGGCCGGCGACATCGAGGGGGCCAAAAGCACAAAGTTTGCAAGGCGCGTGTACGGCTGGAAGCGCGGCGAAAAGCCCGAAAAGCCTTTGCCAATGGAACGTGACTTGCACCAACAGCGGCGCATTACCTACCGGACAATCCGGAGGATTGGTTTGCTGTTGTCAGAGTCAAAATCAACTCAGTGAGATGAAAGCGGTTGGAATAATGTCCAAGACCCCAAGCACCTTCCGCAAAGCGGATATAAAGCGCGGAGTCGAAGCGCTAAAAAGTGCCGGGCTCAAGGTTGCGCGCGTCGAGATTGATAAGAGCGGCAAGCTTATATTCATCTCCGCTGATGGCGATGTCGGCGGGGTAGCTACGGCGAATGAATGGGATGGAGCCGAATGACTCGCATCAAGCTCGATTACATTCACGAATATACGGATTGCAGGGGTAGGACACGGCGCTATTTCAGGCGCGCGGGATTCAAGACCAAGACGCTACCGGGCCTGCCGGGTTCGGACGAATTCATGGCCGCCTATCAGGCCGCGCTTGCGGAATCGACGCCGGTTGAAGTTGGGGCGGGGCGCTTCAATCCGCAATCAATGGATGCGCTGATTGCGGCCTATCTCAAGAGCGATGCTTTCACGAAGGCGCTTGCCGGTGAAACACAGCAGATGAGGCGCAATATTCTGGATCGTTTTCGCGCCAAGCATGGCGGCAAGATGGTGAGGACGCTGGGGCGTCGGCACGTCGTCGCGATAATCGAAAAGAAGAAACCATTCGCGCAAAAGAATTGGCTCAATACGCTTCGCGGGGTGATGCTGTTTGCAATCAAGGAAAACTATCGGGCCGACGATCCTACCGAGGGCCTGCGCGCGGCCAAGCCTCCGGTGAGAAGCAAGGGCCACATGACATGGGGCGATGCGCAGATCGCGGCATATCGCGAGAGGCATCCGATTGGCACAACGGCGCGGGTGGCTATTGAGTTATTGCTAAACGTGGCCGCCAGGCGCGGTGACGCCCACAGACTTGGCGTGCAAAACATTAAGCAGGGCAACAAGCTTGAATGGCGGCCTCACAAGACGATCCGCAGTACGGGTAAAGAATTATCAATTCGGATCCTGCCGGAGCTGCAGCGCGCCATCGATGCAATGCCGGCAAAAGATACGGCGCTGGCCTTTCTGTTGAACGAATACGGCAGGCCATTCGCTTCAGCGCCAGCGTTCGGAAATAGGTTTGCGGTTTGGTGCAAGCAGGCGGGGCTAGAGCCGATCGTCTGCGCCGATGGTCGAGTGCGATCATATCGCGCGCATGGCCTACGCAAGGCGGCCTGTAAGGCCCTGGCTCACGCTGGCTGCACCGGCCCTGAGATCATGGCAGTGAGCGGCCATAGCAGCTTGGCGCAGGTGCAGGTCTATATCGATGAAGTCGAACAGGACCGCATGGCAGAGGCGGCAATGGAGAAGCTGGCGGCCAAAAAGAGAACACCGAGTGGCTAACATCTTCGTACAAAGTGGCTAACGTGGACCTAAGTCTTTGAAATTTAACAAGTGAACAAAGGAGGTTTCGATCCCGCCCGCATCGAAACTAGCCATGGTCATCAGGAATAATGGCTCGCCGGGATGCAGGCAATGTTGTTCAGGGCGAGCGTCTCGTTGCCGTGCTCGCCACGGGAATGTCTAGGCCGCGCAGTGCCTTCATAAATGAGATCTACAGACCCGACCGAAGGTAGCCCGGGATCAAGCCACCAGCTGGGCCACCGTCGTCGAGGTCTCCAGCTGCGTCCGGATGGCCTCCGCGGTCATTGGCTCGCCGAACAGGTGACCCTGTCCCTCATGGCAGCCGTGCGTCCTGACCTGCTTCATCTGCTCTTCTGTCTCGATACCTTCCGCGACCACAACTTTGTCGAGTCGCGCGCCGAGACCGGCAACCGCGCCGATGATTGCCTGGGCATCACGTTCTTCCCCGAGGCCGGCAATAAATGACTGGTCGATCTTGATCTTCTGGAAGGGAAACTTGCGCAGGTAATTGAGTGAAGAATACCCAGTGCCGAAATCGTCGAGCGAAATGCCGACGCCGAGATTCTTGAGCTGCTCCATCGCTGCCAGCGTCCCGTCGTTGTCTTCAAGCAGCAGGCGTTCGGTAACTTCGAGCTCCAGGCGTTGTGCCGGAAGCCCAGACTTGGCGAGAGCCGATACGACCTGCAAGGCAAGACCGCGGTCGCGGAATTGCACCGGCGAGAGATTGACGGCGACCTTGACGCTTTTCGGCCATTTTGCGGCTTCGAAGCAGGCGCGCAACAATGCCCATTCACCGAGAGCGATAATGAGCCCGGTTTCCTCCGCGATCGGAATGAAGACGGATGGAGGCACCATTCCGCGGCTGGGGTGATTCCAGCGCAGCAATGCTTCGCAGGTCGTCACGCGGCCGGTGCGCAAATCGACGAGCGGCTGGAAATGCAGATGGAATTGCTCGGAAGCGAGCGCTTCGCGCAAGTCGAGTTCGAGCGCGCGGCGCTCCTGTGCGGCCTCCTCCATTTCGAGGGCGAAGAACCGGTGATCGCCCCCGCCGCCGTTTTTGGCGGCGTATAGCGCCATGTCAGCCTTCTTCAGAAGCTGATCGGCATCGACGCCATCCATAGGAGCCATGGCAATGCCGATCGAGGCGCCGATGTCGATGCGATGGCCATCGATATCGAAAGGATCCTTGAGAGTCCGCGCCAGCCGTTGAGCAAGCCATTTGGCGTCCTGGTAACGTTCCGTGCCGACCTGTAGCACGACAAACTCGTCGCCGCCGAAGCGCGTGATCATGTCTCCCGGCCGAATGATGGTCTTGAGCCGCGAGGCGACCTCTTTCAGGAGCTTGTCGCCAATTGGATGGCCGAGCGTGTCATTGATCGACTTGAATCGATCAAGGTCGATCAGGTGAATCGCGATGTGGTTCCGCCCTTTATGCATCGCCGCGAGCATGCCGTTGATACGCTCGCGGAACTGGTTGCGGTTCGTGAGACCCGTAAGCTCGTCGTACTTGGCGAGATGAGTGATGCGCTCCTGCGCGCGCTTGCTTTCGGTCACGTCCTCGAGAATGACGACCGATCCGCCGCCGGCCACCATCCGGCGCGACACGGCAATGGTGCGATCGCCGTCAGGCGAAGTCTGAACCTGGTCGAAGCGGTTTTTCCGAAGGCCGCGCGCGAGGTCGTTGAAGACCTTCTTCACGCTACGTGTCTTGTGATTGCCGGCACGGATACTGTGGCGGATCAGCTGCGCCGCTGGCATGTCAACGCGGACCGGCGCGGTCTTGAGATGCAGCATTTCGAGGAACCTGTCGTTCCACACCTGCAGGCGGTTCTGTTCGTCAAGCATGCAGAGGCCGTGCGACATGTTGTTGAGCGCAATATCGAAGCGATTGGCCTGTTGCTCGAAGCGGGCGGCGAGCGCCGCTTCCTTGCGCGTCATCGTCAGCGCCTGGATGATGATGTCGCGAATGCTCAACGTGATGTCGATCATCCCGTAAATGAACATCAGCACGACAAAACCCAACGCCTTGTGGGCCCAATCGGGATAAGCCAGCAGCGCGATCGACATTGGCAGCGTGCAAAGTGCAAGTTGGCCAACGGCGATGAAGGGCCGGCCGGCATTGCGCCCGGAAATTGCGGCCGCATATCCGGCTGACGTCGTGGTTACCGCCATCTGGAGCGATGCATCCACGGTATGAGTGATTGTCAGCCAGCACAACAGGCCGAGCAGTGCCGAAAATCCCCAGGCGCCGTATTCGTAAACGCGCTCCCAAACTTTTGTCGCAACGAGCCTGTCCGCTTCCTTGGATCGCTTATAAAGCACCGCCGACACAACACGCAGCATGCCGACCGCAAGAATCGCGATTGAATTCGCCATGATCCAAGCGTCGCCGACTCGCAGGGCAACCGTCGCCCCAACAATGGAGCACGCGGCGGCACCAACGATCAGCGACGCGATCGGCGCAAACAGCGACTCGATCAGGGCGGCGCGTACCTCTTTCGGCAGCTCCGCATCCGTCTTGCGGGTCTGGAGCAATTTCCTGATTAACATGCGACCTACGCGGCTTACTCGACGTTCGAGATGGTACCCGCGATTGTTCAATGCGCTGCAAATTGCTTCGTCTATCGGCAACCAAGATGAACGAAGGGAAATCAGCCCAACGACAATTTCAGTAAAATGATCTGGATTTCCGGATGCAGGAGTCCGCTGGCCTTGTCGTGACGCGCGCCGCGGCTTTGAAAGCCGGAAGCGCTGTCGCTGCCGCTCGGAGTTTCTTCAAATCGTGGTTAACGCGACATCCGCAACGTTTTGTCTTTTGAATTCCGAGCAAAACCGTCGACGTGAACCGGAAGGACGATTTGGCAGACGCCGCACGTACGATTGCCCGATTGTTTTTTCGTAACTCTTTGTTAGGGTAAAAAAAGCGATAACTGGTGGGCGGAAATTTCTATGTATCGCGTGTCGGATGCCCGCACGGCAGTGCGGCTCGAGTCTCCTTCCTTTGCGCCCGCGCAAGCGAAACTTCCCTTCAATCCGCACCTTATCGATCTGAAAAAAACCGCCGATGCCCGGCGACTGTTCGAACTCGAGCAGTTGGAGGTTTCCTGGGACGACCCGACCGGCACGCTCTGGAGCTTTATGCGGCCACGCGGACGGCCAAGCTATAACCTCGATCTGCTGGACGATTTCCACGCGTGGCAACGCGGCATTCTGGCGGCGTTCGAGCACCGTCCTGGCGACCTGCGATATCTGCTGCTCGGCTCGCGCACGCCGGGCGTATTCAACCTTGGCGGCGATCTCGATCTGTTCGCGGCCAAGATCCGCGCCGGTGACCGTCAGGCTCTCATTGCGTATGGGGAATCCTGCGTGCGCATCCTGCATCGGAACATACAGTGCCTTGGTCTGCCGATGCTGACGATTGGTCTCGCGCAGGGCGATGCACTGGGCGGCGGCTTCGAGTCGCTGCTCTCATTCAACGTGATCATTGCCGAACGCGGTGTGAAGTTCGGCTTCCCGGAAAACATCTTCGGCCTGTTCCCTGGCATGGGCGCCTACAGTCTGGTGGCGCGGCGGGTCGGTGCCGCCTTCGCCGAAGAGATGATGCTGAGCGGCCGCATCTATACCGCCGAAGAAATGAAAGACGCTGGCCTGATCCACGTTCTTGCGGAACCGGGGCAGGGCATCGTCGAGGCACGTGAATTCATCCAGCGCAACAAGCGGCGACACACCGGCAGCCGCTCGATCTACCAGATCGGCCGAGAGGTCAATCCTGTCACGCTCGAGGAACTTGATCGAGTTGTGCAAGTCTGGGCGGATGCATGCCTGCAGCTGCGCGATCGCGATCTCAAGGTGATGGAGCGACTCGTTGCGGCGCAGGACCGGTTGCAAAGAGTGCCGCACGCAGCCGAATAGATAAGCTAGCGGAAAACGGCGACGGTGCGTGCGCCGGGAACAGGTTAGACGCTACGCCTACCTATGCGTTGTTGCCGCAGTTAGAATGATGCAAACAAGGATATAGGCGTCCACCGCTGTTTATAGAAAGCCAATAAACGCCGATAGAATGGGCACTCCCATCCCTGCTTGTTTTCAGCCGTCCACCCACGTATATGGGACACCCGTTGGACACGGGACCGATAATCGCACCAGGAGAGCGGCAACATGGCGCGCACCGTCAGAGACAACAATCTGGAGACGCGGGCGGCTCGCGGCCGGTTAAAGCCGCGCGGCAAGCCGTACTATCGCGCGCTCGATGAGGGGCTGCACATCGGCTACCGCAAGCCACGCACCGGCGTCGGCAAGTGGGTGATGCGCCACTATGCTGGCGGGCAGACTTATGTAGTTGAGACAATCGCAGGGGCCGACGATCTATCGGATGCCAACGGCGCGGACGTGTTGTCATTCACGCAAGCCCAAACCAAGGCCCGCGCGTTGCGCGATGAACGTTCAAGATCCGCGGCAGGAATAACGGGACCGTTTACGGTTGACGCAGCGATGCAGGATTATCTCGCATTCCTTGAGGCCAACCGGAAGACCGCGGCCGATGTTCGGTATCGCTACGAGGCCTTCATAAAAGGGCCGCTCGGCAATATCGAGGCTTCGGCGCTCAAGGCCAAGAAAATCCGCGATTGGCACGTTGAGCTGGCCAGCTCCGCGCCGCGCGTACGTACGAAAAAAGAAGACGGCCAGAACTATCGCAAAATCGGCAAGGACGAAGATACCAAACGACGCCGCAAGGTAAGCGCCAATCGCAATTTGGCGGTTCTCAAGGCCGCGCTTAATATGGCTTGGCGTGAGGGTAATGTAGCGTCCGACGCGGCATGGCGGCGCGTGACGCCCTTTGCCAAAGTAGACACGGCGCGAGTCAACTATCTGACCGTCGCCGACGCCAAGCGGTTTGTAAACGCCTGCGATCCTGATTTTCGCAAGCTGGCACAGGGCGCACTAGAGACGGGCGCACGCTACGGCGAGCTCTGCCGCTTTCGCGTTAAGGACTTCAACCCCGACACCGGGACACTCGCGGTTCATATTTCGAAAAGTGGCAAGCCCCGATACATTGTATTGACTGATGAGGGGCGCGCGTTCTTTCGACAAGTCTGCATTGGACGCGGCGGCGGCGATTTGATTTTCACGAAAGCGAGCGGCGGCGCGTGGCTTAAATCGCACCAAGACCGGCCAATGGCCGAGGCGGTGAAGCGGACGAAGATTAGCCCCGCCATTAGTTTTCATGCCCTGAGGCATACTTGGGCGAGCCTTGCGGTTATGGCGGGCGTGCCTCTGGTCGTGGTGGCAAAGAATATGGGCCACCGCGACACGCAAATGGTCGAGCGGCATTACGGCCACCTCGCACCCTCCTACATTGCCGACGCCATTCGGGCAGGTGCGCCGCGCTTTGGTTTCAAACCGGACACGACGGTTGTCGGTCTTACGAAGGCTCGGCAATGAAGGCTCAAGCCATAAACCAGCGGAAGGTCACGTTGTTGGACGACGCCGCCATCGAGCGAATATTGGCCGCGACGGGAGTCAAGTTGCCATCCGAGATGGACAGGACACACTTAAGAAAGGGCCTGAATACATCGCTAACCTATTTCGACCTTTTTGATTTTTCAGGGCCGATTGGACCGTCCCAAAAAAAGCTCCCCCCTCTTATCAAGTCCGCTCGACGCTTACGGGAAGGGTCTGGACGGCTCGGATAGCATTCTTCGGTCGTATCTGGTTCAGGCATTGACGGACGACGGCACATTAAAACGATCGGGGGCCGATAAACTTGAGTCGCTTAGGGCTGATCTAGACAAGTTGATTTCAGGGCTTGAAGCCCAAAACAAAAATCCTCCAAGGCAAAGACGGTCAATCGAGAAGCTGATAACTGACGATTTATCGAAGCACTATGAAATGCACCTCGAACGCCGGGCAGGTATATCGCGACGAGACGATAAGATAACGGACGGGCCATTCTTTCGCTTTGTCCGCGCGGTCTCGAAGGAGGCGGGTATTCCCGAGCCGAAAACGCTATCGATTGAAACGTATCTAAAGCGGCAAAAGCGGCATCGTCGCAAGAATCCGGGATAAAACCTTCTCGTATTTTTTTCAAAATATCCCCACGTGTAACGCCTGCGTGAACTGGTTACTCCATACAGCGACTCGTTTGTTCGCATTCGCATATGGAGACGCACACATGAACGACAGCCCCCGTTTTGGCCGCATTCCAGACGCCGAGCGCCGCAGCGGATTGTCGCGCGGAAAGTTGTATCAAATCGCAGCTGGGCATTCCGGCCTTTTCAAAAAAGCTGGCGCCGCAACTATAGTCGATCTCGATAAGTTGGATCAGATTTTAGCGAATCTTCCGGCTGCCGAGATCGCGGCGCGCGAGACGGCATGACATCGCTCAGTATTTCACCCGCGTTTACTGGCAAAACAAAAAAAATGGCCCCAGGCGATGAAGCCAAGGGGCCAGTTAGGAATGTTTCACATGGGTTCTCTAAACGATGGCGGCGAACGCCGCAATAGTCTTCGCGGCGAATTGATCGGCGCATCGCTGAAATGGAAACGGGTCGGAGCTGCAACTGACCCCCCAAAATGCCCGAAAAACGAGGGTGTCAAAGCCCCGCTGGCGCGTTCGCGCCTTCGGGGCGCGGGCAAGCCATGACCCGCGAATTTTTGCTTGCGCACCTGAGAGCCGCGCGTGTACGGGCGAAGCTCGCCGCGCTTGAGATCGACTCGATTGGCTTGGCGCTCAAGGTGGAAATGATCGACACCGACACAGCTCTCGCATGGCTCGATGACGTTCATGCGCTGCGCTTCTTGGTGCCACCAGACGACGATGCGGAGAAGGCAGCATGAGCGCCGAAATCCGCACGATCAAACCGATTAAGCTAGTCCCCTTCGCCGACATAAAGCTCGGCAAGCAGCGGCGCTATTTGGTTAAGGGACTCATTCCGAGGGTTGGCCTCGTCATTGTTTGGGGACCTCCGAAATCAGGGAAGAGCTTTTGGACCTTCGACTTGGTGATGCATCCGGCGCTTGGTTGAGAATATCGCGGGCGGCGTGTTGACCAAGGTCCGGTCGTCTATTGTGCCTTTGAAGGGCAAACCGGAATCGAAGCCCGTGTTGAGGCATACCGTCAGCGTCATCTCGACTCCAAGGACATCGAGCCTCCGCCGTTCTACCTCGAACCCGTTACGCTCGACCTTGTTCGCGACTTCCCGGCTCTTGTTGCCGCGATCCGCAGCACACTAGCCGAACTCAAGCCGGTCGCTGTCGTTCTTGATACCCTCAATCGTTCGCTGCGCGGCTCTGAATCCTCCGACGAGGACATGACCGCTTACATTCGGGCGGCTGACGCCATTCGCGAAGCATTCGAGTGTGCCGTGATCGTGGTGCATCATTGCGGCGTCGAGGGCACTCGGCCGCGAGGTCATACGTCACTTACTGGCGCAGCAGATGCGCAGCTCGCCGTTAAACGCGACAGCACCGGCAGAGTCATCGTCACCGTTGACTGGATGAAAGACGGACCTGAGGGCGACACCGTCGCCAGCCAGCTCGAGCAGGTCGAAGTCGGCACCGATGAGGGCGGCCAAGCTATTACGTCATGCATCGTCGTACCCGCCGACGTTCCTAAGGCCAGCGAAGGAACCCCAAGTCTCACCAAGAACCAGCAAACGATATTCCAAATCTTGCACTCAGCGGGCGAACGCGGCCTGACGCTCGATCAATGGAATGATAAGGCTAGAGCCGCTGGCATCGGACTAAAGCGCCGAGCCGACATCCACGACTGCAGGGAAGCATTAAAAGCCAAAGGCCTCGTTTATGAACACTTGAACGCATGGGCGGTAAAGCAATGACTGCTTGTTCGGATGTCCTCTTTCTGACTCTCAGCAATGTTCGGGGCGGACGTTCGTTCGGGGACTACTACGTAGTCCCCCCCGAACAGAACGAACATCCGTAACGCCAAGTTCGGACGTAACGTAACCGAACACGAACCGAACATCCGAACATTAGGGGGAGGGGGGTCAAAAGGATTTTCGCCCTGTTTTGCTAGACCGGCGCACGGTTTTTGCACTAGTAGGCTTGTTTTAATGGGTCTGTTGCATGGTCCGCAGGATCGTCGGCGCAAAGCACCACCACGTAAATTAAAGCCGGGTCGTTTACCGAAATGGGCATCAACTAAATTATCGCGCGTTGAACGCGTTATTGACTTCCTCGAATCACTGCCGATCACGAAAGGCATCTACGCTGGGCACAGCATGAAGTTGTTGCCTAGTCAGCGAGAGTTTGTGCAGACGATTTATGGACGTGAGACGCCAGACGGCCGACGACAGATCCGCTTGGCCATCAAGTCAGTGCCCCGTGGCAATGGCAAAACCGATTGCTGGCCGGCCTGGCGTTGTGTCATTTGTGCGGACCTGAAGCCGAATCGCGCGGCGAAGTTTATTCCTGCGCCTATAACAAACTGCAGGCTTCGCTGATCCATCAGGAAATGTCGGCCATTGTTCATGCCGTGCCGCGGTTTTTCGAGCGCATCAATGTACAACGGCACAGCAAGATGATGGAGGTTGTTGCAGGTAAGGGTGCCGGCAGCATCTATGAAAGTCTGTCGGCTGATGACAAGCGTGCGCATGGTCTATCGCCGACGCTATGGATTTATGATGAATTTGCCCAAGCGCCCAATAGCGATTTGCTAGACAATCTGCGCACCGCCATGGGCAAGCGGCGGGAAAGTCTGGGGGTGGTGATTTCCACCCAAGCGGCCAATGACCAGCATCCATTGTCGCGTATGATTGACGATGCGCTGCTAGGCAATGATCCAAGCATCTATTTGCAATTGAAATCGGCGCCGGCGAATGCCGATATTTTTGATGAACGGACTTGGTTCGCCTGCAACGAGGCCTTAGGCAAGTTTCTATCGTTAGAAGAATTTCGCGATGCGGCGCGCATGGCGCAGCGGATGAATTCATTCCGCGCCAAGTTTCAGAACCTGCGTTTGAATCAGCGCATCGATGCCACGGTGCAATTCATCAACGATCCGGACTGGATGGCTTGCGCCAAGCCGCTTGATTTTGCCGCGCTGCAGAACAAGCCGTGTTATGCCGGGCTCGATCTCTCGACCACGATCGATATGAGCGCGCTGGTTCTGTATTGGCCGCACAATGGCGCCATCATGCCGTTCTTCTGGCTGCCGGAAGAAGGCTTGAGCGATCGAGATCGCAAGGAAGGCGGCCAATACCGGATCTGGAAGCAGGCGGACCTGTTGGAAACCACACCGGGCAAGGCGATCAATTTCAAGGCCATCATTCGCCGGCTGGCCGAGATCAGGTTGCAGTATGACTTGAAGGCGGTGGCCTACGATCGCTGGGGCATCAAGACCTTCAATCAGATGTGCGATGAAGAAGGGGTGAAACTGCCGCTATCCGAATTCGGTCAGGGCTATGTCTCGATGTCGCCGGCGGTGCAGGCGCTCGAGGCCGCGGTTCTGGACAAGCGCATCCATCATGGCGGTCATCCGATCCTGCGCTGGCAGATTGCCAATGCTGCGGTCGAGACCGATCCCAAGAACAACCGCACCATCACCAAGAAGCGATCGATCGGCCATGTCGACGGGTTGATTGCCTTGTTGATGGCGCTTGGTATGGCCGGACTCGTCAAGCCGCCGCCCGCCCCGAAATACCAGATGATTTTCGTGTGAAACAGGCAGGCCCCAACGCCACGCAGGTAACGTCGAGGCCTGCCCCGGAGGCGTAGCCGACCCGAGAAGCGAGTGGAGGGTTTCCACATCGGCAACGCTTTTCAAAATGTTTGCGGGCAGGCGCAGGATGCCTACCGACGTGCCGCAAATGATGCGTATTTCATGAGTCAGCGCGAACAACTCGCCGCGCAGGCAGCCCGTCATTTAGTACCTGCTATTTATTCTGGTCGTGAGTGGGTTGAGGCTGGCGGCCTCATGAGCTACGCACCCAGCATTGCGGATATGTATCGCCAAGCTGGCGTCTACGTCGGTCGCATCATCAATGGGACCAAAGTAGCTGACTTACCCGTCATCCAATCGGCCAAGTTCGAGTTGGTCATCAACCTCAACGCCCACGACATACGTTGATCATTGATTCAGTCAATGCGACGCTTCGGCATTAACTTTGTTTTGCTTAACTTATAAATTCGTTCGCGTATCCCCTATAAGAAATTGCGTCAATAGGGATAGCATAGACGAGTGCTGCGCTTCATCGTTGTTTTGTCTGTTTGCATTCTGACTGGTGTGTCCGTCCCAGCCTCGGCGGAGACGTGCCCAGGCAATCCAGACGCCCTCGGCACAAGCCGCGTGCTGACCATCAATCCCGGCGCATTCAGCTTGCTTGGCACCATGCAGTACGAGCAGACGCTGCCGCTGAAGGACCACGAGGTGGTGCTCACCTTCGATGACGGCCCGCTACCGCCCTATACCGACATCATTCTCGAGACGTTGGCATCGCAATGCGTGAAGGCCACCTACTTTCTGGTCGGCCAGATGGCGCATGCCTATCCATCCGTCGTCCGGCGCATCTACAACGAAGGCCATACCATCGGCACTCACAGCCAGCACCATCCACACTTCGAGCGCTTATCGATGCGGCGGGTTGAGCGCGAGGTCGACGGCGGCATCAATTCTGTCACGGCCGCACTTGGCGACGCCAAGGCCCTCTCGCCTTTCTTCCGCATTCCTTACCTCGGCCGCACCAATGCGATTGAACGGTTCCTGGAGCGCAAGCAGCTTGTCACCTGGAGCGCGGACGTCGACACAAACGATTGGTGGCGCGGCAGCAGTCCGAGAGTGATCGTGAAACGCACCATGCGGCAGCTGAACGCAAAAGGCCGCGGCATCATTTTGATGCACGACATCCATCGGGCCACGGCAATGGCGCTACCGATCCTTCTCAAAGAGCTGAAGGCGAACGGCTATAATGTGGTGCACGTCATGCCCGCGGGCGAGCGGCCGCAATCTATCCCTGAACTAATGGCCTTGCCCGTCTCTGACGAGAAAGCCCCGCCGGCCGATCTCACCAACGCTCCCAGCGGCGATCATGCCGTGACCGCTCGACAAACCCACCGGATCAAGAAGCGCAGGGTAAGTGGGCCTCATCCGGCGCATTGGTGGTTCCAAGCAGACCAAGTGACGACGACCAAACGTCCGTTTTGGGTCTTTAGCGTATATTGAGATACTTTCGCGCCATGTCCGCTTTACCCCGAAGAGCGGATGACGCTCTACACTCTTATCGACATGGAATATCCCCGCCTCGGACTCATTCACATTGAGAATTTCGACAGCACATGCAAACACGGGGCGGGCCGGGTACTGTTGGCTACGGCAGATGAAAACATATTTAGCTCGCATCACCGTGCAACTTTGGCTCACGGCAGCGGTCGTTCTGATGGTAACGACATACGAATGCGTGGCCGCCCAGGCACGATCCGCCGATGACCTTGTTCGGTTCCACGGATCTCATTTCCGATCTGACAAATATCGCAAAAGTTCGCTCGACCCAGTGAGCTGGGAGCGCAAACGCCGAAAAGTGCATCGACGCAGCGACAGCCGCCCGCGAGCGTCGCCGGCGATTAACGCAAAATCGAAGCCTGGGAAGAGAGCGCGCAGGGTTTCAAAAAAAGCTGCCCCGAGTCCGACCGTCTCCGTCGAAAACGTTCCGTTGCCGCGACCGCGGCCATTCTGGCTGGAGCCTCACACCTTCGCCGAAGCGGCAGGCCCCGGTTTCGATACCGCGAGTGTCACCAGCGTTTTGAGCGATTGTGACCAGCGACTGACGGAAATTGCCGTTATCGAGTTGTTGCCAAGGCTCATCGGCCCGGGCGAGTGCGGCGGCCGCGATATGATTAGGTTGAATTCCGTCCTGTTGCCCAACCGCAAACGTGTCGAGGTCAAGCCGACAGCGGTCTTGCGCTGCGCGATGGCGGAATCCTTTGCTGCCTGGGTGCGCGACGAGGCCTCTGACAAGGTTGCCGCCTTGGGGGACGCGCTGCGTAGCGTCGATACCTACGGTTCATACGAGTGCCGCAGCCGTAACTGGGTTGCCGACGCCAAACTTAGCGAACACGGCAAAGGCAATGCCATCGACCTTCGTGCCTTGGTTCTGGCAGATAATCGCCACGTCACCCTCACGGATGCGACCGTTTCAAAACCGCTTCGCGAGGATTTGCGAGATTCCGTTTGTCATCGCTTTACCACGGTACTGGGGCCCGGCGCTGACGGCCACCACAATGACCACATCCATCTTGATAATCTCGAGCGCATTAACGGCGTCCGTATCTGCCAGTGGGACGTGCGCGAGCCGCCTCCGCCGGCCAAGATCGCGCGCGGGCGTGTTCGGCTGGCCGCCAGGGTGGCACTCCCTCAGCCACGGCCATCAGAGGACAGGACGGTCATCGCAGGCCCTTGGACGATCGGACCCACCTACAAGGCAAACAAGTTACAAAGCTGCACTATGAGCCGTTCCGATGGCGAGCTTGGAATAACCTTCGTGCGGGCTCAAGACGGGCTGTCGCTCATGCTCGAGTCGAAGAAGTGGAAGCTTGATCGAAAAAACTCTTATCCGATTCGTCTTACGGCAGGATCCCGATCCGTTAACGCGAAGGCCCGGGCGGAAACGAAAAGTGTGAACGTCACGCTTACGGATAGCGGGCTCAATTCAAGGCTTCGATCGGTAAATAAGCTTCAGGTGCACACCGAGGACGCCACGCTGTGGGTGCCGCTGGACAGGAGTTCGACAGCATTTGAACGTCTTGAGGAATGCTTCAATAGTCGTGAAGCGCCTAAGACAAATCCCTTCGTAAAACGCAATGCATCGGAGAGGAATCCATTCGTCGCCTCTGGCCGGAAGCGCTGAAAATGTCCGCCAGTTCACCAAGGCGCCCAACGTGCTGCGTGGCATGGGCCTGATGCACTTGGCCAAAAACGAAAAAGCGAAAAAGGAATTAGCTGAGAAGGGCATGGCGCTGGAGTAGTCTTATATGCTGACTACTCTCATCTCACGACGCGGGCGCCCTTCAGACGCTAGGTGCAGCTTTTTGCAGTGCCTTCAGGGGCCTGTGGTGCTGGGAACGACAGTGTTTCGGGACAAGAGGGATAGTGGAGCTGATCGCCAGTTGAGCGCACATAACGTGCTCGGCGAGCCGCTCGAAATCTGCTCGATGCGGCCCATGACCGGGTTTCATCGGGACGGCTGCTGCAATACTGGGCGAGAAGATGTTGGCAGTCATACGGTCTGCGCCGTGATGAGAGCGGCG
>Ga0207428_10003176_pt1 | contig 16087 bp, 9 predicted proteins | sample RhiMethybrSRZTD1_FD_187600 | JGI IMG/M metagenome (GOLD analysis project Ga0207428, IMG submission 187600) | Populus rhizosphere microbial communities from Tennessee, USA - Rhizosphere MetaG P. TD hybrid SRZTD1 (SPAdes) (version 3) | ecosystem: Host-associated > Plants > Roots > Rhizosphere >...
ATCGGCAGATCGAAGCCGAGCGCGCGCAGCTCGCGAATCGCGCCGATGCCGTCGAGCTCGGGCATCTGCAGATCCATCAGCACGAGGTCGAACGGCTCGCCGCCCCGGCTCGCCTTCATGCGCTCGACGGCGACGCGGCCGTTGTCCGCGATCTCGAAGCGATCACCGGGCCTTGGCTGTTTTCTGAACTCGACGTGCAGGTGAGCGTCGCGCTGCTGGCCTGTGCTACCATCCCCGCGTGGCCGCGATTCCCATCACCACCGATCGCCTGCAACAAATCACAGCGTTCCTCGATGGCGAGCCGGAGGTCGTGTTCGCGCTCCTGTTCGGCTCTCGAGCCGCCGGCACCGCGCGACCCGATTCGGACTACGACGTGGCAGTGTGGCTCGAGCCACACCTGGACGACGGCCAGCGCCACGACTGGTTGCGGCGGGCCTACGCGGCACTGACGCCGCCCGACGACGTGGATCTGGTCGTGCTCAACGAGGCACCGGCACTTCTCGGCCACCGGGCGCTCATGGGCCGGGTCCTGCTGAAACGGGATCGCGCGGCGTACTCACGCTACTTCGTCAAGACGATCGCCATGTCCAACGACGAAGCGCACTGGCGCGACCTGCATGACCGGGCACGCCGGCGACGCCTGGAGGAGGGACGCTTTGGTCGACCGTGAAGTATTCGGGCGCCGGCTGGCGCACCTGGAGACCGTGCTTCGGCAGCTCCGGCAGCTCGCCATCGTCGAGCGGACGCGGTTTCTCGCCGACGCGGGACTGCAGGCACAGGCGGAGCGTTGGCTCCAGGTGGCCGCAGAGTGCGCCTTGGATCTGGCAAATCACGTAATCTCGGATCGCGGTTGGAGGACACCGACCACCAACCGGGATGCATTTCGGATCCTGCGCGAGCAGGGTGTGCTCGATGAGGCGCTCGGCAAGGTGATGGAGGGGTGGGCTGGTTTGCGAAACATCCTGACTCACCTCTACCTCGAGGTCGACCACGCGCGCCTCCATCACACGCTGACCACGGAGCTCGACTCCCTCGAGCAGTACGTGGCGGCGGTGACGAAGCTCGCGTGAGCGTGCAGTGCGAGACCGCGGGCGACTCGATGGCTTCGCGCATTCGCCAGAAGGTCCCGATCGTCAGCGTGAGGCCGTGATGCTGCCTTGCGCATCGAGTTCGACGGGCACGAACTGTTGGTGAAGAACCTGGCCGGCGATCGCCATGGTGTTCGGGATGGGCATCTGGGTCTGCAGACTTCCCGCAGCCGGTCACCCAGGCCTCACGCCTTCTGGCGCGCGGCCCAGACGTGTTCTGCGACCACTTCGCTGAGGCGCTGCTTCGACACGGGCTTCGTCTCGTACCCCGAGGCCCCTGCCGCCAGACAACGATCGCGATCGTCGCCGAGCGCATGAGCCGTCAGCGACACGATCGGCAGATCGAAGCCGAGCGCGCGCAGCTCGCGAATCGCGCCGATGCCGTCGAGCTCGGGCATCTGCAGATCCATCAGCACGAGGTCGAACGGCTCGCCGCCGCGGCTCGCCTTCATGCGCTCGACGGCGACGCGGCCGTTGTCCGCGATCTCGACCGTATGGCCGAGCTTCGTCAGGATCGTCTTCAGCAACAGCTGGTTGTCGCGCGCGTCGTCGACGACGAGCACGCGCGCCCGTGACACCGGAGGCACAGGAGTCTGCGTCAGATCCGGTGCCGTGACGCGCTCGACCTTGATCGTGACCTCGACGCGCGTCCCGCTCCTCTTGTCGCTCGACACGAGCACGTCGCCGCCCATGCTGCGTGCGATCTGCTGCGTCATGTAGAGACCGAGGCCCGAGCCGCCGTGACGGCGGGTCAGCGATCCGTCACCCTGCTTGAAGGCCGCGATGCCACCGGCGAGGAATTGCGAAGGAATGCCGGCGCCGCTGTCCTCGACGACGACCGACAGGTGCACTTCCCTGCCGAACGTCACGCGCGCCGTCACGTCGACGGAGCCCTCGTCGGTGAACTTGACCGCGTTGTCGACGAGGTTGCCGACCATCTGGCGCAGGCGCGCCGGGTCCGTGATCACGGCGGTGTCGCCGAGTGCGGAGACGTCGACGCGCAGTTTGAGGCTCTTCTCGACCGCCGCGGCGCGGTACTGCTCGCAGGCAGAACGGATGACTTCCGCGGGATTGCAGCAGCGTTTGTCGAGCAGGAGAGTGCCCGACTCCATCTTGGTGAGGTCGAGCAGGCGATCGACGAGCTCGAGCAGGCGTGCACCATTGCGCTGGATCGCCTCGGCCGCGGCTTTGACGGGGCCCCCGCCCGGCACGGAGTCGGCCAGTTGTTCTGCCTCGCCGATCACGCTCGTCAACGGCGTGCGCATCTCGTGGCTCACGTTCGCGAGGAACTGGCTCTTCAACCGGTCGAGCTCGAGCAGGCGGCGGTTCTGTTCGGCGAGGGCCGAGTAGCTCTCGCGCAGGTTGAACCTCATCACGTCGAGCGTGGAAGCGAGGCGTCCGAGCTCGGTCGAGCCGAAGGCCGGCAGCGGCTGCTCGAGCTGACCGCGGCCCAGGCGCTGCGCCTCGGCGTCGAGCCGCCGCAGCGGCTTGACGAGGAGATGGCGAAGCACGCACCACAACACGATGACGGAGAACAGGAAGCCGAAGCTCGAGCGGATCAGCAGCTGCACGGTGTGGGCGCGCAGTTCGGCTTCCCTCGGCAGCAGGGACAAGCCGAGGTGGAAGGTGCCGAGCCGCTCACCCCCGCGTTCGACGAGGATCGGCTCCTCGATGAGGACGGTCGTCTCGGTCAGGTGCGGATAAGTGCCGCGCGGATACGCGGCGAGGGTGGTGCCGTCGCGCCGCGTCACGACCGCGAACACGGCGTCCTTCTCGTTGCGGACGAGGTTCTCGACGTCGCTCTCGAGGAACATGATGTTGCCCGGCGGCACCACGTAGTCGGGATAGAACGACGCCGTCATCTGCGCGAGCGAGCGGCCGTGCTCGAACAACTGCTCGCGTATCACACGTTGGGCCTCGTCGTAGTTGATGACGCTGACGAACGCAGCCGTGGTGCCCGCGACGACGAGCAGAATCGCGACGATGCGTACACCGATGTCCCGCCGCCAGGAGAGCAGGCCCTTCGGAATCGCAATCGCCGATCGCTTCACCGGCTATCGTCCCTTCGCGGGAGCCGGCGCGGGCACGGTCTGTTCCGAGGGCCCGGGCTTCGGCTCCGGCGCGAACTGTTCGGCCTTCTGCATGCCCTTGCGCACCGTGTCGTAGTCGCTGTCGCTGGCCTTCTGGAAACCGGGGACCTTCAGGGTCTTCAGCGCCTCGGTGTTGTCGAGCGCCAGCAGACTCGCCGTCAGGGCCTTCAGGACCTTCTTGTCGAGCCCCGCGCGCGCGACCCAGGCCTTCGGCGCGTTGTCGAACGAGTGCAGGACGCGCAGCTTGTGAGTCGCGGTCTCGTTCAGCTCGTTGAACGTGTCCTTGTGCAGCGCGCCGGCGTCGAAGTCGCCGATCTCGACGGCCTTGAACACGGCATCGTGCTTGTCGAGGAACGCAAACGGCGCGAGCTCCTTGGCAGTGATGCCGGCCTGCACGAGCTCGGCCTGCGACAGGTAGCGTCCGATCGTCGACTGGTTGTCGCCGAACGCGAACCGCTTGCCCGCCAGGTCGGCGAGCGTCGTGATCGGGCTGTCTTCGCGTACGACGATGAGTCCGACGTTGCGCGAGTCTTCGCGCTCGCTCGCGAGCAGCTGCACCTTCGAGTTGCGCGCCTGCGCGAGCACGTAGGATGCGGGTCCGAAGCGCACGATGTCGATCTCGCCCGCGACGAAGGCCTCGAGACACGCCTCGTAGGTCTGGGTCACGTGCAACTCGACCTCCGCCTTCTCGCCCAACTGCTGCGCGACGAGTCGCGTGAGCTCGAGCGTCACCGGTTGGAACTGCTTCCAGACCTCGGTCGGCTTGCGAAACGAGTAGACGCCGAAAGAGATGTGGATCGGCGGCTGCGCCGGCGCCGCGGCGGCAGCCGCCGCGATTGCCACTGCGGCAAGGATCGGACGGGGCATGCCCCCGCTATCGGCCCGAAGTGAGCCTCCCTCTTAGCGATGCGCGTAATGCCTCCGCGTTTTCGGGCGCGTCGACGGGCTTCAGGAAGCGCACGGTGTCGAACTTCACACCAGCGCGCGCGCAATTGCGCCATGCCAAGGACGCCTGGGCGATCTCGCTGCCGAACCTCATCTCGAACGCCCCGTCGGGCAGCTGTCTCGGATCCTTGATCTCGATACAGGCACCGCCGGCGCTCAGGTCGCGCACGTGGACTGCAAGTCGCTGGCCTGCGACGCGCAGTTCGCCGAGCAGGTCGACCTGCGGCCGCGGCTGGCGTCGCTCCGGCACCAGTTCGACGACGCCGTTGCGCTTGAGGCACACGACGTCGCCGGTGCGCAGCCGGCGCGTTGCACCGGCGACCCCGACGACCGTCGCGAGATCGTGCTCACGGGCCTGGATCGCGGCATGAGACAGCCAGCCGCCGATCTCGGTGATGAGACCAGCACCCACCGTGAATGCGGACATCCAGCAGGGGTCGGTGCACCGCGCGACGAGGACCTCGCCGGGTTGCAGCTCATCGAGCTGATCGGGAGAACGCACGACGCGGACGCGCCCCGTGACCTCGCGGCTGCCGGCCACGCAGGTGCCCTTCATGACGCCAGGCGCCGCCGGCGCGATGACGACCTCCTCGCCGAGGGTTTCGAGGATCGATGCCGACAGTGCGGTCGGCACCTCGATCTCGAGCCACTTCTGCCTGCGCGCGCTTCGCGCGGCGACGAGAGCGGGCGCGGCAGCACGGAACTCGGGCTCCATGAGACGCCGCACTTCGGCGGGAGTCAGCTCGAAGACGCCGTCGCCGAGCTGGAAGCGCTCGCCGGCGTGGCGCAGCAGATTGCGCAGCACCGCGATCTCGCGCATGGCCTCGTGCTTGGCGTCTTCCTTCAGCGCCTGGAAGCGTCGCGCGCGCAGCACGGCGGTGCGCAGCATCTTGGGCAGCGAATCGAGCCCGACCACGGCAGTCACGCCGCGAGCCTTGCCGCGCAGCTGCAACTTGGCGACGGTCTGGGGCTGTTCCTGGTAGCGCGGCTCCGACAATTCGAAGTCGTGCAGGGCGCGATGACCGAAGCTCTCGAGGAAGGCTTGTGTGCGCTCCTGGGCACTGCCTCGGCCGGACAGCAAGATCAGCGCGCGGCTCACGACGTTGCCGAGCGGATCGCGCAGCAGTGCCGCGGCGTCGAGGCCCGCGCGGTCGGCGAGGCGGCGCGCCGCATCGACGAAGAACCCCGCGGCCGTGTTGATCGCCTCGGCTTGCGCATAGGTCTGCTCGACGAAGTTGGCGCGCACGTCCTCGCAGAGCCGCAGCAGGTCCGCTTCCGGCAGACGGGCAGGGTCGATGGCCGCCAGTTGCGTGACGCGCTGGAGCCTCGCGGGCTGCTGCGCGCGCCATTCGTCCTCGAGGCACTGGGCCGAAGTCGCCATGCGGAAGCTCGCGAGGGCCGAGAGCGACTTGCTGTTGCGCAGGCGCCGCTGGCGAAGGTCGACGAAGCAGCGGCCGAACGCCTGCTGCACGAACGGCTGGTCGTCGACGCCGGCGTCGTAGGGGAGGCCGTGGCTGCGGCACGCGCGATCGACCGAGCCTCCGGCCTCCCACAGCGACTGGAACAACGCGAAGCTGTATCCGCTGGGGGCAGGCAGCAGCTCCGCGATCTCCGTTTGCTCGAGCACCGTTTCGCGCGGCTCCGCACCGGCGAAGTGTTGCAGCAGGCGGTGCCGCTCGGCCTCGACTTCCGCCTGCGGTCCGTTCTGGGGCAGCCGCGTGATGTCGCGGGCCTGCACGAGTTGGAACCGGCCGCCCGCACAGACCCACTCGATGTCCTGCGGGCAGCCGAACAACGCCTCGACTTTCTTTCCGAGCGCGATCAACTCGGCGAGCGCGATCGGCGGCTTCTCCCCGCCCAGCTGCTCGTTCGTGGCGCGCCCGAAACGGAAAGACTTCGGCGTTGTACGACCTGAGACGAGCGCGTCGCAGCCACCCTCGACGAGCTCGACCAGCATGCGACCGGCGTGGGCCGGATCGACCGTGAACAGCACGCCCGACCACTCGGCCTGGCGGAACTGCTGCACGACGACGCCGCCCATGCGGCCGCCATAGGAGTTGCGAACGCGCCCGATCGCGGCGTTCACGTGCGGCGTCGCGACGTCGAGCTCGGTGCGGAACATACCGGCCATGCTGCTCAGAGCACCGTCCTCGCCGACGGCCGAGCTGCGCACCGCGGCTCGCGTGATCCCGGCCTGCGCGCACGCCTGCCGCAACGCGTCCTCGGTGCAAGCCAGCAGCGCCGGCACGACGAACCCGGGCGGCACCGGCAGACCCGCCTCGAGCAGGCAGCCGAGCCGCACCGCCTTGTTGCCGAGATCGGCGTGCTGACCGGCAGCCTGCAACGGCACGAACCGCAGCGGCGCCGGCCTGGCCGCAACCACGCGCTTCTGACGCCCGAGCCAGCGGCGCTGCAGGATCGTCTGCAAGGCCATGAGCCCGAGGCTCGCCATCAGGTAGAGCTGCACGCCAGCGCGGCTCTCCCAGACCAGGGCCGTGATCACCAGCACGAACACGAGCGGCAGCACCCAGCGGCGCTTGTTCTGCTGCTGCAGCCGCACGAAGGCCGCCATCACGACGCCGAACAGCACCGGCAGCACGTAGATCGGATCGGCCGCGGACAGATCGAACCACAACACGGGCGCCGCGTGGGCCGCCGCGACGGTGTCGATCGCCGCGAACGCCGCGGCAAACAGGCCGATCTGCAGCAGGGCCCCCACGAGGTTGCGCAGCGGCGACACGCCGCCACGCCGCAACCTGCGCATGGCCTCGCGCCGCCAGACTTCGCTGTCGTTCGCCCATTGCTCCTTCAATTGGGCGAACACGGGAGCCAGACGGCGCTGCACCCACTGGTCGCGTTCCGCGAACAGACTGAACGGCAGCATCGCAACGCGCAGCAGGAACGCGACGAGCAGGATGGCCAACAGCAGACCCGTGCGATCGGCCAGCCACGTGACGATCGAACCCACCGAGCTGCCGACGAGCCCGAACAGGGAATTGCCGTCCCGGTCCTTCTTCCATTCGGCGACCCAGGGTGAGTCGGCGACCGGCATCGTGAACTCCTGCGGCACGGTGTAGCGGCCGCGGAAGTCCGCGCCCAGACGATGCAGGCGCAGCCCGAGCAGCAGCCCGTAGAACGAGCTGCGCTTGTCGTAGCAGACCGCGATGATCGGCCGCTTCGGCAGCTCACGCACCGCCGCCTCGGCTTCGGGCCACGTGAGTTTGCGCAGCGTCACGTTGATCGCACCGGGCAGGTGCTCGCGCTCGAACTCCTGCGGGTAGCGCACGTCGACGAACAAAGCACCCTGCTTCGTGTACAGGTCCATGACCTCCGGCGTGTCGAGCAGGATCTCCTTCTGCGGATACCACGGCGTCGCGCGGATGTCCGTGCTGTCCGCGCGCTGGCCGGTCATCGGACGGCCCTCTGCGACCCACTTCTCCATGCCGCCGATCATGAAGTGCGTCGTGATGCCGCGATCGAAGAACCAGTTGCTGAGCTCCGAGCTGCGGTTGCCGGACTCGCAGAGCAACACCGTCTGCTTGCCGTCGACCACGAGGCCGGATTGATCGACCTGCAGGTCCGGATAACGGCGCGCCCACGTGCCGTCGACCTGGCCCATCTCGACTTCTTCGGGCTCGCGCACGTCGATCAGGTTCAGCGCGTTCCCCTGCTCGATCGCAGCCTGCAGTGCGTCCGTGCTGATGCCGCGCGAGTGCTTCATCTGCCCGCTGAACGAGAGTGTCTTCAGCGAGGTGTCGCCAACGCCCTTTGCGCCTTCGACCGACTTGCGCACGAGGTTCGTGCGCAGCCGCTGGTTCGTCAGGTCCTCGCAATGAAGGTGGTAGAGCAGGAACCCGCAGCTGACCGACAAGAAGAGCCCCACCGCGACCAGGAAGGGCCAGCGCGACGTCGGCCGCACCGCGGCGCCACCGACCGTGCTCCGGCGCCGCACGAACGCACCACCACCGAGGGCCAGCGCGAGCAGTCCGAGCATCTGCCCGGCACTCGCAAACAGGTTCAGAAGGACGTCAGGAGACGGGATTGCCAGCACGGTTAGCTACCTCTGGCCGGCGGAACCTCCTTCTTCGCGATTTCTTAACTGGCCGTGGAAAAAGAGCCGGGATGCGGTCTCCGGTGATACCAGATGGCTACTGCTCCGGTGCGCACGGGCCTCGGCCCATGGCCGGGACCTCAGTCACATCTAAAGTTTCTACAACAACTTGCAGAAACCATCACCGCGGAACCGCGCTTCGACCTCAAATGCGCACGGTCGTCAATGCCGCGCGAACGTCGTCGACGCGGGCCGCGAAAATCTCGGCGCGCGCCGCGAACTCGACGACCGTGATGTCGCTGCCGGACGCCCAGACTGCCACGAGATAGCCGATGCGATCCCCGCGCACGTTGGCGGCACACTCGAACCACTTGCCGGTCCCGAGGCTCGCGTTCACATCCCCCTGCTTGACCACTTCGTAGCCGCGCTTCGTCGTGAACTCGTGTTCGAGCACGCCGACCCAGAACGCGAGCGGCGCTTCGTTGCGGTCGGAGAACCGGCGGATCCAGACACGCGCATCGTCCGCAGTAACCGCCTGGAAGTCGTGGCGGCCTTCGAGCTCGAGGAAGTCCTTCGGCAGGTCCATGCGCGCGGTCGCACAACCAGCCGCCGCGACACACAGCAACAGGGCTGCCCGCGCAGGAGTCGGTCGCGCGCTCATCGGAAGTCCTCGACGACGCGCTCGGCGCCGATGCGGTTGATCCAGGGGAATCGGCTCGGCTGACGCGCGCCCTTCTTGACCGGCGCGTCGGCCAGCGCCTGGAAGGTCGCCGACAGCGTCGACAGCGCGACCTGATCGGCGAGGAACTTCTTGCGCCCCTCCATGCGCTCGATCTCCTCGGTCAGGCGGCGCAGCTCGGCCTCGACCTTGAGGATGTCCTCGATCTTGTCGGCCTTCTGCAGCACCTCGAGCAGGCGGTCGCGCGACTTGCGCGCGTTGTCGAGCCGGATGCCGAGATCGACGAACTCCTCGGTCACGTCTTGGGCCTGTCGCGACTCGGACAGCACGCGCCCGGCTTGCTTGACCCACGCGAACGCGGCTTCGAAGTGCTGCACGGGCACGCGCACGACCAGCGTGTGATCGGTCTGGCTCTGCAGGTGCCCACCCCACGCGACGACCTGGTCGCGGAACGTGGCCATCGCCTCCTCGGGGCGCGCCGTCTCGACGCGCAGGTCGCCGCGTTGCACGAGCATGCGTTCCTTGGCCATGTCGCCCTGCACGGTCGCTTTCGCGGCCCACCTGCTCTCGCCACCCTCCGGCTCGGACGCGTTCATCTCGGGAGCCGTCTTGGCCGGTGGCGTGTAGCCAGCGAGACCGCTAGCGGAGTCGAATTCGTCAAAGGCCAAGCCCCTGCTCGCATTCGACTGCAGACCTGAGCCGAAGGCGTCCGGCGCCTGACAGGCCACGAACAGCAGCGCGAACAAGAACGGCCAGAACCCCGGGGGGTATCGCATGTGCGTTCTCCTGACGCCGAGCAAGGAAGGAGGCGCCGTTCTACCATGCTCGCGTAGGATCGCCACCGTCATGAATGCACCCGTCGGCTCCCTGCTACTCACCCTGTGTTTCTGCCCTGCTCCCCAGGACCCGCCGCGTGCAGCCGCCACGCCTCCGCCTCGCATCGAATGGCAACGCTCGCTGAACGACGCACTCGCGGTGCAGAAGGAGACCGGCCTGCCGCTGCTCGTCGTGGTCAACATGGACGGGGAAGTCTTCAACGACCGCTTCGCCACCACGACCTACCTGGACCCCGCGTTCATCGAGTCGACGCGCGGCTACGTCTGTGTCGTCGCCTCGCCCGACCGCCACACCACGCGCGACTACGACGCGCTCGGCCGCCGCGTCGAGTGCACTCGTTTCCCGGGCTGTACGTGCAGCGAACACATCAACATCGAACCGGATCTGTTCGCGCGCTTCTTCAACAACACGCGCAATGCGCCGCGGCACGTCGGCGTGTCGAAGGACGGCAAGATCCTGTTCGACCGCTTCCTCGACCAGAGCATGGAGACGGCGATCGACGCGATCGCGCAACACCGCGGCAAACCGAAGGACAAGCAGCCGGGCGATACGCTCGACGAACTGCTGGCGCGGCGCGACGCGAAAGCGCGGCGCACGCTCGAGCAGATGTACGAGAAGGGCGACCCGGCCCAGAAGCGCAAGATCCTCGCGGCGGCGGCCACGGCCAAGAACGAGCCGTTCGACCTGCTGCGCATTGCGCTGCACGACGACGACACGACGATCTTCGCTGCCGCTGCCACGGCTCTGGCCGCCGTCGCCACCAAGGACGCGTTGATCGACCTCGAGGACACGCTCGCGCGCGCCGACGACGCGGCCATCGCGAAGGCGCTGCAGGCCCGGCTCGGCGAGATCGGCAAGACCGACAAGGGCGCGCAGAGGCTGCACGCCCACTTCGCCGAGAACAGCGACGCGCGTCTCAGCGCGCCGTGGCGCAACGAATGGACGCCGGCCGCCTTCGACGCAACCTCGCGCGACGCGATCGAAGCCGTGCTCGACCAGTGTGAGGGCAAACTGAAGGCGACGCCCGACGACGAAGGCGTGCGCCTGCTCCTGGCGACGGCGCAGGCCGCCGGCGGTTGTCTCTTGGCCAACACCGGCGGCAAGGGCGTCGAGTTCTGGTTCGAGGATGCGCTGCGCAACGCCGGCAAGGTCGCGGCACCGCCGCTGCAAGCCGAGGCCAAGGCCGTGACAGCCGTCGCCGCATGGATGCGCGGCGACAGCGAGGCGGCGCAACGCGCCGTCGCGCTGGCGCTCGGCGCGGCGAACAGCGACCGCAAGCCCGATGCCTGGCTCGCGACGACGTTCCTCGACGTCGTGCTGCAGACGATGGCCGGCGCTGCCTACGCGAAGACGACCGCGGATGCCGCCGCGAACGTGAGCCCGGAGCTCGAACGCACGCGTCTCGTGTTGCAACTGCAGGCCGAACGCAACGGCGGCGCGGAGGCGGCGGCCCTCGTCGGCATCGGACTGCTCGAGCACGTGGGCCTGCGCGCGAAAGCGCGTCGGTATCTCGAGGCCCTCGTCAAGAGGTTCCCGACCTCGCCGGCCGTGCACGAACGCTGGCGCAATCGCCTGTTCGTCGACTTCGGCGCGGAGGCGATGCGCAAGCGGTATGCGGAGTTCGTCGCGAGCGCGAAGGATCCGGCCTCCGCGCAGTGGTTTGCCGGCTACGCGTCGCTCGTGGCCGGCGAGCAGCACACGCGCGACGAGCGCAACGACGTGGCGATGAAGGCCTACACCGACGCAATCGAACGCTTCACCAAGAGCGCGGCCGCCAATGCGGACTTCACCGACAACGCGAACCACTTCGCGGTGCTGTCCTACGGCGGTCGTGCGGTCTTGCGCCAGGCAGCCGGCGACGGCGCGGGCGCCGTCGACGACCTCGTGCGCGCGGCCGAGCTGCGTCCCGCGAGCCTCGACGAGAACGACGGCCTGCAGCGCAAGCCGCGCGCCATCGCGGGCCGCGTCGCGCGCGAGCTCACGCAGCAGGGCAAGACGGAGCTCGCCGAGAAGTTGAAGCCGATCGTGCTCTGATCCGACCCGCCCGGAGACGGCTCGGCTCAGGGCGATTGCTGGGCAATGTCGCGACGCGGGCAATGGTCTCGAGCGAAATGCGCAACCAGTCCGCTGCGACGTTCCGTGAGCCGACCGGGCTCGGTCTGCTGAAAAAAACCGGAAACGTCGCAACGCGCGCATCGGTCAAGGAGCAAACCCACAGGAAGCGCTGCGACGTTTCCGCACCAGGCAACGCGCGAGCGAGGCCGCCGTTGCTCGCGTGCGTTCGCCGCGCCACATGGTTGGCGGCGCCGGATTCTGGCATGATTGCCTTCTGGCGCGCAGGCCCGTAGTTGAGCGGCTTCCCGGAACGCCGAAGAGCCGCGACCCGCGACCACGATGCTCAACGACACCCTGCTCGAGAAGGTGACGGAGGTGGACGGCTGCAAGGTCCTGGGACCCTGCGCAATCTACTCGCGGCTCGGCCAGGGTGGCATGGGCGCCGTCTACCGGGCGCGGCACATGAACCTCGGCATCGACGTCGCGGTGAAGTGTCTGAAGCCGGCGCTGGCCGACCCACAGTTCATCAAGCGTTTCCAGTTCGAGGCGAAGTCGGCGGCCAGGATCGGCCACCAGAACGTCGTGCGCGTCTTCGACGTCGCGGAGGACCAGGGGCTCCACTACATCATCATGGAGCTCGTGCAGGGGGAGACCGCACGCCAGCGCGTCGAGCGCAAGGGGCCGCTCGCGATCGGCGAAGCGCTCGAGATCCTCTATGGCGCGGCGTTGGGTCTCGCCGAGGCGCACCGCAAGGGCATCATCCACCGCGACATCAAGCCCGACAACATCCTGATCTCGTCGAGCGGCGAAGTGAAGCTCGTCGATCTCGGCCTCGCCAAGCCCTCGTTTCGCGACGCTTCGAGCTCGATGGTGTCGTCGGCCAACCAGGTGTTGGGCACGCTGCAATACATGCCGCCCGAGCAGTGGGAGAGCACGCTGGTCACGATGGCCACCGACGTCTGGGCTCTCGGCGCGACGTTCTTCTTCCTCGTGGCCGGGCGCGAAGCCATCAGCAGCGGCACGCCGCCGCAGGTCATGAATCGCATCGTGAACCATCCGTTTCCCGATGTGCGCAGGGTTCGCGACGACGTGCCCGACGAGGTGATCGCGCTGCTCGCGCGGGCCACGGCGAAGGCCGCCCAAGACCGCTTCGAGGATGCGGAAGCGTTGGCCAACGCCATCGCCGCGCTCGAGACGCGCCGTTCGGGGTTGCGCGACAGCGAGGCCGGCACCACCGTGTTGCGCGCGCTCGTGTCGCCGCCGCCGCAACGCACGCTCGACAAGATCCAGACGCTGCTGCAAACAGGCCCGCAATACCCGGGCGCGCGGCTCGAGACCAAAACCGCTCCGCTGGCGAGGCGCGCCGCGTCCACATTGCCGCAGCCCGCGGCGACGTCGACGAGAGCCGCGCCGGCCGGCCGGCGCCGCGCAGCGCTCGCGCTCGTCGTGCTCGTCGTGCTCGTTGTCGGCGCAGCCGCTTTGCTGTTCGTACCTGGAGTGCGCGAAGGGGTGTCGGGGCCTTCCACGCCGCCCGATCCGCTCGCTCTCGCCGATCAGCTCGAAGCGCAGCAGGACTACGCGAAGGCGATAGTCGCCGCCGAGGCGGCCTATCTCGCGAACGACTCGCTGCCCGGAAAGCCCGAACGCCTGGGCCGGATGCATGCGAGCTACTCGATGCAGCTCGACGTCCGCGACGAGAAGTATCTCGAAGCGCTCGCGCAGATCGGCAAGAGCATCGAGTATCTCGCCGGCGACGCGCAGCGCAGGCAGCAGTCCGAGGAGCAGCGGCAGCAGCTGATCGCGAAGATCGGCACGGGTCTCGAGCGCTCGCTCGCGCGTGGGTCCGCGAGTGCCGAAGGCGAGCAGTGCGTGTTCCGCGGCACGCTGAGGAACCCGTTCGTGAAGCTGAAGGAGCTGCGGCTCGGCGCCTCGGCGGTCGTGCTCGAGGCGGGCGGCGCGTTCGAAGCGCGGCGCAGCCTCGGATCAGCACGCACTGTGACCGTGTCCGCGATCCTCGACGACCCCACCGCGACGGAGATGACGCTGCGTCCCTGGGGCCCCGATCTCGCGTTTCTGGCACCGATCTCCGCTGTCGAGACGTTCGGCGGCAGGGCAGTGACCGCGTCCGACACGATCATGCTGCGCGGCAGATTCTCGGACCCCGACGCGAGGCTCTTCGTCGGCGGAGCCGAGATCACGATGACCGCGAAGCCGGATGGCAGCTTCACGTGCGCGGCGCCCGTTCCCGCCGAAGGCGAGAACGACCTCGTCTTCGAGGCGCGCAAGCCCGAGCAACCGACCGCGACCTGCAGGTTGCAGGTCCTTCGCCTCGCCGCACCGGCACTGACCGTGAGCGCGAGCTCGACGGAATCGGTCGAGAGCCGGGTCGAGGTGCGCGCCGACGTCTGGACCAGGACCGTCGTCGTGATCCTCGCCGGCAAGACGTTCCCCCTGAGTCAGAGCCCGGACGACAAGGCCGCTTTCGAGGGAGACGTCGAGCTCGCGCAGGGGCCCAACCGCGGCGAGATCGTCGCGACGAACGTGGTCGGCCAACAGACCAGGCAAGCCCAGGTGTTCCAACGCGTGCCGACCATCGATTCCGTCACGCTCGTGCTCGGCGCAGGTTCGATCCCGGTGAAGCAGGCTGCGCCGATCTACGTGAACCGCAAGCAAGCCATGGTGCGCGTCGTCACCGGAGCCTCCGGAGCGCGATTGTTCGTGAACGGCAAGCCGCTCGAGTCCCAGGCACTGGCCGCGGGCGTGGACGTCGTGCTCGCGGACCTGACCGAGGGCAAGCCGGTGACCGTCTCGTTCGAGGTCGGATTCGAGGCCGAGGAGATCCGCTCGAAACCGTGGCAGGCGCAGTTCGTGCTCGACACCGTGATGCCGGAAGTCAGCGACCTGAAGACGTCACCACCGCCACCGCAGCGAGCCGCGACGGAGATCACGGTCTCGGGTGCATGGCAGGACGCAGGAGGCTGCGCGTCGCTGACGGTCGACAACCAGGCCGCAGACGTGAAGACCGCCGGCACGTCGGGCGGCGGAACCTGGAGCGTCAAGTTGAAGTCGCCCGACAAGACGCGCGACCTCGCGGTCGTCGTGAAGGATCTGGCCGGCAACACGAAGACAGTCGCGCTGCCGTTCGAGGTCGCAACGCTGTTCGAGCCCGACGGCTTCGTAGGCAAGACCGACTGCAGGGTCGAGAATGGCTATCCGGAGTTCCTGATCCACAAGGCCACGCGCATCGAGCTCGTCGCGAACGAGTTCGGTCCCGACAAGAAGCCCGCTTACTACATCGCGATCCAGGAAACGACCGAGCAGCAATGGGGCGCCGGCTCCGCTGCCAAGCCAAAGGCAAACGAGACCTACTTGTCGGTGATTGCCTGGCTCGGTGGTGCAGCGCGCCGAGGTCTCGATCTGCCGACCACACGGGAATGGGACCGCATGCCGGCGCAGTGGCAGAAGGGCCAGGGCTTCACCGAGTGGCTCAAGACCGAAGGAGGGACCACGGCGCCGCTGCGCAAGGAACCCGACGGCCAGGAGAGCTACCCGCAGAACAGGACGACGCGAAGCATCAGCTTCCGCGTCGTCCACCGCGTGCCGTGAGCCGCGCTCAGAAGCGCGCGCCGACCGTGATACAGACACCCGTGAAGTCGTCGTCGACGCCGAAGAAGACGCCGCTGTTGTAGGACTCGGTGGCCGCGAAGTGGGTCTTGTGAGAGAGGAACGACAGCCCGGCGAGCAGACCGGACGGGAGCTTGTATCGCGCGCCGAGCTCCCAGCCGAACGTGAACGCATACCCGTCCTCGTCGAGCGCGCCGGCCGTGATGTTCGTCTGTCCGGCGCCGCAGGCGATCTCGACGAATGCCGACAACTCCGCCAGCTTCCCGCCGCCCTTGTCGTGCTGGAAGACGATGTACTCGGGTTCGGCCGACAGGCGCACGCCGAAGAGATCACGCGTGATCGTCTCTGGCGTCGGGCCACCGATCACCGCGCCGTCCTGATCCGAAGACTGGAAGAACGGCCCGAAGCGCACCGGCATGCGGAACGTGTCGCCCATCGTCGCGCGGTAGGACAACGCGAGGAACGCGCCGAGCTCGTCGAGCGACGTGCCGGGGCCCGCGATCTCGTCCGCGCTGCCGTAGTGCCCGCTGAAGAAGACGCCGAGCTCGGACTCCCAGAAATGCTCACCGCGCAGCCGGAACTCATAGGCATCCTCGCTCGAGGAGAAGATCTGCGTGCCGTCATTGACCTCGAAGTCGGTCTCGCCAATGGTCGCCGCGAGCGCCACGAAGGTGCGCGGGTGGATCTGCGCGATGCTCGGCCCCTGCGGCGGAGTTGC